>ERZ761602.1238-NODE-1238-length-47655-cov-7.178046_pt1 | contig 47655 bp, 41 predicted proteins | sample MGYA00512165_ERZ761602 | MGnify/ENA primary metagenome ERZ761602 (study PRJEB28899, sample SAMN02445085) | bioreactor sludge metagenome | biome: EBPR sludge; isolation source: Thorneside wastewater treatment plant | place: Australia: Brisbane, Thorneside...
CGCCAGCCGAGGCCGCGGGGTGCGCGGCCGCGAGCGCGAACCCGAGCAGAGCCGCGCCCACCCGCGCCAGGCGGCCCGTCCGGCTCATACCAGGCCCCGCCGCCGCGCGATGTCGGCGGCCTGGGTGCGGTTCTCGGCCTGGAGCTTGGCCAGGATGTTGGAGACGTGGTTCTTCACCGTGCCTTCGGTGATCACCAGGCGCTCGGCGATCTCCTTGTTGGAGCCGCCCTGAGCCAGCAGCACCAGCACCTCCCGCTCGCGCTCGGACAGCGGCTCCAGCGGCTGCTCGGCCGGGCGCATCATCTCGCGCAAGGCCCGCGACGCGATCTCGGGCTGGATGAAGACCTCGCCGGCGTGCACGCGCCGAATTGTCTCGATCAGGACTTCGGCCGGCGCGTCCTTGAGCAGGTAGCCCAAGGCCCCGGCGCGCACGCCCTGGAAGACGTAGTCGTCGCGGTTGAACGTAGTCAGGATGATCACGCGCGCCTGCGGCCACTCGCGGATCAGGCGGGCTGTGGCCTCGACGCCGTTCAGGCGCGGCATCTGCACGTCCATCAGCACCACGTCCGGGCGCAGCGCCAGCGCCTGGCTGACGCCGGCCTCCCCGTCCACGGCCTCGCCGATCACGCTAAACCCCGGCTCCAGATCCAGGATCGTCTTGAGGCCCTGGCGCATCAGGGTCTGGTCTTCCACCAACAGGAGGCGGATGGGGAGGGCGGTTGCCGGTCTGGCCATCATGGGTCACTCACCGGATCGATTGCTGGGGGCGCCTGGGGTTCGGCCAGCTGTGCCGGCGGGCCGCCGGCCCGGGTCGCCAGGTTGCGCCGCAGGGCCTGCGTTTCGGCCAGCACGAGTCGGGCGGCCTCCAGGGTCGAGACCTCAGGCGCCGGCGCCGGTGCGGCGAAGGCGTACGGCGCCTCGAGCTGGCCGCGCAGGGTCTCGAGCAATCGCTGGGCCTCGGTGTAATCCAGGTCACGCAGCTGGCCCTGGTTCTTGCGCTTCTCGTCTTCATCGTCGTCGGCAGAGCGCCGGCCGCCGGCCGTGCTCACCACTACGTCGGCCAGCCCGATCAGGCGCTGCAGCACCCCCTGCCGCAGAGACACCTGTTGGATGTTGGCAAACCGCAGGCTGGTCTCGTGCGTGGTCCAGACGCCGTGTTGGAGCTGCACGCCCTGGTCGGAGATCACATACCAGGTTGTGTGCCGTTCAGCCCAGAGCGCCAGGAACGAGAACGCCGCCTGCGTCAAGAAACCGCCCACGACCAGGAGCAAGCCGACCCAGCGCCACTCGGCCGGCAGGTAATCGGTGAAGTCGTCCCACCGGTTGAAGACCTCGACAAAGCGCAGCCAGGCTGGCAGCCACTGGGTGAAATCGATGGCCGTGATCAGCAAGAGCACGCCCATCAGCGCCGACACCTGCGCGGCTGTCCATTTCAGCAGGCGCAGGTGGTGGGTGCGCCGAGCCGGCTGAAGAACCTGGCGGAGCTCGGCGCCGGCGATGGGCGCGGGCGGCGTCAGCGCGAGCCGCAGAAAACGAAAAAGCGGTCGGACGAGCGGAGTCATCCTTCGGCCTGTTCCGGCGGTGCGGAGTTGGACTGTTCCAATGCCTGCCGCAAGGCGCGCATTTCTGCGGCGATTTCCCGCAGGAGTTGCGCCAGGTCGGCGTCCGGCGCGGCGGCCGGCGCAGGCGCACTCGCGCGCGCGCCCCGGCTGCGGTCGTACAGGAAATCGCGCACAACCAGAGGCTGCGGCAGGCCTTCCAACGTCATCTCTGCCTTTGCGTCCCCGCTGGCGGTCTGGATCTCCAGCCGGGCTAAGCCCAGCCAGCGCTCCAGGACGTTAGCGCTGACGTGGATATCCTGGATGCGCGCGTAGGTCAGGCTCACTTCCCGGCGTTCCAACCCGCCCCAGCGCATGGTGACGCCCTCCGCGTCGAACTGGTAGCGGATGGTGCGGCAGCGCAGAGTCTGGTAGATCAGCGGGATGAAGAACAACGGCCCCCACAGGAGCGCGGCCAGCCCGTAGTAGCGCAGCAGCGTGGGCGAGGGCCGCGTGAGGCTGAAGATGAAGGCATCGCCGTCAGAGGCGGTCATAGGCTGTGATCCGGGGTTGGGTCGAGCTCCGGCCGGGCCGCGATCAGCGGCAGGCGCGCCTCGACCAGGGTGCCCGGCGCCTGGGTCGAGAGCACCAGCGCACCGCCCAGGCCCTCCACCCGCTCGCGCATGCCGCGCAGACCGTAGTGGCCGGCCAGGGTTTCTGCCTGCGGCGGCAGGCCCACGCCGTCATCGCGGATGCGGAGCGTGGCCGTGTCCGGCTGCAGCTCCAGGTGGATCTCCACCCGGCGCGCGCGTGCGTGCCGCTCGACGTTGGCCAGGGCCTCCTGCGCCACGCGCCAGAAAGTTTCGGCCACGGCCGGGCTGAGGGTCTCCGCCTCGGGCGGCACGCGGCAGGCCACCTCCAGGCGTGCGCGTTCGCCGACCTCCACGCCGAGCGTTGGCAGCGCCTCGCCCAGGCGGCGTTCGCCCAGGCCCGGCGCGCGCAGGCCGGCCAGGGAGCGGCGCAGCTCGTCCATCGTCCGGCGCGTGAGCGCTTTGAGCTCGTCCACATGCGCCGAGCCGCGCTCCGGATCCACCCGGTACAGGCGCTGGATCGCTTCCAGTTGGATCGACATCGTCACCAGGGCATGGCCGAGGCTGTCGTGCAGGTCACGGGCCAGGCGCTCGCGCTCACGCAGGGCCGCCAGCTCCGCGTCCTTCTCGCGCGCCGCCTCCAGTTCGCGCCGGGCCGCCTGCAGCCGCGCAATCAGTTGGCCGCGCTCCTGGCTGGTGTTCACGATGCTGTTGATGAAAAAGAAGACGGCCATCGCGCCCGCCCATTGGAAGCCAAATCCCATGAGCAGGCCCGGCGTGACGCGGGTCAGATCCCAGCCGGTGATCTGCAGGATGACCAGCCCGTTCACCACGAATGTGCCGACCAGGACCGCGCGCGGCGGCAGCAGGCCGAACATCTGGCCGAAGTAGGTCATGCCCACCCACCACAGGTCCGGCTGGAGCACGCCCATGATGAGCCACAGCGTCATCCCGCCAATGAAGTAAGTCGCCAGCCACCGCCGGTTGATGGGCCAGCCGCGCCGGGCGACGCAGAAGACGTAGAGCAAGCCCTGGGCCAGCAGCAGGCCGATCACCACCCAGTGCTTCCAGGCCAGGGCGCCCCAATGCGTGATGAGGACGCTGAGCGCCGAGCCGTTGAAAATCAACAGGGAGACCACGTCCCAGAAGCGCCCATACAGCTGCAAGGCGCGGGGCGAGGCGGCGGGGATTTCGTCGAGGGGCGGCAGCGGCCGGCTGGACATGGTCCGAGTATAGAACAATTTCAGGCGGGCCCGACCCGGATCACCTGGCTCGCCACGAGCCAGTCTGGCACACTCTGACGGCGCGCGCTGGCGACCAGCGCGCCCAGGTAGACGGCCAGCAGGCCGTACACCACCGCCAACCCGCCCGCGAAGCCCGGTGCCGCCGGCGTGAGCTGCAGCAGGACGAAGTGGTTGACCTCGAACGGGATCAGCGTGACCACGGCGCGGACCAGCGCGCGGCCGAAGCTGAGCCGGCCGCCGGCCAGGTCTGTGACGCGCAGCCCCAGCCAGCGCTGGCCGGGGGTGGCCTGCCAGGCCGAGCTCTGAAAGCCGGCGAAGTAAAACCAGACCGGCGCCGAGGCGCTCACCAGCACCCACAGGTGCAGCGAGCGGCCGTCCGGCCAGACGCCGGCGGCGAGGGCGGCGTGGAAGGGATGCCGCCCAAGTCCAAGCAAGAGCATCTGTGTCGCCACGACGCCGGCGAACAGCAGCGCGGCGTCGCTCAGGTACGCCGCCAGCCGCCGGCTCAGATAGCTCAAGGTCGAGATCGCGCCAGACATAGGGGCTTCCCCGCCGGGGCCGGGCGACTCCGAGACTGCCTCGGAGCGCCGGCCCCAGCGACTCAGCGAGCGGGGCTCAGGCGGCTGCCTCGCCGGAGGCCAGCCCCGGTTCGCGGCCCACGAGCTGCCCGGCGCGCCGATAGACGAACGGGACGGCGCTCCAGTAGACCACGGCCACGAACAGCAAGATGTACGGGAAGGCGGCCGCCCCCAGGCCGAGCTGCAGGCCAAACGCCCCCAGCGACAGCGCGACCGCCACCACCCCGTAGGCGCGGCTGCGGTGCAGCCACGCGTACGGCAGGAAGTGCGCGGCCCCGGTGGCGGCCATCACCACCGGCACGGCGCCGGGGTTGAGGCTGTAAGCCACGATCCAGGCCGGCAGCGCCAGGTTCTGCGACATGGCCAACTGCGCCGACAGCGCGTGCAGGGGGTTGGTCGGCGCCATGCGCCGCCAGCCCAGACGCCGCTCCAGCCACAGGGCGGCCGGCAAAGCGACGGCGCCCTGAAACATCGCGACCATGGCGGCCACCGGCCGCGGCAGGACGAAAGCCAGCAGCGCCGCGATCACGAAGGTCGTCCCAAACGCTATCAGGAACGGAGCGCCGCCGGCCGAGCTGGCGCTGACTTCGTCGAGCGCCTGACGCAGATCAGCGGGGGTGTGGGTTGTGGTCATGGTCGCCTCCCAAAAAACAACTCAAAGCAAAGTCACCAAGGGTTACGCGGAGAAAACACTCTGGGCCATCTCAGCTGCGGGCCTCCCATTTGAAGAGCCAGGCGGCCAGCAGCGCCGCCGCCGCGCCATAGACCAGCGTCAGCAACAGATTGGCGCCGAACTCCGGGCTGAGCGCGCCGGTTTGCAGCGGCGGGCGCACCAGCTGCGCGATGGCGTAACCGGGCAGCCACGGGCCGACCGACTGGATCCAGCCCGGCATCTGCTCGATCGGCATGATCAGGTCGGCGATGAACATCTGGCCGAAATACAGGATCTGGCCGATGGCCACCGCGCCGCCCGAGCCAGGGGCGACGCCGCTCACCACCTGGCCGAGCGCCACGCTCATCAGCACCGAGAGCAGGACCATCGGCAGCGCCAGCAGGAGATTCACAGCCGGCAGCTGCAGGCCGTAGAACGTCATCGCCACGGCCACCACCAGGGCGGCCTGCAGCACGGCCACGGCGACGTTGACGACGATGTAGGCGCCGACCAGCGTGAGCGTGGGCACCGGGCTGGCCTGCAGACGGCGCAGGACGCCCTTCTGCCGGAACTCCGTCATCATGGTTGCGCTGCTGATCAGGCCGAAGGCCAGGATGTTGACGGCCAGCACGCCCGGCACCATCCAGCCCATGAAACCGGGCAGGTCATCGCCGCCGAAGACCGCGGCGTAGATCACGAGCAGGAAGACCGGGAAGGCGAAGTTCCAAAACAGCGTCGACCGCTCGCGCAGGTAGACGAGGAACATGGCCTTGGTGAGGGTGAGAAAACGTTGCATGGCAACCTCGCGATGTTTCAAAAGAGGGTGGATGGATAGACGCCGCGCCTACGCGCTCAGGGCGCGGCCGGTCAGCTTCAGGAAGGCGTCTTCCAGGTTGGGCTGGCGCAGGGCCACCTCGCTCAAATTGCGCCCAAGCTGCGCGGCCAGAGCGTGCAGGGCCGGCATGGTCGTCTGCGGGTGGGTCGTCTCCACCTCCAGGTACTGGCCGCTGTAGCGGGCGGCCTGCGCGCCGGGCAAAGCGCGGACCTGCTCCAAGGGCAGTTCAGCCGCGGCCTTGAGCACCGGGTTGATGTTCAGCCCGGCCACGATGGACGCCGGCGTGCCGGTGGCGATGATCTGGCCGCGGTCGATGATGGCCACGCGCCCGCACAGCGCCTCGGCCTCCTCCATTGCGTGGGTGGTCAGGATCACCGTGCGGCCCTCGTCGTGCAGTGAGCGGATGAGGTCCCAGACCGCGCGGCGCGCGTGCGGGTCAAGCGCGCTGGTGGGCTCGTCCAGCACCACGATCTCGGGGTTATTGGCGATGGCGATGGCCAGCGCCACGCGCTGCTGCTGCCCGCCCGAGAGGTGGCGGATGAACTTGGTGCGTTTCTCGGCCAGGTCGAAGCGCGTCAGCAGGGCGTCGATCTGCGCCCGGGTCGGGAACACGGCGTACAGGGCCGTGTACAACTCAATCAGCTCGACCACGGTCAGGTCGTCCAACAACGCCGTCTTCTGCAGCTGGACGCCGAGTTTGGCCTTGCCCTGGCGCGGCGCCAGGCCCGCGATGCGCAGGCTGCCGGACTCAGGCTGGTGCAGGCCTTCCAGGCAGGACAGCAGCGTGGTCTTGCCGGCTCCGTTGGGGCCGAGCAGGCCGAAGATTTCGCCGCGCTCGACGCTCAAAGAGACGTCCTTGAGCGCCTCGATGCGGGCCGCGCCCCGGCCGTAGGCCGCGAACACATGATCAACTTCCAGGATCGGGGTGGTCATAATACCTCCGTCAGTAGAACCGTCCGTTGGCTCCACACTACGCCAAGCAGCCGGATTGACCGAGCCCCCGGGGAGCGATTACGACCATGACTTTCGGCACAGATGCCGGTCTGTCTTTTGTGGCAGGCGTGGTATACTAGGGCTACGTTTCGCAGGGTTTTGTGTGTCTGTTTGGCCGCCCAACACCGTGTGCGTGGGTGGCCGCTTTTTTTTACCGGCGCAGGAGGCCGGCAGCATGGAGAAAAGGCTTTACGTGGGCAATCTGGCTTATGCCACGACCGAGGACGATCTGCGAACGTTGTTCGCCCAGGCCGGCACGGTCCAGACCGTCGACATCATCAAGGACCGCGATAGTGGCCGCTCGAAGGGCTTCGGGTTCGTGGAGATGAGCAGCCAGGCCGAGGCCCAGAAGGCGGTGAGCATGTTCAACGCCTATCGTCTGGCCGACCGCGAGCTGACCGTCAACATTGCCCGCCCGCGTGAAGAGCGCCCGATGGGCGGCGGCGGTGGCGGCGGTTTTGGCGGCCGTGGTGGTGGTGGCGGCGGCGGCCGGGGCGGCGATCGCGACCGCCGCGGCGGCAACAGCCGGGGCACGCGCCGGTACTAAACTCTGGCCCACAAAAAAGGCCGGGCAGGTGACTGCCCGGCCTTTTTGTTGTTTTGACCCAGTGGCGTCTGGCGGCTACAGCTTCGGCAGCTCGATCGTCTGCTGCTTCTGGTACTTGCCCTTCTTGTCCGCGTAGGAGGTCAGGCACAGTTCGTCGGCCTCGAAGAAGAGCACCTGGGCGATGCCCTCGTTGGCGTAGATCTTGGCTGGCAGCGGCGTGGTGTTGGAGATTTCGAGCGTGACGTACCCTTCCCACTCCGGCTCGAACGGCGTCACGTTGACGATCAGGCCGCAGCGCGCATAGGTGGATTTGCCCAGGCAGATGGTCAGGACGCTGCGCGGGATGCGGAAATACTCCACCGTGCGGGCCAGCACAAACGAGTTGGGCGGGATGACGCACACCTCGCCTTTGTAATCGACCATCGACTTCGGATCAAAGTGCTTGGGGTCGACGATGGCCGAAAAGACGTTGGTGAAGATCTTGAACTCGTCGGCGACGCGGATGTCATAGCCGTACGACGACACGCCGTACGAGATCACGCCATCCCGCACCTGGTGCTGCACAAACGGCTCGATCATGCGGTGCTGCAGCGACATCTCCGTGATCCAGCGATCGGACTTCAAACCCATCTCAGCTGCCTCCCTTGGGCCGGCGCGCTCAGCGGCGCTCAGCCTCCACCGGATTAGATAGCACGCCCACGCCCTCGATCTCCACGTCCACGACGTCCCCGGCGGCCAGCGGGCCGGCGCCGGCCGGCGTGCCGGTCAGGAGCACGTCGCCGGGCAGCAGCGTCATCACCGACGACACGAACGCGATCAACTGCGCCACGCTGAAGAGCATGTCGTGGGTCGAGGTCATCTGCCGCGTCTGGCCGCCGACCCGGCACGTGATCAGGGCGTCGGTCGGGTCCAGCGTCGTCTGGACGACCGGGCCGAGCGGGCAGAAGGTGTCAAAGCTCTTGCCGCGCGTCCACAGGCCCTCGGCCTCGACGATGTCGCGGGCGGTCACGTCGTTGGCGCAGGTGTAGCCCAGCACGCACTGCAGCGCGTCTTCCGGCGGGATCCAGCGGGCGGCGCGGCCGATCACCACCGCCAGTTCGGCGCTGTGCTCGACGCGCTGGGATTGCGGCGGCAGGCGGATCGGCTCGTCCGGCCCGATCACGGCCGAGGGCGGCTTGAGGAACAGCAGCGGCACGGTGGGCACCGGCAGCCCCGCCTCGCGCGCCCGGTCGCTGAAGTTGTTGCCGACCGCCACGATCTTGCCCGGCAGCACCGGCGCCAGCAGCGCCACATCGCCGCGCCGGGCCACGCGCGGGCCGCGCCGGTAGGCGTCGTACGGCTCACCGGTCAGCGCGGTCACCGGCGCCTGCGCGTCGGCGAGGTCGCCGTCCAGCACGCCGTAACCCACCGTGGCGCCGTGGCGGTAGCGGATGAACTGCATGGTCCGGCGGTCAGGCGCCCTGACGCTGCTGCCAGCGCGTCCAGTGTTCCAGTCCGTTGAAGGCGGCCTGGGCGTAGAGCGCCGACAGGGTCGGGTAGTTGTAGACGGTCTGGGTGAAGACGTCCAGCGTGCCGCCGGCTGCCATGACGTGCAGGCCGATGTGGATCAACTCGGAGGCCTGCTCGCCCAGCATATGGACGCCCAGCAGCGTCTTGTCCTCCGGCGCGAAGATGAGCTTGAGCAGCCCGCTGGTGTCGCCGATGATCTGGCCGCGCGGGTTTTGATCCGCATAGGCGCGGCCGACCAGGTACGGCCGGCCCTGGGCCCGGCACTGCTCCTCCGTCAGCCCGACAAACGCAATTTCGGGGATGGTGTAGACCGCCAGCGGGATCAGCGCCGGCTTGGTCAGCCGGTCCTGATGGAAGGCGTTAAGCACGGCGACGCGGCCCTGCTCCATGGAGATAGGCGCGAACGAGTTGCGGGTGGCCACATCGCCCGCGGCATAGATGCTGGGCACGCTGGTTTGCAGGCGCTCGTTCACCTGCACGTAGCCCATCTCGTCCACGACTACGCCCACGCCCTCCAGCCCCAAGCCACGGGTGTTGCCGGTGCGCCCGGTGGCCACCAGCGCGGCGTCGGCCTCCAGGGCCTCGCCGTTCTGCAGCTGGAACACCAGCTGCGGTTGAGACTGGTCCACGCTGATGACCGGCTCGTTGAGCACCACGCGCACGCCCTGCTCTTCCAAGTAGCGTTTGAAGCGCTCGGCCAGCTCGCCGTCCACCATCGGCAGCAGGCGGTCCTGCATCTCGACCAGGGTCACCGGCACGCCCAGCGCCACGAACATCGACGCATACTCGGCGCCGATGACGCCGCCGCCGACCACCACCAGCGCCCGCGGCAGCCGGCCCATGTCGGCCAGGGTGGCGGAGTCAAACAAACGCGGGTCGCTGCGCGGCAATTGCAGCGGGCGGTACGTGGACGAGCCGGTGGCCAGCAGGATCGCGTTCCCGGTCAGGTCGGCGGTGCGCCCGTCGCCGTAGCGGACGCGCACGGTGTAGGGGTCGCGCAGGATGGCTTCGCCGCGCACGATCTCGATCCGGTAGCGGTCCAGGTTGCGCTGGATCACGCCCCACTCGGACTCCAGCACGATCTGGCGCCGGTACATGATGTCGGCCAGGGTCAGGTCGGGCTGCAGGGAGTAGCGCAGGCCGTAGACGCTGCGCTGGCGCAGACCGGACAGATACTGCGCCATCTCGCGCAGCGTCTTGGAGGGCACGGTGCCGGTGTTGATGCCGGCGCCCCCCAGGCGCGGCGTGCGTTCGATCAGGGCCACTTTCTTGCCCAGCCGCGCGGCTTCTTCCGCGCCCTTGGCCCCCGCAGGGCCGGAGCCGATGACGATGAGATCGTATTGCGACATAGATTGGCGATGTGAGAGTGTGGGTGGCAGCCAGCGCCGGCCTTAATGATACTTGATTTTGCCGCCCGCTCACGAGACGGTGTCCCGGCCGAGCGCTTCCGCGCCTCCAGCCTGGTTAGGGTGGGAGGCCCGCCGGTACGCTGCGAGCCGGTCAGGCGCCGCCGCCCGCCACGGGCCGGCGCGCCCAGGCCAGGTCGTAATCCACGAGCCAGGGTTCCACGCGCACGGCCTCCAGGTCCAGGTCCGCCAGCAGCTGGCGAAACGCCGTCCGCGTGAAGGTCTTGCCCAGGATCAGGCGACCCTCCCAGCTCACCCGGTTGGTGGTCACGAGCAGCCCGCCCGGCTTGAGCACGCGCAGACACTCGCGCAACGCCGCGCGCGCGTCGGGCAGGAACTCCAGCGCCTCCAGGCAGGTGACGGCGTCAAACGCGCCGGCCGGAAAGGGCAAGCGGTCCGCGGCGGCGCGCGCCCAGGCCACCCGCTCCGGCGCGGCCTTCGCTATCCCCGGCGGGGCGCAGGCGGCCCGGCCCACGGCCAGCATGCGCGGGGCCAGGTCCACGTTGACGAGCGCGCCGTCGAAGGCGACTTCGCGCAGCAGGGCGCGGGCCACCCGGCCGGTGCCGGCGGCCACATCCAGGACGCGCGGCGCGGCCACCTCCGCCAGTTCCAGGGTCAACGGCAGGCCCAGGATCTCGCTTTCGGTGACGGTGTCGAACTTCTTGATCTCGTCGTCGTAGCGGTGGGCGACCCAATCGTACAGGAGCGCGACCACGCGCGGGCCGAGGTGGGCGCCCTCGGCCACGATCAATTCCCAGTAGGCCAGCAGGCCGACGGCGGCCACCCCCAGCCCAACCAGGACAACCCACGGCCAATCACCCGCCATGAGGCCGCTTTCGGTTACTGGCCGGCGGCGGCCGGCCCGGCGCCGCCGGCCTCGCGAAACTGCATCCGGTAGAGCCGCGCATACAGGCCGTCGTGCGCGATCAGCTCGGCGTGCGTGCCCAGCTCCACCAGCCGGCCGGCCTCCAGCACGGCGATGCGATCGGCGCGCAGCACCGTGGACAGGCGGTGGGCAATGATGACGGTGGTGCGGTTGCGCATCAGCCGGTCCAGCGCGTCTTCCACCAACTGCTCGGATTCCGAGTCCAGGCTGGAAGTGGCCTCATCCAGCAGGAGCAGGCGCGGGTCTTTAAGGATGGCGCGGGCGATGGCCACGCGCTGGCGCTGGCCGCCGGAGAGCTTGATCCCGCGCTCGCCCACCACCGTCTCGTACTTGTCCGGCAGGCGCTCGATGAACTCGGCGGCGTTGGCGGCGCGGGCGGCCGCCTCCAGTTCGGCGTCGCTGGCCTCCAGGCGGCCGTAGCGCAGGTTCTCGCGCACCGTGCCGGAGAAGAGCTGGGTCTCCTGCGGCACCAGGCCGATCTGGCCGCGCAGCGACGCCAGCGTCAGATCACGCAGGTCGTGCCCGTCCAGCAGCACGCGCCCGGCCGTGGGGTCGTAGAAGCGCGGGATCAAATTGAAGAGCGTGGTCTTGCCGGCACCGCTCGGCCCCACCAGGGCCAGCACTTCGCCCGGCTGGATCTCGAGCGCGATGGCGTGCAGCACGGCCGGCGCCGGCTCCGCGCGCTGGCCGTTGACGGCCGCCGTCTCATAAGCGAACGACACCTGCTCGAAGCGCAGATGCCCGCGGGCGGGCGGCAGCGCCAGGGCGCCGGGCGCGTCGCGGATGTCGGGCACTTCGTCCAGCAGCTCGAACACGCGCCGCGAGGCCCCCAGGGCTTCCTGGATCTGCGCGTACAGGCCCGTGAACGCGCCCAGCGAGGCCGCGATGTTGATGCCGTAGACCAGGAAAGCGATGAGCGCGCCCGGTGTCAGCCGGCCGGCCAACACCTCCTGGCCGCCGAACCAGAGCACGCCGGCCAGCGACGCGAAGCCCAGGAACGCGATCAGGCTGCCGAAACTGGAGCGCACCACGGTCAGGCGCAGGGCGGCGCCGAGCGCGCTCTGGATCTGATCGCCGTAGCGCTGCACCTCATAGGCCTCGCGCGTAAAGGCCTTGACCGTGCGCACGCCAGCCAGGGCCTCTTCGGCCGCGGCCGTGCTCCCGGCCAGCCGGTCCTGCACTTCGGTGGACAGCCGCCGCAGCTGCCGGCCGAAGAGCACGGCGCTCAGGCTGATCAGCGGCGCCAGCGCCAGGATGAACAGCGTCAACCGCCAGTTGAGGGCCAACATCAGCACCAAAGAGCCGAGGAAGGTAACCACCTGACCCAGCACGGCCGTGACGTTGTTGGTCAGCGCGGCGCGCACCAGCGTGACGTCGGACGCCAGCCGCGAGAGCAGCTCGCCCGTGCGCCGGTCGGCGAAGAAGCGCACGCTCAGCGTGTGCAGGTGGGCGTAGGCCTGCCGGCGCAGGTCCACCACCACGCGCTCGCCGACGTAGCTCAGATAGTAGCCCTCCACAAAACGGAAGACGGAGTTAAACAAGAAGGCCACGATCAGGATGAGCGTGATGCGGTTGAGCGCGGCGGCGTCCTGGCCGGCGAAGACGGCGTCCACCAGGTTCTGCATGATCCAGGGGAAGACCAGGCTGAGGGCCGAGCTCACCAGCAGCGCGACGATGGCCACGGCCATCGGGCGCAGGTACGGCCGCAGATAAGCCAGCAGGCGCGCTACCTGCGCGCGCGAGGGCGGGACGAAAGGTCCGTTGGGGCGGGCCGCGGGGCGGCGGAAAGTTGAGAACATGCCGGAGATTGTGCCACGGTTTGGGCCGTTTGACACACCCGCGGTCACGGGCGATACGCGGCCAGGCTGGGGAAGTCGGCGGCCTGGCCGGCTTTGGCCACGAGCGAGGCGAGGGGGTGGAAGCCGATCAGCAGCGGCGCGTTGCGGCCGCCCGAGACCGCCAGGCCCACCACCTGGCCGGTGTGGGCGCTGAGCAGCGGCGAGCCGCTCATCCCGCCGGCCTCAAAGAACTCGTCCATCTGGACCCACACGGCGGCGGCGCCCACGGCCGTCACGGTTCCGGTGAGCAGGCGCGGGTTACCGAAACCGTCGCCGAGGCCGCTGGACAGCACCACCCGCTCGCCGGGCACGGGCGCACCGCGCGGGTCCGGCGTGAGCGCCAGCGCCTCCGCGGCCGGCTCGTCCAGGACCAGCAGCGCGTAATCGCGGGCGAAGTCGTAGCCGGCGAAGACCTGTCCCGGCGGGCCGTGAAAGCGCCGAAAGACTGCGGCCTCGTCCGCGGCCTGCGGCAGGCGGAAGGTCAGCGTCTCCAGGCGGCGTCCGGCCCAGCCGCTCAACACCAGGCTGTGCGCGGTGGTGACGCCGATCACGCGGCCGGAATCCAGGCGCAGCAGGAAGCCGCTGCCGACGCGGCCGGCGCCGTCGGCGAAGTGCGCCCACTCCTCCAGGCCAGCGTGGCCGGCCGGCAGGGCGCCGCGCGGCGCCGTGAGCGTGGGCGCGGGCGGCAGCGGGCCGGCGGTGGGCTCCACGGCCAGGCCGGGCACCACGGCCAGGAGCACGGCCTGCAGGTTGGCGTTGAGCCAGAGCAGGAACACGATCAGCAGCAGCAGGGCGGCGCTGACAAGGCGCAGCGTGTTCCGCCGGCGCTGACGATGTGGTTCACGGAAGAGCGGATTGCGGCGCATGGCTGGCCTCCGCGCGCCGGAGGCGGCGGCAGAGGCGAGGATACCAGCGTCGCGCCGGAGGCGCCACGCCTCAGGGCGCCGGGGTCGCCCGCGCTGGAAGCGTGTAGCGGTATTCGGCGGGCACGTCCGAGAAGAGCCAGCGGGTCTCGCCGCCGGGGACGCCGCAGCGGATGCCCAACCGCAGCGCCACCACATCGTCCTGGGCGACACTGCGCAGCAGCCACCCCAACGGGTCGTCCGGCGCATAGGTCAGGCTAAACTGGGTGCGGCCGCTGCCGCCGTAGATGATCACGGTCACGCCGTCGACCAGCGAGCGGCTCGGGTCGCTCGGGTCAGCGGCCGGGGACGTGAACCCGAGCAGCAGTGTGGCCGCGGGCACGGACAGCGTGTAGTCGACGTCGATGTCGATCACGACCGGCTCGTCCGGCAGCGGCCCCGGCGCGATCGAGGCCGCCGTGATCCGGGCCTCGTCTGGCCCGGCGGTGGCCGCGCAGCGCATCGCCACGGCCGCCGGGGCGTGCCGATAGTGGAAGTCATGATCCAGCGTGTGGGCCAGCCGCACCCAGCCGGATTCGGTCTGGCGGCTCAGGTTGGCGAACACGTACACTTCACGGCCAGCCAGTTGTTCGGCCACCCGGTCCGCGTCGGCGAAGAAGCGGACGGTGACGCGCGGCTCGGCCGCCGTCACGGTCACCGGCGTTGAGCCGATGGCGAACAGCGGCCCGCTGCGCGGATGGACCTCGGTGCCGGCGCGGGCGTCATCGCCCAGGCCCACCACCAGCGTGGCCGTCGGCGCCGACGTCAACGTGACGGCCACCGTCACGTCGAATTGGACCAGGCCAGCGGGCAGTTCGAGGCCCGGCGCGGGCGAGGCTGCCACGACGCTGACTGCGTCCGGCGCGGCGCGGCGCAGCAGTTCCGGCGCGAACTCCACCGTGTGCTCCGGGTACAGGCGGCCATACAGCAGCAGCGGGTCGGCCATCTCGTTGCCGCAGACCAGCGCCAGGGCGACGGCCACCCGGCCGGTCTCGTCGGCGATGCCGCGCGTGGCCTCGGACGCGTACCAGGAGTACAGATCAAGCGTGGCCGTGCCGGACGCATTCGGCAAGGCGTACGCCATGAAGGCGCCCAGGTTCGGCAGCCACTCGTGCGTCGTCGCGGCGGTGCCGCTCCAGGCCGGGTTGGCCAGGCCGCCCACCAGCGTGACCAGCTCTGGCTGCGGCACGCTGAGCTGGTAGCGGACGGTCACGCGCACTCTGGGGTTGGTCTCCGAGAGCAGACCGCCCGTCCCCGGCGTGACGGACACGATCTCCAGGCGGTCGCGCGCCGGATCGAAGACGCAGCCCCGCAGGCTGTCCGGGGCCGTGAAGGACAACGTCTCGAAGACCTGGGCGAAGTAGACGGCGCCGTCGTCGCCCAGCAGGTGCGCGCTCAGCACCAGTTCGGAGCCGGCCGGAAAGCGCGCCAGCGTTTTGCGATCGAGCGCGAGCGCCACCGTGCTCGCGCCGGTGCCCTGAACCACATCCACAAACTGGCGGTCGACCAGGTTCGTCAGGTCGCTGCCCCAGTCGGTGCTGTCGAAATCCAAGCGGCTGCGCAACTCCAGACGCAGGCGCGCGGACGGCGCGGAGGCGAGGCGATAATCGGCCCGGACCGTGACCACCTCGACATCGGGCGACAGCTCCGCGCCGACGGCGGGCGCCAGCACGGTCAGCGTCACCCAATCGCCGGCGGACGCCTGGAACGGCGTGGGCGCGGGCCAGGTGGGCAGGGCGGCCACCGAATCCGGCGCGGCTGGCTGGGCCGTCGGCGGGCTGATCAGGTCCGGGCGGGACAGGACCATGAAGGCCGCCACCACCAGCGCCAACACCAACCCGGAGGCGGCCGTGGCCGCCCACCAACGCAGGTTGAGGGTTTGCCACAGCGAGGGGCGCGGCTGGGACAGGAGCCGCTCGCGCAGCGCGGCCTCGACATGGTGCGGCAGGGGCGGGCTGGCCGGGCGGGCGGCGCGCAGGCGGCTGGCCAGGCGCAGTTCCACGTCCGTCGTTTCGCCCGCATCCAGGCGGCGGCCCCAATCGTCGCGGTCTTCAGACATGGTCGGCCTCCGGTTGGCCCAGCTTCTCCAGCTCCGTCCGCAAGCGTTTCAGGGCCCGATGCACGCGCACATACACGGCCGAGACCGAGACGCCGAGGACCTCGGCCACTTCGGCGCTGTCCAGGTCTTCAAAGAAGCGCAGGGTCAGGACTTCGCGGTCGGCGTCCGGCAGGACCGCGAAGGCGGCGTGCAGGGCGTCTTCGTGGCCGTTGCGGCCGGGCGCGGCCGGCGCATCCAACACCTGCCAGTCCAGCAGCGGCGTCGGCGTCCGATCCCGGCGGTAGGCTTGAACGATCTCGTTGCGCGCGATGCGGTAAAGCCAGGCGCCGAAGCTCAGGCCGCGCCAACGATAGCGCGGCAGTGACTGCAGGGCCTTCTCAAACGTGGCCGAAGTCACATCCTGGGCCAGCGTCCCGTCGCCGGTGCGCCGATAGACGAAGGCGTGGATGCGGCGCACATAACGGTCGTACAATGGACCGAAGGCGCGCGGGTCGCGCTGGGCGCGTTGGATGAGTTCAGGCTCGTCGGCGGACATCGTCACCAGTTTAACGCCGAAGCGGGCGCAAATCTTACAGACGCGGGGAGGGCAGCATGACCACTGTCGACGAGGCGCTGCGGAAACTGAGGGCCCTGGCCCGGCCGGACCAGGTCGCGGGCATGGCCCGCTTCGGCATGACGCCGGACGGCCGGCTCGGGCTGGCGGTGCCGGCCATGCGCCGCCTCGCGCGAGAGTTGGGCCAGGATCACCGTTTGGCGTTGGCGTTGTGGAAGACCGGGTCGCCGGACGCGCGCATGGTGGCGTCCATGATCGCGGACCCGCAGAAGCTGACCGAAGCGCAAATGGAGGCCTGGGTCAAGGACTTCAACTCCTGGGACGTGTGCGACCAGGTCTGCCAGAACCTGTTCGAGCGCTCGCCATATGCCTGGAAGAAAGTGCGCGCCTGGGCGCGGCGCGAGGAGGAATACGTCCGGCGGGCGGCCTTCGCCCTGATCGCGTGCCTGGCCTGGCATGACCAGGCGGCCGCCGATGCGCGCTTTATCCAGATGCTGCCCGTGATCAAGCGGGCGGCCACCGATGAGCGCAACTTCGTCAGGAAGGCCGTCAACTGGGCGCTGCGCAACATCGGCAAGCGCAACCTGGCGCTCAACCAGGCCGCCATCGCGGCAGCGCGCGAGATCCAACAGATCGACGCGCGGGCGGCGCGCTGGATCGCCGCGGACGCCCTGCGGGAGTTGACGAGCCCAGCCGTGCAGCGCCGGCTCAAGGCCGGCTGACACTGCCCGCCAGCACACCCGGCCTGGTCACCTGGCTGCGCTGCGCGCTGGAGGGCGCCGGGGCGAGGTCCGGCCGATGATCATCCCGGCAGCGAAAGCAATCAACGCGCCCGTCGGCCGAGTCACCGAACCGCCTGGCCCGCGTCATACTCCCGGATCGGCTCTTTCGGAAACTGAGGCTCCGGGAAGGATACAACCGCAATGCAGCCACCCACCTCCGGCAACGGCTGGCGCGCGGCGCTGGCCTGGGCCGCGCCGATCCTCAGCGGCGTCCTCGCCCTGTTCTACTACTGGTTCGCGGTCGCCGACCGGTACGCGATCTTCCTGTACGGCCACGCCACCACCAACATTCCACCGACCCAGCCCTTCGACACAGTGACCAGCAGCCGCTACTGGATGGCCGGCCTGGTGGCGGCAGGGGCAGTGTTGGTCGGCTACTCAGGCGGCCTGTGGTTCGCCGGCCGGATCGCGGCCGGTCGGCGGCGCGCCTTCACGCCGCCGACTGGTTGGCGCGTCTGGGTGCTGTGCGCGCTGCCGCTGGCTGTCGGGGTCCCGGCCATCACCATGACCGTCAACGCGCCGACGCTGCCGCTCGGCCTGGCGGCAGCCTGTGCGGCGGCGACGCTGGCGGGCCTGGCCGTTGCGGTCTGGCCAGGTGAGTGGGCGGCCCAACGGCCGCTGGACCTGGCCTGGCTGGCCGTCGATGGGCTGGGTTTGGTGCCGGCGCTCATATTCGTGCGCGCCATCGAATTGCCCGGCCGCGGCCTGTCCGTGACTCCGGCCCTGGCCTGGGGCGCCGCCCTCGGCGGCAGCCTGGCGGGTTTGATCTGGCTGGGCGTGGTGAGCGCGCTGCGGGCCTGGCGCCGCCGCCCGGTGCCGGACGCCGGCGCCGTGCTGCTGGCCGGGCTGGCGCTCAGCTACCTGTGGCTGCCGCTCGTCCACTACCTCATCGCCTCGCCGCCCGAGTACCGCTACATCACGACCGCCAGCAACTTCTTCGCGCTCGCGCCGGCCGTGCAGGCGTTGGCCCTGGCCATAGCCGTCGCGCAGGCCTGGGGCATCACGGCCCTGCGCCGGCGCTGGCAGCCGCGCTAAGCGCACGTCTGCCACCGGCCGCCTGCGGTACACTGGCTGTGACCAGACTCAGGAGGCTGCCATGACCCTGCTCGCCGATCTGCAAGCGCTGCTGCCCGCGGAGCGCGTCTCCGCCGCCACAGCGGATCTAACCCAACACGCTCAGGACCAATCCGCGCACCCGGCCGCGCCGCCGGACGTTGTCGTTTGGCCGGAGAGCACGGCCGAGGTCAGCGCCGTGCTGCGCTATGCGGACGCGCACGCCATCCCGGTGACGGCCTGGGGCGCCGGCTCCAGCCTGGAGGGCAACCCCATCCCGGTGCGCGGCGGGATCGTGCTGGACCTGACGCGCCTGAACCGCATCCTGGCCGTGCACGCCGCCGACTTCCAGGTGACCGTCCAGCCCGGCCTGTTCTACAAGGACATGAACAAGGAACTGGCCCGCCAGGGGCTGTTCTTCGCGCCCGACCCCGGCGCCAACGCCAGCCTGGGCGGGATGCTGGCCAACAACGCCGCCGGCATCCGCACCGTGAAGTACGGGGCCACGCGTGACAACGTGCTGGCGCTGGAGGTGGTGCTGGCGGACGGGCGCGTCATCCGCACCGGCTCGCGCTCGGTCAAGCAATCGGCCGGCTACGATCTGACGCACCTGTTCGTGGGCTCGGAGGGCACGCTCGGCGTCATCACCGAGGCCACGCTCCGGCTCTTCCCGCTGCCCGAGCACTTCAGCGCGGCCACGGCCGCCTTCGCCACGGTGGAGGCCGCGGCCGGGGCCGTCTTCGAGATCATGGGCGCCGGCCTGGAGCCAAGCGCGCTGGAGCTGGTGGACCGGACCGCGGCCGCCATCATCAACGAGAGCGGCGGGTTTGATCTGGCGCTCGCCCCCAACTTGTTCCTGGAGTTCACGGGCGCCAGCCTGGCGGCGCTCGAGGAGCGCCTGGGCGTGGCTGAGGATATCTGCCGCGCGCACGGCTGCCAGGCGTTTCGCCCCGGCGTGGGACGGGACGAGCGCGCGCGCCTGTGGGAGGCGCGCCACCACGCCTTCGAGGCGCACCTGCGGCACTTCCCCGGCCAGGCCTACATCATCACCGATTTCGGCGTGCCGATCTCGCAGTACCCGGCGCTGGTGGCGTACGCGTCCGAGACGATGGCGCGGCTCAACTTCCAGGGCAGCATCCTCAGCCACGCCGGCGACGGCAACGCGCACGTCGTGGTCTTCTTCCCGCCGGACGACGCCGCCACCCGGGCGGCCGTGGCCGAGTTCAACACGCGGCTGGTGGAGCGCGCCCTGGCCCTGGGCGGCACCTGCACGGGCGAGCACGGCGTGGGCGTGGGCAAGCAGAAGTTCATGGCGCGCGAGCACGGCGCCGCCCTGGACGTGATGCGCCAGATCAAGCACCTGCTCGACCCGCGCGGCCTGCTCAACCCCGGCAAAGTGCTGGCGGAGAACTGAGTGGGCCCGGCCATGCGACCACTGCCTAGCCGCGGCCAGGCGCTGGCGGAGTGGGCGGCGCGCGGGGCGGTAGGCCTGGTGGGCCTGGTCAACGTCGCCTGCGCCCTGGCCTTCCTGCTGGAGCCCGAGCGGTACGCGCCCGCCTTTGAGCTCGCGGGCACGCCGGGCCGTGTCGCCGTGCAGGCCTTCGGTTTGCTGTTCCTGATGTGGAACGCCACCTACCCGCCGGTGCTGGTTTGGCCGCGCGCGCACCTCACCTTGTTCGGCGTCATCTTGCTGCAACAGGCCCTGGGCCTGGCCGGGGAAACGTGGTTGTGGCTGGGCTTGCCGTCCGAACATGCGGCGCTGCGCGCCACCGGGCTGCGCTTCATCCTCTTCGACGGCGCCGGCCTGCTGCTCATGGGGGCCGCTTATGCGGCGCTCCGGGCGACCCGGACAGTGATTGGAGACTCGCCGGTTGGGCCGTATAATCGGGGCAGGTCCCCTTAGCTCAATTGGCAGAGCACACGGCTTACATCCGTGGGGTTATAGGTTCGAGTCCTATAGGGGGCACTTTTTGATCACTTCAGCGCGCAGGCCGGGGGCTTGTGCGCTTTGTTTTAGCGCCGCTGGTGTTGGCCGGATAGTCACACTCGGGGAGAGCATCACATGAAATTCCGCGCCACCCTGCAACTAGGCGGCAAGACCGCCACCGGCATCGAGGTCCCGGCCGCAGTCGTGGCCGGCCTCGGTTCAAGCAAACGGCCGGCGGTGCGGGTCACGCTCAACGGCCACACCTACCGCACCACCGTGGCGTCGCTGGGCGGCGTGTTCATGCTCCCGGTCAGCGCCGAACAACGCGAGAAGGCCGGCCTCGCCGCCGGTGACACGGTCGAGGTCACCATCGAGCTGGATCAGGAACCCCGCACCGTCACGGTCCCGGACGACCTGGCGGCGGCCCTGACCAAAAAGCGCGGCGCCCGCGCGGCGTTCGACGCCCTGGCGTATTCGCTGCGCAAGGAGCATGTCCGCCAGGTTGAGTCGGCCAAGGCCCCGGAGACCCGCGCCCGGCGCATCGCCGCGATCGTGACCAAGGTGGGAGAGAAGAAGGCGCGGTCCTAGGACACGGGCCCAAGCAGCGCTGGCCGCTAAGGCAGAGCGGCCGCGGCCCACACCCGCAGTGTGCCGTCGTCGGCGCCCGAGATCAGGTGGGTGCCATCCGGCGTGAAGGCCAGTGCGTTAGCGGAGCCGCTGTGGCCGGTGAGGTCGGCGCGCAGCGCGCCTCCGTCCGCATCCCACAGCATGATGTGCCCGTCATAGGAGCCGGTCGCCGCCAGGGTGCCGGCCGGGGTAAAAGCCGCGCCGAGGACTGTGTCTTCGAAGCCGGCCAGGGCGCCGGTGCTGAGCGCGCGTCCACTGCCCGTGTCCCAATGCCACAGTTCACCTGACACCGACAGGCCCCACACCGTGCCGCCCTCCGGCGTGAAGCGCAGGCTCCGGATGGCGGAGTCGTTCCCGCCGCGCCGCTCGCCCTCCAACTGCAGCGGCCCGGCCGACCAATCGTCCAACCGCCACAGCAGCACCTGCCCATCCCGGAGGCCGGCCGCCAGTTGCGCGCTGTCCGGGTCGAAGACGAGCGCGGTGACGGGGCTGGAGAGGTCGGCGCGCGCCAACACCACCGGCTCAGCCAGCGTCATGTCCCAGACCTGGACGATGCCGTCCTCCGAAGCCGACGCCAGTCGCCGGCCATCCGGGCTGTAGGCCAGGGCGCTGACTAAATCGGCGTGCCCGCCGGTCAGGCTCGGCAGCGCCGCCCCATCGGCCAGCCGCCACAAGCGCACCGCCTGATCGTAGCCGGCGGCGAGCGTGGCGCCGTCCGGCGAGAAGGCCAGGCTGCCCGCCGTCTCAAAGAGCTGGTCCTGATTCAACGTGGATGCGAGCCGCCCCTCGGTCAGGCTCCACACCCGCAGCGAGCCGTCGGCGTGCCAGGTGCCTGCCTGCGCGCCATTGGCGGAGACCGCCAGACCTTCGATGATCGGCGTGAAGTCCACCGCCGGCTCCAACAGGGTCGCGTCCACGGCCCGCCAGCGCCGCAGCCGGGCATCCTTCGCCACCGCCAGGATCTGCGCGCTGTCCGGGGTGAAGGCCGCGCTCAAGACGAGCTCGGACGGGACCGACCACAGGAAGTGCGGGCCGTCGACTTTGTCCTCCGCGACCGCGATCTGGTACATCTCCAGCGCCGCCGCCGTGCCGGCCGCCAGGCGCGCCCCATCCGGCGCGAAAGCCAGGACTTCCACCGGCTGCCGATCACCGGCCTCCAACTGCGCCAGCGCCTCGCCCGTGCTCAGGCTGCGCAAGACGATGCGGCCGTCGCCGCCCCCGGACGCCACCACCAGTCCCAGCGGATCGATTGCCAGCGCCGAGACAGCGTCGGCGTGGTCGCTGACGGTCTCACCGACTGGCAGCCGTGTGGCGGTGTTCCACAACTGGACGCGGCCGTCGTCGAAGCCGGCGGCCAGGACACTGCCGTCGGGCGTAAAGGCCAGGCTGCTCACGGCGCCGGTCACCGGCAGAGCCTGGGCCTCCGCGCTCCCCGCCACGTTCCAGATCCGGATCGTCTGATCGTAACTCGCCGAGGCCAACAGCGTGCCATCACCTTCCACGGCCAGGTGGAGCACGCCGCCGGAATGTCCGGTCAGCGTGCCGGACAGCGCCAGCGTCCCCTTAGTCACCTCCCAGCGCACGATCTCGCGCGATTGCGACGAGGCCGCCAGCAGATAGCGGCCGTCCGGCGTGAAGACCAGGCTCTCCACCGGGAAGCCGGTCTCGGTCATGCTCAGCAGTTCCAGCGACTGCGCGTCATACAGGTACACGCCGATGGTGGCCGCCGCCGCGATGACGGTGCCATCCGGCGAGTACAGCGCCTGGGCCACGGTCCCGCGCCCCAGCCGCTCCTGCAACTCCAATTGCTCGACATTGGCCGACTCGATCAACGGCCGCGGCTGCGGCGTCTTGGTCGGCGGGGCCGTCGGCGTCGCCGATTGCTCCGGCACGGCCCCGGTCGGCGTCGAGGGCGTCAGCGGCCCAGTCGTCACCGCCGGCGGCGTCGTCGCGGTAGGGCCTTGCGCCAATTGGATGAAGGTCGGGGCCACCTGCCAGACCACCACCAGCGCCCCGATCAGGAACACGCCCACCAGCAGCCAGCCCCAGGCCGGCACGCGTTGCAGAGTCGTGCGCCGCGTCAGCTCGGCGGTGACGCGCTGCAACAGACGGGCCGCCGTCTGGCCGCCGCGCCGATAGTCCGGCCGCCGCGCCAGCACGTCTTCCAGCAGCTTCTTGGCCTGGTTCCAGCTGCGCGCCTCCATCGCCGTCACAGCTTCCTCAAACAGCCGGGCCAGCTCGCGCTCTTCGTTCAGGCGCTGCAAAGCGGTGCGCCAGCGCGCCAGGCTCTCTTCGTCCGCCGATTGGGCGATCAACTGCTGGTATTGTGCGGCGGCCGCCGACCAGTCCTCGTCTTCCGCCAGCGACTGAGCGCGCTGCTCCAGCACGTTCAGGACCTTGCGCTTCAGCCAGGACTCTACCTGGGTGGCCTTCTCCGCCTGGCCGGCTTGCTGGTAAGCGCCCAGGGCCTGGTCAAGCTGGTCCTGGACCACCAGGGCGTCGCCGCGCCGGGTCCAGATGGCGGTCCGCAGCTCACGGGCCGCGGCCTCGTTGGGCGAAACCTGCAGGGCGCGCTCGGCGGACTGCAGGGCGTTCTCGTCGTCGCCGGCGCGGTCGCGGGCGCGGGCTTGCTCGATCAGGGCGCGCGCCAGCGGCAGGCGCGCCTCGTCCCGGTCCAGCGCGTAGGCGCGCTCCAGCTCGGCCACGGCTTCATCGCCGCGCCCCAGCTCCAGCAGGCACTCGCCCAGATGCAGGCGCGAGCGGAAGTGACGCGGATTGGCCTGGAGCGAATCGCGGAAGTAGCGCGCCGCGCTCTCCCACTGGCTGCGCTTGAAAAAACCCAGCCCGAAGCCGAACAGCTGCTCGGCCAGCGGGACCACCTGGTCCAGTTCGTCTTTCACCTCGCGCAGCGGCTTCTGGGCCGTCACCCAGCGGCGGAACAACTCGACGGCGAAGCGGTAGTCGCGGCCGCCGGCGGCCTCCAGGACGCGGCGCTTGACGAGGTCGCTGGGCGCCAGCTCCACTTCGCGCGTGCGCAGGCGCGTGGCATGCTCGGTGAGCACCTGGATGACGCGGTCTTCCCGGATGACGCGGCCCTCGACGGAGGCCTCCGCCAGGGCGGCGGCGTAGATCTTCTCGGCCGGGCTGAGGCCGTCCCACAGCCAGGCCATGGCCTGATTGCCGGCCTCGAGCGCGTCGGCCACGGCCGCCTCCACCTCCGGCACGTCCACGCCGGGCGCCGCCGCCGGCGTGCCGGCGTGCGCGCGCTCCCACAGGCGCTGGCACAGCAGCTGAGTGAGGTAGGGATGCGCGTTGGTCAGGGCCAGGATGCGCGCCACGGCCGCGGCGCTGAAACTCAGCGAGCCGTTGGCCTCGGCCTGGCGCACCAGCGCCGCGGCGCTCTCGGTGTCCAGCGTCCAGATCTCGCGCACCAGCGAGGCCTTGAAGGTGGCGGTGACATCCAGGGCCAGGTCTTCGGCGCGCCGGCCGACCACGAACACGAAGGCCGGGCGGGCGTCGTCGGTCATCAGGCGGCGCAGGAACGGGAAGAAGGCGCGCGCGGCGGCCGTCTCGGGCAGCTCGCCCTGCGCCAGCTGGTCGAGGACGTCGAACTCGTCGAACAGGAAGACAACCCGGCGCGCTTCGCCCAGGTGCTGGTAGAGCTCGGGCAGGAAGCCGCGCCGGAAGGCGGTGCCGCGATCGTCGACGGCAGCCGGCCGCGCCAGGCCCAGGCCGGCGCGTTCGGCCGTGGTGTCCTGCAGGTCGGCCAGCACCTGGCCCAGCGGCCGGGTGGCCTGATCCTGCAGATCGAAGTAGACGGGCAGGAACTCGGCCGCCGGCAGGCTGGTCTGCAATTGCAGCAGCAGCGAGGTCTTGCCGATGCGGCGCTGGCCGAAGAGCACCAGGGCATTGGTGGCCGCGTTGTTCAGCTCGCGCGCCACCCAGGCCAGGGTGTCCTGCCTTCCGAAGAAGCCGGCCTTGCCGCGCAGCGGCGCGCCGGCGATGTAGGGGTTCCTCATGGCCGTCGCTTGAGCAACTCGTCGAACAGCGCGCGCGCCAGCCCGCCCACGCCATGCACGGCCCAGGCCGGCAGGCCGCTCACGGCGCCGCGCAGCGTCTGCCACTGCTGCTCGGTCAGCAGCAGCCGGTAGCGTTTGTCGTTCAGCCAGTCGGCGTAGGGCGCCATCGGGCGCGTCTCGGCGATGGCGACATCGCGCACCCACCAGACGAAGGCCTGCGCGCCGGCCGTCCAGCGCTCGCCCTGCCAGAGCAGTAGATGGTCCCAATCAAACTGCCAGCCGGCGTCCGCCCGCTCGGCCAGGCCGCGCTCGGCCAGCTTCTTCAGCTCCGGCCCAAAGGCGGCCACGCGCTCGATCTCGCCGAACGCGAAGCGCTCGCCCAGCGCCCGGCCGCCCAGTTCCAGCAGGCACAGGATCACGGCCGCCGTGCGCGTCCGGTCGTCGAGCGAGTCCCACAGATCGTCGAAGTGATAGGAGATGCGGTCGTAGAAGCTCTCGGCCGCCCGCTCAGCCTGACCGTTGAGGTCGGCGCCGGCCTCCATCAGCGCCGCCGCCAGCGCCTGCTGCAGAAAGGGGTGGCCGCCGGCCACGCGGCGCACGAAGCGGCGCAGCTCCAGGGTGAAGGCGGGCTGCGCGCGGCCGAGCAGCTGCTCGGTCTCGCCGGCGTCGAACGGGCGCAGGCGCACCTCGATCATGTTGTTGAAGAACGGCGAGCCGGTGTCCAACAGGCCGCGGCCGCGCTCGTTCATCTGCGCCACCGACAGACGGCTGGCCGTGACCAGCGTCAGGCCGCTGGTGCGCGTGGACAGCGAGCGCAGGCCGGCGAAGAAAGCCGCGTCTTTGAAGTTGGCGTGTGTGATCAGGCTTTCAAACTCGTCCAGCAGCAGCACCAGGCGCCGGCCGGCCTCGTCGCCGAGCGCGTTGAAGACGGCCTCCAGCGCCAGGCGGTTGTAGCCGGTGTCGGCCGCGCGCTGGAGCAGGGCCGGCCCGCGCGGCACGGCGGCCAGCAGCGGCGCGGCCGGCTCCAGGGCCTCCTGCCAGAACTGGCGCGGCGTGTAGTCATGGCTGATGTTGTGCAGGTCCCAGGAGACCAGCAGGTACTGGCCGGCGGACTCGCCCAGGTATTGCTGGAGGGTGGCCGGGCGCGCCAGCTGCAGGAGCAGCGAGCTCTTGCCGATGTGCGGCTCGCCGACCACGGCCGTGGACTCGCCGTTGCGCAGGCGGTTGAAGAGCGTGCGCAGCTCCGCCTGGCGGCCCAGGAACTCGGCGCCGCGCGCGGGCCGCCCGTAAATGAAGGGGTTGGCCGGCAAAGGGACGTTGGACATTGACCGACCTCGTGACGCCTGAACGTGAATGGCCCTGGTCCGGCGGCTGGAAGCGGCGCGCTCACCCGGCGGCCGCTCCGGCTGTCCCCTGAGTTTACTCCAAGTTGCACCGCGGACCGGCGCCGGCGGCCGGCCGGCTTCAAACGCATTTGCTTGACTTCCCCTATCCACGCGCCTAGAATCCCCCAGCACACAGCGATCAGCGCGGACGCGCCGACCCCGCGCGCCTGCTCATCCCCACACCCACGCTTTCGCGGAGACCAACATGCCCGACCACCTCTTTCGTGGCTCCCTGCGCGACCTCGACCCGGACGTTTACGAGCTCAGCCAGATCGAAGCGGAACGCCAGTACCGCAAGCTGATCCTGATCCCGTCCGAATCGAGCGCGCCCGAGGCCGTGCTGGAAGCGCTCGGTTCGCGCTTCCACAACCTGTACGCGGAGGGCTACCCGGACGAGGACACGCGCTTCATGAGCGAGGCCGACCTGCTCGATTACGAGGCCCGCCTCGGCCACTTCCGCCGCTACAGCGACCCGCGCTACTACAAAGGCACCGAGTACGCCGACGTCGTCGAGGCGCTGGCCCGCCGGCGCTGCGCGGAGGCCTTCGCCGCCAACGGCCTGCGGCCGGACCAGCTCTACGTCAACGTGCAGGCCCTGTCCGGCGCGCCCGCCAACAACGCCGTGTACAACGCCCTGGTCACGCCCGGCGACACGGTCATGGGCATGAACCTGCTGTTCGGCGGCCACCTGACGCACGGCGCGGCCGCCAACCGCTCCGGCAAGTACTACAAGATCGTGGCCTACACCGTCGACGAGCGCACCGGCCGCATCGACATGGACGAGGTCGAGCGCCTGGCCCAGGCGCACAAGCCGAAGATGATCATCGTCGGCTACTCGTCTTACCCGTGGATCGCGGACTTCAAGCGCTTCCGCGCCATCGCCGACTCGGTCGGCGCGTACCTGCTGGCCGACATGGCCCACGTCGCCGGCCTGATCGCGGCCGGCGTCTACCCCTCGCCGGTCGGCATCGCCCACGTCACCACCTTCACCACCCACAAGACGCTCAACGGTCCGCGCGGCGCCTGCATCATCACCACCGACCCGGCCCTCTCGCGCCGCATCGACCGGGCCGTCTTCCCCGGCGAGCAGGGCGGCCCGCACGTCGCCGTCTTCGCGGCCCTGGCCACCACCTTCAAGCTGGCGCGCACGCCGCAATTCCAGGAACTGCAGGCCCAGACCGTCAAGAACGCCGCGCGCCTGGTTGAGCGCCTGCGCGGCCACGGCTTTGCCATCCCGTTCGGCGGCACCGAAAGCCACCTGCTCAACCTGGACTGCAAGTCCGTCACCGGCCCGGACGGCACGCCCCTGATGGGCGACGTGGCCGCGCGCATCCTGGACCTAGCCGGCCTGGTGGTCAACCGCAACACCATCCCCGGCGACAAATCCGCGGCGCTGCCGTCCGGCCTGCGCTTGGGCACCCCGTGGGTGACGCAGCGCGGCTTCCGCGAGGCCGAGATCGACATCCTCGGCGACCTGATCGCCCAGTTGCTCAAAGCCTGCAAGCCTTACAAGTATCCGGGCCGCAAGGGCGATCTGTTCCGGGCCAAGATCGACTTCGAGGCCTTCAACGCTGTCAAGCTCAAGGTGCGCGATCTGGCGCAGCAGGCCGGCATCGACTTCGCGCCAACCCAGCACGGTTACCCGCACTTCTGGTACCTGGATGACCCCGCGCCGAGTACGGCGGCGCCAGCCGCGCCCTACGCCGAGCTCGAGGTCACCGGCGCGCGCGCCGACGAATTTCTGTACTGGGTCACCACCAGCGACGTCTACGCGCTCCAGCCCGACCAGAGCCAGGCCACCCGCCTGTACACGCCTAAGGGTCAGGTGGAGGGCACGCTGACACGCGCCGGCGCCGCATACCGCCTCACCGTCCCGGCCGACAAGGCCAGCCTCATCGCCACTTGGCTGCGCGACCTCTCGGACGGCTACGTGGCGCCGGACATGCTGGACCTGCAGCGCAAGCTGCCCGGCCCGGTGTCCGTGCGCGCGCCGCGGCCGGCCTCCGCTCTGCCCAAGGTGACGGGCGACGGCCTGGATATGCGCAAACCGTACTTCGTCGGGATGTCGCTGTGGGCGATCGCGACCCCGGAAGCGCTGCCGGCCTTCCAGTGGACCGAGCCGGCGGACCCGCCGCTCAAGAAGACGCGCTTGAACGAGGCTCATAAAGCGCTCGGCGGCCGCCTGGTGCCGTTCGCGGGCTGGGAGATGCCCGTGCAGTACACGGGCGTGCTGGAAGAGCACCTGGCCACGCGCCAGGCCGCCGGCCTGTTCGACGTCAGCCACATGGGCGTCTGGGACGTGCGCGGCGAGCACGCCGCCAAGTTCCTGGACGCGCTGGTGGGCAACGAGGTCACGGCGCTGGCGCCGGGCGAAAGCCAGTACGCGCATCTGCTGGCGCCGGACGCTCACGTCCACGACGACTGCTACGTCTACTGCCTGACGCCCGCGCACTACCTGATGGTGGTCAACGCCAGCAACGACGACAAGGATTGGGCCTGGGCCAACGCCGTCCTGCGCGGCGAAGCGCTGATCGACGTGGATCGGCCGTGGGCCCAGGCGCCGGCGCGGCAGGGCGTGACCCTGCGCAACCTGCGCGCCCCGGAGAGCGGCACCGACCAGCGCGTGGACATCGCCCTGCAAGGCCCCAAGGCCCGGGATATCCTGCTGGCCCTGGGCGCGGACGCCGCCACCACGAAGCGCCTCAAAGCCCTGACGCGCACGCAGTTGTGCCGCGCCACTGTGGGCGGATATGACCTGATCGCGGCCCGCACCGGCTACACCGGCGAGCAGATGGGCTTCGAACTCTTCGTCCACCCGGACCAGGCCGTGAACCTGTGGAACGCCCTGCTCCAGGCCGGCGCACCCTTCGGCCTCAAGCCGTGCGGCCTGGCCGCGCGCGACTCGCTGCGCACCGAGGCCGGCCTGCCGCTGTACGGCGACGAGATGGCCGGCCACCTGGACCTGGGCGTCGGCGACGCCGGCTTCGACTCGTACGTCAAAGTCCACAAGCCCTGGTTCGTGGGGCGCAAAGGCTTCCTGGCGCAGGAGCGGGCGCGCAAGGCCGAGGTCGTGCGCTTCCGCTTCACGCAGAAGAGCGGGCGCATGGCGCACAACGGCGACCCGGTGGTGGATGACAAAGGCCGCATCGTCGGCGAGGTGACCTGCTGCTCCATCGACACCGAGGGCTTCCGCAGCGGCCAGGCCTGGGTGGAGTTCAAGGTCGCCGAGGAAGGCACGCCGTTGTACATCTTCCAGTCCGCGTCGGACAAGCCCGAGAAGCCGCTCAAAGGCCGCAAGCTGGGCGAGCGTGTCACGGTGCCGGAGGCGGCCGTGGTGCTCAGCCGCTTCCCGAAGAAGAAGTGAGCGCTTGAACGTGAGACTGCCGATTAGTTCGCCGCGCCGCGCCGCGCGCCGGCTCGGGTGGCTGGCAGGCCTGGCGCTGGCCCTGGGCGCGTGCACGACGGCCACGGCCACCCCGCCGCCGTCTACGGCCACGCTCACGCCGCCGCCCACAGCGCCGGTGATGCCCACCTTGCCGCCGACGGCCACCTTCCCGCCGGCCACAGACACGGCCGCGCCGCCGACGGCCACCCTGGCGCCCTCGGCCACGGTCACCGCCGCGCTCACGGCTACCCTGGCCGTCTCGCCGACGGCGCCCATCTCGGCCACGGCCACGCTGGCGGCCACCGCCATCGTCAGCGCCACGGCGACGGCGGCCGGCGTGGACAAGGCCGAGTTCCTGGCCGACGTCACCCTGCCGGACGGCAGCGAAGTGTCCGCGGGGACGACGATCACCAAGACCTGGCAGGTCCGCAACGCCGGCACCACCACCTGGGGGCCGGGTTATGAACTGGTCTTCGTGCGCGGCGAGTCCTTCGGGGCGCCTGCGGCCGTGCCGCTGGGCCAAACGGTGGCGCCGGGCCAGACCGTGGACCTGGCGGTGCCGCTGACCGCGCCGGACGCGCTCGGCGCACGCACCGGCTTCTGGCAGCTGCGCACGGCGGCTGGGACGCTCTTCGGTGTGGGCGCTGCCGGCAACGAGGCCCTGTACGTGCAGGTGGTGGTGGTGCCCGCCGGCGCCACGCCCGGTCCGGCGCCCACGGCCGCGCCCAGCGGGCCGTTCCGCGTCAACGCGGCGAGCCTGCGCGTGGATCCGGCGGTGCTCACGACGCCGTGCCCGTACACCATGACGTTTGTCGGCGTACTGGAGGTGCAGGGCGCGGGCACTGTCCGCTATCAACTGGAGGCCGTGTCCCAGACGCCGGGCTTCACGTTCACGCTCCCTGACCCTATCGACGGCATCTTCAAAGGGCCAGGCCCGGTGACCTTCGGGCTGGCCTACTTCCTGGAGATGCGCGGCAGCGTCTCCGGCACAGCGCGGCTGGTGGTGACGGCACCCAACGCCATCGCCTCTGAGCCGGTCTCGTTCTCGCTCACCTGCCAGCCATGACCGGGCTGGTGCTCATCCGCCACGCGCGTTCGATCTGGAACGCCGAGGGCCGCTGGCAAGGCCACGCGGACCCGCCGCTGGACGAGGTCGGGCTGCGCCAGGCGGAGGCGCTGGCCGACCACCTGCGCGGCGAGGCCTTGGCCGCGGTCTACAGCAGCCCGCTGCAGCGCGCGCTGCAGACGGCCGAGCCGGTGGCCCGCGCCCACGGCCTGACGGTGCGGCTGGATGACCGCCTCAAGGAGCGCGACGTCGGCGTCTGGTCCGGGCTGACCGAGGCCGAGGTGCGCGAGCGTTATCCCGAGCACTTCAAACCGGATTGGTGGGTGCACGGCCCGCCCGGCGGCGAGAGTCAGGCCACGCTGATCGCCCGGACCGCCGCCGCCCTGGACGACATCTTGGCCGCCCATCCAGACGCCGCCGTGGCCGTAGTCAGCCATGGCGGCAGCCTCAACGCCGGTCTGGCGCACCTGCTGGGCCTGCCCTTCGGGCGGCCCGTCAGCTTCCGCTTCACCAACACCAGCTTCGCGCGCGTCGCCGTCCAGGCCAGACGGGTTCATGTGCTGAGCCTGGGCGAAACCCCGCACCTCCACGGACTCCCCTGACGGCCCGGCCTCGTCCGCTACATGAGAGCCAGCTAAGCTTTTGGGGCAGATCGCCTGGATTTCTTGGCAAGGCCCGGGAGTCCAGGTAAACTTTCCTTATTAACCTCTTCAAGCGACGGTAGACCAACAAAAGGAAGCGGCGATGGAACAGATGGCGTTGCCCCCGGCCAGTGACAGCTCCGGCGCATCTCAGCGGTCCCGCAGCAAGAATGACATCGTCAGCCGCCGCAACCGGCCTCTGGCGCGCTTCGGGCGCTTCCTGCGGACGGCGGTGCCCATCGCCGCTGGGATCGGCCTGCTCTACTGGATGTGGGTCAGCCCGGAAGTCCTCAACCTGGTGCTGATCATCCTGTCCTGGGTCTTCCGCATCGTCTTCGCCATCGTCTTCGCCATCATCCAGTTCGTGGCCATCTTCTGGTTCATGAGCCAGACCAAGATGGAGACCATCCGGCCGGAGGACGCCAAGTCGATCTCGTTTAAGGATTACTGGGGCCAGCCCACGCTCGTCTCCCTTGTCAAGCAGTGGATCAGCCTGCTCTCCGATCGTGATCAGTTCGTGAAGATGGGCGGCAAGTACATCAACGGCATTCTGCTGTACGGCCCGCCCGGCACCGGCAAGACCTTGCTGGCCAAGGCTATGGCCGGCGAGGCCGGCATCCCCTTTATTTCGGTGGAAGGCTCCGGCTTCCGGGGCATGTTCTGGGGCGTGGACGTCTTAAGGATGATCCAGTACGTGGGCAAGGCCAAGAAGCTGGCGCGCGAGTACGGCGCCTGCATCGCCTATATTGATGAGATCGACGCGGTGGGCATGAGCCGCGGCAGCGTGATGGGCGGCGGCGGCGGAATGGGGATGATGGGCGGCATGATGGGCGGCGGCAGCGGTTCGCTCACCCGCCTGCTGTACGAGATGGACGGCATCGACGACAAGCCCTGGAACGAGCGCCTGCGTGACCGCTGGTATCAGTTCATCGGCAAGCAGCCGCCCAAGCGCAACTGGCACGTCCTGTTCATGGGCTCCACCAACCGCCCAGACGTGCTCGACCCGGCCCTGCTGCGCCCCGGCCGCTTCGACCAGAAGATCCAGGTGGACCCGCCGGACAAGACCGGCCGGCGCGAGGTGATCCGCGGCTACCTGAGCAAGATCAAGCACGATGACACCGTCGACATCGAGGCCATCGTCGAGGACACCCCGCACGCCACGCCGGCCCAGATCGCTTCAGCCATCACCAAGGATTCGGTCCGCATCGCGCTGTTCAACGGCCGCACGCAGGTCGCGCAGCGCGACATCGACAAGGCGCTGCAAGAACAGGCCCTGGGCATCGAGCAGCCGATCGAGGAGATGGACGAGGAGCAGCGCATGCAGGTGGCCTACCACGAGGCCGGCCACGCCGTGGTGCAGCACTACCTGCTGCCCGAGCAGCGCATGGTGCGCGCCAGCATCGTCCGCCGCGGCGGCGCCCTGGGCTACGTCATGCATGTCGACCGCAACGAGGTCTACGCCGCGCCGCTGCGCCGCTACGCCGCCCAGATCATGGTCAGCATGGCCGGCCACGTCGCCACCAAGCTGCACCTGGGCGAGTACTGGACCGGCGCGGCCGGCGGCCTGGGCAGCGATTTCAGCCAGATCCGCTTCCGCCTGTGGCAGCTCTACAGCTACGGCTACTTCGGGCCGCCCATCCGCGGCGTCGAGAACAGCAGCGGCGGCGGCATCCCGCCGGGGGCCGATCAATTGATCGAGCGCTTCTGGAAGATGCTGGAGGAGCAGACCGAGAACCTGCTGCGCCAGCACGCCGACGAAGTGGAGGCCATCGCCCAGGCGCTGCTGGCGCGCGGCGACCTCTCGCACGACGAGCTGATGGCGCTGCTGGGCGACAACGGCTGGCGCCCGGACAAGCCCAAGCAGCTGGCGCGCCGCGCGCCGGCGCCGCTGCCCCCAGCCCCGCTGCCGGTGGCCGTCGAACAGCCGGCCGAGCCGGAGCCCGCCGAAACCCAAGCCCTCGCCGAGCCGGAGCCGACGGAGGCCAAGCCCGCCGCCGCGCGGCCGGCGCGCATGATCACGCCGCCGCGGCCGGAGGACCTCACCCGCCGGACCGCCCCGGAATCGGCGCCGGCCGAGCCGGCCAAGGCCGCCGAGGCGAAGCCAAAAGACGGGTAGCCGCCGCGAGTCCCGGAAACACAGCCGCCAGGCTCAACACCTGGCGGCTTTTTTCGTCTGAGGCGGGCGCGGATCAGCCGGGCGTCACTTCCACGACCACACGCCCACTAGCCCTTCGGCGATGAAGCGGGGGTCTAGATTGCCGGAGGCCGCCACCACGAAGATGCCAGGGACGCCGTCGCCGGCGTAGGCCGAGACGACCAGGTTCTGGCTGTCCGGGCTCCAGATGGTCAGCGACTGGTGGTACTGGTCGAAATAGGGCAGCAGCTGCAGGAAGCGCTCAGTCGGCGCAAAGGTCGCGATGCGGCGGGCAGTGCCGCTGCGGGCGTCCATCACCATCAGCTTCCAGACCGTGGCCGATTGCGCGGCCGCGTCGCCGCCGTCCGTGCCGGCCTCCGGCGTGACCACCTCGGTGGCGAAGTAGGCCAGCGACCGGCTGTCCGGCGACCAGAAGAAGGCATAGGCGGCTTCGTCCAGCGTCACCGGCTGGGACCGGCCGGACGGATCGACCACCACGATCGGGCCGGCCCCGGCCGCCGCGGCGGCGTCGATGTAGGCGACGCGCCGGCCGTCCGGGCTCCACACGAATGAGATCTCGCTCTGGTAATCGGCCAGGGCGCGGGGATTGGCGCCGTCGCGGTCGGCCACGTACAGGGCCGAGGTGCCGGCCTCGGTCCGGCCGGCGTACAGCACCTGGCGGCCGTCTGGCGAGTAAGCCGGCGCCTTGAAACCGGTCGGCACCACGTCCAGGCCGCGCTCCACCACCGTCTCGCCCAATTCCAGAAAAGCCAGCCGGCCGTTGACGCCGTTGGCGTGGATCAGCACGGACTGACCGTCCGGCGCCCAGCCCCAGTAGAAAGGCGCGCCGGTGTCGATGGTCTGCGTTTCGCCGCCGTCGGCGGGGACGAGCTTGAGCGCCAGCGTCCCGCCCGGCGTCTCCGAGAGCACGCCCAGGTTGCGGCCGTCCGGCGACCAGTAGTAGAAGATGACGTAGCTCGGGCTGGCGTAGGCTTCCGTCAACCCGGAGCCGTCCCGCTGGGCCACGTGCAGGCTGTTCTTGGTCGGGTTCTGGTTGCCCTGGCCCTCATAGGCGGCGAAGGCCAGCCGCTGCCCGGCGGCGTCCCAGACCGGCAGGCTGTAGACGCGATAGCGGCTCTCGCTCACCTCGGCGTCGGTGGTGATCTGCGTCGGGGTGGCGCCGCCCTGGTCCACGACATAGATGTTGCCGTCGTAGCCCAGGTAGGCGATCAGCCCGGCCTTGCGCTCCAGCACAGACAGGAATTCGCTCTGCGGCAGGCGCACCCCCTCCGGCAGGCAAGCCGTCAACGCCAGCGCCGCGATCGCCAACAACCCAGGTAGCCAGCTGCCCGGTTTCATCGCCTACCGCCTTTCTGCCCTGCTCGCCGCCGGCCGCGATCCGCCCGCGGAAGCGAGGTTCTACCGACACGGGAAGTGCGGAAAATTGTAGCACGCCCACCCGCCGGTTGGCTTTAGAGAGTCGATAAAAAAACGCCTGCCCGGCGGGGTGCCGGGCAGGCGGATGGGCAGACGGGGACGCGGGCGGCTGGTTCAGCGCGCTTCGGCCCAAGCCGGGATCGGGCGGCAGCACAGCACCAGCTGTTTGGCCGCGCTGACCTCGTCCAGACGCGCGATCGGCGCGGTGTGCGGGGCCGTCTGCAGCAACTCCGGCTGGGTGTGGGCTTCCTCAGCGATCTTGATCAGCACGTCGGCGAAGACGTCGAGCGTCTCGCGGCTCTCGGTCTCGGTCGGCTCGATCATGAGCGCCTCATGCACGATCAGCGGGAAGTAGTTCGTCGGCGGGTGGAAGCTGTAATCCATCAGCCGCTTGGAGATATCCAGGGCGTGCACGCCGGGCACCTCCGGCCAGACGCCCTCCATCACGAACTCGTGCTTGCAGACGCGGTCATACGGGATGTGGTAGTGGGCGCGCAGCTTGCTCAGCAGGTAGTTGGCGTTGAGGACGGCGTTTTCGGAGTTGCCGCGCAGACCGCTGGCGCCATGCACGCGCATGTAGGTGTAAGCGCGCACGAGCATCCCAAAGTTGCCCCAGAACGACTTCATCCGGCCGATGGACTTGGGCGGAGTGACAAAGCCGTAGTGCGGGGGCCGGCCGCCCTGGCCGGGCTCCAGCAGCCCCACCACGGGACCGGGCAGGAAATCCGCCAGCCGCGCGGAGACGCCCACCGGGCCGGAGCCCGGCCCGCCGCCGCCGTGCGGGGTAGAGAAAGTCTTGTGCAGGTTGTAGTGCAGGACGTCGAAGCCCAGATCGCCGGGGCGCACCACGCCGACGATGGCGTTCATGTTGGCGCCGTCGCCGTAGATCAGGCCGCCGCAGGCGTGCACGGTCTGCACGACCTCTTCGATGTGCTCTTCGAACAGGCCGAGCGTGTTAGGGTTGGTGATCATCAGGCCGACGACGGTGTCGTCGCAGACGGCCTTGAGCGCGGCCAGGTCGATATTGCCGCGCGCGTCGGACGGCAGCTCCACCACCTCCAGGCCCGCCATGCTGGCGGTGGCCGGGTTGGTGCCGTGGGCGGAGTTCGGGATCAGCACCTTGGTGCGCTTGAGGTCGCCGCGGTCACGGTGGTAGGCGCGCATCATCAGCACACCGGTCAGCTCGCCGTGGGCGCCGGCGGCCGGCTGCAGGCTGACGCCGGCGAAGCCGCCGATCTCCTTGAGCCATTCCTGCAGTTGGTACATCAGCTCCAGGTTGCCCTGGGCCGTGTCCGGGTCCTGCATCGGGTGGCTGAGGGCGAAGCCCGGCAGGCGCGCGGTGTCCTCGTTGAGGCGCGGGTTGTACTTCATCGTGCACGACCCGAGCGGATACATGCGCGTGTCGATGGAGAAATTCAGCTGCGACAGGCGCGTGTAGTGGCGGATCACGGTCAGCTGATCCACCTCCGGCAGGTCCAGGTCGGTGCGCAGCAGGTCGGCCGGGAGCGCCGTCTCGGGGACGTCCGGCTCCGGGAGCGAGATCCCCTGCCGGCCCGGCCGGCTGTAGTCGTAAATCAACGGTTCCAGCATGGTCATCCTCCTCAGGCCGCCGCCCGCAGCGCTTCGACCAGGTCGTTGATCTCGGCGCGCGTGTTCATTTCGGTCACGGCGATGAGCATGTGCCCGGCCAGGTGCGGATAATCCCGACCCAGGTCATAGCCGCCCACCAGGCCGCGCTCGTTCAGCAGGAAATCGTTCAGGGCGGCCACCGGTTTGGGGCACTTGACCATGAACTCCTTGAAGAACGGCTGGGAGACGTCCACGCTGTAGCCCGGGATCTCGGCGATGGCCTGGGCCGCGTAGTGGCTCTTGTGCCAGCACAGCTCGGCCACCCGGCGCAGACCGTGCTTGCCCAGCGTGGCCAGGTGGATGGTGGCCGCGATCGCCATCAAGCCCTGGTTGGTGCAGATGTTGGAGGTGGCCTTGTCGCGCTTGATGTGCTGTTCGCGCGTGGACAGCGTCAGCACGAAGCCGCGCCGGCCGTTCTTGTCGTGGGCCTCGCCCACCAGGCGGCCGGCCATCTTGCGCACGTACTCCTTGCGCGTGGCGAAGAAGCCCAGGTACGGCCCGCCATAGGACAGCGGCAGGCCGAGCGGCTGGCCCTCGCCGGTGACGATGTCGGCGCCGTACTGGCCCGGCGGCTTGAGCAGCCCAAGCGAGACCGGGTCCACGGCCACGGCCAGCAGCGCGCCGGCGGCGTGGACCTTGGCCGCCAGCCCGTCCAGGGGCTCGATCTGGCCGAAGAAGTTCGGGGATTGGACCGCCAGCAGAGCCGTGTTCGCGTCCACTTGCCGGACGAGGTCGTCCAGGCTGGCCCGCGGGTCCTCATCGCCGACGATGGTCAGGCCCAGGCCCTGCATGTAGGTGCGCACCACGGCGCGGTAGTGCGGGTGGATGGCCGGCGAGAGCACCACCTTCTTGCGCTTCTCGCGGTGATGATGGTAGGCCATCACCACGGCTTCGGCCAGCGCAGTCGCGCCGTCGTAGTGCGAGGCGTTGGCGGCCTCCATGCCGGTCAGCGCGCAGATCATGCTCTGGTATTCAAAGATGGTCTGGAGCGTGCCCTGCGAGACCTCCGGCTGGTAAGGCGTGTAGGCCGTGAGGAACTCGCCGCGCTGGATCAGGTAGTTAACCAGCCCCGGGCTGAAGTGGTTGTAGGCGCCGGCCCCCAGGAAGAACGGGCGCTTCTGGGCGTGGCCGTTAGCGTCGGACAGGCCGCGCAGCTCTTGCAGCGTCTCCAACTCCGAGAGCGGGCCGGCCAGGTTCAACTTCGGGAAGCGCACCCGGCTGGGCACGTCGGCGAAGAGCTCATCGATGCTCTTGGCGCCGACCGCGGCCAGCATCTCGGCGCGCTCGGTGTCAGTGTGAGGGTAATAGCTCATTGGGCGCTCCTCCGAGCGCAGCGGACGGCGCTGGGCCGGCCGCCGCCGCCGGTTTTAGTGTTTGCGCTCCTCGCAATACGCCTGGTAAGCGGCGGCCGCCATCAGGTCGGCCAGGGCGCCGGCGTCGGTGACCTTGATCTTGGCGATCCAGCCTTCGCCGTACGGGTCCTGGTTGATGAGCTCCGGCTTGGTGGCCAGGGCGTCGTTGACGGCCGTCACGGTGCCGGCAACGGGCAGATAGATCTCCGAGGCCGCCTTGACGGACTCGACCGAGCCGAATGACTGACCGGCCGTGAAGGCGTCCCCGACCGACGGCATGTCCACGTAGACCACGTCGGAGAGCTCGTTCTGGGCGAAGTCGCTGATGCCGACGGTGGCGGTGTCACCTTCGACGCGGATCCACTCATCACTCTTGGCGTACTTCAGATCGGTTGGGAAGTTCATGGGGACGGCCTCCTGGCGGTGGGGAAAAGAAAGGGACACGGGCTGTGCGGCGCCGTGTCCCCTGTGCACAACCTGAGAGTTTCACCCGCGCCGCGCCGGGCTTGCCCCTTCGGTGCGAACCGCGCGCTTAGGCGCGCCGCTCGACTTTTCAGAGGAGGTCGCGGTCGCCGGGGTCCTTTTACCTGAGAGTTTCATCGCGCCGCTGCGCAGCGGCGCGATTTGCCCCTTCGGTGTCCGAGCCGCTCGAGTACGAGTCGCTCGCTTCGCGAGCTTCAGGCTCGCGCTCGCTTCGCGAGCTTCAGGCTCGCGCACGAGCGTCGCTCACTTGAGTGAGCTTAGGTCGGATCTCTTCCCCGGGACCGGTTTGATCAATTGGCCCCCGGATTCTACGATCCGGCGTGACGGGCGTCAAGAACAAAAAGCCTTGAAATTGTCTTCCCAGGGCCGCCGCACCGTCACGCAGGCTGAGACGGACGTAAACCCGTTATCGGCGGTGCGCCGCCGAATGGGTTGAGGTCGTCCCGGCGAACCATGACCCCCGCGGCGAAGCGAAGTGGAGGAGCCGGGACTTAGGAATGGCGCTGCCTGGGCTGAAGGCCGGCCGGGGCCGGCCTGACAATAGCGGCAGGACTGGCCGGATGAACCACTTAGCCCCGCAAAAGAAAACCGCCCGACCGGTGAAGGTCGGGCGGTGAGCGGGTCGGCGATTACGGCCGGCGCGGGGTCCGATCATTGAGATCGGGCGTGGGCCAATCGGTGGGCCAGGCCGTGGCCCAGTTGCCGGACGAGGTCGGCCACGCGGATGGGTCCGGCGTCGGCCAGTTGCCGGGATCAGGCGTGAGCCAATCAGTGGGCCGGGCCGTGGCCCAGTTGCCGGGCGGCCACGCGGATGGGTCCGGCGTCGGCCAGTCTGTGGGCCAGCGGGTTGGCAGAGCCGTCGCCAGCTCCGCGGCGCGCGTGGCGCGCCGGTCCGGCCAGCAGTTCAGGTCTGGCGTGGGCACCCCGTCCGGCCAGCGGCTGGGGTCCGGCGTCGCCACGCCCGGCGGCCAGCAGATCTGCGTCGGGATCGGCAGCGGCTCGCAGTTCGGGTCGGGCGTCGGCCAGCCGGCGGGCCATTGCTCCGGCGTGGGCACGCCGGCCGGCCAGCAGTAACGGCTCAAGATCGGCGGCACCACCACTTTGTCCGTCGGCAGCGGCGCCACGATGTGGGTGACGATCGGCGTCTCGATCAGGGTCGGGTAGGCGCGCGGCGTCGGCGTCTGGGAAGACAGGCGCGTGACCGTGGGCGACGGGGTGCGCGTGGCGCTGGGCGTGGGTGTGATCGTCGCCGAGGCCGTGGCGCTGGCGGTCGCCGTCACCTGAGCGGCGATGGCCGTCGGCCAGAGCCGGCCGGCCAGGGCGGCGCGGCGCGCATCGTGCGCGGCCAGGGCGGCGGCCAGCGCCTGCGCCCGCGGATCGCTCCAATCGGTCAGGGTCTGGGTGACCCAAGCGCGCTCGGTTTCGTACGTGGAGAGCAGCGCCTCGGCCTGCCCCGGCTGACCCTGCTGGAGCAGCGCCTCGGCCTCGTCCAGGCGGCGCGCCGCGAACTCGACGCGCAGTTGGGTCTTATCAACCGGGCTGAACGTCAGCGCCAGGCGCGCCTCTTCCAGCGACCGCTTGAGCGGGTACAGGCCGTCGCCGGGCACAGAGCCCGCCGACGCATAGGCGGCGGTGGTGCCGCCCAGCAGCGCGATCACCAGGGCCAGGGACGCAGCCCAGCGCAGCGACGGCCGCTGCCAGCGCGGCCAACCGAGGGCCAGCCAGCCCAGCCGGCGGCGCGGCGCCGCGGCCCGGTCAGGCAGGCGGTTCAACAAGCGGGCGCGGGCCACGCGCTGGAACTCAGCCGAGGGCGCGGCCTCCGGAGCCCGGCGCAGTTCCAGCGCGGCCGACAACAGCGGCCGCAGCGCCTCGCGCTGCTCAGGGTAACGCGCCAGACACTCGTCTAGCGTCAGGCCCTCGCGCTCAAGCGCTTCCAGACATTCCCCCAGAATTTCGGGGAGCGATGACGTCATTTCGATTCAGCTTTCTTCAACCACTGTCGTAAGGCCGCCAGCGCCCGGTGCTGCAGGACGCGGACGGCGCCGGCGCTGCGCCCCATGATTGTGGCCGTCTCCGCATGGCTCAGGCCGTTGACAAACCGCAGCGCCAGGACTTCCTGCTGGGCCGGCTCCAACTTCTTCAAAGCCTGCGCCAGCGCGCTGGCGGCCTCGCGCGCCTCGGCCTGAGCGGCCGGGTCGGCCTCCGGCCGCACCTCGACCACGTGCTCATCCAGAGGGTCCACCGGCTTCTGGGCGCGGTGCCGATCCACAACCAGGTTATGGGCGATCCGATACAGCCAGGCCGCGAACGGCGCCTCGGTGGGCCGGTAGCGCTCCAGGGCCTCCCAGGCTTTGACGAAGACCGTCTCCGTCAGATCCTCGGCCTCGCCCGCGTCGCCAACCCGATAAAAAACATAACGATAAATCGCGGGCAGGTAATGCTCATACAAATCGCCAAATGCCTCCCGATCACCGGCGATGGCCTTGGCAACCAGGTCCGCATCGGCCGGGTTGGGCGGGCGGGGCGGCATAGACTTCTCAAAATGGGTAAACGACATCGGAAGGCAATTGTTACAGCGCGCTCACACGTACAAACGGGCTACCCGCGCCATAATCCCGCTGGTGACGTCGTAGTTGATGGTCCCCCACCGGCGCGCCAGGTCCTCGGCCGTGAGGGCGTCCACGGGGCCGGGCGCCTGGCCCTGACAGCCAATCAGCACCGCCTCATCGCCGGGCCGGACCGCCGGGATATGGCTGACGCCGACGATGATCTGGTCCATGCACACGCGCCCGCGCACCGGGGCGCGTTGGCCGTGCACAAGCACTTCGTTGACGCCCAGCGCGCGCCGATAGCCATCGGCGTATCCGACGGCCACAGCCGCGACCGTCTCCGGCGTGGTTGTAACGTACTGATGACCGTAGCTGACGCCGTGGCCGGCCGGCAGGTGCTTCACCTGAGTGACCAGCGCCTTCCAGGTTAAGGCCGGCCGGAAATCGGGCGGACAGCGAACCGCCTCGGAGGGGTCCAAGCCGTACAGCGCGATGCCCAGCCGCACCACGTCGAAGCGCGCGCCGGGCAGCGTCAGTCCGGCGGCTGAGTTGGCGGCGTGCACCCAGCGCGGCCGCCGCTCCAGGGAGCGCAGGACGGCCTCGAAGGCGGCCAATTGCGCCGGCGCAGCGGGCGGCTGGCCCGGGGTGACGCCCACCTCCGACTGCTCAGGTTCATCGGCACGCGCGAAGTGGGTGAAGACGCCGTCGACCTCGAGCCCCTCCAGGTCATGCAGCGCGCGATACAGCGCCGGGGCCTCCTGAGGCAGCGCGCCCAGCCGCCCCATGCCCGTGTCAACCTTAAAATGGACGCGCGCCGACCGGTTCAGCGCCCGGGCGGCCGCAGCGTAGGCCTGGGCGGCTTCCGCGTCGAACACGGCCAGCGTCAGGTCATGCCCGAGGGCGTCGGCGGCCAGGGCCGGCGGCGTGTAACCCATCACCAGGATCGGCAGCGCCAGCCCGGCCCGGCGCAGCGCCAGGCCCTCGTCCACGCGCGCCACCCCCAGCCACTCCGCGCCGGCCGCGGCGACGGCGCGCGCCACCGCCTCCGCGCCGTGCCCGTAGGCGTTGGCCTTGACGACGGCCATGACGGGCGTACCGGCGAGCGCGTGCATGCGGCGCAAGTTGCCCTGGAGGGCGTCTAGGTTGACCTCAAGCCAGGTGGAGTGCGGCATTCTTTGGCATGCGAGCGGGTTGAACCACAGGCCATTATCAGCCCGGCCACCATAACGCACAATCGGCAATTCGTCAGGGGTATAATCACGCTCGCGCATGACCCTTGAGATCGCCTTCGTCTTCGCCCTGATCGCGGCGACGGCCGTCCTGCTCATCAGCGAGCGGCTGCGGCCGGACCTGGTGGCGTTGCTCGTGCTGGTGCTGCTGGGCCTGACCGGCGTGGTGGGACCGACCGAGTTGTTTGCGGGCTTCAGCCGCAACGCCGTCATCACCATCCTGGCCTTGTTCATCATCACCGACGGGCTGGAACGCACCGGCGTCACCCGCTGGCTGGGCCAGCGGCTGCAGCGGGTGGCGGCCGGCGGCGAGGCCAGCACGATCGTCGTCATGATGGTCGCCACCGCTCTGCTGTCGCTGGTGATGAACAATATCGCCGCGGCGGCTGTGCTCCTGCCGGTCACCGTCGGCCTGGCGCGCCAGAAGAAGCTGCTGCCCTCTAAACTGCTGATCCCGGTGTCGTTCGGCTCGCTGCTCGGCGGCATGGCGACGCTGTTCACCACCGCCAACATCCTGGTCAGCAACGCGCTCGTCGAACAGCACTACCAGCCCTACGGCGTGCTGGACTTCGTGCCGGCCGGCCTGCCGATGGCGGTGGCCGGCATCGGGTTCATCGCCCTGGTAGGCCGGCGGCTGCTGCCCGAGCGCGTGCGCGAAGGCCGGGAGAGTCTGCGCCCCGGCAGCAGCCTGGCCGAGGCCTACCAGATGCACGAGCTGGTGAAGGCCGTCTACGTCAAACCCGGCTCGGCCCTGGCCGGCCTGAGCCTGGCCGGAGGCGGCTGGGGCGGCAAATTGGGCCTGAACATCCTGGGCCTTTCGCGCGGCGGCGTGATCAGCCTGGCCCCGCCGCGCTCCGAGACCGTGCGCGAGGGCGATGTCGTCCTGTTCACGGGCCAGATCGACCCGGTGGAGCTGGAGGGCTACGGCCTGATCTTAACCGAGGAGCCCAGCTGGACCGGCCAGCTGGCTTCGGACGAGGTCAGCTTGGTGGAGGTCACGCTGGCGCCGCGCTCGTCGCTGGCCGGCAAGACCTTGCGCGAGATCCAGTTCCGCGACCGGTACAACCTGGGCGTGCTGGCCATCTGGCGCGAAGGGAACACGCTGCGCGACGCGCTGGCCGAGATCCCGCTGCGCTTTGGCGACGCCCTGCTCATGCAGGGCCAGCGCTCGCGCATCCAGCAACTGCGCAAAAACCCCAACTTCTTGGTGCTGGAGGAGGACGTGGGCGAGGCCGCCGCCCTGCCGCGCCGGGGCTGGGTCGCCATCGCGCTGACGCTGGCCGCCGTCGGCCTGCCGGCGCTGAACGTCCTGCCCATCGCCGAGGCGGCCTTCGCCGCCGCCTGCCTGATGGTGCTGGGCAACTGCCTGACGATGGACGAGGCCTACGAGTCCATCGAGTGGAAATCGGTCTTCCTGATCGCGGGGATGCTGCCGCTGGGGACAGCCATCTCCAGCACCGGCGCCGCCGGCCTGGTGGGCGAGTGGATCGTGGCCGGGTTGGGGAGCTGGGGGGCGCTGGCCGTGGCCGGCGGCCTCTTCCTGCTGGCGACGCTGCTCACGCAGGTGCTCAGCGGCCAGGTGACGCCCGTGGTGCTGGCGCCCATCGCCATCGCCGCCGCCGAGCACCTGCACGCGGACCCGCGCGGAATGGGGATGGCGGTGGCTCTGGGCTGCTCCATGGCCTTTCTCACGCCCATCAGCCACTCGGCCAATATGCTGGTGATGGGCCCGGGCGGCTACAAATTCGGCGACTACGCCCGCGTGGGCCTGCCGCTGACGCTGGTGCTGCTGGTAGTCTGCCTGCTCGGGCTGTCTCTGTTCTGGGGCATCCGGTGAAGACGAAAGACCCGGGGACGAAGGACGACAGCCGGGCCGCGGCCTTCCGCGGTCAGCGTTGATCACCCAGTATTGATCATCCGTCTTTCGTCCGCCGTCCATCGCCTTTTGATTTGAGTATGTTTGAATTCGACTTAATCGCCACGGCCGGCCGCGCGCGCGCCGGCGTCCTGCACACACCGCACGGTGACCTGCCGACGCCGGTCTTTGCGCCGGTGGGCACGCAGGCCACCGTCAAGGCGCTCACGCCGGCCCAACTGCACGAGCTCGGCGCGACCCTGGTGTTGAGCAACACCTATCATCTCTACCTGCGTCCGGGCGAGGCCCTGGTGCGCGACCTGGGCGGGCTGCACCGCTTCATGCAGTGGGACGGCCCCCTGCTGACCGACTCGGGCGGCTTCCAGGTTTTCTCGCTGGCCAAAATCCGCCAGGTGGACGACGACGGCGTGACCTTCCGCAGCCACCTGGACGGCTCCGGGCACCGCTTCACGCCGGAGAAGTCCATCGCCATCCAGGAGGCGCTCGGGGCCGACATCATCATGGCCTTCGACGAGTGCCCGCCGCCGCTGGACGAGGCCTACAACCGCGCGGCGCTGGAGCGCACGCACGCCTGGGCCGAACGCTGCCGCCAGGCCCAGACCCGCGCGGACCAGGCCCTGTTCGGCATCGTGCAGGGCGGCATTTTCCCGGCGCTGCGCGAGGCCTCCGCCCGCTTCCTGACCGGGCTGGATTTCCCCGGCTACGCCATCGGCGGCCTGGCCGTCGGCGAGACCAAGGCGCAGATGCACGCCACGCTCGAGGTCGTGGAGCCGCTGCTGCCCGCGTCCAGACCGCGCTATCTGATGGGGGTCGGCTCGCCGGAAGACCTGGTCAACGGCGTGCGGCGCGGCGTGGACATCTTCGACTGCGTCCTGCCCACGCGCCTGGCCCGCAATGGCGCCGCGCTCACCCGCACCGGCCGCCTCAACCTCAACAACGCCGTTTTCGCGCGTGATCCCGGCCCGGTGGAGGCCGGCTGCGAGTGCTACTGCTGCCGCCATTTCACGCGCGCCTACGTCCGCCACCTGGTGGCCGCCAAGGAGATCCTGGGCGCCACGCTGCTGACGCTCCACAACGTCCACCGGCTCTTGACCCTGATGCGCGAGATGCGCGCCGCGATCTTGGCCGGGACGTTCGACCAATTCGCCGACGCTTTCCTGGCCACGTATCGCCCGGTCGGCGCCGACCTCGCCCCGGAAGAGCCGTAACCGCCCGGCCCATTCCGGCAACCACAACCCATGGACACCCTTCAAGCGCTTATCCTCGGCCTCATCCAGGGCCTGACCGAGTTTCTGCCGGTCTCGTCCACCGCCCACCTGATCCTCGCGCCCACCATCTTCGGCTGGACCCTGACGCCGGAGTTCGAGCAGGCCGGCTTCGCCTTCGACATCCTGGTGCAGTGGGGGACCCTGCTGGCCGTGATCGTGTATTTCTGGCGCGACTTGTGGGGCATTGTGCGGGGCGGGCTGACCGGCCTGATCGCGCGCCAGCCGTTCGGCACGCCCGAGGCGCGCCTGGGCTGGCTGATCGTGGTCGCCACCCTGCCGGCCGTCGCGGTCGGCGTGATCTTCAAAGATTTCGTGCAGGCGCTGCACGCCTCGCCCTACGCCGTCATCGGCATCCTGATCCTGTTCTCAGGCATGATCTATGCCGTGGAACGCATCGGGCGCCGTGACCGCGGGCTGGATTCGCTCACCTGGCGCGACGCGCTGATCATCGGCGCGGGGCAGGCCCTGGCCCTGATCCCGGGCGTGTCGCGCTCCGGGGCCACGATCTGCGGCGGCTTGCTGGTGGGGCTCGACCGCAAAGCGGCGGCGCGCTTCAGCTTCGTGGCCTCGATCCCGGCCCTGCTGGGCGCCGGGGTGCTGGCCCTGCGGGATCTGGCCGACCTGCCGGACCTCGGGGCCGTAGTGCCGCCGCTCTTGCTCGGCACGGCCGCCGCCGGCGTCGTCGGCTTCGCGTGCATCCACTGGCTGCTCGGCTACCTGGCCAAGCATTCCATGGACGTATTCGTCTGGTACCGGCTGATCGCGGGCGCGGCCTTCCTGGCGATCCTGTTTCTGCGCGGCTGAGGCTGGCTGTGCGCGCTTCTCGACGCGGGCGCTCTCCGCGAGCGCAAGGCTGGAGGCCGGGGTCCTGGCTTTGGCCCCTGGCCGGCGCCCTGCTGCTTGCCGCCTGCGCGGCGCCGACGCCCACGCCGGCACCCGCGCCGGTCGCCGTCCTCGCCACGGAGCTGGCGGCGCCGCTGTTGCGCGACCTGGCGGCCGCCTACGCCGAGCAGGCGCCCGGCGCCGATCTGGTGATCGACGTCGCCGCCCCGGCCGCCATCACCGACGCCCTGAGCACCGGCCGCGCCGACCTGGCGCTGACGTCCGCGCCGGGGCCGGGCCAGTTCGCCACGCCGCTGGGCTACCTCCGGCTGACCGCGGTCGCCCAAGGCGATAATCCTGTCACGGCCCTGACCCTGGCGCAAGTGCGCGCCGCTTTCGCCGGCCGCGCCACCGATTGGGCGCAGCTGGGCGGCGCGCCCGGCCGCCTCCAGCCAGTGGCGCGCGCGGCCGGCGCCGAAACCAGCGCTTTGCTCAAAGACGCCGGCCTGGACGAGGCCGCCTTCACGCCCAACGCCCTGGTCGCGCCAACCTGGGACGCGATGGCGGCGCTGGTGCGCGAGAATCCGGGCGCGCTCGGCTATCTGCCGGAACCGCTTTTGAGCAACGGCCTTAAGGCCATCCGTCTGGACGTGGATTGGCGCGTCCTGCTCGTCGCCGTGGCGCCGGCCGAACCGACCGGCCCGGCGCGGGACTTTCTGGTCTGGGCGCAGAGCGCGGCCGGCCAGGCCGTGGTCGCCGCCCGCCACGAGCCCCTGCCGTAAGCGCAGCGGGCACTTCCCGAAAAAACGACCGGCAGGCCTCTGGCCTGCCGGTCATGTTTCCACCTTCTTCGAGACGGTCTCAACGCGGACGCCACCTCTGCGCCAGGCGCGGCCACAGCGCGCGCCAGATCGGGCAGCGGTCGTAGACGGCGCTGAAAGCCACTAGCGCGCCGGCGCCGACCAGGAACCAGGCCGGCCCGCTGGCCAGACCCATGCCCGCCAACAGGGCGGCGGCGGCCAGGCGCAGGACTCGCTCCGAGCGCGTCGGCGCCACGATCGGGTTGGGGTCCTCGGACAAGGCGGCGTCAAACAGGGCGGTCAGGCCGTCAGCCGACTGAGCGCCGGTGCGGCGGGCAACCTCACGCCCCTGCCGGAACACCAGCAGCGTCGGGACGCCCAACACATCCAGGGCGCGCACGGCTTGCGGATCATCGTCGGCATTGAGCTTCAGCAGCTCGACCCGCCCGGCGTAGGCGTGGCTGATCCGGTCCAGCGCCGGCGCCATACTGCGGCACGGGCCGCACCAGGGCGCCCACACCTCCACCACCACCGGCCGAGCGGCGGCCCGCACCCTGTCCAGAAAGTTGCTCGTCGCCATCACGGCGCGCTCAGGCCTTGGGCGCGCGGGTGCTGAACTTGAACAGCGAATACAGCGGGCACCAGCCCACCAGGCCGGTGAGCAGCGGCACGAACCCCAGCCACTGCAGCACGAACCCCAGGGTTCCGGTGACTACGCCGCCCCAGCCGAGGTACAGCAGCCCGGCGCCCAGGACGATGCGGACGGCGCGATCCCACATGGCTTCATTGTTCGAAAAGAAACTAGACATAGCCTGATCTCCTTTTTTGGCAGCCAGCTTGATATCGATCTGCCCCTTGGACGCGCTGACGGCCAAAAGGTAACAAGCTCTTAATTAAAGCGGGCGGGGTTGCCCGCCCGTCGCCGCTGGAACGGAGCTGCGCCTGCCTCACGGCTCGCAATCCTGGCGTCTGGGCAGCGCCGCCTGCAGGCGCTCAAACAGGGCGGCGCGGCGCTCAGCCGGGATCACGCGCTTGCCGGTCTGGCGATAGAGCGAGATGGT
>ERZ761602.1239-NODE-1239-length-47519-cov-6.738054_pt1 | contig 47519 bp, 38 predicted proteins | sample MGYA00512165_ERZ761602 | MGnify/ENA primary metagenome ERZ761602 (study PRJEB28899, sample SAMN02445085) | bioreactor sludge metagenome | biome: EBPR sludge; isolation source: Thorneside wastewater treatment plant | place: Australia: Brisbane, Thorneside...
TGCCGCAGCCGACGCCGACCGTGACCCCGCTGCCCACCGCGACGCTGGCGCCGGGCCTGACCACGGCCGTCCCGCGCCTGACCTACACCGTCAAGGACGGCGACACGCTGGCCGGCATCGCGCGCTTCTACGGCCTCAACATCGTCGACATCATGCAGGTCAACGGCCTGTCGGACCCGTCCAAGATCCGCTCCGGCCAGGTGCTGGTGATCCCGGTCGAACTGGCCATCACGCCCGGCCCGTCGCCGACGGCCACCGCGCCCCCGCCCTACGCCGCGCCGCAGCAGCTCAACCCGCGCGACGGCGAGGTCTTCGTGGGCGCCGAGACGGTCACGCTGCAGTGGGCGGCGGTGAGCCAGCTGCGCTCCGGCGAGTTCTACCAGGTGACGATCGAGGACGTCACCGCCAACGCGGCCCGCATCCTGCGCGACGTGGTCCCGGACACCAAGTTCATCATCCCGGCCACGTTCCAGCCGCAGGACGGCCAGCCGCACATCTACCGCTGGAGCGTGACGGTGGTGCGGCAGCGCGCCAGCACCGACCCGGCCTCGCCCGCCTACGATTCGGCCGGCCTCTCCAGCCCGGAGCGCAGCTTTGTGTGGTCCGGCAGCGGCGGCGCGCCGGCCGCCACGCCCGCTCCCTGACAGGCAGGCCGCGCCTTGACGTCGATGCAAGCGCGCAATCGAATCAGCTGGCTGACGGTGTTTGCGGCCCTGTGCCTGGTGGGCTCGGCCGGCCTGTTCATCTTCGAGATCGTCCGCTACAGCCAAACCTACGCGCAGCTGCCGGCCGGCCTGAGCCTGGGCGGCGTACCGGTCGGCGGCCTCACCCAGGACGCCGCCCTGCAGCAGCTGGTGACGGCCTACGGCGCCCCGGTGGAACTGCGCTATCAGGATCAGCTCATCCTGCTCGAGCCGGCCGTGGTCGCCTTCCAGGTGAACACGACCGTGATGCTGCCGCAGGCCGGCCAGGCCCGCACCGGCGCCGACTTCTGGAACGGCCTGTGGGACTACTTGTGGCTGCAGCCTCCGGACACCCGCGATGTGCCCCTGCGCGCCACCTACTCGCAAGACCGGCTGCGCGCCTTCCTGGATGATGTCGCCGCCCGCTATGATCGGCCCGGCAGCCCGCCGCAGGCCGACCCCGGCCAGCTCGGTTTCAAGCCGGGCGCGCCCGGCCACACCCTCAACGTCGACGCGGCCATCGAACTGGTCGACACCGCCCTGCACTCGCCCGATCAACGCCTCGTCGACCTGCCGCTGGTGGAGCAGACGTCCATCCAGCCGTCGCTGGGTACGCTGGCCGAGCTGGTACGCGCCAACGCCCAGCTCTTCGAGTTCGACGGCGTCTTCAGCCTGTACCTGGCCGACCTGGCCAGCGGCGAAGAGCTCAACCTGACCCTGGCCAACAGCGAGCCGATCTCCGGCCCGGTGGCTTTCTCCGGGATGAGCACGATCAAGATCCCGATCATGGTGTCGTTCTTCACGCGCAACAGCGGCGCGCTCAGCGAGGGCGAGGACTTGCTGCTGCAGCGCAGCATCGAGGAATCCGGCAACACCGCCACCGACCTGCTGCTCAAGACCGTCGGCGTCGGCGACGGCCTGGACGGCACGCTCAACGCCACCGACGACATGCGCCGGCTCGGCCTGGCCAACACCTACATCAGCGGCCTGCTGGACGTGGCCGGCGCGGTCCTGACGCCGTTCGCCACGCCCGCCAACAGCCGCACCGACGTCAACTTGCAGCCGGACCCCTACAACCAGACCACGGCCGAGGACATGGGCGTGCTGCTGGTGATGCTCTACCAGTGCTCGCAGGGAGGCGGCGCCCTGCTGGCGGCCTTCCCCGGCCAGGTGACGCCGGAGGAGTGCCAGAAGATGATCCAGTACCTGACCCAGAACCAGGTCGGGCCGATCTTCATCACCGGCGGCACGCCGGGCGGCGTGGTGGCCCACAAGCACGGCTGGGACACGGTGCCGCTCACCAACGTCGGCGACGCCGCCCTGGTCTTCACGCCCGGCGGCGACTACGTGCTGACCATGTACCTGCACCAGGCCGAGACCATCGGCTACGAAGACGCCAACCGCTTCCTCATCTCCATGGCGCGCGCCATCTACAACTACTACAACCGCCTGGCGCGGTGACGGGCACGGCGGCCGCTCAAAACAAAAACGTCCCGGCCGGGACGTTTTTTGTTGGCAGGTGGATCGGGCTGCCGGCGGGCCGGGGCGCTCACGTCACGCGTCCGGCACCTCGCCCTCCTGGAGCGCAAAGCGGTCGGGGTGCGCAAACAGGTATCCCCAGCCATCCAACTCCGGCACCGGCCGGCCGTGGGTGTTGAGGAAGGTGGTGATGTTGGTGCGGTGCTCGATGCCGTGGTTGACGGCCTGCATGAAGAGCTGGCGCGCCTGGTAGTCGATGGTCTTGCCATCCTCTTCTTCATGGACGTTCTGGGTGGGCGGCACCCGCTGCACCGTCTCCAGGAAAGCCGCGCCCAGTTGCGCGGCATAGGCCGCCAGGTCGGTGAGGCTGGGTGCCTCCTCCCAACTGAAGGCCGGCTGCAGGTGCACGCCGTTGATCCGGTTGAGGTAGTCGGCTTCGGCCCGCAAGAGGTGGCGCAGGACAGCGCGGATCGAGCCATATGCGCCAGGGATGCTGGCCGTCAGCAAATCCTCGCCGAGGTCGGCGCAGGCCGCCAGCAGCTGCTGGTTGGCCCAGGCGTTGTAACGGATGAACTCGACCAGAGTGGGCTCGGGTTGCGTCGGCATGCTTCAGAGCCTCCCGTGGACGCCGGCCGACGGCCTCAGCCTGATTGGCCGGCTTGGCTTGGGATGATCGGAGACGAACGGCGCCGGGGTGGTCAGGCGTCGCCTTTGGCGGAGTCGCGCCGCTTGACGAGCACCAGCGTGTTGCCGGCTGAGTCGCTGCTGAATTCCACCGCGTCCATCACCTGGCGCATGAAGAACAGCCCCAGGCCGCCGATGCGCATCTCGTCGAGCGGCGCGCTCAAGTTGGGCTCAGGCACGGAGTTGGGATCAAAGGGGCGGGCCGTGTCGCGGATGGTGATGGTCAGCTCGCCCGGCTCGGCCTCACAGGTCAGCCAGATCTGGCCCAGGTGCTCGCCGCCATATCCGTGTTCGATGATGTTCGTGCAGGCCTCGTCCACCGCCAGCTGGCAGTGAGACGACTGGCCCTCGTCCAGGCCCGCGCTCTCGGCCGCCTGGGCCACGAACTGACACACCTGCTCGAGGCGGTCATAGCTCCCAGGGACGGTAAGAGTGCGAGCCATAGCGGAGAAGAGCCGGCCGCCGGGTGCGGCGCGCGGAGCTAGTAGCCCGTCCACCCGACCCGGAGGGCTGGGCACCGGCTGAGCGCAGTTGGGGCGGGACAGCCCCGGTCCATCGCTTTCATGTGGACGGGCTCTAGAAGCTGCCGACGGCTTCTTCGCGCGAGCGGTAGATGGCAAAAATCGAGGTCAGCCCCGCCAGGCGCAGCACTTCTTCCACGCGCGGCGACGGGTTGGCCACGCGCAGGTCGCCGTTGACGCGCTTCACGGACTTGAGCGTCGAGACCATGGCGCGCAGACCGGCCGACGACATGTATTCCACGTTCAGCAGATCCAGCACGATCTGCGTCTTCTCGGCGTCCACCAGCTTCTTGAGCGCATTCTCGAGATCCGGCGCCGTGGAGCTGTCCACCCGCCCCGATACGGCGACTACGGACACGGCCCCGCTATCTTGCGTCGCGATTTGCATTGGCTTGTCTCCTCGGCTTAGCATAAAGAGCGTGAGCGATTATACCGAAAGATAATGGCCCACACAACTGAAACGGGTGAGCGGTCGCTAACGAGCGCCGTCGCCGCGCGCCTCGGCCAGCCGCGTCGCCGTCAGGCTCAGCCCCACGAAGATCCAGAACAGCGCCCCGGCCGCCTGAAAGGTCAGGTTGAAGAAGTAGTGATCCACCAGGCCCACCGTCAGCGCCGCCGCCAGGCCGGCCAGCAGGCCCAGCCAGAGCGCGGCCAATTGCTCGTCCGCATAGACCAGGGCGCGGCGCGCCAACGCCCAGACGTACACGGTCGCCAGCGCCAGCAGGAACGCACCCAGCCCGAGCAGGCCCATCTTAGACGCGATCAGCAGATAAGCGTTGGACACCCCCAGGTAAATGTCGATCTCGGGCGCGCCGGCAAAGCCCACGCCGATGGCCGGGTAGCGGCTGATCAGCGTGAAGGCGTCCTTGTATTCGCCGAAACGCATCTGCGTGGCCAGGTCCTGACCCTGCAAGCCCTCCAGGAAGTGGGCCACGTAGTCTTGGGTGGCCGGCAGCACCAGGATCACGAGCGCGCCGGCGGCCAGCACCCACACCATCCGCCGGTAGCGCAACAGGGCGATGAAGAGCAGCGCCGCGGCCAGGGCCGCCATTGCCCCGCGCGAGAACGTCAGCAGCAGGCAGACGCCGATCAGGCCGAAGACGGCCAGCGCCAGCCAGCGGCGGCCCAGCACCGTGCGCCGGGTGAGCAACTGCGGCGCCGCCAGCCCGCCGAGCATGGCCAGCAGGCCGCCCAGCGCGTTCGGGTCCACCGAGGTGGCGATGGCGCGCTCGGCGTTGGCGGGGTCGTCCTCCACATAGCGGATGACGCCGCCGCCCGGATAGTTGAAGACCTGCAGCGCGGACAGCGCGCGCTCGGCCAGGTCGTCCGGCAGCAGGTACAGGCCGATCCCGAGCACGGCCGTCAGCGTGCCGCCGATCAGCAGGACGCGCACCAGCCGCGCCAGCTTGGCGCGCGTGTCCAGGTAATCCACCAGGATGAAGGCGAAGGCGATGCTGAGCAGCATCTCGCCGAACTGGCGCAGCAAGTTGGCGGTCAGAGGGCCGTTGGGCATCCCGGCCACGAAGCTGAACAGCATCAGGGCCATGAACACGACGATGGGCGCGTGGGCGGGCGTCAGCGTCAGGCGCCGGCGCTGGCCGGTCATCCATTGCACGGCATACACGAACAGCACCGCCGCCATGGCCAGGTCCAGGAAGGTGGGCGTGAACACGATCTTGAACGGCACGCCGCCGAAGGGCAGCAGGGTGATGATGGCGATCACGGCCCACAGCCCGAACTCGATCTGGCTGAGGACGAGCAGCGCGGCCGCCAGACCGAGCACGACGCCGGCGGCGATGAGCGGGCCCGTGAAGCCCAGCAGCGCGCCCAGGCCCACCGCCAACCCCGCCACGGTCAGGCCCAGCCCCACGGCATAGGCGCGCGGCGAGGTGCGCGCCGCGTCCAGCAGCAGGTTCTGGCGCTGGGCGGCGAGCGGGTCGCCGTCCAGGCGCGCGCTCAGGGCGGGCGGTGAGCTCGATCTCGTCATGGTCGAAAAGCATCCGGCAGGATCACGGCATTGTCGTCCCACGGCGCGCCGCCGGGCCGAAACGCCAGCAGCCGCGCGCCGCTGGCCGGATCATACCACCCCAGGCGCAGCGCACAGCACGCCGCCGGCAGATCGGCGGGCAACACGATCACGCGCCGGTCCACCACCACCTGCCCCGGCAGCCAGGCCGAGGTCGGCCAGTCACCGTCCACGGGCGGGCCGTCCGCCTGATGGACCTGCGTCCCGGCGTCGTCCAGAAAATGCAGGAACAGCGTGTAGTCCGTGGGCAGGGCTTGGCCGGCGCGCCAGTAGAAGGTGAGTTGCAGTTGGCTGCCGGCCACGACGGCGTCATAGCCCAGCAGCGTCAGGTCGTATTCAAAGGTCGCGCCGTCCGGCACGGCCGGCGTTGGTTCCGGCGGCGCGGCGGCGACCGCGCTCCCCACCGGGAAAGTCACGGCCGTCAGCGCGGCGCCATCCGGGCCGAACACCGGCAGCGGGTTGGCAGGGTCCTCGTCCCAGCCCGTCACCCGCAGGCGCAGCCGCGTCGGCGTCGTCGCGTCGACGCTCACCGGCAGCGCGTACGGGTCGGCGTATAGCGCGCCCGGCTGCATCTGCGAGGTGGGCAAGCGCCCCGCCCCCGGCCAGGTGTCGATCTGGCCGACGGCCTCCGTCCCGCGCCCGAACACCACCAGCGCGAAGGCGTAGTCTTTGGCCATCGGCGCGAGCGCGCGCCAGTACAAGGTCACGGCCACGGGATGGCCCGGCGCCTGCGGCGCGTCGTTCGCGGTGTAACCCACCAGCTCCAGGCTGGCGCCGAAGCGCACGCGCACCGACCGCAGGTCGGCGGGCAGAGCGGCCTCGCCCAGGGCGGCCGGCCGCGCATACTGCGGCGCGATATCGGCCACGGGGATGACGGCCGCCACCCCGGCCAGCAGCCCGCCCAGCGCCAGCGCCGCCCAGCGCTGCCAGCGCTGCGGCACCAGAGCCAGCCAGCCGGCAGCCAGGCCCAGGCTGAGCGGGGCCAGCGCCCCGAACAGCAGGCGGCCCTGCGAGGCCGGCGTCGTCATCGTCCAACGGATCACGCCGATGAGCGTCAGCAGGCTGAAGCCGGCCAGCAGCAGCTGCGCGAAGGTGAGGCGCTGACGCGCGCGCCAGGCCGCCAACGCGCCGCCGGCCAGGCCCATCACGGTCAGCGCATGAAATACCCACTGCGCCCACACGCCAGGCAGGAGCGTAAACGCGCCGAAGATACCCCAGAAGGAGAGGTAGAAGCCGTACCACTCCTGCGTCACCAGCGTCCAGACGTCCACGCTGCGCGGGCCGGCGATGGCCACCATCGTGTCCAGGCCGAGCGGCTCGTGGTAGAGCAGCCAGTTGCGCGCGAACCACCAGCCGCAGACCACGGCGGCCACGGTGAAGGTCAGGCCGAGTTGTAACGCCAGTGGCCACAGCCGCCGCAGCCGGTCTTCGGGCTTGGTCCGCGTCCACTCGCCCCAGGCCAGCGCCAGCGCCGCCACCGGCCACACCACCAGGCCGCTCACTTTGGTCAGCGCCGCCAGTCCCAACACCACGCCCAGCCCGGCCAACGCCAGGTACGCCGGCGCTGTCCGCGCTCGTGCCAGGTCCAGCATCAACACCAGCGCCGCCGTGCTCAGCAGCATCAGCAGGTTGTCGTTGTTGATGGCGGCGTTGATAAACAGCGCCATCGGGTTGAAAGCGACCGCGGCCGCGGCCAGCAAGGCCACGGTCTCGCCGCCGCCCGCGCGCCGCGCCAGGGCATACGCCAGCGCCACCGTGCCGCAGCTCAGCGCCAGCGAGAACAGCCGGATCACGACCACGGCCCGGGCCGTCTCGCCGGAGGCCTCCGGCGGCGCCGGCCGGTAGAGGTTGACGTTGTGGGCCGCGCCCACGTAGCCGACCTCGGAGAGCGGGTTCATGACGAAGACCTGCTCGAAATCGCCGGTGGGCAGCCAGACCGTCAGGCCGGCGCTGAGCAGATAGTACAGCGGCGGCTGGCTGCCCTCCTGCCCGTAGATGGCGTCGCGTACGGCCGGGTCCTGCACCGGCAGGCCGCGCCCGCGCACCAGCCATTGGATCACGCCGTAATGCACGCCCTCGTCCGAGGCCTCGAACATGGGCGTCGCCCACACATAGAGCAGGCCGATCAGGAGATGGGCGGCGACGATGGCGGCCAGCCAGCGGCGCGGCGTCATGGCGTCACCCGGATGCGGCTGAGCAGGACCGATTGGCCGTCGGTCGGCCGGCCGTCGTCCGTCCACAGCGGCAGCGGCGTTAAGGTTTGCGCGTCGTACACCACGACCTCGAGGAAATACTGGCCCGGCGGTGTCTCCGGCGCCAGCGTGAGCGTGTACGGGTCGACCACTTCCGCGCCCACGACCCAGGCCGCAGTCGGCGCCGCGCCCTGCTGCGGCCAGCTGTCCTGCGCGGCCCAGCGTGTGAAGTCTTCGCCGCGCACACGCGCCGAGACCGAGTAGTTGGCGGCGATGGGCCGCAGCGCGCGCCAGTGGAGCGTGAGGGTCAGGGCTTCGCCGGGGCGCAGGACGCGCCGGTCCACCGCGTAGCCGGTCAGCTGGATCAGGCCGCCCAGGTTCTGGCGCAGCGGGTTGGGCGCCGGGCCGGCGCGCGCGGCCAGCGGGAGCGTGCCGAAGGCGAAGGCGTCCCCGCCGGTGCTGGCCGGCAGGCGCGCGCCGTCTTGCAGGTCGTACACGCCCACGCGCAAGTGCAATCGGGCCGGGGCGTAGGCGCCGGCCGGGAGCGCGATCACGTAATCGTCGGCCCAGGTCTGGCCGGGGCGGAGCAGCGTGGTCGCCAGCAAGCCCTGGCCGGGGAAGCGGTCGCGCTGGGCCACGATGATCTCGTCCTGATCGACGACGTGCACGAACACGCTCCAGTCCCGGTCCATGGCGATCTGGCTCTGCCAGTAGAGCGTCAGCCGCACGGCTTCGCCCGGCGTCGCCGCCTCGGTCCGCAGCGCGTACCCGAGCAGTATCAGCTCGCCGCCGAAGTCCACGTTCACGCGCTCCGGGATGGCGGCCAACTCGGCTTCAGACAGCGGCGCGGGCGGCTGGTAATGCGGCGCGATCACCGTGAACGGCACCAGCGCGGACAGGGCGAACATGAAGACGGCCAACGCGCCGGGCAACACCACCGGCGCGGAGCGCGCCGGCCTTAGTCGGCCAAACTGCGCCAGGCCCACGACGATCAATACGCTGATGGCGCTGATGGCCGGGAAGATCAGCCGGCCTTGCGAGGCCCAGGTCAGGCCGGACCAGCGCACCAGGCCCACGAACAGGGCCGCGATCCAGGCCAGCAGCAGCCCCCACTGGCCAAGGGCCAGCGCCGTCACCGCGCGGCCGCGCCGGGCCGCCAGCAGACCGAGGCCCAGGCCAAGCCCGGCGGCGGCGACGGCCAGGTTGAGGACCGTGTAGGTCCAGGCCGGCATCGGCACACTGACGCCGCCGAACAGGCCCCAGTAGGCCAGCACGAAGCCCTCGCGCTCGCCCCACAACTGCAGCAGAGTCGCCGGCTGCGGCCGCGCGCCGACGATGGCGATGAACGAGTTCCAGCCCAGCCAGTCGCCGTAGAGCTGAAAGTTGCGCCAATACCACCAGCCCGCCACCGCTCCAGCCAGGCCGAAGATGAGGCCGGCGCCGATGAGCCACTGGCGAAGGTCGAAGGACGAAAGACGAAGGGGCATTCGTGCGCCGGCCTCCGTCGGTCGTCCGAGTAGAGTCCCCGCCGCCAGCACCAGGCCGGCCAGCCCCCACAGCCCGAGCGCCGATTGCTTGCTCAGCGCGCCCGCGCCCAGCAGGAGGCCGAGCGCCACGTGCGCCCAGCCGAGCCGGTCCGGTGGGTGCCGCAGCCAGCGGACCAGCAGCCACAGCGTGGCCGCCGAGAGCGTGACGGCCAGGTTGTCGTTGTTGACGGAGGCGCTGATGAACACGAACATCGGCGTGAAGCCGGTCACCGCCCCGGCCGCCAACGCCAGCGCCTCGGCGGGGCGCGTCTCGCCCAGCAGCTCCCGCGCCAGGCGGTAAGTGCAGTACACGGTGGCCGCGCCCAGCAGCACCGAGAGCAGCCGGATCACGCGCACCGCCAGCGCCGTGCCGGTCCAGCGCCCGGCCTCGTCCGGCGCGTGGATGACGATGTTGTTGTTGCGATCCGGAGTGATGACGCCGTTGTCGGTGTGCGGGTTGATCCAGCGCACCTGCGCCAGGTCGCCGGTGTCGATCCAGAAGGTAGCCGCCGCCATCAGGTAGTAATACAGCGGCGGCTGGCTGCCCTCCTGCCGCCACGGCCCCACGTTGGCCGGGTCCTGTACAGGCAGGCCCTGGCCGTCGGCCAGGCGCTTGACCATGGGATAGTGCCACAGCTCGTCCGAGATCTCGAAGAGCGGCGTCACCACGGCGTAGACGGCGCCGACGGCCACGAAGACGGCCAGCAATGCCGGCAGGGCGAAGCGCTTCATAGCGTGCCGATGAACTCCAGCAGGCGCCGCGCGATGCCGTTCCACTGGAAGCCGGCGGCGGCGGCCCGCGCGCCGGCGCCGAGCCGGGCGCGCAGTTCGGGCGCATCCAGCAGCGCGCTGACGGCCAATACGAGCGCCTCGGGCGAGCCCGGCGGCACCAGGCGCACCGTCTCGCCGTCGCGCAACTCGGCTACGGGCGCGGCCGGCGTGGTGGTGATGATGGCGCAGCCGTGCGCCAGGGCGGCCATGAGCGAGCCGCGCCGCAGCGAGGCGCCGTCGCGGTACGGCAGCGCCAGCACGTCGCAGGCCAGCAGATGGGCCGAGACCTCGCTCTCCGCGACGAAGCCCGTGCGCAGCACCCGGCCTTCGACATCGAGGCCGTGCCGCTTGATCTGGCGCTCCAACTGGGCCGCGAAGGCGGCGTCGCCAGGGTCGCTGGCGCCGGCCTCCCCGCCGATCAGCAGGAGCTTCACCGGCGCTTTGCGCGTCACCAGCGCGGCCAGCGCCGCAATCAGCGTGTCGCCGCCCTTGGAGTGGTTAAGGAAGCCGAAGTACCCGATCAGGCAATCCCGCGCGCCCACGCCCAGCGCGGCCCGCCAGGCGGCGCGCTCGTAATCAGCCGGCGGCGCCGGGCGGATGTTGCTGCCGATCGGGATCTGGGCGACGGCGCGCACGCCGCGTCGGCGCAGCTCGGCCGCATCGGCGGGGTCGGTGGCCACAGCGCCTCGCGCGGCGCGCGCGAGGTGGGTCACCGCCCACGGCCGCAGGGCGCCGGCCTTGGGGAAGAGATACGGGATGCGCAGGTCATGGAAGGTGACGACGGTGGGCCGGCCGGCGACGTCCGGCAGGAAATGGATGGGCGCCCCCAGGCCGTACGCCGCCGCTTGATACTGAACGTTGAGCCAGTCCAGGCTCAGGTCGCGCGCCAGCGCCCGCACCTGCCCCAGGGCCGGGAACGACCAGCCGCGCACGACGGCGTGCGTCTGAAAAGCGGGCGCGTTCGGACCCGCCGGGCGCGCACAGCGGAAGTCGGTGAGCACGTGGACGTCCACGCCCAGCTCCGCCAGCGCCTGCGCCAGCTGAAAACTGTAGTCCCCCACCCCGCCCGCGAGCGGCGGAAACTCGCCGGTGATGATACCGATCCGCATAGGTTGATCGTCTAGCGCCGCTGAGACAGTGAGTCCCACAGAGGCGGAAAGGTCACTCCGCGTCTCGCCGTCTCCACGGCCGTCCCAGAGCAATTTCCGCTGGCGCTGACGTCACCCGGCCCCGGCCCCTCACTTCGCTTCGCTGCGGGGGCCATGGTGCGCCGGAATGACCGAGCGTAAGTCATATCGGGAACCGCTCTAAGCTGTGCCCCGCAGCCCGGAGCGCAGGACCTGCCAATAGACGCGCACGCGCGCGGCGCGCAGGGCGCGTTTGTGACCGACCAGGCCCTTGAGCGCCTCCAGCGCCAGTTGGGCCGCAAAGTTCGCCAGCAAAAACAGGCGCAAAACTTCGGCCGCCGCCGCGCCGTGATACTTGCGGTAGTAGCGGACCTTGCTGGAGTTGAAGCGGATGTGCGTGGCCGCCGGCACCTGCGCGCTGGAGCGGCCCTCGTAATGGATCACGCGCGCGGCCGGCACGTGCGCCACCCGCCAGCCGGCGGCGCGGATCCGCCGGCACCAGTCCAGCTCCTCCGAGTACATGAAGAAGCCCTCGTCCAGCCCGCCCACCTGCTCCACCACCTCGCGCCGCACGAGCAGAGCCGCGCCCACCAGCCAATCCACCTCGGCCGGCTGGTCCGGCGGCAGGTCCAGCGCGTAGTAACGGCGCAGCAGGCCGCGCGGGGCCAGGCCCTGCAGCCACGTGCTCTCAAAGAAGCCGGTCAGCAGCGCCGGGAAGCGCCGGCGCGTGGACTGCGGCGTGCCGTCGGCGTAGACCAACTGCGGGCCGACCACGCCGACCTGCGGATGGGCGTCCAGGTAGCTCGTCAGCGCCGCCAGCGCCCCGGGCTGCACCTCCGTGTCCGGGTTGAGCAGGCCCAGGTAACGGCCGCGTGCGGCCCGCAGGCCGAGGTTGTTGCCGCGGCTGTAGCCCAGGTTTTCAGCGCTGGCGATCAGCCTCAGCGCCGGGAACTCGGCCCGGACCATGTCCGGCGTGCCGTCGGCGGAGGCCGAATCCACGACGATGACCTCGACCGCCGGATCGTCCAGCGGCAAGGCGCGCAGGCACGCGCGCAACAAATCGCGCACGTTCCAGGCGAGCACAATCACCGAAAGCTGGGGGTCGGCCACGCGCGTATTGTAGCGGAGGAAGGCCAGCCGAGACGGTCAGCCGGCCGCCGCGGCGGACGCGGGCGCCTACAGGCTGCGGTTGACAAACAGGTCGGCCAGATCGCTCAGGGCTTGCCGGTACTTATTGGCGGGGAGGGTCATCAGCGCCGCCTGGGCCTGGGCCACAAAACCGCGCGCCTCTACCAAGGAGGTCTCGATGGCGCCCGACTCGCGCACGGCGCGCACGACGCGCTCCACGCGGCTGGCGTCGCCGGCATGGCCGTTCAGCAGAGCCGCCAGGTCGGGGTCGGCCGGGTGCCGGTCCAGGTAGCACAGCGCCGGCAGCGTGATCAGGCCCTGGCGCAGGTCGCTGCCGGCTGGCTTGCCCAGCTGGGCCTCGTCGGACGTGAAGTCCAGGATGTCGTCGATGATCTGGAAGGCCATGCCGGCCTCGCGGCCATACGTGCGCATGGCCTCCACCTGGGCGGCCGGCGCGTCGGCCAAGAGCGCCGGCGCCAGGGCGGCCACCTCGAACAGCGAGGCTGTCTTGCCGTAAATGCGCTTCAGGTAGCCAGCGCGCGAAGCGCGGACACGGTCGCTGAACATCTGCGTCAGCTCACCGTTGACGATGATCCCGAGCGTGCGGGCGAAGGCCGTCATCACCGGCACCGACTCGGCCTGGGCGGCCAGCTCGGCCGCGCGCGCAAACAGGAAGTCGCCGGCCAGGACCGTGGCCGCCGGCGTCCATTGGGCGTTGAGCGTAGGGTGGCCGCGCCGCAGCAGGCTGCCATCCACCAGATCGTCATGCACGAGCGTGGCGGTGTGGAGCATCTCCACGGCCGCCGCCAGCGCCGCCGAGCGTTGCCGCGGCGCGTCGAACAGACCCACCCCCAGCAGGGTGACCGCCGGCCGCAGCCGCTTGCCGCCCGCCGCCAGCAAGTGGTCGATGGCGTGCGCCAGGACCTCATGCTGTTCAATGGTCACCTCGCGCATCTTGGCTTCGACGACTTGCAGGCCGGGCTCGACCAGCGCCAGCACGTCTCCAAGCGTGCGCGTGGCCAGCCCGGGCAGGGTTGAGGTCGTCATGATCGTGACTCCCATCCGAAGAAACGGGCTGCATTGCGCGACGTCGCCGCCGCCGCCGTTTCTATAGGTATACTGCGAATCTCCGCCAATTTTTCCACCACATACCGCACATAGGCGGGTTCGTTGCGTTTCCCCCGGTGCGCCTGCGGCGTCAGATAAGGCGCATCGGTTTCCACCAGCACGCGCTCCAACGGAACTACCGCGAACAGCGCGCGCAGGGCGTCGTTCTTCTTATAAGTCAGCGGCCCATCCACGCCCAGATAACACCCCAGCGCCAGCGCGGCCTCGGCGAAGTCCGCGTCCCCGGAGAAAGCATGCAGCACCACGCCGGCGTCCGGGCGCTGCTCGCGCAGGACCGCCAACACCTCGGCGTGCGCGTCACGATCGTGGACGACCACGGGCTTGCCGACCGCCTGGGCCAGCTCCAGCTGGGTGCGGAAAGCCGCCGCCTGCTCCGATAGTGACAATTTTCTCCAATACAAGTCTATCCCAATTTCCCCGATTCCGACAACTTTTGGATGCATTGCCAGGCCCCGAATTTCGTCCAGGGCGGCGGGCGTCAACTCCTCGGCCGAGTTCGGGTGGATTCCGACCAGGGCGTACACCTCGGGCACGCGTTCGGCCAGGGCCACGGCGCGGCGGCAGGCGGCCAGGTCCACGCCCGGAACCACGATGTGCGTGACGCCGACGGCCCGGGCCCGTTCCAGCACCTCCGCCTGGTCGGCGTCAAAGTCGGGGAAGTCGAGATGACAGTGCGTGTCGGCGTACATCAGTGGGCCTGGTCCGTGAAAGCTGGTCAGTGATCCGTCGGCCAGCGACCATCGTCCACTGTCCGCCCTCAATCCCTAACGCAGGCCAGCCAGCTTCAGCCCGTCCTCCAGCACCGCCGGCACGCGGCTCTGATCCAGGATTTCGCAGTAGACGCGGATGATCGGCTCCGTGCCCGAGAAGCGGATGAGCACCCAGCCGCCGCCGTCGGCGAACACGAACTTGAAGCCGTCGGTGGTGTCGATGCGCTCCACAGTGTGGCCGCCGATCACAATCCCGGGCTGCGCGGCGGCCACCTTCTGCCGCACGCTCTCGCGCTGCTTGGTCGGGAAGAGCGTGTCCACGCGGTCGTAATAGTGGGCGCCGACCTTGGCGTACAGGCGCTCCAGCAGCTGGGACGGCTTCTGGCCGGTCTTGACCATGAAGTCCAGGAAGAGCAGGTTGCCCAGGATGCCGTCGCGCTCGGGGACATTGCCCTTGAACGCGTAGCCGCCGCTCTCCTCGCCGCCGATCATGGCGTCGGTCTCCACCATCTTGGGGGCCACGTATTTGAAGCCCACGCCGGTCTCGTGCACGGGCACGCCGTACAGGCGGCCGAGCTTGTCCAGCATCGAGCCGGCGCTGATGGTCTTGACGATCGGGCCGCGCTGGCCGCGGACTTCCAGCAGGTAGAGCGCCAGCAGCGCGAAGACCTGCAGCTGGTTGAGGAAGCGGCCGTTCTCGTCGCCGATGCCCATGCGGTCGGCGTCGCCGTCGGTGATCAACAGCACGTCTGCGCCGCGCGCCACCGTCGTGCTCAGACCCACGTCCACGTTCGGCTGGATCGGCTCCGGGCGGCGCATCTCCGGGAAGGCCGGGTTGCGCGTGGCGTGGATCTCGTCCACCGTCGTGCGGCCGCCGGCCAGCAGACGCGGGAACCAGCCGCCGCCGTTGCCCCACATGGCGTCCACCAGCACCTTGAAGCCGGCCGCCTTGATCGCGTCCAGGTCCACCAGCTTCTTTAAGTTTTCGATGTAGGCCAGCGAGGCGTCGAACTTGCGGACCAGGCCCTGCGCTTCGGCCTGCGCCAGCGGCAAGGTCTTGACGCCCTCCGAGCCCGGGATCAGGCGCTCGATCTGCTTGAGGCCGTCCGGGTCGATGGCGCCGCCGTTCGGGTCGCGCACCTTGAAGCCGTTGTCGGCCGGCGGGTTGTGCGAGGCCGTGATGTTGATGGCGCCGACGGCCTGCTTGTCGACCACGGCATAGGCGATCACGGGCGTCGGCGTCGGGCCGTCGGTGAGCCAGACGTGCAGGCCGTTGGCGGCCAGCACCTCGGCGACCGCCGCCGCGAAGTGCTCGGACGCAAAGCGTTTGTCGTGGCCGACCACCACCGCCCGGCCGGCCCAGCCCTTGTCCAACAAATACCGGGCAAAGCCCTGGGCGCAGCGGCGCACGTTGGCGAAGGTGTAGTCCTCGGCGATCACGCCGCGCCAGCCGTCGGTGCCAAATTTGATCGTGATTTCTTCAAGCATAGGCGTCTCTGAAAGGGCGCCGGACGAGCGACGCTGTGACGCAAGCCCGCCAGGCCCAGCGGGCGTTCGTCGGTCGTCGGTCGTCCAACGTCAATGACGAACCGTCGTGATCTCCACCAGGTCCGGCAGCTTCTGGCCGCCCTGCAGCCGCGCCAGGTCGGCCTCCACCATCATGCGGATCAACTGCGCGAAGGACACGGTCGGCTCCCAGCCGAGCAGCTGGCGCGCCTTGGCCGGGTCGCCCACCAGCAGATCGACTTCGGCCGGGCGGAAGAAGCGCTGGTCCTGGACGACGTAATCGCGGTAATCCAAACCCACATGACTGAAGGCGACCTCGCAGATCTCGCGGATGCTGTGCGTCTCGCCGGTGGCGATGACGTAGTCGTCCGGGGTGGCCTGCTGGACCATCAGCCACATGGCGCGCACATAGTCGCCGGCGAAGCCCAGGTCGCGGCGCGCCTCCAGGTTGCCCAGGCGCAGCTCCTTGCGCAGCCCCAGCTTGATGGCGGCCACGCCCTGCGCGATCTTGCGCTCGACGAACTCCAGCCCGCGCCGCGGCGAGCCGTGGTTGAACAGGATGCCGGAGGTGGCGTGCAGGCCGTAGCTCTCGCGGTAATTGACCGTGATCCAGTGGCCGTAGACCTTGGCCACGCCGTACGGGCTGCGCGGGTAGAACGGCGTCTGCTCCGTCTGCGGCACGGCCTGGACCTTGCCGAACATCTCGCTCGAGCTGGCCTGGTAGAAGCGGATCCTGGGGTCAACCATGCGGATCGCGTCGAGCAGGCGTGTCACGCCCAGGGCGGTGGATTCGCCGGTGAGCACCGGCTGCTGCCAGGAGGTCGGCACAAACGACATGGCCGCCAGGTTGTAGACTTCTTGCGGGTTGAACTCGCGCAGCAGGCCGATCAGCGAGGCCTCGTCCAGCAGGTCGCCCTGGACCAGGGTCAAGCGGTCCTGGATCGGCTCCAGCCGGTCCAGGTTGATGATGCTGGTGCGGCGCACCATGCCGACGACGGTGTAACCCTTCGCCAACAGGAATTCGGCCAGGTAGGAACCGTCCTGGCCGGTGATGCCGGTGATCAATGCGGTCGGCACTCTGCCTCCTTGGGAACGCAAGCCGAAAGACGCGCTAGCCCTGGCCGGCGTTCGGCGATCGGCCTCCGGCCTCTGTCGCGGTTAATTGGCTGCGTTCAAATTCCAACAGGTCACGCAGGCTCTGCTCAAACGGGATGCGCGGCTCCCAGCCCGTGCACGCCTGAAACTTAGACGAGTCACACACCATATCGGGGACATCCGAGGGGCGCAGGCGGGCGGGATCGGTTTCCACGCGGATGCCGCCGGACGAGAACCCCAGCAGCGTGTCCAGCAGTTCCTGGATGCTGCGCGAGCGGCGCTGGCCGATGTTGTAGACCTCCCCCGGCACGCCGTGCTCGAGCGCCAGGACGTAGGCGCGCACCATGTCGCGCACGTCGGTGAAATCGCGGCGCGCCGACAGGTTGCCGACCTTGAGGACCGGCGGCTGCCGCCCGGCCTCGATCGCCGCGATCTGCGACGCGAAGGCCGGGGCCACAAACTTGGGACTCTGGCGCGGGCCGATGTGGTTGAACGGGCGCACGCGCACCACCGCCAGCCCGTGGCTCAGGTGATATTGCAGCCCGAGCAGGTCCTGGCCGACCTTGCTCACTCCGTAGGGGCTGTCCGGCCGGAACGGCTGGGTCTCGCGCACCGGCAGGTCTTCAGCCGCGACGCGCCCGTACTCTTCCATTGAACCCAGCACCAGCAGGCGCGGCTGCAGGCCTTCGGCCAGCAGTCCTTCGAACACGTTGACCTGCGCGCGCAGGTTCGTCTCCAGGGTGGCCCAGGGCGCGCCCCAGCTGTCGCCGACGAAGGCCTGGCCAGCCAGGTGAAAGACCCGGTCCGGCCGGGCGGCGCGCAGCACCTCCCGCACCGCCGCCGCGTCCAGCAGGTCGGCGGTGAGCATCTGCAAGCCGGGCGCCGTGTTCTGCCGGCGGACGCCGCCGCGGTCACAGCCCCAGACTTCCGCCGGCTGATCGATCTGCGTGAGGAGATAGTCCGCCAGGTGGCTGCCAGCAAAGCCACTGACGCCCGTAATCAAGTATCGCAATCGTCACTCCGAGTGGCCACAGACCTACGGCCTGCAATTATACCTTGCCGGTTAGGGCGTCGGCGTCGCCTCGCCCGTCCCGGCGGGGGTGGCAAAGGGATCGGGCGTCGCCGTCGGCGGCACCGGGCAGCCAGTCTTGGTATCCGGCACCTTGTTGGTCACCGAGAACAACGGCCCGTTCACGGCCGTGACGGCGTTGAGCGTGGTGACCGCGAACCAGGTGTTGCCGGGCTTGAGGGCCAGGACGTTGCCGGCGTTGTCCACCAACCGCAGCCGCATGGCCGTGGTCTGGTCGCGCACCCAGCGGCCCTCCACCACAACGCCGTCGCGGAAGACGCGCGCCGGCCCGCTGGTCCACAACTGGATCTCGACGCCGCAGTTGCCGCCGTCGCGGAAGTCCTCGGGCACGTAATTATTGACGTGGTTGGCCTGCAGCAAAACGATATTGGCGGCCGTGATCGGCAAGTTGGTCAGGGCGTCCACGTGCGTGATCAATTCGCCGCCGGGCTCCTTCTCCTGCCAGCGCGTGTAGCGGCCGCTGGCGGCGTTGTAGCGCCAGGACACCTGCGCGGCCGCCGAGAAGCGGATGGCCAGCTCGGTCACGGGCGCGGCCCCGCCGGGCGGCGTGGCGTTGAAGGCCAGGCCCTGCAGATCCGGGCGGCCGGTGCCGCTGGTGGTCTTGGTGGCCAGTACCTGGCGGACCGAGTCGGTGCTGGCGAAGAGCGTGTTGGTGTCGTCCGGCGTCTCGCGGCAGAGCGGCGGGCAGTTGTAGGCGCTCTCCTCGGAGACCAGGCGCCAGAGGCTGGCGCCCGCAAACCACTCGGCCCGGCGCAGCTTGTCCATCGTGCCGAAGCTGGAGCCGGACGTCACAAGCACCGCCTGGAACATCGGCGCCAGCTCGGCGTCGATGAAGCGCGCCGAACGGATCGAGCCGACCTTGGCGGCGTCGTTGCCGAGGTAGACGGCGGTAAACCGCGTCAGACCGGCTTCGGCCAGGTGCTCAAAGACCAGGTCAGCCAGCGACAGCCCCCACTGCGGGCGGGCGCTGAGCGGAAAATTGGTGATCTTCACGGCCACCGGGATGCGCTCCAGCACGGCGGCTTCGGCCGCCAGCCCGGTCAGCGGGTTGATGCCGGCCGGATACGTGTCCGGGCCGGACTGGGGCACGGCGGTGGGCGCCGCCGGCTGGGTGGCGGGGGCAGGCGTGTCCGCCGGCGCCACGGCCGTGATGCCGGGCTGCGGCAACGAGTCCACGGGAGCCGTGGCCGAGCTGACCACGGTCACGGCCGGCGGCGGCAGCGTGGGGGTGGCGGCCGGACCCGCGCAGGCGGCTAACAGCGCCGCCAGGCCCAGCAGCGCCGCGGCTTGTCGATTACGTTTACACCAACGCATGAACGAACGTCCTCCGAAAACAAAGCGTCGGGCGGCGTGCCCGACCTGTGTGATTCTAACATAGTGCCGTTTTGACGCTCGTCTGCCTTGACTGTATAATCCCGCTCGTTAACCCGATCCAGCCGGCACTTTTTTCTTAATCGTCCATTCGCCGAGGTCCGGATGCCACTGAAGGGCAACCTGCGCGATTTCTCGACCACCAACCTACTGAACCTCATCAATCTGGCGAAGAAGACCGGCACCCTGGTGATCGAGGGGCCCGGCCAAGGCGCGCAGATGTCGTTCCGCAATGGCAAGCTGATCTTCGCCCAGATGGGGCATGAGGACGGCAACCTGGCCACCGTCCTGCGCAAGACCGGCAAACTCACCGACGAACAGGTGAAGGTGCTGCGCACGCGCGCCGCCACCGCCACCGACAAAGAACTGGGCCTGCTGCTGATCAACGCCGGCTACGTCAACCAGAGCGACATCATCAACAGCCTGCGCAGCCACATGCTGGAGACCGTCTACCGGCTGTTCACGTGGGTGGAGGGGCTGTTCCGGTTCGAGCCGGCGCTCATGCCGGGCGAAGACAAGATCACGGTTCCGATCGAGCTGGAGAACGTGATTATTGAGGGCTCGCGGCGGATGCAGGAGTGGGCGCACCTGGCCGAGGAACTGCCCAACCTGGACATGGCGCTCAAGTTCACGGACCGGCCCAACGCCAACATCCGCAGCATGAACCTGAGCGTCGACGAATGGAAAGTCGTCTCCTACATCAACCCCAAGAACTCGATGCGCGCCATCGCCAAGGCCAACAGCCTGAGCGAGCTGGAGATCCGGCGCATCGTGTACGGCCTGCTGCAGGCCGGGTTGGTGGAGATCATCCGGCCGGAGGGCGCCCCGGCGCCCCGCCCCGGCGGGCCAACGCGCCCTGGCGGGCGGCCGGCCCCGGCCCCGGATCCCAAGCAGCAAGTCAGCGTGGTCAACAAGCTGATCGCGCGCATCCGCTCCCTATAACCCTGCCGGAGAAAGAAGCTGATGCAAGCCGTTAAAATGGTGGTGACCGGGCCGTTCAACTCCGGCAAAACCCAATTCATACAATCGGTCAGCGAGATCGACGTCGTCTCCACCGAGCGCAAGATCTCGTCCGACGCCGAGAAGGTGAAAGACAGCACCACCGTGGCCATGGACTTCGGCCGCATCACGGTGGACGAGGAGCTCATCCTGTACCTGTTCGGCACGCCGGGCCAAAAGCGCTTCGACTTCATGTGGGAGATCCTGTCGGAGGGCATGCTCGGCTTCGTGGTCATGGTCGACAGCACCCGGCCCGAGACCTTTCGCGAGGCCAAAAGCATCCTGGAGACGTTCCGCGCCTACGCCCCCACCCCCTACGTGGTGGCCGCCAACAAGCAGGATCACCCCGAGGCCTGGGAGCTGGAAGACCTGCGCATCGCGCTGCGCCTCGACCCGGCCATCAAGCTGCTGCCGTGCGTGGCCACCAACCGCGAGAAGGTCAAGGGTGTCCTGCTGGAGCTCCTCTATTCCATCCTGGCCGAGATGGAAACCAAGTAACCGCCAGGTGACAGGCGCCGCGCTGTGAGCTCCATCGTCACCGAACAGGGCATCGTCCACTACGAAACCTACGGCCAGGGCGCTCCCGTGATTTTGCTGCACGGGTGGCTCGGCTCGTGGGGGCTGTGGCAGCCGACGATGGAAAGCCTGGGCAGCCACTACCGCTGTTACGCCCTGGATTTCTGGGGTTTTGGCGAATCCGGCAAGAAACGCGCCTCCTACGCCGTGGACGATTTCATGGAGCTGGTCAAGCAGTTCATGGACGCCCTCGGCATCGAGACCGCGCCGCTCATCGGCCATTCCATGGGCGGCACCACCGCGCTCGGCACCGCCATCCGCTACCCGGAGCGCGTGCGCCAGGTGTGCGTGGTCGGCTCGCCCATCGTGGGCTCGTCGCTGTCGGTGTTTCTCAAGCTGGCCGGCGTACCCACCATCGGTTCGCTCGCCCGCAGCCTGCCGGGGCTGCTCATGCCCGCCCTGCGGCTGTTCGCGCCCCTGATCACGCGCCACCCGGCGCGCTGGTACCCGATGCTCGAGCGCGACGTGTCGCAGACCACCGTGGCGTCGTTCTTCAGCAGCATCGGCTCGCTGGCGCAGGCCGACCTGCGGCCGCGGCTGGGCGAGCTGCGCCTGCCCGTCACCGGCGTTTACGGGCTGCGCGACGTGATCGTGCATCCCAAGCAGTACGCGGCGCTGCAAGGCGGCGTCGCCCAGGCGCATATCGAGATCATGCCGCGTTCCGGCCACTTCCCGATGCTGGACGAGCCCGATCTCTACCTGACGCACATCAAGGCTTTCCTGGATACCAACCACCATGGGCCTGTCCCTTAATACTCCCGGCCCGGATTTCTATTATCCGAACAAGATGACGCGCATCGTCCTGCTGGCGATGGAAGAGGTCATGGGCCGCAACGGCGTCAACGCCGTCCTCAACCTGGCCCGCCTGCGGCATCTGGTGAACAACTACCCGCCCAACAATTTCGACCGGCAGGTCTCCTTCGTGGAGATCGGGGCGCTGATGCGCTCGCTGGACGAGATGTACGGGCCGCGCGGCGGGCGCGGCCTGGCCCTGCGCGCCGGCCGGGCGGCCTTCAAGTACGGCATCAAGGAGTTCGGGCCGGTCTTAGGCATCGCCGACCTGGCCTTCCGCCTCCTGCCGCTCAACATGAAGCTCAAGGTCGGCGCCGACGTCTTCGCCGAGACCTTCAACAAATTCAGCGACCAGGTCGTCCGGATCACCGATGAGGAGGAGCGCATCGTCTGGCAGAATGTGCGCTGCCCGATGTGCTGGGAGCGCCGGAGCGAGGCGCCGTGCTGCCACCTGGCCATCGGCATCCTGCAGGAGGCCCTGTACTGGGTCAGCGGCGGCAAGCATTTCGACGTCAACCAGACCACGTGCCATGCCAGCGGGGACGAGGTCTGCACGTTCATCATCGACAAAAAGCCCATGGACTGAGCCGGACGCCGGCCCAACCAGACCTAACCCGTTCTACCCGAAACTTAACCCCCTTCCTACCACTCGTCGGCGCGCTTCCATAAGCGCGTATGCTAGGATTGCGGCGGAGATTAGCCTAGGACTGGCTGTAGCGCCCATGCGCAAGATTATCCTCCGCGACGAGCGGCACGTCCCGCCCTTCAACGAAGAGGCGCGCGATTTGCGCGTGCAGAACAAACCGCTCTGGCTCCACCAGCGCGATAACCTGGCCCGCTATGTGGACCAGGAGCTGGAGGCAACCAGCCTGCTGGAGATCCCGGTCAACAGCAGCCAGGAAACCGTCATCTACCGCGACAACCTGTTCTTCGACCAGGCCTACATCGACGAGTTCATGACGCTGGCCCGCCGGCTGGGCCGCCCGAGCCGGGCCGCCTTCTCCAAGAGCAACAAGACCTTCCTCACCCACGCCTTGCCCCTGGCCAACAGCTACACCCGCGAGGGCGAACTGTACCTGGCCGAGCTGTGGTACTACCCGCACGGCTACGAGCCGGAGGCGCGGCCCGAGCCGGTGGTGATCGATTTCCAGACCCGCGAAATCGGCTTCTACCGCGTCCCGGCCTATATGTCCACCGAAAAGGGCGACTTGGTCTACCAGGTGCCCCTGCGCGGCCTGATCGCCATCGACTCGTGGGTCCACATTTTTGTGGCCGACCAGGTCTACGGCCTGTTCGGGCGCGCTCAGCGCTTTCTCGAGCGCGCCAACCGCGACACGCTCTACAATCTGCGCGTCCTGGGCCGCGCCCTGCTGGAAGGGCGTCAGGTACTGCGCTGCTCGGAGGTCGTCAAGATCGGCCAGAACTGCGTCATCGACCCGTCGGCCGTCATCACCGGCCCGGCCTCCATCGGCGATAACGTCACCATCGGCGCCGGGGTCGTCATCGACAACTCATCCATCGGCGACAACGTCAACATCTCCAACGGCTGCCAGATCATGACCTCCACCGTCGGCGATGGCGTCTTCCTGCCGTTCCGCGCCTCGCTCTTCCTGAGCACGCTGATGGAGCACTCCATCGTGGCCCAGAACACCTGTCTCCAGATGTGCGTCATCGGCCGGCGCACGTTTATCGGGGCCGGCAGCACCTTCACGGACTACAACCTGCTGCCGCAGCCGATCCGCGCCCTGGCCGGCGACGGCAGCCTGAGCGACGCCAACGCGCCCGTGCTGGGCGGCTGCGTCGGCCACAATTGCCGGATCGGCTCCGGTATGATCGTCTACCCGGCGCGCACGATCGAGTCCGACGTGATCCTGTTCGCGTCCCAGGATCGGCGCGTCATCGACCGCAACATCGCCTACGAGGACAGCGACCACCTCAAGACCCGGCTGGCGCACCTGCACAAGCGGCTGTACTCGCGCAAAGGGGAGAAACTGGCGGAGACGTGGTAAAGCCAGTGATCAGTCAGCAGTGATCAGCCCGCCGCCCGGCTGGTCACCGACCACTGTCTACTGATTAACTGAAATGGACACCTTCGCCTTCATCATCCACCCGATCGACCCGAAGCGCGACGTCAGCCGCAAGTTCCCGCTGCTGGGCAAGCTGCTGACGGTCCAGCAGATCAACTTCTTCAGCACCTTCTTCCCGCCGGTCTACATTTCCGAGATTACGGGCATCCGCTCGGCCGCCACCGGGCGCGGCGTCACCGGCTGGTTCGTGGCCTGCCCGTACACGCCCCAGCGCATGCTCGAATTGCCCGAACAAACCGTGTACCGTAAAATTACGCAGACGGGCCGCCTGGCGGAGCGGCTGGGCGCGCAGATCCTCGGGCTGGGGGCGTTCACGTCCGTGGTCGGCGACGCCGGCGTCACGATCGCGTCGCGCCTGTCCATCCCCGTCACCACCGGCGACTCGTACACGGTGGCCGTGGCCGTCGAGGCCGTGCGGGCCGCCGCCCGCCAGCTCGGCCTGCCGCTCGTCTCGGACGGCTGGCCGGTGAGCGGCGCGGCTACCGCGGCCGTGGTCGGCGCCACCGGCGCCATCGGCGCGGTGGCTTCCGAACTGATCGCGCGCGATGTCCGCAAGCTGTGGCTGATCGGGCGGCGCGCGCCGGCGCTGGAGGCCCTGCGCGAACGGCTCAGCCGCCAGACGCTGGCCGAGATCGTCGTCAGCCATGACCTGCGCGGGCTGGCCGAGGCCGACCTGATCCTGACGGTCACCAGCGCGCTGGACACCGTTATCGAGCCGGAGCACCTCAAGCCGGGCGCTGTCGTCTGCGACGTGGCCCGGCCCCGCGACGTCTCCGCCCGCGTGGCCGCCGCGCGCGCCGACGTGCTGGTGATCGACGGCGGCATGGTGGAAGTGCCCGGCGACCCGGACTTCCATTTCAACTTCGGCTTCCCGCCGCGCATGGCATACGCGTGCATGGCCGAGACGATCGCCCTGGCGCTGGACGGGCGCCGGGAGAGCTATACCCTGGGCAAGGACCTGACGGTGGCGCAAGTGGAAGAGATCGCCCGGATCGCGGCCCGGCACGGCTTCAAGCTGGGCGGGTTCCGCTCCTTTGAGCGTCCGGTCACGGACGCGCAGATCGCGCGCGTCGCGGCCGCCCGCCGCGCGGCGGAGGTGACGCCATGACTGCCCCGCCGGCCGCCCACCGGCGTCTCCTGGTCGTCGAGGACGACGCCGACAACTCCAGCCTGCTGCAGACCTATTTCAGCGCGCACGGCTTCGCCGTGGACATCGCCCTGCGCGGCCCGGAGGGCCTGGAGCGCGCCCGCCGCGGCAGCTATGACCTGGTGATCCTGGACGTCAACCTGCCGGAGATGACCGGTTTCCAGGTGTTCGAGGCCCTGCGCGCCTCGCCGCGCACCGCCCACCTGCCCGTCATCTTCCTGACCGAGCGCGCCGCCCAGTCTGATCGGATCGCCGGCCTGAGCATGGGCGCGCACGACTACGTGGTCAAGCCCTACGACCTGGAGGAGTTCCGGCTGCGCGTGCAGGCCGCCATCACCCGCGCCGAGCGCGACAACCTGCTGGACCCGCGCTCCGGCCTGCCCACCGGCCGGCTGCTGGACGAGCAGGTGCGGCGCGCGCTGGCCCAGCCGGGCTGGCACGTCCTGGAATGCCGGATCGACTCGTTCCGGCCGTTCGTGGACCTGAACGGTTTCGCGGCCGGCGACGAGGTGCTCAAGGCGGCCGCGCACCTGCTGCGCGAGGGCGTGGACCAGGCCGGCACGCCGGATGACGTCGTCGGCCATCCGGCCAACGACACCTTCCTGGTCCTGACGGCCGCGCCGGACCCGGCCCAGCTCGGCGCCCGCCTGGGCGCCGCCTTCAACGAGGCCATCCAGGCCCACTATTCGTTTATGGACGTCGAGCAGGGCTTTGTGCTCATCCGCGACAACGACGGGCGGATGGTCCAGGCTCCGCTGATGACCTTGCGCGTGATCCAGAAGTAGGGCCGGCCGAGCGCCCGCCCGATTTGTGAAGGAGTGCCGTATGAACAAAGGCCGCATCCTGGTCGTCGAAGATGACTTCGACATCTCCAACATGCTGCGCATCTATTTCACGGGCCAGGGGTTCGACGTGACGGTGGCCCCGCGCGGCGGCGACGCCCTGGACATGACCCGCAAGAGCCTGCCGCACCTGATCTTGCTGGACATCATGCTGCCGGACATGGACGGCTACGCGGTCTGCCGCGAGCTGCGCACCACCACGCGCACCAGCCACGTGCCGATCATCTTTCTCACCCAGAAGGACGAGCGGGCCGACAAGATCGAGGGCCTGCAGCTCGGCGCCGACGATTACATCACCAAGCCCTTCGACATCGAAGAGCTGCGCCTGCGCGTGACCAACTCGATCGCCCGGCAGGAGCGCGAGAACTCGCTTGACCCGCGCACCGGCCTGCCGTCCGGGCGCCTGATCGAGGACCAGCTGCGCCGTGTCATCCGCACCCAGAACTGGGCGCTGCTGGACGGCCGCCTGCTGCACTTCGACCGCTTCCGCGACGTGTACGGCTTCATCGCCGGCGACGAGGTGCTGCGCTTCACGTCCATGCTGATCGGCGAGGTCATCGACGAGCTGGGCACCTCCAACGACTTCATCGGCCACCCCGGCGGCGACAACTTCATCATCTTCACCACCGCCGAGCGCGCCGCGCGCGTGCGCGACCGGCTCAAGACGCGTTTCGCCGAGGAGGTGCTGACGCACTACAGCTTCATGGACCGCGAGCAGGGCTTTGTTGTGGCCAAGGACGCCCAGGGCAACGACGTCAAGGCCCCGCTGATGCGTCTGGCCGTCGGCGTCGTCTCGGCGGAGACGCGCCAGTTCGCGGACATCCGTGAGATCACCGAGTTGGCCGCCGAAGCCCGCCGCCAGGACGCGGCCGCGGAGACCGTCACGTTCTGAGGTCGGCGGCGCGCGCCGCCTGACCCAGCCGGCTATGTTCAGCGACACCTTCTCCACCGCGCTCGCCGCCATCGGTCTGGGCACCGGCCTCCTGGTCGTGGCCTTGGCCGCGCTGCGCGTGTTGACCCTGCGGACGCCGTTTGCGTACGTGGCCTCGCCGGTCAGCGTGCCAGTGGAGCCGGATGCCGAATCGGGCGTGCTGGTGGCCCAGGCCGGCGGCCGCGTGCTCTTCGTCAACGAGCGCGCACGCGAATTCTTCGGCCTGGACGGCGCGGCCGCCAACCCCGTCAACATGGCCCGCCAGGTCCGGCCGAGCGACACTTTCCTGCAGCTCTTCGCCGAGGCCGGCACGGCCCGCTTGATGCTGGGCGAGCGGCAGGTGGAGGCCACCTCGGTGCGCCTGCCGGCCGAGCAGGGCCAGCCGCCGCGCCTGATCCTGATGATCAAGGAGACCGGCCGCCTGCCGCAGCTGGCCGCCGACGAGCGCACCACCCAGACGCTCAGCGTCATCTCCGAACTCAGCCGCGCCATCTCGTCCAGCCTGGACCTGCCGTCCACGCTCGACGCCATCCTCAACAACGTCGGCCGCCTGTTCCAGTACGACTCGGCCGAGCTGACGCTGTGGGACCCGGCCGCCCAGACGCTGCGGCCCGCCCACCTGGTGGGCAACCGTGAGTACGAGCGCCTGGTGCGCCGCAACCCGGATTTCGCCTACCGGCCGGAGGACAGCCTGTCCGGCTGGATCGCGGCCCGGCGCGCCCCCTTGATCCTGGGCGACCTGACTACCTTCACGCTGGCGCGCCCCAAGATCCAGAGCCCCGATTTTCCGTTCCGGGCCTACGCCGGCATCCCGCTGCTGGTGGGCCAGCAGCTGATCGGCACCCTCGAGCTGATCTCGTTCCGCGTCAATGCCTACAAGCTCAGCGACTTGCCGCTGCTGACGGCCATCGCCGGGCAAGCCGCCATCGCCCTGCAGAACTCCCAGCTGTACGCCGAGCAGGAGCGGCGCCTGGCCGAGTTGAGCGGCGTGGCCGAAGTCCTGCGCGGCGTGGATGTCTCAGCTGAGCCGCGCGAGTTTTACGGCCAGCTGGTCGAGGACATGGCGCGCCTGCTGCGCGTCCAGATGGTCGGTTTTCTGATGTACGCCGAAGGCGCGCGGGCGCTGGTGGCCCAGCCGCCGTTCCGCGGCGTGCCGGACCTGGTGGTGGACGCCTACCGCATTCCGCTGCCGGCCGGCAGCGCGCTGGAACGCCTCTGGCAGGAGGCGCCGTACTGGCTCTCCAACGCCCTGGACCGCGAGCCGCTCCTGGAAGTGGCCGGGCTGGGCGCGCTGGCGCAGACGGCTGGCGTGCGCAGCACCTTGATCGTGCCGATTATTCTGGGCGCGCGCCGCCTGGGCGTGGTCCAGGCCTCCAATCGGCTGGATGGCGCGCCCTTCACCGACGCCGATGTGCGCCTGGTGACGGTCTTCGCCGGCCAGGTGGCCGCCCTGTTGGAGAACGCCCGGCTGGTGCGCGAAGCGCAGACCCGCGCCCAGCAAGCCGAGGGCCTGCGCGCTATCGCGGCCACGGCCGCCGGCAGTGACCTGGATGCCAGCCTGCGCAAAGCCATGGAACAGGCCGCCGCCCTGCTGCGGTTTGAGATCGGCCTGATCTCGCTGCTGGACGAGGCGCGCGGCGAGCTCATCCCGCACCCGGCCTCCATTTTCGGCGAAGGCCGCGCCGAGATCGCGGCCGTCCGGCTGCGCACCGACGATCCGTTCTTCGACTTCTCCGTCACGCGCACGCGCCGGCCCTTCCTGACCCAGCGCGCCCAGCGCGATCGGCGCATCGCCGGCCCGTACCGGCCGATCGTCGAGAAGTACCGCGTCAACAGCGTCATGGACGTCCCGCTGGTGGTCGGCGAGCGCAGCCTGGGCGAGCTGATCGTGGCCTCGCGCCGCGAGCACGCCTTCACCCGCGCCGATCTGCAGCTCCTGGCCACCATCGCCGCCCAACTGGCCTCGGCCGTGGACCGCGCCCGGCTGTCGGCGGCCACCGACCAGAACCTGCAGCGCCGCGTGGACCAGCTGACCGCCCTCACCCGCGTCGGGCGCGAGATCAACCAGACGCTGCAACTGGAGCAGATCCTGACGCTCGTACGCGGCGAAGTGGTCCGCGCCACGCGCGCCGACGACGCCACGATCGCACTCCTGGACCTGGAAGCCGCCCCGCCCTACCCGGTCGCTTTGCGCATCGGCGCTTCGGCCGGCGCGGACGAGGTGGAGCCGCTGACCGCGACCGAGCGCGAGGCCGCCCGCACCGGCCGGACGCAGCGGCTGGCCGGTCCGCCGGCCGGGCTGGTGGTGCCGATCATCACCCAGGAGACGGTCGTCGGCCTGATCCGGCTGGGGAGCCAAACGCTCAGCCTGTTCGACGCCGAGGCCGAGGAGGCCGCCGGCGCCCTGGCCGCCCAGACGGCCATCGCGGTGGCCAACGCCCAGCGCTACGCCGACCAGATCCGGCGCACGGAACTGCTGCGGCGCCGGGCCGACCAGATGGCCCAGCTCTTTGAAGTCTCGCGCGTCGTGCGCTCAGATAAGCCCCTGGCCGAGAACCTGGAGACCATCGCCTTCGGCCTGCAGGAGGCCATCGGCTACAACGTCGTCTCCGTGCACACTCTAGACACGCTCACCCGGCGGGTGCGCCGGGTGGTGGCCGTGGGCTTGCCGCTGAACATCGTCGAGGAGTCCCGCAACGTCGAGCAGCCCTGGGAGAACATCCAGCGCCTGTTCCGCGAAGAGTTCCGCCTCAGCCAGTCTTACTTCCTGCCCTACGAGCGCGCCGCCGACGTGACCAGCGCCGTCCACACCACGGCCATGCCGTCGCCGCAGCGCCTGCCGGAGGCCCGCGCCGATGCCTGGCACCCGGACGACATGCTGGTGGTGCCGCTGCTGGGCTCCGGCCAGGAGCCGGTGGGCCTGCTCAGCGTGGACGACCCGCGCGACGGGCTGCGCCCCAGCCGGCCGACGATCGAGGTCATCGAAATCTTCGCCAACCAGGCGGCCCTGGCCATCGAAAACGCGCGCCTGTTCCAGGCCGCCGAGCGGCGCGCCGCGCGCCTGCTGGCGCTGCACCGCGTCATCGAGCGCACCGCCACGCTGCCGGACCGGGGCCAGCTGCTCCAGACCGCGGCCGAAGCCCTGCTGGCCGAAATGAGCGTGGACGTCTGCCTGATTGCGCTGCGCGAGCGCGACCAGGTGGTGGTGCGCGGCCGGGCCGGCGCCATCCGCCCCGAGCTTAAGCTCGAATCGCTCCTGCGCCAGCTCAACCCGCTGGGCCACGTCATCGACCAGCAGTACCCGCTCTTCTCGACCAACGTCCGGCGCTCAGACTGGGCCACCTCGCCGTTCGTGCTGCTGCTGAACGTGACCTCGTTCCTGTGCGCGCCCATCTTCAGCCAGGGCGAGGCCATCGGGGCGCTGTTTGTGGGCTCGCAGCAGGCCGCCAACCCCTTCGCGTCTGAGGACCTGGAGCTGTTCACGATCCTGACCAACCAGCTCGGCGCCGCGCTGGAGAGCCAGCGCCTGGAGGGCGACATCCGCCGCCGGGCCGCGCAGCTGGCCGCGCTGGCTGAGGCCTCGCGCAGCATGACCTCGGCGCTGCGCCCGGACGACGTCGTCCACGCGGTCATGACCAGCCTGCCCGAGATCGGCGCCTACGACAGCGCCACGCTGTGGCTGCGCGGCGCCGGCGAGCGCCGCGACAGCGACGAGCTGCGTATCGTGGCCGCGCGCGGCTTCGAGAACGACGCCGAGCGCCTGGGCCTGACCGTCAACATCGCCGACAGCGCCCTGTTCGCCGAGATGGCGCGCACCGGCGGCGCCATCGTGGTGCCGGACGTGCGCGCCGACCCGCGCTTCCCGGGCGGCGAGTTCCAGCCGACCCGCTCCTGGCTGGGCGCGCCGCTCGTCAGCAAGGGCCGCATCATCGGCGCCCTGGTGCTGGACAAAATCGAGGCCGCTTTTTACTCGCCGCTGACCGCTCAGGGCCTCTCGGCCTTCGCCAACCAGGCGGCCGTGGCGCTGGACAACGCCCGGCTGTTTGAAGAGAACGAGCAGCGCCGCCGCGAGGTGGATGCCCGCTCGCAGCGCCTGGCGCTGCTCAACCGCGTCGCCGCCCAGCTCAGCACCACGCTCGACGTCGAGAGCATGTTCGAGACGTTGGCGCGCGAGGTGACCACGGCCCTGAACGTCGACCGGGCCGCGCTCTTCAGCCTGGAAGACGACGTGCTCCGGCTGGCGCTGTCGCTGCCGGAGGCCGCTCCGCTGCCCGCCCTGCCGGAGGAGGCCGTTGCGCGCCTGCGCGAGACGCTGGCCCCGCTGGCCGTGGAGACCGTGGCCCAGGAGCCGCTGCTGGCCGCCGAACGCGACCTGCTGGCCGAACAGGGAGTGCAATCGCTGTTGATCCTGCCGCTGGTGGCCGCCCGCGCCCTGGTCGGCGTCCTGCTGCTCCAGCAGACCAGCGCGCGCCGCCGCTTCACGCCCGGCGAGATCGAGTTGGCTCAGACCCTCACCAGCCAGGCGGCTGTGGCCGTGCAGAACGCGCGCCTGTTTGCCGAAGTCCAGGTGCGCGCCGTGGAGCTGGCCCAGCGCAACGAGCGCATGGCGGCCTTCAACCTGCTGGCCCGCACGCTCAGCGCCACGCTAGACGCCGACCTGATCATCCAGGAGGCCGTGGAACAGGTGGCCGAGATGTTCGGCGCCGATCACGCCAGCCTGATCTTGGTGGACGACACCTCCGAGACCGGCGCGGTGGAGGCCGAGCATCCGCCCCTCGGCCTGCTGGGGGCCAAGCTCACGCTCAGCACCGACCCGCTGGCCCACCAGGTGCTGGCGCGCCGGGTCGTCATCGTCAACGACGTCGCCAGCGACCCGCGCCTGAGCGACGACCTGCGCGCCCGGCTGGCCGCCATCGGCGTGCGCGCCCTGCTGCTGGCGCCGTTCGTGGCGCAGGGCCGCGCCTTCGGCGCCTACAGCCTGGGCGCTTTCACGCCGCGCGAGTTCAGCTCGGATGAGATCGAGCTCAGCCAGACCACGGCCGCCCAGATCGCGTCGGCGCTGAGCAACGCCCAGGCCGCGCGCGACCTGGAAGCGCGCGTGGCCCAGCGCACCAAGGAGCTGCAGCGCGAGCGCGAGCGCGTGGAGACGCTGCTGCAGATCACGACCGAACTCTCCAGCAGCCTGGACCTGGACCGCGTGCTGGCGCGCGCCCTGCAGCTGGTGACCGAGGCCGTCAACGCCACGCAGGGCTCGATCTTCGTGATCGACCTGCAGACCGACCAGCTCATGTACCGCGCCGCGCTGGGCAGCCCCAAGCTGGTGCCGCCGGGCGGCGAGCCGGTGCCCTTCCGGCGCGGCGAGGGCCTGGTGGGCTGGGTGATCAAGCAGCGCCAACCGGTGGTCATCCACAACCTAGACGCCGACACGCGCTGGAAGAAGATCCCGGGCCAGAACACCACCCACAAGAGCGCGCTGGCCGTGCCGCTGATGGCCAACGAGGACGTGCTCGGCGCCATGCTGCTGTTCAGCCCGCTCTACAACGCCTTCGACGAGGACCAGCTGCGGCTGGTGGCGGCGGCCGCCAACCAGGTGGGCGCGGCCAGCAACAACGCCGAGCTCTACCGCCTGATCCGCGATCAGGCCGAGCGCCTGGGCAACCTGCTGCGCGCCCAGCAGGTGGAGACGACCAAGAACCGCGCCATCCTGGAAGGCATCACCGACGGCGTGCTGGTGGCCGATGCCGACGGCCAGATCATCCTGTTCAACAGCGCCTGCGAGCGCATCCTGGGCCTGCGCCGGGAAGAGGTGCTCGGCCGCCCGATCGGCGAGTTTGTGGGCATCTACGGGCCGGCCGGGCGCGCCTGGATCGAGGCCATCACCCAATGGAGCCTGGACCCGGGCACCTACACGCCGGGCGAAGCCTTCAGCCAGCGCCTGGAGCTGGAAGACCAGCGCATCCTGGCCGTCTCGCTGGCGCCGGTGCTGACCGGCGAAGAGTACCTGGGCTCGGTTTCGTTGATCCGCGACATCACCCGCGACGTGGAGGTGGACCGGCTGAAGAGCGAGTTCGTGACCATGGTCAGCCACGAGCTGCGCACGCCGATCACGCCCATCAAGGGCTACGCCGACATGCTGCTGATGGGCGCCGGCGGGCCGATCTCGCCGATGCAGACCAAGTTCGTTGAGGTGATCAAGAACAACGCCGACCGGCTGAGCCTGCTGGTGAACGACCTGCTCGACATCTCACGCATCGAGTCCGGCAAGGTGGAGGTCGCCCTGCAGCCGCTCAACCTGCGCGAGATCCTGAGCAGCGTGCTGGACAACCTGCGCGGGCGCTCGGACGAAGAGCACAAGCCGATGACGCTGCAGGCCGAGCTGCCGGACGAGCTGCCCCTGGCCCAGGGCGATTACAACCGCGTCACCCAGGTGATCATGAACCTGGCCGAGAACGCCTTCAACTACACCCCGCCCGGCGGCGCCATCAGCCTGCGGGCCGGCGTCGGCGCGGAAGGGCGCGAGGTGGTGGTGGAGGTCAGCGACAATGGCGTTGGCATCCCGCCCGAAATCCAGGCGCGCCTGTTCGACCGGTTCTTCCGCGGCGAAAACGCGCTGGTGATGGCGACGGCCGGCACCGGGCTGGGGCTTTCCATCGCCAAGCAGCTGATCGAGATGCAAGGCGGGCGCGTGTGGCTCAAACACTCGGCGCCGGGCCAGGGCACGACCTTCGCGGTCGCCCTGCCGGTGGCCGTCCAGGCGGAACTGGATCGTTAAATTGTCGGGCGGACGGGCGAAAGGCCGGTCGGCCCAGGTGACCCATGGCGAAGAAGATACTTGTGGCTGAGGATGAACGCGATATCCGGGACTTGATCGCTTTTACGTTGCAATTCGCGGGGTATGAAGTGCTGACCGCCAACAACGGCGAAGAGGCTTATCAGATCGCGCTCAAGGAGGTCCCGGACCTGATCTTGAGCGACGTGCGCATGCCCAAAATGACCGGCTACGAGATGTGCCGGCTGATCAAAGCCGAGGCGCGCACCGCGCATGTGCCGGTGGTCTTCCTCTCGGCCAAGGGCCAGGAGACCGAGGTGCAATCCGGCCTGGACGCCGGCGCCAGCGAATATCTGCTCAAGCCGTTCGCGCCGGACCAACTCATGGCCAAGGTGGCCGAGATCCTGTCTCGGCCCAAGGCCGCCTGAAGCGGAGACAGGTTTCTGCGTTGCGACGCTGAACCCGCCCTCTCATGAGCGCCATCATCGTCGACGACGACGTCGTCCACTACGAGGTCCTCGGGCGCGGCCGCCCGGTGATCTTCGTCCACGGCTGGCTGGGCTCGTGGCGTTATTGGATTCCGACGATGCAGACGCTCAGCAGCGATTACCGCACCTACGCCCTGGACCTGTGGGGCTTCGGTGACTCCGGCAAGCGCTCCGAGCGCTACCACCTGGACGCCCAGGCGGAACTGCTGCGCGGGTTCATGGACCGCCTGGCCATCCTCAAGGCCGCCTTCGTGGGCCACGGCCTGGGCGGCGCGGTGGTGGCGCACTTTGCGCGCCGCTTCCCGGAGCTGGCCGACCGGGCCATGGCCGTCGGCGTGCCGCTGACGCGCCAGGCCCTCACCGAACGCCTGCTGGACACGGCCCTGGCCTCCCTGATCGAGACCGCCATCGGGCGCGGGCCGCAGCTGGAGCCGATCAGCCGCGAGGCCGGCAAGACCGACCAGGCCGCCGTGGCCACCAGCGTCCGCGCGCTGATGAGCGCCGACCTGAAGGACACGGTGGCCGAGCTCAAGCTGCCCTATCTGCTGGTCTACGGCGAGAAGGACGCCATCGTCACGCCGCCCAGCGACGGGCTGATGGAGTTCCTGACCAACAACGTCCACAGCATCGAGCTGGAGGACTCGCGCCACTTCCCGATGCTGGACGAGGCCGCCAAGTTCAACCGGCTGGTGGTGGACTTCCTGTCGCTCAAATCGGGCGAAGAGCTGACCCAACTGGCGCTGAAAGACGAGTGGCAGCGCCGCGTGCGCTGACCCCGCGCGCCCTCAGCCGATCACGTCCCAGCGCCGCTGCGCGGCCAGGGCGCGCAGCCGCCGGTCCGGATACACGGCCACCGGGTGTCCCACCAGTTCCAACATCCCCAGATCTGAATACGAATCGGCGTAGGCGCTGCTGGCCGCGAAATCGAGCTCCAGGCCGCGCGCGGCGAAGTAGGCGCGCGTCGCCGCGGCCTTCTCGGCGTCGATGCACGGCGTCCCCATCCGCCCGGTGTAGCGTCCGGCGCGCACTTCCACCGGCGAGCCGATGGCGTGCGGCACGCCCCAGCGCCGGGCGACCGCCTCCACAAACGGCGCCGGCGCCCCCGAGACCAGCGCCAGCGTGTGCCCCAGGTCCTGATGCTGGCGCAGACGCGCCAACACGTCCGGGCGCGTCAACGGCGGGATGAACGTCCCGGCCACCCACTCCGTCAGCGCCGCCATCTGCGTCTCCGTGTCGCCGCGGAAGTACCAGGTCAGGTCCATGGTCCAGCGGCGCCGGAAGTCCGCCTCGCTCAGCCACCCCAGGGCGCGCGGCAGCAGCAGCGGGTAATGCGTGACCACAAAGGCCAGGTGGGCCAGGCGGCGCCGCCCGCGCCCGGCCTGGTAGTCCATGATCCCTTTCCAGACGTTGTCAGTGGTCAGCGTGCCGTCGATATCGAACAAAGCTGCGCGCATCATCTGCTCCTGGGCCCGGCACCCCTTCGGCGCAAGCGAAGGGCCACCGAGACCCGGAGGCCCAGAGCCTGGCTCTGCACCTCCGGGTCTCCGTGGCCCCATCCCCCTGGCCCGAAGACCGGCGCCGGTTGGCGCTACTGGGCCTTGGCTTTTTCCTTGTGCTCGCGCACCAGCTCGCGGCGCAGGACCTTGCCCACCGTGGTGCGCGGCAGGGCGTCGCGCACTTCAATGTACTTGGGCACCTTGTAGCCGGTCAGCTCCTTCTTGCAGAAGGCGCGCAGCTCGTCATCCGAGGCGGTCTGGCCGGGCTTGAAGACCACCCAGGCCTTCACGGCCTCGCCGGCCTGGGCGTCCGGGACGCCGGCCACGCCCACCTCCAGGATGGCCGGGTGCTTGATCAGCACTTCCTCCACGTCGCGCGGCCACACCTGGAAGCCGCCCGGTTTGATCAGCTCCTTCTTGCGGTCCACGATGTAGAAGTAGCCGTCCTCGTCCATCTTGGCGATGTCGCCCGTGAACAGCCACGGCCCGCCGCCGTCCTTGAGATCGCGCAGGGTGTTGGCGGTCTCGGTGGGCATGTTCCAGTAGCCCTTGAAGACCTGCGGCCCGCGGATGATCAACTCGCCCTCTTCGCCCTGCGCCACCTCGGTGACGCCGTCCTCCAGCGAGACCAGCTTGCTCTCCGTGTCCGGCAGCGGCATGCCGATGGAGCCGGTCTTGTTGACGCCGCTGAGCGGGTTGCCGTGGGTGGCGGTGGGCGCCTCCGACAGGCCGTACGCCTCAAACACCGTCCCGCCGGACAGCTTCTCAAAGGTCACCTTGGTCTCGCGCAGCAGCGGCGCCGAACCGGAGGCGCAGTAGCGAATGGAGCTGAGGTCCACCTTGCCGGCCTGCACGTCAGGGTGGTTGTTGAGGGCGTTGTACATGGCCGGCACGCCCGGATAGTAGGTGGGCTTGAACTTGGCGATGTTCTCGAGGACGTCTTTGAGATCGCGCGGGTTGGGCACCATCACCAGGGCCGAGCCCATAGCCACGCTGATCAACATGCCGCCGACCATGCCGTAGACGTGGAAGAGCGGAATGGCCATCAGGGTGCGCTCGCCGCCCTCGCGGAAGGGGTGCAGCCAGGCCGCAATCTGGCGCATGTTGGCGACCAGGTTGCTGTGGGTGGCCATGGCCGCCTTAGAGAGGCCGGTGGTGCCGCCCGAATACTGGAACAGGGCCAGGTCGGAGCTGGCGATAGACAGCTTCGGCCGGTCCGCGGCCGTGTACTTGGCCAGCAGATCCTTCATCCACACATCGCCGGGCGCCAGCTCCACGCGGTGGCCGTCTTTCTTCTCCTTGGCCAGCGTGAACAGCAGGGCCAGCACCGGCGGCAGCTGCTCCTTGATGTTGGTGACGACCAGGGTCTTCAGCTTGGTCTTGGCCTGGACCTCTTTGATCCGGCTGTAGAAGTTGCTCATGACGAGCATCAGCTCGACGCCGGAGTCGTTCAGTTGATGCTCGATCTCGCGCGGCGTATAGAGCGGGTTGGTGGCGACGACGATGCCGCCGGCTTTGAGGATGCCGTAGTAGGCGATCACAAACTGCGGGGTGTTGGGGATGAAGATGCCGACGCGGTCGCCTTTCTTCACGCCCAGCGCCGCCAACGCGGCCGCCATCCGGTCGGCGAGGTCGTTCATCTCACGGTACGTGACCACGCGGCCCTTGAAGATCGTGCAGGCGCGGTCCGGGTATTTCCTGGCCGTTTCCTCGAGGAAATGGTAGGCTGGCACGTCCGGGTACGGCGCCAGCGAGGCAGGCACGGGCTTGTCGTAGTGGCTGAGCCAGGGCTTGGGATCCATTTTCAACTCCTGAAGCGGCGGGGTTGGAGGGTGATGACCTAAACGGAGTATAGACAGCCGGTCGCGCGAAGTCAATCAAAGAAGTGCTACAAACTCCCGTTGACCGGTGACTATTGATCCGCCGGAACGCAAACTGATCAGACCGAGCGCGGGGCTGGCTTGGCTCTGGTTGGCGCCGCCCCGTTGAGCGTCTTCAGATGACCGGCATCAGCCGGGCGCAATCAGGCCAGTCGACAGCGCCAACGACGCTGCCAGCAACAGGATCAACACGCCCACTATCATGACAACAACGATCTTCTTTTTATGAAGGTGGGTTTGATCACGGGCCGGCAGCCGCGGACCGCGCTGAGGTGGCAAGGGCTGGGTCATGTCTGACACGACCAGCGGGCTGTGGTGGCCGCTCCGGCGCACCCGTCAGGCTTCTTCCTGCGCCAGCTGCCGGGCCTGGTGGATCCAGCCTTCAAAATCCAGCCGCCGCCACTTAGGCGGGTCCAGCAAAGATTGCAGTTCGTCCGGGGTGCGCGCGGCCAAGTCAGAATAGGTGTGGATGCCGGCCCGGCGCAGTTCGGCCTCGATCTGCGGCCCGATGCCGGCGATCTCGGCCAGGGTAGCCGGGTGGTTCAGCTTGTAGCGCGCGAAGCGGTGCTGGAGGTCATCCAGCTGCCCGCGCAGCCGCTCATTCTCGGCGCGCAGGGCCGCCAGGTCGGTGCCGTAGCGGTTCTGCCATTGCTGGTCGGCCTGGGCCAGCCGGGCCGCCGCCTCGCGTTCGGCTTGCAGGCGGGTCTCGCCGAGCTGGGCCTTGAGCTGCTCGGTCTCCGCCCGCAAGGCGGCCAGGTCCTGGGTTTTGCCGCCCTGCCATTGCGCCTCGCGCCGTGCCAGTTCGTGCTGCCATTCGGCCTCGGCGTCGGCTTTGGCCTCGGTCAGGGCCGCCACTTCGGCCTTGAGGCGCCGCGCCTCGTCCAGCAGCTCGGCCTCGCGCTCGCGCCAGCGCCCCTCACTGGCGCCCAATTGCTCGATGGTGCCGCGCAGCGTGCCCAGGTCGGCGTCGCGCTGCCGCAACTGGTCGCGCAGGCTGTCCAGCACCAGCTCCTGGCCGGCCGGGGGCAGTTCGGCCGGCGCCGGGCGCGCCTGCAGCTCGATGATGTGCTGGGCGGCCTCCTCTTCCTCGGCATCCTTGAAGTAGGAGCGCCAGTAGGCCAGGTCGATGCGCCATTCCACCAGCCAGCCCAGCAGGAAACCGACCAGCAGAGCGATCGACGCGACGATGACGGTGGTGATGGACATCGCTTAGACTCCTCCAAGCCGCCCACCGGAGCCGGCTGCCCACGCCAGCCCCGGAGCGTGGCGGCTATTCTACAAGCAAACGGCACAGAGCGAAAATCGCCGGGCCGAACACGGCTCTTATCCGACGCCAAATCCCGCTTCAGACGGCCTTAACCTGGGCGCGCGAAAGTATCGTCAGAGTTTGATCAACAGCGCAGCAGAGGAGAGCTGTCTATGTCTTGGCGTCGCGTGTTGCTTATCGGAACCGTGGTCGCGGCGGTGGGCGTCTCAGCCACCCTGGGCGCCGCCGTCGGCGGCGGCGTGGTGTTATATACCCTGCGAGAACGCCTTTCCCCGGCGGCTTCGCCGGCCCAGACCGTGCCCGTTTCGGCGCCGGCGGACACAGCCGCGCCGGAGACGGTCATCCAGGTAGACGTGAACAGCGCCATCCAGGATGCCGTGGCCGCCGTCAGCCCGGCCGTCGTCACCGTGGTCAACACCCAGGCGCCGCAACGCACCGTCTTCGGCACGGTCCAGGGCGGCCAATCCTCCGGCTCGGGCGTCTTCATCTCGAGCGACGGCTACCTGATCACCAACAACCACGTGGTCGAGAACGCCCAGAGCCTGCAGGTCATCTACCGGGATGGGCAGACCGTGGACGCGCGCCTGATCGGCACCGACCCGCTGGCCGATATCGCCGTGCTGAAAGTGGACGGCGCCGTCCCCGGCGTGGCCGATTTCGGCGACTCAGACGCGCTCCAGCCGGGCGAGACCGTCGTGGCCATTGGTTCGCCGCTGGGCGACTTCCGCAACACGGTCACGGCCGGCGTGGTCAGCGCCACCGGCCGCTCGATCGAGACCGACGCCGGTTACCAGATGGAGGACCTGATCCAGACCGACGCCGCCATCAACCACGGCAACTCCGGCGGCCCGCTCATCAACCTGGCCGGCCAGGTGATCGGCATCAACACCCTGGTGGTGCGCGGCTCCGGCTCCACCGCGGACCAGGCGGAGGGCCTCGGCTTCGCCATCGCCGCCAACACCGTGCGCGCCGTCAGCCAACAGCTGATCCAGCAGGGTTACGTGGCGCGCCCGTACTTGGGCATCGACGGCGCGCCGCTCTCGCCCAGCCTCGCGCAGGCCTACAACCTGCCGACCGAGTGGGGCGTGTACATCGAGGCCGTGGGCAGCGACTCCCCGGCCGCGCGGGCCGGGCTGCAGGCCGGCGACATCGTGACCCACATCGGCGGCCAGGCCATCGACGGCGACCATCCCTTCATCAACGTGCTGATGGGCTTCGCGCCGGGACAGACCGTGGCCCTGACCGTGCAGCGCGGAAATCAGACTCTGAACCTCGACGTCACCCTCGGGGAGCGGCCTGCCTCGCAAGGCTGACGCCCCCCACCCCCCTCGCCGCCAGCCGCCGGGCGCCCTACCCCCGGCGGCTGTTTTATTTTGGAAAACGCATCCCTGGCACGCTTCTTGATACTAGCTCAGGCGAGCGCCCACCCCATTCATTTCACCCCGGGGATGGGCCCCAGGACACAATGCGCGCCAGGTCACTCTTTGGTTTCATCCCGTTTCTGCTCGGCATGGGGATCTTCGGCTGGCTGGTCTTCGACACCCCGGCGCAAGGTTCCGTCTCAGCCCTGGACAAGGCCGCCAGCCTGGCCCTGCCCGCGCCGATCTGGCTGCCGTGGGCCAGCCGCGACGCCGGCGGCCAACTGCTGGCCATCAACGAGTACCGCCGCACGGCCGGGCTGCCGGCCCTGCTGGAAGCCGCGGACGACAGCGCCGGCGCTGCCCAGCACGCCCGCTACATGGTGAAGACCGATCAGCTGGTGGACCGCGAGGACCGGCTGGCCTACCCGGAGTGGTACAGCGACGAGGGCAACCTGGCCGCCCAGAGCAGCCTGCTCATCATCAGCGACACGGTGGCGTTCACCGACCGGCAGGCCGTGGACTTCTGGCTGCGCAGCCCGTTCCAGGCGCTGAGCTTGCTGGACCCGGAGCTGCGCCAAACCGGTTTCGGCAGCTACCGCGAAGCCGACGGCGGCTGGCAGATGGCGGCGGCCCTCAACGTGCGGCGCGGCTGGCAAAGCGGAGCGCCCGCCGGGGTCGCCTTCCCAGTCTTGTGGCCGGGCGCCGGGACGACGATCGCGCTCCGCACATACTCCGGCCAGGATTACCCGGACCCGCTGGCCGCGCCTTACTGCCAGCCCGGTTTCCGCGGCCTGCCCGTCATCGCCCAATTCGGCGACGGCGCGCACCGCGTCCGGCTGGCGGCGGCCAGCCCGACCCTGCTCACCGCCAGCGGCGGCCCGCTGCCGCACTGCGCCTTCTCCGAGACCGAGTACCCGGCCAACCCCAACGACGGCAACTACGGCCAGATCCTGCTGGACACCCGCGACGCGGTCGTGCTCATGCCGCAGTATCCGCTCGAGCCGGGCGGCACCTACACCGTGACCGTCAACGTGCTGGTGGACGACGTCCCGGCCACCCACACCTGGTCCTTCAGCGTGGCCGCCGACGCCCCGTAGCAATCGGGCGGCCCCGCGCAAAACCACGCGCCCCGCGGCTTGGCCGACGGGGCGCGTTTGTGTCCGGCGAAGCTGGGCCGGAGCTTCAGGCGCCCAGCCAGCGGCGCAGCGCGAGGACGCGGTTGTGGCCGCCGAAGCCAAAAGACGTCGACAGGGCCGCCGTCAGCGCTGCCGGCCGGGCGGCGTTGGGCACGCAGTCCAGGTCACACTCGGGGTCCGGCGTCGTGTAGTTGATGGTCGGCGGGATGATCTGGTCCCGCAGGGCCAGCACCGTCCAGATGGCCTCGGCCGCGCCGGTAGCGCCGAGCATGTGCCCGGTGACGGACTTGCTGGCGCTGACCGGTAGGCGGCGGGCATGCTCGCCCAGGGCCGTGCGCAGGGCGCGCACTTCGAAGACGTCGCCCAGCGGCGTGCTGGTGGCGTGGGCGTTGACGTAGTCCACGTCCTCGGGCCGCAGCCCGGCCTTGGCCAGCGCGCGCCGGATGGCGCGGGCCGCCTGCGTGCCGGCCGGGTCCGGGTTGGTGAAGTGCTGGGCGTCCGACGTGGCGCTGTAGGCCAGCACCTCGGCCAGCGGCGCGGCGCCGCGCGCCTGGGCGTAGTCCAGCGCCTCCAGCACCAGCACGCCGGCGCCCTCGCTCAGCACGAAGCCGTCGCGCGCCCGGTCGAACGGGCGGCTGGCGCCGGCCGGATCGTCATTGCGGCGCGAGAGCGCGTTCATCTGGTCGAAGCCGCCGATGCCCAGCGGCGTCACGGCCGCCTCGGTCCCGCCGGCCAGCATGGCCTCGGCGTCGCCGCGCCGGATGATCTCAAAGGCCTCGCCCAGGGCGTCCACGCCCGTGGAGCAGGCCGAGGCCAGACCGAAGGCCGGGCCGCGCGCGCCGGTGAGGATACTCACCTGCACCGAGGCCGAGTCGACCGTGATCATTGGGATCAGGAGCGGGCTCAACCGCTGCGGGCCGTGCTCGTCCATCACCTTCTGCTGGGCCGTGTACGTCCAGATCCCGGCCGCGCCGGTGCCGATCAGGACGCCGACCTCATCGGCGTTGCCGGCCCCGATCACGAGGCCGGCCTGGGCCAGCGCCTGGCGCGCGGCGGCGATGGCGAACTGGACGTTGCGGTCGGCGCGGCGCGCCTCCTTGGCCGTCATGAAGTCGGTGGGTACAAAGCCCCAGGCTTCGCCGCCGATCTTGACGCGGAAGGCGGTGGTATCGAAGAGCGTGATGGGGCGGATGCCGGAGCGCCCGGCCAACAGGTTGGCCCAGGCGCCGGGCACGTCCAGGCCGATCGGGCTGATGATGCCCAGGCCGGTGACGACGACGCGGCGGCCGGGCGGCGGGGAGTTGGCGGCGCTCATGCGCGCGGCCTCAGGCTGGCCGGGGCGCGGCGCGCACCACGGCGTCGGTCATGCGCGCCACGCGGCTGATCAGGGCCACATCGTGCACGCGCACCAGGTCGGCGCCTTGCTGGATGCACAGCGCCGCCACGGCCGCCGTGCCCTCGGCGCGCTGGTCGGCCGGCAGGTCCAGCGTGTAGCCAATGAACGATTTGCGCGACGGCCCGGCCAGCAGCGGGTAGCCCAGTGCCCGAAACTCGCCGAAGCGCCGCACAATCTCGAGGTTCTGTTCGACGGTTTTACCGAAGCCCAGGCCGGGGTCGAGGATGATCCGCTCCGGCGCCACCCCGGCCGCCAGCGCCAGGTCGACGCTGGCTTGCAGTTCGCGCTGGATATCGGCGATCAGGTCGGCGTAGTGCACGCCGACGTAGCGCCCGCCCAGCCGCGCCTCCTGGACGGCGTCCTTGGGCTGGCTGCGGTTGTGCATCAGGATCAGGCCGGCGCCGCTTTGGGCGGCGACGCGGGCCATGTCCGGGTCCATGCGCAGGCCCCAGACGTCGTTGATCAGCGTCGCGCCGGCCGCCAGCGCCTGGCGCGCGACCTCGGCCTTGTAGGTGTCCACCGAGATGGGGACGGCCACGCGCTGCGCCAGCGCCCGGACGACCGGGATGACGCGCGCCAATTCCTCGTCCAAAGAGGTCGGCGGGCCGCCGGGGCGCGTGGATTCCCCGCCGACGTCCAGGAGGTGCGCGCCCTGCGCCACTTGCGCCTGGCCCTGGGCCGCGGCCGCCGCCACCCAGTCGCCGTCGGCGCGGAGCAGCCCATCCCCGGAGAACGAGTCCGGCGTGACGTTGACGATGCCCATCACGTAGGTGCACGCGCCCCACTCGAAGATGTTGGACCCAATGGTCAGGGCCATAGTCTCACCGCCAGTGCGGGCGCGCCGGCCGGGCCGGGCGCGCGCTAGAGGGTTGTTACGGCCCGGCCGCCTGCTCCGAGGCGAGCCAGATCAAGCGTGCGGTATCGCCCAGCCGGTCGCGCAGCGCGGCCAGCGTGAGCCCAAGCGCCGGGTGGACGACGTCCGGCGCGATCTCGGCCAGCGGCACCAGCACGAAGGCGCGTTCCGCCAGGCGCGGGTGCGGCACGGTCAGTTCGGGCGTGTCCAAGACGACGGCTTCATACAGCAGCAGGTCCAGGTCGATCAGGCGCGGCCCGAAGCGCGCGCCGGCCACGCGCCCCAGGCCCGTCTCCAGCGCCTTCAGGCGGCGCAGGGCCGCCAGCGGCGTCAGCGCCGTCTCGGCCCGGACCGCCAGGTTGTAAAAGCGCGGCTGATCCTGGACATAGGCGGGCTCGGTCTCGTACCAGCGCGAAGCCGCCACCAGGGTGAAGTGCGGGGCCAGCGCCGCCAGCGCCTGGCGCACGTTCTGCGCGCGATCGCCGAGGTTGGTGCCGAGGGCCAGGTAGACGGTGGCCACGGCTACAGGTCGAGCCGGCAGAAAGCGCTCTGGCCGAACGTCTCTTCCACCTCGACCTCCAGGGCGCGCAGCCCGCTGGCCTGGCCGGGCGTCAGCGCGGCGCGCAGTTCGCCCGCGATCCAGGCCGCCAATTGCTCGGCGGTGGTGTTCGGGATCGGCAGCAGCACGCAGTCCTCGCGCGGGAAGACGTAGCGCTTGGCGCCGTACCGGAGGGTGACGCTCACGTCATCGTGTTCCAGGATGAAGTGGGGGTTATGCAGCGGCAGCAGCATGCGGTGGTCGAGCCGGTCGCAGACGGCGCGCAGCAGCCGCTTGAGGGTGACGAAGTCGAAGACGTAGGCGTTGACGTTGAGCTCGCCCTCCAGGCTGGCCGCGGCCCGGTAGTTGTGGCCGTGGGCGGTCTCGCACTGGTCGCCTTCGTAAGTGATGAAGTGGCCCGAGCAGAAGATCGTGTAGTCTTTGGTGACGCGGACGCGGTAACGGGCGGACGGGGCCAGCGGCGGCATCAGGTCTCTCCAGCAGCTTTACGGAGTCGGCGTCGCCTGTTCGACCACCACCTTGGCCGTCACCATATACCACTCGTTCAACGACGCGAAGCGGTCACTGGCCTGGGTCAGCGGCCCGAGCTGGACGCCGCCCACCTGGGCATCGACGGCGAAGTTGTAGACCGGGTAATACAGCAGCAGCGCGGGCACTTGGTCGGCGAAGCGCGACTGGAATTGCTGGTACAGCCGGGCGCGCGCGCCGATGTCGGTGGTGATGCGGGCCTGCTCCAGGAGCTGGCTGGAGATGCGGTCATCCCAGCCGCCGTAGTTCTGGCCGCTCTCCACCTGGGTCTGATGCCAGAGCGGGTACGGATCCGGGTCCGGGGTGCCGGCCAGGCTGAAATCCACCAGGGCGGCCTGGAAAGCGCGCGGCTCCAGGAACTGGCTGCGCAGGGCGGCGGCCTCGGCCGGGATCACGGTTACGGCCACGCCCAGGGCCGCCCAGGTCGTCCGGGCGGAGTCGGCCACGGCCCGATGCTCGGGGTCGTCCGGCGTAATCAGCGTGAACTGCAACGGCACGCCGTCCTTCTGGCGCACGTAGGCGTCCGTCCCCGGCAGGGCGTCCGGCGGCAGCAGCCAGCCGGCGCTGTCCAGCAGGGCGGCGGCCTCGGTCGGGTTGAAGCGCGGCGTGGGCAGCTCGCGGTTGTAGGCCCACGAGCCGGGCAGCACCGGCGAGTTGGCGACCACGGCCTGGCCGGCCAGCACCGTACTCACCAGGCCCGGCCGGTTGAGGCCCAGCGACAGCGCCTGGCGCACCTTCTTCTCTTTGAAGAACGGCAGCGTCTCGTCGCGCAGGTTGAGGAAGATCAGCGTGTACTCGGGCTGCAGCGTCGAGTACAGCCGCAGGCTGGGCAGCTTGAGGGCGGTGTCGAACGCGGTCCCCGAGACCTGGCTCAGGCCGAGCACCTCGCCGTTGCGGTAGGCGGCCAGGGCCGAGGCGCTGTCCGCATAGAACCGGAACTCCAGTGCGCTCAGCTTGGGCTGGGCACCGTAGTAGGCCGCGAAGGGCTTCAGGGTCAGCCCGGTCACACGCCCGGCCTCGGCCTGCCAGCCGTCGAACACGAATGGCCCGGAGCCCACCGGCTGCAGGTTGAAGCCGGCCTGCGGGAGTTGCGCGGCCGTGGTGCCGTCCAGCTGGTGGCGCGGCAGCACGCCGAAGTCCGTGTAGTCCAGGAAGGGCGCGAACGGCTCGGGCAGCGTCAGCGCGATGGTCTGCGTGCCGGTCACGGCGACCGTCACCGATTGCCAGAGCTGCTTAAGGTCCTCGGGGCCGGGCCAGCTCGTGGCCTGCATCAGCTCGATGGTGAAGGCCACATCATCCGCGGTCAGCGGCTGGCCGTCGTGCCAGGTCAAATCCGGCTTGAGGATGAACGTGTAGGTCAGGCCGTCGGCGGCGATGAACCAGTTGGCCAGGTCATCCACGGGCCGGCCGGCCGCGTCGAAGCGGGTCAGGCCGCTGAAGAGCAGGCGGTCCAGGTCGCGATCCACCGGGTTGAAGTGGTCCAGCAGCGGGTTGAGGGCGCGCGGCGCGCCGACCATGGCCTCCACGTAGACGCCCGTGCCTTCCACCGGGACCTCGCGGATGGTCAACACGCGGGCCTGCCTGGAAAGCAGCCCGACGGCCAGCAGCAGGCCCAAGATCGCGATCAACGCCTGCCAGCGGAGATGTTTCATGATGGCGCTTGCGGAGGCAATCGAGGACGACTAGCCTCCCGTTCGTCCTCGTCCGACGCGGTGTGGCGGAGGCGGCTCAGCCGGCCAGCACGTTAGCGATCGAGATCAGGAAGAAGACGACCGCCAGGCCAATGGTGATGTTGAACAGCGTCTTTTCTACGCCGCGCCGGGCGCGGAAAACGCCGCCGGTGTCACCGCCGGTCAGGCCGCCCAACCCGGCCGATTTAGATTGCAGCACGATCGCCAGCACCAGGGCGATCGACACAATGATCTGGGCAATATCCAGGTAATCCGTCAACTGCATCGTGAACTCTCCTCAAAATGACGCGCTTCCTGTCGCGGAAGCCCAGGCATTATAACAGTCTCCGACCGCGCCCCGGCTGCGCGACAATCTGTCAACTAGAGCGCGGCCTCAGGCCGGGATGAAGAAGAAGGCCACGCCCAGCACCAGGTAGACGGCGATCAACTGGGCGCCTTCCAGCCAGTTGGTCTCGCCATCGGCGGCGACCAGGTTGGCCACCAGCACCGCCGCGATCAGGGCGACGACTTCAAACTGGTTGAAGACCAGGTTGAGATACTGGCCAAACGCCAACGCCACGAAGACCAGCACCGGCGCCACGAAGATCGCGATCTGCAGGCTGGAGCCGAGGGCGATCTCCAGGCTGAGGTCCATCTGGTTCTTCATCGCCACCTGCACGGCCACCAGGTGCTCGGCCACGTTGCCGATGAGCGGGATCAGGATGATGCCCAGGAAGAACTCGCTCAGGCCCAGAGCCGCCGTCACCGCCTCCACTTCATGCACCAGGATTTCGCTCATCCACACCGTCCCGCCGGTGGCCAGCGCCAGCATGATCAGCGACGTGCGCACGGACCAGTGCGGGGCCTCGCTTTCGGACCCGCCCGCGTGGCTGAGCGCCGTGCTCTTGTCGCTGCGCAGCGTGTAGAACAGGCCCAGGCCATAGACGATGATCATCACGACGGCCACGCCCAGGCTGATGTACTCCTCGGTGATGACGGACAGCTCTTCGCCATCCAGGGAGTGATTGAACAGCGACGGGATGACCAGGGCGATGGTCGCCAGCACCAGCAGAGTGGCATTGGTGGCCTGGGACTGGCGGTTAAACGTCTGCCGGCCATGCTTCAGGCCGCCCAGCAGCAGGCTGGCGCCCATCACCAGCAGCAGGTTGCCCAAAATCGAGCCGGTGATGGACGCCTTCACCAGATCCAGCAGGCCGGCGCGGATGGCGACGATGGTGATGATCAACTCGGCAGCGTTGCCCAGGGTGGCGTTGAGCAGGCCGCCAATCTTGGGGCCGGTCACCGCCGCCAGCGCCTCGGTCGCCTCGCCGATCAGGCCCGCCAGCGGGATCAGGGCCGCACAGGCGATGGCGAAGATGACCACTGGGTCCCAATGCAACGACCCGGCCAGGACGGCCAGCGGCACGGCCAGCAACAGGTAGTAGACGGGCTTGACGGATTTCAAGAAGGCCATGGCTCTCTCCCGGGCTGCGCCCCAGGTGGCGGACGGATGACGTGCGGCGCGCGGCATTTTAGTGCAGGAGACCCCGACCGACAAGGCAACGTCCCCGGCCAGGTTATCGCCCGCGCCGCCAGCCTGTTTTTGGATATACTTGCCCGATCCCGTTCACGAGGACGCTCACGCCGATGCCCACCCCGCCCACCGCCAAAGTGTTTTCGTCGTGCACCGCGCCGCGCATTCGTT
>ERZ761602.1241-NODE-1241-length-47467-cov-15.236775_pt1 | contig 47467 bp, 34 predicted proteins | sample MGYA00512165_ERZ761602 | MGnify/ENA primary metagenome ERZ761602 (study PRJEB28899, sample SAMN02445085) | bioreactor sludge metagenome | biome: EBPR sludge; isolation source: Thorneside wastewater treatment plant | place: Australia: Brisbane, Thorneside...
CTGCCAGCCGCTCCCCGGCCCGCCCGCCGGCAACTACTGCGTCCCCGATCCCTGCGTCGGCGTTCAGTGCCAGGCCAACGAGGTCTGCGATCCGGCCACCGGCGGCTGTCGCGACCTCTGCCAGGGCGTCATGTGCCGCGCCGGCGAGGAGTGCCGCCTCGGCTTCTGTCTCGACTGCTTCGACCTCCCCGACACCTGCGACGCTGGCGAGCTGTGCGTCGCCGACGGCACGGGCGTCGGTCAGTGCGTCGACAACCCCTGCGATCCCAATCCCTGCGCCGCCAACCAGACCTGCAACAACGGCGAGTGCACCGGCGACTGCTCGCTGTGCGCGTCGAACGAGATCTGCGTCGGCGGCACGTGTGTGCCCGACCGCTGCGACAACGTCAACTGCGGCCCCAACCAGGTCTGTGATCCGGAGACCGGAGGCTGCACCGGCAACAGGTGCGAAGGCGTCGCCTGTCAGCCTGGCCAGGTCTGCGTGCCCACCACCGGCGACTGCATCGCCGACCCGTGCGCGACCACGATGTGCCCGAGCGGCGACGTCTGCACGGTCGATCCCGCTGGCCGCCCGGTCTGCGGTGAGCCCGGCACCGTCGAGCCCGACCGGGTCACCGCCGCCGGTGGCGGCTGCGGCGACGCGACCAACGGCGGTGCCCCGCCTTGGCTCGCGCTCGCGCTCCTGCCCCTCGCGCTACGCCGCCGCCGCGTGCTCCGTTCACCCTGAGCGACGGGCGAAGCCACGAGTCGAAGGGCCGCGCGCATCTCTCATCCGAAGATCGCGGGCTTCCTCCGGAGATCACGTGCGTTTCCGATTGGTCCGGCCATCGGATTGACAGCCGCGTAAACGGCTTCGCACGTGGTGCGCGATTACGCAGTGATGGCGGCTGGATCGGCCGCTCCCGACGCCATTCGCCACCACCTGACAACGCGTTTACAGGCAGTTGCCCGCTGGCACGCGAGGTGCTCGACAAGTTGTCCACATCATATGCGCGCCAAGACAACGGGTCAGGGAAACAGCGAGAGGCAGAAGGCGGTCAAGATCCTCGCGCGTTCGCTGTACAAGCAACTCACCTCGGAAGGCTACGACGACAAGCAGATCGTCGCGCTCGCCACCGAGCTCATCAGCGAGGTCACCAACGCGATGGCGAGCGAGCATGTCGCTCGCGAGACGACGCCGCCACCGGTCATCTCCGCGTCGCGCTGAGCGTTGCTTCTGGCAACGCCGCGCGCGCGTAGGCGAGCGAAACTGAACACCAATCCTCACGACCCGGGCGGCCCCGGGTCGTTGCCGTTTTCGGGTCGATGAACTACGTTGCGCGCGCCCCCAATCCACGGAGAGTCTCACATGGCGAAGGTTCGGCTCGGCATCAACGGCTTCGGTCGCATCGGTCGCGGTTTCGTCCGCTGCCTCGCGGACGCGCGCGACACGTTCGATCTCGTCCTCATCAACGACCTCACCGACGTCAAGACGCTCGGGCACCTGCTCAAGCACGACTCGGTGCACGGCCGCTACCCCGGCACCGTCGAGGTGGGGGACAGCGCGCTCGTCATCAACGGTGACAAGGTCGTCATCACCGCCAAGAAGGACCCCGCAGAGATCCCGTGGAAGGAGCACGGCGTCGACATCGTGATCGAGTCGACCGGCAAGTTCGTCGACAAGGCCGGCGCGGGCAAGCACCTCTCGGCCGCGAAGAAGGTCCTCATCTCGGCGCCGGCCAAGGATCCGGACGTCACGCTCTGCTGCGGCATCAACCTCGAGACGTACAAGCCGGCCGAGCACCACGTCATCTCGAACGCGTCGTGCACCACCAACTGCCTGGCGCCGGTGGCCAAGGTCCTCGACGAGACCTTCGGCGTCGTCACGGGCATCATGACGACGATCCACAGCTACACCAATGACCAGCAGATCCTCGATCTGCCGCACAAGGACCTGCGCCGCGCCCGCGCCGCCGCGCTGTCGATGATCCCGACGACGACCGGGGCCGCCAAGGCGCTCAAGGAAGTCCTCCCGCGCATGGCCGGGAAGCTCGACGGCATGGCGATCCGCGTGCCTACGCCCAACGTCTCGCTCGTCGACCTGACGGTGCGCCTCGAGAAGAAGGCGACCGCGCAGGAGGTGAACGACGCGTTCCGCGCCGCGGCCGCCGGCCCGCTCAAGGGCATCCTCGCGGTCTCCGACGAGCCGCTGGTCTCGTGCGACTACAACGGCGATCGTCACAGCTCGACGGTCGACGCCGCGCTCACCACCGCGATCGGCGACACCGTCAAGGTGATGGCCTGGTACGACAACGAGATGGGCTACTCGCAGCGCCTGTTCGACCTGGCGCGCTTCGTCGCCGGGAAGCTCTGAGATGTCGCTCCCTCGCGGCATCGTCCACGTCGAGCAGCTGCCCGTCGAGGGCCAGCGCGTGTTCGCGCGCGTCGACCTCAACGTCCCGCTGTCCAAGGGCGGCGAGCGCAAGGTCACCGACGACTCGCGGATCACCGCGGTCCTGCCGACGATCCAGCACCTCGTCCAGCGCGGCGCGCGCATCATCCTCGGCTCGCACCTCGGGCGTCCCGACGGCCAGGTCAAGCCCGAGCTCACGCTCGAGCCGGTCGCGGCCCGCCTCGCCGAGCTCCTCGGCCAGGAGGTGATCCTGGCCGACGAGCCCGCCGGGGACGGCGCGCGCAAGGTCGTCGGCGATCTGCGCGAAGGCCAGATCGCGATGCTCGAGAACCTCCGCTTCCATCCGGGCGAGGAGGAGAACGACGACACGTTCGCGCGCCAGCTCGCGTCGTACTGCGACATCTACGTGAACGACGCGTTCGGTACCGCCCACCGCGCCCACGCCTCGACGGCGGGGATGGTGCGCCACGTGGCGCAGAAGGGCGCAGGCTACGTCATGGCCAAGGAGATCGACATCCTGTCGCGCCTCCTGGACGAGGTCGATCGCCCGTACCTGGCGGTCGTCGGCGGCGCCAAGGTCTCCGACAAGATCGAGGTGCTGGACGCGCTCCTCGATCGCGTCAACGCGATCGCGATCGGAGGCGCCATGGCCAACACCTTCCTCACCGCGCAGGGCAAGAACCTGGGCAAGTCGAAGGTCGAGGCCGACAAGCTGGCCATGGCGCGTAACTTCCTTCGCAAGGCGTCGGAGAAGAACGTCGCCGTACATCTGCCGAGCGACGTGGTGGTGGCGACCGGGCTCGACGCCGACGAGTCGGAGGTGGTGGCGATCGACGAGGTCCCGGGCGCGCTCATGGCGCTCGACGTCGGCCCGGCGACCGTCGAGGTGTACCGCGCAGCGATCACGCGAGCCCGGACGGTCTTCTGGAACGGTCCGATGGGCGTGTTCGAGAAGCCGCGCTTCGCCGCCGGCACGGTGGCCGTGGCCAAGGCGATGGCCGACAACCGCCTCGCGCTCACGGTGGTCGGTGGTGGTGACAGCGCCGCCGCCGTGGTCCAGGCGGGAGTCGCCGACCGCGTGACCCACGTCTCGACGGGCGGCGGCGCCTCGCTCGAGTTCATCCAGGGCCTCGAGCTCCCCGGGATCGCGGCCCTCGCGGTCGGCTGATCGTCGGCTGGTACCCGCGCCCCGGGCGCTACCCCGGGGCCGCGCCCCTCGTCGACACTTATCGGTTACCATTCCGTGAGTGTCCGGGGTGCCTCCTCCGCGGCTGGTGATCCTCGATCCGGCTGGCCGCACCGCCAGCGACGTGTGCGCGGTCGCGTCGCGCGCCGGCATCGCGCCGGTGGTCGCCGCGGACGCGCGCACGATCGACGTCCCCAAGGCCGCGGCCGTGCTCCTGCCCGCGACCAGCGCCGACGCGATCGCCTCGCTCCCGTCGAGCGTGCCGCGCTGGCTGTACGGCGATCTCGAGGGGTCCGCGAAGCTCGCGTCCGCCGCGATCGCGTGCACCGCCACCGGGGTCGTCCTTCTGCCGACACGCCCGGAGGTCATGCAGCACCTCGTCGCGCCGCCCCCGCCCCATCTCCCCGAGGTCGACCTCGCGCGCGCGCGCAGCCTCATCGCGGCGTCCGTTCTCGACGGTCAGGGCGAACCGACGAAGGAGGGGCTCGGCGCGATCGCGCGCGCCTTCGCGGCCGACGACTGCGTCCTCTGGTGGCGCGAGGGTGACGGCATGGCGCCCTGGGGCACGCGCCCGGTCGCCGACGCCGACCACGCGACGCTCGGCGCCGCCGCGCGCATCGCCGCGGCGACCGGGCTGACGGTGCTCGCCTCGTCGGCCCGCCGCCCGCTCGCGGTCGCCGCCGCCCCGCTCTCGACCGGCCCGCAGGCCGTCGGCGGTCTCCTCGCCGTCGTGGCCGATCGCGCGCGTCGCTTCTCCCCCGGCGAGCTCGCCGACCTGCGCGCGCTCGCCGCCCGCCTGCCACGCGAGCTCACCTTCCGCGCCGGCCACCGCCGGCTCGTCGCCGAGCACGACCGCCTCACCGCCGGCGCGCAGACCGACCCCCTCACCGGCGCGCTCTCCCGCAGCGCGTTCGAGCAGGAGACGGCCTCGGCGATCGCCGACGCCGCGCGCCGCGGCGAGTCGCTCGGCCTCACGCTCTTCGACGTCTGCGGTCTCCGCAAGGTGAACCTCGAGCGCGGTCACAAGGCCGGCGACGCCGTGCTCGCCGCGATCGCCGCACGCATCAAGGCGCACGTGCGTGGCAACGATCGCGTCGGCCGGTTCGGCGGCGACGAGCTCGCGATCCTCTACGTCGGCACCGACACGGCGCGCGCGCAGCAGGCGGCGCGCAAGCTGGCCCAGCACATCGCCGCGACACCCATCCCGACCGTCGAGGGAGAGGTCACCGTCCAGGTGCGCGGCGCGGTCACCGCCATCCTCGACGGGGAGCGCTCCGGCGAGGCCGCGTTCGCGCGCCTGCGCAACGCCGTCCGCACCGCGCGTCCCGGCACGATCGTCGTCGCCGGCAACGCGCGCCCCACCGACAGCGACGCCGGGTTCGACGACGCCGCCGCGGGCGTCACCGCCGGCACCACGCTCGGCGGCACGTACCGGATCCTCCACGAGCTCTCGCGTGGCGCGATGGGCGTCGTCTACCGCGGCGAGGATCTCGGCCTGGCGCGTCCGGTCGCGATCAAGGTGCTCCGCTCCGACCTGGCGAGCGACGCCGCGCTCGTCACCAAGTTCCGCGCCGAGGCTGCCATGCTCGCCTCGCTGCACCACACCAACCTCGTGCAGGTGTACTCGCTCGGCGAGCACCAGGGTGACGTCTACTTCGTGATGGAGCTGGTCGAGGGCCAGGCGCTCGCCGAGGTGATGGACACCCAGCACGAGGCGGGGCAGTGGCTGCCGTTCGAGGCGATCGCGCAGATCGCCCTCGAGATCGGTGACGCGCTCGACGCGATGCACCAGATCGGCCTCATCCACCGCGACGTCAAGCCCGCCAACGTCCTCCTCGATCGCGAGCGCGATCGTGCCGTCCTGGTCGACGTCGGCGTCGCCAAGCGCCACGGCGACGAGGTCGACGGCGCCGGCACGCCCGGCTACGCCGCGCCCGAGTCGTTCCTCGAGGGCTCGAGCGAGTCGCCCGAGACGGACGTCTACGGCCTCGCCGCGACCATGTTCTGCGCGCTCACCGGCAAGCCGCCCTTCGGCTCGGGCCAGCTCATGCAGGTGATCACGCGCCAGCTCCACGATCCGCTCATGCTGCCGTCGTCGCACCGCCCGGCGCTCACCCGCGCCGTCGATGAGGTCATGAAGAAGGCCCTCGATCCCGACCAGAAGCGACGCTTCCAGTCGGCGTCGTCGTTCGCGATGGCGCTGGCGCGCGCACTCGAGCGCGCGCCGCGCACGGGCCCGGACAGCGAGCCGCCGCGCGAGCGGATCCCGCGCCCGGACGCGCCGGGCAGCGTGCCGCTCGCGGCGGTCCTCAAGCAGACCGAGGTCCTCACCGGCGCAGTCGTCCGCCCCGCGTCCGCCGGCGCCGTCCACCCCGAGATGGTGCGCGCCGCGCACTTCCGCGTCGCGGGTCGCGTCATCGCCCACCTCGCGGGCGACGCGGCCGTACGCGCGATCTCCGAGTCCGATCCCGAGATGGCCTCGGCGCTCGCGCCGGGCGCCTCGCCCCTCGGCTGGCTGCCGCTGTCGCTCCTGTGCAGGCTCGTCGAGCGCGCGGGCGAACAGGTGAAGGCAAGGAACGGCGGCGATGTCGCGCAGCAGCTCATCCGCGCCATCGGCCGCTCGACGGTGTCAGCCACCTTCGCCCGCTTCTTCGGCGCCGACCCCGCCACCCTCGGCGTGGTGTCCATGCTCGCCGTCCTGCCGTCGATGTGGAGCCGGTACCACGGCTGGTGCAAGGCACGGGTCATGAAGCGCGGCGCCGGCGCCGCCGACGTCATCATCACCGGCGCTTGCCCTCCGCTCGCGGTTCACCTCTGCGCCGCGGAGCTCGCCAAGGCCTGCGAGCTCGCCGGCGCGACCGGCGTCCAGGTCGCCGAGCAGAGCGACGGCCGAGAGCACCGCTTCGCCCTCTCGTGGACGCCGGGCCCGGACACGATTTGACCGCGGGCGCGGCGAGAGGGTGATCGCGTCATCGCCTGGCAGAACGGACGAAGACGACCCCGCCGACCACGAACGCCAGCACCGCCAGGAGGCTCAGGCCGGCGCCGAAGACGACCAGGAAGGCCGAGACGGCGGAGGCCGGGCCCTCGGAGCTCGCGGACTGTCCCTCCCAGATGAGGAACGCTCCGACAGCCCCGAGCGGGAACGCCAGGAGAACGATCAGGAACGAGATCCAGCCGAGCACGCGCGCACGATTCCGGTCATTCATGCGGACGCTATCGAGACCTCGTGCCGCCGGTTGCGCGCAAAATGCATGCGCGGCGTCGCCCGCGTGGGCCCGAGCGCCGCGCCGGCTGAGGTAGAGTCCCGCCCATGCGCACCCCGTTCGTCGTCGGCAACTGGAAGCTGCACAAGACCATCGCCGAGTCGCTGGCCCTGGTCACCGAGCTCAAGAACCAGCTCGGCGCGCTGCGCGAGGTCGCGGTCGGCGTGGCCCCGCCGTTCACCGCGCTCAACGCCGTCGCCAAGCGCCTCGAGGACTCGAACATCGCGGTGTCGTCGCAGGACTGCTACTGGGAGGAGAAGGGCGCCTTCACCGGGGAGGTCGCGCCGGGCATGCTGCGCGACGCTGGCTGCACGTGGGCGATCATCGGCCACAGCGAGCGCCGCCAGTTCTTCGGCGAGACCGACGAGACCGTGGGCAAGAAGGTGAAGGCCGCGCTCGCCGCCGGCCTCGGCGCGATCGCGTGCGTCGGCGAGACGCTGGCGCAGCGCGATGGCGGCACGACGTTCCAGGTCGTCGAGCAGCACCTGCAGGGGGTGTTCGCCGGCGTCGGCGCCCCGGACGCGGCGCTGCTCGAGCGGATCGTGATCGCGTACGAGCCGGTGTGGGCGATCGGGACCGGGCGTACGGCGACACCCGCGCAGGCGCAGGAGGTCCACGCCTTCATCCGCAGCTGGCTCGCCAAGAACGTGAGCGCGGCGGCCTCGGCGGCGATCCGGATCCAGTACGGCGGCTCGGTCAAACCCGACAACGCGACGGCCCTCATGCGGGAGCCCGACATCGACGGCGCCCTGGTCGGCGGGGCGTCCCTGGCAGCGGCGGACTTCGTCGCCATCTGCCGTGCTGCCAAGCCCTCGTGATTCCAGGCAATACCTGCCCGACAGGCCAGTTGCATCGCGCGCCGCGCTAGGCTAGAAACCACGCTCCATGTCGACTCTTGTCACCATCGTGCACGTCGTCGTGTGCCTCTTCTTGATGCTCACGGTGCTGCTGCAGCAGGGCAAGGGCGGGATGGGCGGCGCCTTCGGCGGCAGCAACGCCGGCTCGGTCTTCGGTGGCGGCGGCGCCTCGACGTTCCTCCGTCGCCTGACCGCCGCCGCGGCGATCATCTTCATGCTCACGTCGATGACGCTGGCGTTCCTCGCGACCCGCGACGCCGGCGACGCGCTCGAGAAGATCTCGAAGAGCGAGGCGGCCCGGAAGCGCCGCGAGAAGGACTCGCAGAAGAAGCTGCTCGAGGCCGCGGGCGACGCCGGCATGAGCACGATCGATCTGAGCGGCGACGGCGGCATGCCGCCCGGCATCACGATCGAACCGGCGGATCCGGGCGTCGGCACGGGCGCCGCACCGTCGACGGGCCCGTCGATGGGCGAGCCCGAGCTCCCGGGCGAGGTGGTCGAGCAGCCGGCCGCGCCGGCGCCCGCCCCGACGACGACCACGCCGCCGCCCGCCGCGCCGACCACGACCACGCCGCCGCCCGCGACGACCACGCCGCCGCCCGCCGCGCCGACCACGACCACGCCGCCTGCGGCGCCCGCGCCGTCGCCGGCTCAGCCCGCGCCGGCGACGCCGTGACCGCAGCGCGCTCGCAGCCGTTCCACTTCACCAAGCTCCACGGGCTCGGCAACGACTTCCTCGTCGTCGACGTCCGCGCCCTCGACCCGGCCACCGCCGCCGCCGTCCAGGATCCGGACACCGTCCGCCGCCTCTGCGATCGCCAGTTCGGCGTCGGCGGTGACGGCGTCCTCGCTGTCGGCGCCCCGTCGACGACCGGTGCCACCGCGTCGATGCGCGTCCTCAACGCCGACGGCAGCGAGGCCGAGATGTGCGGCAACGGCCTCCGCTGCGTGGCCAAGCACCTCTGGGAGGCGTCGGCCTCCGCCTCGGCGACCCTCCCCAGCACGCGCATGGTGATCGACACCGGCGCGGGCCCGCTCGCCTGCGTCGTCTCCGTCGATCGCGGCGCCGTCACCGCCGTCGAGATCGACATGGGCCGTCCGCGCCTGACCCGCGCCGAGATCCCGATGACCGGCCCGGCCGACGAGCGCTGCGTCGATCAGCCGATCACCATCCCCGGCGACGCGGCCGCCGAGCGCCGCGTCACCTGCGTCTCGATGGGCAACCCCCACGCGATCGTCTTCGTCGACACCGCCGCCGAGCCGATGGCGCTCGCCACCACGATCGGCCCTGCGCTCGAGCGCCACGCGTGGTTCCCGAGGAAGACCAACGCCGAGTTCGCGCACGTCGTCTCGCGCACCGCGATCGTCCTCGTCGTCTGGGAGCGCGGCGCCGGCCTCACCCTCGCCTGTGGCACCGGCGCGTGCGCCACCGCCGTCGCCGCGTGCCTCACCGGCCGCGCCGACCCCGGCACCGAGATCACCGTGCGCCTCCCCGGCGGCCCGCTCGCCATCACCGTCGCCAGGGACTACTCGTCCGTGATGATGCGCGGCCCCGCGCGCCGCGTCTTCGAGGCCGACCTCGATCTCACCCGCCTCCCCGACGCCGCCCGCCCGACCTGACACCGCCGCCACGATGAGCTCACGCCCTTCCCTCGTCGCCCTCGGCGCCCTCGTCGCGCTCGTGGCGCTGACGCAGCCCGCGTGCAACCGCAGCGATTGCCCGCCGCCCGCTGCGACCACGCCGCCCGCGGCGACCACGCCGCCTCCAGCCGCCCCCGTCACCGCGAAGGCGGACTGCGGCGCGCTGACCGGCGCCAACGCCGTCCAGACCGAGATGCGCATGCTCGAGTGCACGCTGGCGCTCGTCGTCACCGCGATCGGCCGGAACGATCTCGCGTCGGTGCCGCCCGCGATCGCGACGCTCCACGCGGCCAAGGAAGCCACGGAGCAGGCGCTACACGCCGGCGCCTACAAGCCGGTGAACGGTGACGTCGCGGCGTTCGCCGCGCTCGACGAGGCCTTCCACGACTCCCTGGTCACGCTCGTCCAGGCCGCCGCCGCCAACGATCACGCCGGCACCGCCGCCGCGATGGGCACCGTCCTCGGCGGCTGCCAGGGCTGCCACGCGACGTTCCGCCCGACCGTGCCGCCTGCCCCGTCCACGCCATCGGCCGCGCCCACCGCGCACACACACTGACGCGGCTCGTGCGATGCACGAATTGCCGCCGCGCGGCGCGCGCGTTAGCGTGCCCCCATGTCGGGCGACGACGCTGGCGGCATCCTCGACCTCTCGCCGGCGCAAGCCGCCCCTTTCCTCGACGCGATCGCCGCCGACGACTTCGCGCGCGCCGTCGCCGCGCGCGCCGGCCGCCCCGCCGACGACGTCCGCCGCGCCGTCGCCGACATCGTGTCCGAGGCCAGCCTCGCCCTGACGCTCCTGCGCTCGGTCGGCCCATTCCCGCGGCGCACCCACTTCCTCGAGGTCGGCGCGGGAGCCGGCGTGGTCGCCGGCATCCTGCACGCGGCGGGTGCGAACGTCACCGCGATCGAGCCCCTCATCGGTGGCTTCGAGCTCTTCGCCGCCGTTCGCGCCGAGCTCGTCACGCGCGTGCCGACGACCGCGGTCGAGCTCGATCGTCGCTCCGCCTGTGAGCTCACCCCGACGCGCGACGGCCCCTTCGACCTCATCTTCAGCGTCAACGTGCTCGAGCACGTCCACCCGCTCGCCGCATCGCTCGACGCCCTCGCCGCCGTGCTCGCCCCCGGCGGCCGGATGCTCCACACCTGCCCCAACTACCGCATCCCTTACGAGCCTCACTATGCGACGCCCCTCGTGCCGCTGCGCCCCGGCGCGACCGCGCGCCTGCGCCCTGCCCTCGCCGACGATCCCCTCTGGCAGAGCCTCAACTTCATCACCGCGGGTGACATCGCTCGCTTCGCCGCGCGTCACGACCTGGAGCTCCACTTTCGCCCCGGCGTCCTCGCCGACGCGATCGAGCGCCTCGCGCGCGATCCGGCGTTCGCCCGCCGCCAGGGCTGGGCCGGCCGCATCGCCGCCGCGCTCGGACGCGCCGGCGCGCACCGCTGGCTCCGCGCGCTGCCACCGACCTGGCTCACGCCGATGGTGTTCGAGCTACGCTCCACCGCCCGCGCGAGGTGACGACATGACGACCTGGACCGACGCCGCCCTCTACGCCCGCGTCCGCGCCTGCCTCGACCACGAGCTGCGCCTCTTCGCCTCCGGCCCCGGCTCACGCCTCGTCGAGCGCGCGGGCGTGCTGGCGGCGATCGTGCCCGGCTCACCCGAGCGCTCACTCTTCAACTCGATCGCGCGCACCGATCACGCGGCGCTCCTAGCCGCGTACGACGAGCTCGCGGCCGCGTACGCCGCTGCCGGCGTGCGCGCCTTCACCATCTGGCTCGACCCTGACGATCCCGCCGACCGCGCCGCGCTCATCGCCCGCGGCCACGTCCTCGACGCCCGTCCCCAGGCGATGGCCGCGCCGCTCCCCGACGTCACGATCCCAGAGGTCGGCGATCTCGACTGGCGCGAGACCCGCGACTGGTCGCTCGTCTCGCGCATCAACGACGCCGCCTACGGCTTCCCGCCGCCCGGCTTCGCCGGCGTCGACGGCGTCATCGCGCCCCCCTGGTACGCCTACGTCGCCCGCCTCGGCGCCGACGACGTCGGCTGCCTCATGTGCGTCGACGCCGACGTCGACGGCACCCTCGACTGCGGCATCTCCGCCGTCGCCACCCTCCCCGCCGCGCAAGGCGCCCGCATCGCCCCGCGCCTCCTCGGTCTCGCCCTCGCCCAGGCCCGCGCCCGCGGCTGCGTGACGACGAGCCTCCAGGCGACGACCCGCGGCCGCCCCGTCTACGAGCGCATGGGCTACCGCCCCCTCGGCGCCATGGAGATGTGGGAGCGCCGCGAGCGCACCGACGGCATCTGACCGGCGAACCACCACCGATCTGATGTTGACGTGATCGCGGCGCTGGATCACCCCGATGCGGTGAGCGCGACACGGTTGCGAACCGACGACACGCGCGCGATCCTCTCGTCATGAAGGAACGCCGCACCGAGGAGCTCGATCCCCTCGTGCGGCCACCGGGCGCCACCGCCGCTCCGGGCAAGCGCGCGCGTACGGAGGGGATATCGCCCCGCCAGGACCAGACACCGCACGTCGGCGCTGTTCCCGCATTGCTGCCTTGCGCTCCCGCGACGCAGGCGGATGACCCGTTCGGGTTGCACCTGCCGGTCCAGCGCCTCGGCGACGCTGCTGTCCCGGCAGATCGCATCCACGCCGCGGCGGCCCACGGCGTCGCGGGTCCGGGATCCAGCCTGCCGCACCGCGAGCGGATCCAGGCGGCGTTCGGTCCCGATCACGATGTCTCCCACGTCACGGCGCACATCGGCGGTCGCGCGGCCGAGGCGAGCTCGGCGATGGGGGCCGAAGCGTTCGCTACCGGCAATCAGGTCGCGTTCGCTGGCCCTCCCGACCTCCGCACCGCGGCCCACGAAGCAGCGCACGTGATCCAGCAGCGCGCGGGCGTGCAGCTCCTGGGCGGTGTCGGTCAGGCGGGCGACGCGTACGAGCAGCACGCCGATGCGGTCGCCGATGCGGTGGTCGAAGGACGTTCCGCGGCGAGGCTCCTCGACCGGATGGCCGGCGCCGGCGGCGGCGGCGGCGGCGGAAACGCGGTCGGCGTGCAGGCGCTGGGTGGCAACCTCGATCACGCGCGCACCCTCCCTCGCTTCGGCGGAGCACGTGACTTCCGCGCGGAGCTCGCGCGGCGTGACGCCCCAGGCGGACGTCCCGGCCAGGACGCCGCCGTCGAACGCGACGAGAACCACAACAACCGCGACAAGGTCGCCTTCGAGGAGGCGCTGGCGCAGGCGCTGCGCGCGTCCGGCGACCTGTTCGCCGCGCCCGTCGCGGCTGTCAGCCAGCGGCTCCTGGCGTACATGAACGCGCGCGCCCACCAGCTCGCGACGGATGTCGAGACCCAGCTGGGCGCCCTGACCCCGACCAACACCACCTTCGGTCGGCTGCTCCCCGATGTCGCCGCGGTCTCGGCGAGAGAGTACGGCGCCGCGCTGCGGGCCGTGCTGGCCGGCGGGGGCCCGGTGTTCTCGCAGCTGCAGGCCCACGCCAAGTTCATGGACTCGGTCTACGCCGCCGACCACCAGCACATGGTCGACGATGCCCGCTCGCGGGCGCAGGCGCTCCTGACCGAGGGCGGCCTCGGCGCGGCCACCTCGCCGGAGCGCTTCAAGGACCGCGAGACGCGCATCCCGCTCGGCATCGGCGGCGACGTCGGCTACGAGGACGCCCACGACCATGCCCGCATCCGCCCGGGCCAGCGCGGCGCGATGACCGACGGCGCGGTCCCGACCGAACGCGGCGGGATCGGGCGCGTGCCCGCCCTCGACGTCGACCAGCCGGGCCCGTTCGTCCGCGGCACCGACGAGTGGACCGCGCGCGAGCAGGCCGCGTTCGTCCAGGACGCACGCCTGGTGCTCGACATGCCGGTCTCCGGAACCGGCACGTCCGGCACGACCGCGGAGCTGATCAACTGCGCGACCCTGTTCGGCCTCGGCGGCGCCGATCGCCACGCATACGTGATGGCCGCGCTCGCTTACTTCCTCGCCGGCGGGGCCCACACCTTCCACGAGGTCATGACCATCGCCCGCCAGATCGGGATCCCGTACGTTCCCGGCCAGTACCAGGGCGTGTTCCCCGACGCGTTCACGGCGAGCGCGGCCTATCGCGCCCTCGCCGAACGCTTCCCCCAGTACCTGCAGCGCGACGCGGTCCCCGCGGTCGCCGCCCGAGCGGCCGACGGACCTCACCTGCAGGGCTTCGCGATCGACCGGCTGCGCCTGGGTGAGGACGAAGCCGCGTGGCCGGCCGAGATCGCAGCGTTCCTGGCGCCGCGACTCGGCGTCGCGCCGGAGGAGCTGGTCGTGGTGCCCAACCACGACGGTCGCTCGGGAGACCTGGTGTTCATGGTCCATCGCGATGCGGCCCCCGGCTTCGTGTTCAAGCTCTTCTCCGATGCGCGCGGCGGTGACAACGAGGCGCTGATGCTCGAGGAGCTGCGACGACGCGGCGTGGCGGCGCCGAGACAGCACGGCATGGCGCGGGTCGAGGTCACGGCCGAAGACGGCCCCAAGACGTACGGCGGGTTGCTGATGGATCTGGTGCGGGGAACGACCGTCAACCAGCTGCTCCTGGCGCGCGGACGTGCGCGCGAGCAGCGCGCGGGACTCCCTGCCGAGGGACCCGAGGCGGCCGAGTTCGACGTGCAGCTCGCTGCCAACCTCCGGGCGCTGCGGGGGGTGGTCGAGGACACCGCCCGTCAGATGGTGCAACTCCACCTCGGCGAGGCGCGCGCCAAGTTCAACGAGCGCGAACAGGCGAACCCGAACCTCGCAGGGGGGAAGGCACACTACAAGGCCGCGGAGAAGGTCGGCGAGGTCGGGCTCAACCACCAGGTCGAGGACTATCGCGGCAAGCTCGCGCAGCTCGCGCCGACGCCTCCGCTGTTCACGGCCGAAGAGCGCGAGGCCGCGCTGGCGGCGTTCGCCGATCGGGTCGACCGGTTCAACGCCGTGCAGCTGCCGCGAGCCCCGGTCCACGGGGACGCCAACCCAGGCAACGTGATGGCGGTGGAGGGCGGCGGCGCGGCCCTCATCGACGTCGCGACGATGGACATCCACCTCGACGAGGAGTGGCGCGGCAAGGGGGTGGGAGCCGCCGACAGCGGACGGTTCGTGCAGTCACTGATGCTGATCCACCCGGCGGGGTTGACCCGCGACGAGCACGCCGAACTCGCGGCCGCGTTCCGGACGATCTATATGCCGGAGCGCTTCGGCGCTGCCGAGCAGGCGCGGTTCGCCCAGCTGGATGCCCGCAAAGCTGGCGGCGAGCGGCTCGCGGGCCCCGACTTCGAGGACTGGAACGCGCTCCGCTTCGCAGGTGCCCCGCACCAGGTGGCACAGGACCAGCGGCATGCCGGCGCCCACCAGACCGGCGAGGTGCTCTTCGCGATCGGCATCACCGTCGTCGCGCTGCGTGGCGCACTCGACGACCACCAGCACGCCGACGATGGCATCGAGCGCGAGGCAGCCGCCCGCAAGGCGATCCACATCAAGCGCGAGCTGCTCCGGCTGCTCGGGGTGGGCTGACGTGTACCGGTGCCCGAGCTGCGGTGCGGACACGGTGGCGGTCGACCATCGCGTCGTCGGCAAGACCCCGACCGGGCGTCGGCTGGTCGAGGAATGCCTCCGGTGCACGACCTGCGGCCGCACCGACTGCGCGCGCAAGGATCTGGTCGCCTACAACAAGATGATCGACGACTGGCATCGACCGCGCCCGCCCCGCCCGCCGCCTCCGCCGACGAAGTCGGACGACGGCTGACGCGGATGACGTCCGTCGACGCCCCGGCCCCCGGCCCGCCCTGTCGATGCAACCCTGTCACCGCGGCCGGCGCAGGCCCGCGAGCATGACGGCAGCGAGCGAGCGCGCCACGTCGGCAGGCGCGCCGAGGTCGGCGCCGTCGAGCATGCCGACGGCGAGGCGCTCGATCGCGCCGAGGTTGATGAACGCAACGACGCGCGGGTGGATGTCCCGGATGAGCCCCTCCGCCAGCGCGGCGCGGTTGTGCTCCACGGCGCGCTCGACGATCTCGTCGTAGAACGCGCGGATCGGCCGCCGCGCGCCGCTCGCCGGGCCACGCGCCTCCTGCAGCAGCAACCGCAGCACGTCGAGATTGTCGGTGAACGTCGCCATGAGCTCCGCCGCCATCAGCTCCTGGGCACGCGCGAACTGGCCGAAGTCGGACGCGGCGAGGATCCGCTCGAGGCACGCGTCCATCGCGGCGAGCGCGCGGTCGCGAAACGGCGCGAGCAGCGTCGCGACCAGCTCCTCCTTGTCGTGGAAGTAGGCATAGAACGTCGCCTTGCCGACCCCGGCGCGGCGCGCGATCTGGTCGATCGAGGCGACGTCGAGGCCGAGCTCGAGGAACAGCGCGAGTCCCGCCGCGCATAGCTTGCGGGTCCGCACCCGGCGGTTCTGGTCGCGTGGGCCGCCCGCCGGACCAGGCCGGACCGCCGGCGCACGAAGCGGGGAAAAGATCCTGGTCTTCTTGATCCTCGTCATCCCGGCTGCTTCGTCGGCGCGATGGCCGCTTGACCGTACCACGGGCGCCCAATAATACTTCGACCGATCGGTTGTCATTTCCAAGATCATCTCGGGAGGCGTCCGTATGAAGCTCATCATCCTGGGAGGCGCCGGCGACGTCGGCAGCCGGACCGTCGAGGATCTCGCGACCACGCGCGGGGTCGAACGAGTCACCATCTGCGACCGCAACGTCCGCGCCGCCGAGGCGATCGCGTCCCGACTGCGCGGCGCGCCGGCGCAGGTCGACGTCGTTGGCGTCGACGCCGACGACCATCGTGCGCTGGTCGCGGCGCTGCGCGGCTACGACGTCGCGGCGTCGGCGCTCGGACCGTTCCATCGCTTCGAGCGACCGCTGGCGCAGGCGGCCATCGAAGCCGGCGTCGACTACGCGAGCGTCTGCGACGAGTGGCAGGCCGCGGAGGAAGTGCTCGACCAGCTCGCCACGCCCGCGCGCACCGCGGGCGTCCGCGTCGTCACGGGCCTCGGCGCGAGCCCTGGCATCACCAACATCGGGATCCGCTACATCGCCCAGCAGGTCGATCGCGTCCGCCGCGCCGACATCTGCGTCTACCAGCCGCTCGACGCCGGCGGCGGCGAGGCGGTGCTGCGCCACATGCTGTTCATCATGACCGGGAAGGTCGCGATCTGGCGCGGCGGCCGACGCGTCGAGCTCCCCGCGTGCAGCGAGCACCGGACGATCGAGCTCCCCCGCTTCGGCAAGATCGACCTGTGGAACATGGGGCATGCCGAGCCGCTCACCGTGCCCCGTTTCGTCGAGGGGATCGAGGAGGTCAACTTCTTCATGGGTTACGGTCGTGGCGCCCGCGCGCTGGTGTGGCCGGCCAGGCTCGGCGTGTTCGCGTCGCCGCGTCGCGTCGATGCGACGATCAAGCTCTTGACCGCGCTCGAGCGCGCGACCCGACCGCCCGAGCCGGGGCTCGGCGCGCTGCGCCTCGACGTCTGGGGTGAGCGCGGCGGGCGCGTCGAGCAGCGCACCCTGTGCGGCGTCGGTCAGATGCGCGAGGTCACCGGGACGGCGCTTTCCGTCGGCGCGCTGATGCTCGCTCGCCGGGAGCTCACGACCGACGCTCCCGGCGTGTACGCCCCCGAGGGCTGCATCGACCCGACGGTCTTCATCACGCGGATGCGCGACAAGGGGATCGTCGCCTACGAGGACCTCGCGATGACCCGACCGGTAGGCGGCGTCGCCCCGGCGCCCGGGCGGCGCGCGAGCTGAGGCTACCGCGCGCTTCGCGCGCTCGAGATGTGAGACCGCCGCGGCCGAGCCGCGCGATCACCGGGACGGTCATCGGGCTGCCCGCTGATCGCGACGCCGGCGTCGAGCCGCGACTGGAAGCGGTCGGTGGTCATCACCAGGAACGGCCGCGCGCCGTCGAGCCCGAGTCGCCGGAGCCGCTCGGCCATCGGGTGTCGCGAGCCGCCGACGACGAGGCGCAATCCGCCGCCGCCCCGCGCCCGCACCGCGCCGCGGACGTGGACGTGCGTGCGCACCAGCTCGTCGCGACGGTTCGAGAACGTGACCAGGCTCATCGGCGGCGCCGGCACGCCGACGCCGAGGCGGCCGGCGAACGTCATGATCGGCGCGGCGTCGGCGGGGTCGGCGACCATGCACTCGAACCGCGCGCGGTCGAGCTGGAACGAGATGTCGGTGACGAACTTCGGGTAGCCCCACAGCTCGCGGCCGCCGGCGTTGGCGATCGCCGTGGTCACCGGCAGATCGATGACGTAGGCGCCGATCGCCCGCGCGTCGACGGGGCGATAGAGGTCGGCGATCGCGACCCGCGGCGCCGGCCAGCCGGTCGGCTTCACGAACGTCGCCACGCCGACCTCGTTGTACGCGCCGATCGACGTCTGCCGGTACTGGTAGCAGGCGAGGGCGAGCACGACGTCGCCGCCGAGGCCGAGCGCGGGCTGAAGCCCGGTGCCGACGAGCAGCTCCTCGACCGCGCCGCGCCGCCCGCGGAAGAGCGCGAGCACGTTCGAGACGTCGTGATAGAGGATGGGGAGCTCGACCGGACCGGCGCTGGTCATGGCGGTCGTGCGGGGGACATCGAAGAACGCGTCGCTCATGTTCATCTCGTCACGGGGTCCGCGGCGGCGCCGCGATGCGAGCCAGGATCGTCTCCTGGAGGTCCTCGATCACGGCGAGCCGGTTGATCTGGTTGGTGCCCTCGAAGATCTGGGTGAGCCGCACATCGCGGAACACCTTCTCGACCCGTTCGCGGTGCAGGACGGCGTGGTTGCCGAGCAGGTCCATCGCGCGCGTCGCCACCCGCGCGCCGACGTCGGTGCAGTGGAACTTCGCCGCGGAGGCCTCGCGCTGCAGCGGCTGCGTCCGGCGCGCCGCCGCCCACACCATCGCGCGCGCCGCGGCGGTGTCGGCCATCATCTCGGCGAGCTCGAGCTGCACATCCTGGAAGTCGATGAGCCGCCGCCGGCCCAGCCGGTGCTGGCACGCGAAGTCGAGCGCGAGGTCGGTCGCCGCGCGCGCGAAGCCGACCGCCATCGCCGCGACCGGCAGGCGCGACAGGTTGAGCGTCGCGCGGTTGAGCGCCCAGCCGCCGCGCACCGCGCCGACCACGCCGTCGGCCGGCACCAGGACGTCGTCCAGCTCGAGCTCGGCGGCGCCCGACGCGCGCATACCCATCTTCAGCTCGGTGCGCACGACGCGAAAGCCGGGCGCCGTCCGCGGCACCACGAACGCGGTCCACGACGCCATGCCCTCGCCCTCGAGCGCGGCGAACACCACGGTCTCGTCGGCGAGGTCGCCGCCGCTGATGAACACCTTGCGTCCGCGCAGGCGATAGCCGCCGCCATCCGGGCGCGCGACCACGCCGGGCCGGTACGCCGCGGCGCCGTGCCCCTCCTCGACGTCCGAGCCGGCCGCCGGCTCGGTGATCGCGAAGGCGAAGATGTGCGGCTCGCCGCGCTCGCACGCGCGGTACGCGCGCACGACGCGTCGCAGATGACGCAGCTCGCCCGAGAGGATGAGCGGCGTCGCGCCGAGCGAGTGCGCACACACGAGCAGCATGAGCCCGCCGTCGACGGCGGCGAGCTCCTCGGTCTTGAGCGCCTGGGTGAGCGCGAGCGAGTGGAGCGCGAGGCGCGGATCGGCCGAGCCGAGCGGGCGCGGCAGCGGGTCGCCGAGCAGCCCGGCGCGACCGGCCGCGCGCAAGACGGCGCGGGCGTCCTCGTCGCGGTCGGCGACCGGCAGGTGCGGCCGCGTGTCGAAGGCGAGCGCGCGCGGCGCCAGCTCGCGCTCGGCGAACGCGCGCACGTGGCGGCGATAGCGCTGGAGCGCGGCTGGCAACGTCGCGGTGTCCTGCTCCCACGGCTCGGCGGGCGCATAGCGGACCAGCGGGCGCGCGATGCGCGGCAGCCCGGCGAACGCGCGCCGCGGCGACAGCGGATCGGACGCGGGCACGTGCCCACCGACACGACGCTCACGCGGCTCGAGCATGGAGGCGCTCCCATTCGGCGGTGACCAGCGCGAGCTCGCCGGGGCTACCGCCGAGCACGCGCAGGTGGTTGACGTCGCGCACGACCTTCTCGGCGCCGGTGTCACGCATGTAGCCGAGCCCGCCGAACGCCTGCAGCGCGTCGTTCGCGGCGGCGGTGAGCGACGGCATCGCCTCGGCGCACACCCCGAGCCCGTCGATGGGCGCGCGCGATGACGCGGCGAGCGCGGCGACGAAGACGAGGTCGAGCACCGTCGTGCCGCGCGCGAGCAGGAGGCGCACCGCGTCGTGACGATCGATCGTCACCCCGCCCTGCCGCCGCTGCGCCGCGTAGGCCCGAGCGAGCGCGTGCCCGCGCGCCACCGCCCCGCACGCGATCGCGACGTGCGCGAGCGCCGTCGCGCCGAGCGCGAAGCTCCATACGGTGCGCGCCGTGTCGCCGGCGATCCGCACCCGCGGCGCTCCCGCCGGCACGATCGTGGCGGTGACCAGCTCGTCGAGCCCGTGCGCGTGCGGCGCCGGCGAGACGACGAGCGCGGCGCGCGGCCACAGCTCCCAGCCGAGCGCGCCCGTGCCATCGACCACCGGCATCGCCAGCTCGCCCCAGCCGTCGTCGCTCGTGATCACGCGCGCCGCGTCGCGCCCCCACACGGCGGCGAGGAGGTCGACGTCGTCCGCGACGAGCGGCGCGCCGGCGAGCAACCGCGCCGCCGCGTCGCGCCCGATGCCGTGGCTTCCCCACGCGATGGCGACGACCGGCGCCTGCGGCGCGAGCCCGAGCCGCCGTGCCAGCTCGCGCGCGATCGCGCGCTGGTGCAGCGCCACGGCGGCCGCGGCACTGGCGCGGCCGAGCCGCCGCAAGATCGCGAGCGTCTGCCGTCCGTCGGCGTCCTCCCAGAGCCCGAGCCCGGTCGGCACCTCTCCACTCGCCAGGCCGAGCGCATCGGCGGCGGCGATCACCGCGGCGAGCGCGGCCGCATCCATCGGCTGCTCGGGCCGCTCGACGCGCGGCTCGATCTCGCGCCGCGCGAAGCGCTCCACCTCCGCCAGCACGAGCGCTGCGTCGGCATCCGCCTCCGCGTCTTCGTCTGGCACCGCGTGTGCGTCCGCCATGATCGAGCATGGATCATCGCCGCACTGGCGCAGGCGCACTTGACGGACGGTCAAGTCAGGACGGTCGAATCAGGCCAGGCCTCAGAGCCCGGATCCGCAGCGCTCACATCTCCCAGAACCTGAGCCCCACCGCGCGATCGCGATCCGCCAGGACCCGCGCGTGGCGGTCGACGACCTCGGCCCACCAGGCGGCCCCCTCGTCGTCGCCGATCGCCCGGAACAGGTCGCGGTACGACGCAGCGTTCGCGAACACCCGCACCGGCTCGACGCCCGCAAGGTCCCGACGCAGGTACCAGGTCAGCGCCACCGAAAGCTCGTCGGTGCCGGTCCGGAGGCGCGGCCCGACCGTGAGGATGACGTCTTCCGCGCGGACGTCGAGCCGACAGCGAACCACGACCAGCGCGAGTGGGCGCCCGTCTCCCGCGGCCGCCGCCGCCAGCGCACGCAGGGCTTCGGGCGCACAGGCGTCATCGGCCACGAAGAAGTCGGGGAGCGACGCGGGCGCCTCCCCGCGACGGAGCGCCGTCAACGGCGAGCCAGGCTGGCCCTCGATCTCGTCATCGACGGGCCCGGCGGAGGCGCGATCGCGCAGCGCGACCGCGGCCTGGATACGTCGCGCGTTCACGGATTGTTCCTCCGGCAGGATGGCCGCTGCCGACGCCGCCGTTCGCGTCGCACCATCGAGGTCGCCCTTCATCAGCTGCCACAGCGCGAGCTGGGCGAGCGCCTCTCCCCGGTCGGCATTCTCCGCGGTTCGCACCGCGACCGCGAACGGCGCGAGCCAGGGCTCGGCGCGCGGATCGAATCGCCGCATCGCCGGGATCACGTCACGCAGCACGTTGCGATCGCGCGCGCCCTCCGCCCAGAGGAACCACGAGGCCACTTCCGTCACGTCATCGTCGCCCGCGCCCATCCGGCGATGGAGGCGCTCGAGCGCACGCAGGCGCTCTTCCCCCGAGAGCACCTCCGTTGCGATGACCTGGCACGCCGGCGCCGCCACGCGCCGCGCGAGCGTGCCCAGGCGCTCCCCCGCCAGCTCGTCCCCACCGCGCCAGCGGAAGAGCTCTGCGAGGCACGTGTACTTCATGCGCGTAGACCACTTCCGCTCCTGCGTCAGCTGATCCTCTGCGACCCGCGCGTCCCACGCGCGCGCCATCGCGTCGGCCCGCACGGCCGCCTCTCCCCAGCGCGCCGCGGAGATGAGGCTGAGGCCCTCCACGAAGGGCCGCGATGTCGGCGCGGCCTCGACGAGGTCGGCGGCCTCGTCGAAGCGACCGAGCCCCATCAAGGCCTGGAGCTCGACGTCACGATCCGCGCATTGTCGACCGCGCTCGAGGAGCGCGTCCCATCGATGCCGCTCGATGAGGACCCGGTTCGCCACGTCGCACTGGCCCGTGACGTCGGCGAGCGCGAGCAAGCGCCGGACGTTGACGGGCCCGCCCACGTACGTGAGCTCCGCCGCGTACCGCTCGAGCGCCGCCGCGCGCGTGGACGGCAGCGCCGCGGCGACCGACAGCGTGCTGAGCTCGCCCGTCTCCACGGGCCCTCGCCAGTTGTTCACGTCGTCCTCGAGCGCGGCCCCGGCGCCGTGCAGTGCGCCCCAGATCGTGACGGCCAGAAGCGTGAGCATCGCCGTCGCGCGCAGCGGCGTGACGGGGCTCGCGAGCGCCCGCGGCCGGACCGCGTGGATGCGGAGCGGATCGCCGTGGAGATGCCACGAGCCGGCGCTCGTACGGTAGTCCGTCCCCGCGAGGCCGGGGACCAGCTTCGCGACGCCATGCACCTCGACCTCGTCGCCATCTCGTAGCGTGTTGAGGATCGACCAGTACACCCGTTCGGGTTTGCGCTTCTCGCCGGTCTCGAGATCGACGAGCTCGTCCCACTCGACCTGTCGTCGTCGCGACGAGCGTGCCGACGTTCCGCTCGCCACCACGACCGGTCCGTCGAGCAAGACGTACGCGTCGCCCTGCTCGATCGCGATGACCGCCTCCGGCGCGGAGAGGTCCTCGGGATCGCCGCCGGCGCACCGCAGCACCCGCTCGCCCGAAAGCTCATCGTCCCCGAACACCTGGAGCCGCCCCCGGAGCGCCAGCGGGCCCTCCCGCATCGTCGTCACCGTCCCCGGCGTCGCCGAGAGCGCGCGACGGGCGAGCCGCGTCGCCCACCGGTGCCGCAGCCGCTGCCACGCGATCGCCCCCAGGATCGGCATCACCACGAGCGCCGCCTTCCAGAGCCAGGCGCCGTGCACGACGAGGAACGGCAGCGCGTCCCGATCCGGCGTGAGCAGTGGCGTGAGCATGACGCGCTCCCTTATCGTGGGGGCGCGGCCCGGGTTGCGTCGAGCACGCAAGTGCCCGCGAACACGCCCTTCCTGGCCATCTTCGGTCCGATCCGCAACCGGCCGCTGCGAGCCCCGATAACGCCGCCATGACGACCAAGCGCTCCGACCACGACGCCCATCGACGCGCGGCCTTCCCGGTCGCCTCCTCGGTTCACGACCTGGCGTTCCTCGACGACGAGCACCTGGCGATGAGCCGGTTCGGCGTCGGGCACCAGATCGTGGCGATCCCATCGGGCACGGTCGTCGCCACGGCGAAGCCCCCGGGATCCGAGCTCGTGCGCGTGCCCGGCGAGGGCTTCCTCGTGAACGGGGGTGTGCTCGGTCGCGACGGGACGCGCGCCGACGACGGCGCCCGCGACTTCCGGTGGAACGATCTGCTCGCGGTGTCGGCAGACCGCCAGTACCTCGCGCGACTCGACGGCTACGACACGCTGGTCGTGGAGCGCCGCCTGGACGCCACCGAGGTCGTACGCGTGGCGATCCGCAAGGGCGTCGCGTCCGCCGCGTTCCTCCCCGACGGCCGGCTGATCGCGGTCCGCCGAGGTCAACCGCTCGTCGTCGTCCAACCGTCGACGGGGACGGTGGAGCACGTCCGCACGCTGCGTCCCGACGGTGGCCAGCTCGAGCCGTCGCCGGACGGCGCGTGGCTCGCCCTCTTCGAGGGCCACAAGCAGCGGTTCACCGTGGTCTCGACGTCCGATTGGCGCGAGATCGCGTCGTTCAAGCGCACGCGCTCCGTGTGCCACGTGGCCTGGGGACCCGATGGCACCTGGATGGCCGTCGCCGAGCAAAGCGTGCTGGCGTTCGTCGACGCCGTGCGCTGGGAGGTCGAGGGCGAGGTGGCGCTCGGTGCGCGCGGCGTCGACAAGGTCGCGGTCAGCCCGTCGGGCGAGCTCGTCGCGATCGCCCCGCTCGGCGAGCCCGCCGAGGTCTCGGTGTGGAGCGTCGCGGGCCTCCGCGCCCTCGCGCGCGCGCAGCCAGCGAAGCGCAAGGCGCCGGCGAAGCCGAAGAAGCACGTGCTCGGTGTCTTCTTCGCGGTCGACCCCTCCGTGCCCGCGGCCAGCCTGGCGGACGCCGCGCGCGACCTGCACTACATCCTCGACAACGCGCCCGACACCTTCGTCATGCTCGTCGAGCGCGACGACGCCGCGCGCGACCTCCGCTGGTTCACCTTCCTGGCCACGCCGGCGCCGGGCCGCGTCTATCGCCGCGACCCGTGGGTGGAGTCCCTCCTGGTCAGCCTGGAGCAACCGCTCATCGTGGCCTGCGTCGACGAGCGCAACCGCGTCTGCCGCGTCGCGCGCCACCGGCTCGGCGCGCGCGAGCCCGTGTCGAGCGCCATCAACAAGGCGCTCCTCGATCGCCTGCGCGCGCTCCGCGCCGACGGCGAGCAGGTCTTCGTCCGCCGCTCGGGCCAGCACGACCTCGACGCCCTCGTGCCGCGCTGCAACGTGCGCGAGGACGATCCGTAGCGCAGGGGCGCAGCCTCTACACGAGCTCGACGCGCCAGAGCACGAGGTGGAGCATTGCCCGTACATACGGGTGCTTACACGGATTCTCACGAAGCCTCGCAACCGTCGCGATCTCCACCGATACGAGGGGCATGTTCGATGACTTCGAGTGAAGCTGGCAGATGGGAACGATCCGATGACAAGACCGCTCACGAACGATCTGGCCAGGAGCGGCACCGCACGCTGGACGCTGGGTGTCTTGGCCGTGTTGGCGATAGGCGCCGCGCTCGCGTGCGCGGTGCTGTGGCGCTCGGAGGTCTCTGCCCGCGAAGACCTCAGCAGGGGCCGCACGCTCGAGCGGCAGCAGCTTCGCGACCTCTGTGGCACGGTGCTTTCGGAGTTTCGATGGACGGCCAAGGCCATGACAAACGGCCATGAGCACGGCATGCCGTCGCGCGCCGAGGTGGTGACGCGCGTGCGTTCGACGTCCCAGCTGCTCGTCAGCCTTGCGGGCGCCTGCGCGTCGAACGACATGAAGGACGTCCCCGCCCTGAACCTCGGGATCGCGATCAACGACATCGAGACGCTGGATCTCGAATCCATCAGCAAGCAGATCGCGGAGTGGGCGACATGGTACGTACGCGCCCTCGAGTCGCGTGAACGAGCAGGTTGGGCGCATTCGGAAACGCGCTAGACATGGCGACCGATCGATCCCCGCCCGCACAGCTCATCGACGCGATCCTGCGAGGGCGCTGCGTCGCGTTCGTCGGTGCCGGCTTCTCGGCGATGGTCATGCCGAACTGGGCCACGCTGCTGCAGGAGCTCGCCCAGGCCCTCGGCCAGGAGCTCGAGATCCGCAAGGACGCGAGCGGCTTCGAGCTGGAGGCGCTCGGCCAGGCTCTCCACGACAGTGCGTCCGACGAGCGATGGGAAGAGGCCGTTCGCGACGTACTCGAGCGACGATGGACGAGCGCGCCCGAGAGCGCGCGGCAGCAGCTCGACGAACGGACGCGCCTGCTCCGCTGCATCCCCTTCAAGGCGATCCTCACCACCAACTTCGACCCGTCGCTCCCCGGCCAGCCCACGACACCCGAGATCTGCGCGCAGGTGCTCCGGGAGGAGCGACCGTGGTGGTTCAACGCGCCGGCGGCCCACGGCGAGGAGCGCCCCACCACGCCGATCATCAAGCTCCACGGCCACGCCAACGGCAACCCCGCCTCGATGCCGCTGGTGCTGTCCCGCTCCGCGTATCGCAAGCGCCTCTACGACGACCACAACTACGGGAACTTCCTCCGCGCCGTCTTCGCGGGCTACACCGTGCTCTTCCTCGGCGTGTCGTTCACGGATGCGTACCTGAACGAGCTGCGCTCCGAGGTGCTCAACGTCGTGCGTCGCCCGCGCGACCGCCACCCGTGGGGGTACGCCGTGGTGTACCAGCCGACGGCGACCTTCACGCACTTCCTGTCCGCGCACGAAGGGATCCACGCGCTGCCGATCCAGACGTACGACGAGTTCGACGCGTGGCTACGCGCGATCGCGGCGCGGACGTCGCTCGGCGGCCGGCTCTCGAGCCTGCTCGGTGGGCGTCACGTCGTCTGGGTCGACGCGTCGGCGAGCAGCGTCGAGGAAGGCAGAGCGCTCCTCACCCGGAGCGGCGCGCGGATCGATCACCTGGCCACCGAGGCCGAGCTCGACGAGGCCCGCCACGGCACGGCGCAGCTGCTCCTGACCCAGTTCGGCTTCCAGACCGGTCGCGCCTTCGCCGTGCTCGAGCGCGTCCGCGGCTGGAAGGAACGTCCCCCCGTGATCGTCTTCGCGGCGACCGGCCAGCCCGAGCAGGCCGCGCGGAACCGCGAGCAGTGCCTGCGGCGCGGCGCCTGGGAGTACGCGACCGAGTGGGGCGAGCTGTACCGAGCGATCGAGCAGGTGCTGGGCCGCGTGCCGGGGTGCTGACTATCTTCACGCGCAGCCCGCACGCGAAACTTGGGAGCGGCCACGGATCACGAGGCTTGTCGCCTTGACGATCACCCCGTAGAGGTGATTCAGCTGAGAGCCAAGCTTCTGGAACAACGCGCACTTACAAGATTCTCTCGGTGGAAGCGCAACCGCTGCGAACGACTCCGATACAGCGTGCATGATCGACAACCGGATCCGGAGTCGCGCATGACCGAACACGAACGTCGTAACCGCGCAGGAAGGGCGACAAGCCCACCCAGCTCGCAACATTCGCGCGCCGGCGCCGGCGCCACGGCCGCGAGCTTGCCGGCGCGGCCGTCGAGCGAGCTGCCGCAGCCGGCCCCGGTCGAGCCGCTGTCCCTCCAGCGCCGCGAGTCGAACGACACGCCGAACGAGTTCGAGCGTGACCCGTTCGGCCTGGCGCCGGTGCAGATGGACGGTCAGCGTGACGCGCCGGCGGCCGACGTCACGCTCGCGACGGCAGCGCGTGGCGTGAGCGGTGGCGGCACACAGCTTCCCTTCATGGACGCGATCCAGGCGTCGTTCGGCCACCACGACGTGAGCGGCATCGAAGCCCACGTCGGCGGCGACGCCGCTCGGGCATCAGCCGCGATCGGCGCCGAGGCCTACGCGACCGGCAACCACGTCGCGTTCAAGAGCGCGCCGGATCTCCACACCGCGGCCCACGAGGCCGCTCACATCGTGCAGCAGCGAGGCGGCCTCCAGCTCAAGGGCGGCGTCGGCGAGGCCGGCGACGCGTACGAGCAGCACGCCGACGCCGTCGCCGACCGCGTGGTGCGCGGGGAGTCGGCAGCCCCGGTGCTGGACCAGATGGCTGGTGGCACAGCGGGGACTCCCGCCGTTCAGCGCAAGGCCGCGAAGGATCCCCTCTCGGAGCTGCGAGCGCTGGATACGATCATCGGCACCCATGTCGACGTCATCGTCGGGACGCTCGCTCAGGCGACGACCCCCGAGACGGCGGGCCGCGATATCGCACCCAACGTCCGGTCCGTGGCTCGCCTGCTCTGGCAGGCGGCCGAGATTGCACGAGAGCGTTCGCCTGAGATGTCTAGAGCCATCCAGGCGACGATCGACAGCTTGCAGTCTCGGATCGACGTGCTTTTCCGTGCGAGTCGCCGCGCGTCCGTTCACATGGTGCAGGCGGGGCTCGAGGAGGTGTTCGCTGCCGAGGATGCGATGCTCATCGCGTCCGGCGAGAAGGCGGCACGGCACCGCGCTGGATTCTACGGAGATCGCACCGCATCCGATCTCGCCGGCGTCCCTCGGGCGCCGGGCGTCGACCCAGGCGACACGGGCAGCGAGCTCATCGCAAAGATTCAGAGCTGGTTCAGCTACGAGCCCTTGCGCGTCGCGCTCGGACTCACGGACTTGTTGCCCATCCTCCAGGAACCTCCACGCACCCGCGAGCCCTCCACGTTCGAGTCGCTGCTCGCGACCATCGCGAATCACGTGGTAGGGCTCCTCCCGGGGTACTTGAGCGGTCTTCTGGGCTCGGTGATCACCGACGGTGCGAACAGCGTGCTCAAGCAAGCAGACGATGCCGGTGGCAGTCGTCGCGGCGGTGGTAGCGGCTTCCCGATGAACACCGACCCGACGTACACCCACCGCCCGTCGGCAGGTGGCAAGGACGGCGGCGGCCTCGCTCCGTCAGCTGATAGCAAGGACGGCGGCGGCCTCGCTCGCTTCGTCGCAAAGCACCCCGAAGTCAGACGAGCAGTCGCCGCGTTCGCACAGGTCTCGCCCCTCGCGGGAAAGCACGTGGTCTCTCCCGTTGTCGACAAGCTCAGCGGCGGGATCGTCGAGGAGGTCGGGAGATCGACCGAGGGCGGTACCGGGAAGACCTCGAGGGCCACCCAGGTGCGAGACGACAAGCGGCCACTCTCGACGGCCTTTGTCGCGCACGTGACCGACGGGCTCCAGTCGTACGTGAACGCGACGACGGAGAAGGTCTCGCAGCTGGGGCGCGCCCTCGAACTCTATCCCCCAGCCAGCCTGGCAGCGATCTACGACGGATTGACGATGGGTGCCCAGGCAGTCGGCGCCAAGCTTCGGGTCGACCTGATCGCCGAGTGGGCGTCGTTCGTCGCGGCGGCGAGCCTGAGCGAGGACAAGGAGGGGCACCTCGGCGGCCACGGCACGCTCCAGAACATCGTCGAGATGCCCGGCGTCGTTCAGATCGCCATGAACGTCACGCGCGGACCCGGATTCGCCATGCGGCCACGGGTCGAGGTCCAGTCGATCACGATGAACGGCATGTCGGAATCCGCGGTCTTCGAGCTTCGTCGCTCGGCCCGTCCGCTGGAGACTGTTGCGCTGCATCGCGTGGTCAGGATGACACTCGAGGACGGCCATACGGGCATCAACTTCCCCGCAGGCCGGTTCGCGCTCAGCCCGGAGAACCGTGTGAACCTGGACGACGCGAGCTGGGCGGCGCTGGCTCAGATCGCAGCCGGGAGCGTCCCCGATGACCATCCATCGAGAACGCAGGAACGGATCGCCCGCCAGGCTGCCGATCGAGGCCAGGTGGAGGGTACCGCCGTCTTCCTTCTCGCGCTCGCCAACAAGACCACCGCAGACATCCAATGACTCGCTTCGCGCGCTCTCTCATCGTTCCATTGATCGCCGGCGCGGCTTGCGGCCGCAACGAAGAACGCCCCCAGTCGTTCCCGCCCGACCTGCCCCCCGAACACGTCAAGGCGCTGGCCCCGCCGCCTCCTGATGCGCGCACGCCTGAGCCATCGTTCGGTCCCGTGGAGCTGATGCAAGAACGGTTCGATCGCGAGTGCCCGCCGACGCTGCCGCCCCGCGGCCCGGCCCCTGATTACATCGGAAGGACCATCAAGGAGTGGCGTTGGAGCTGCACTGTTCGAAGTGGGCCGGGGGTCCTCCGAACCGTGGACGCTGACTTCCAATCCGGCACCAGCGACAACGACCGACGCCTGCGCAAGATCAACGTCGTTTGTGACTGGGATAAGAACCGCTCGACGCCTCCTTGCGACGCCCTCGCGGAGGCGGTCGGCTATGTTCGAGACACCACTGGCATGGACGAGCACAACGCCACCCGTCTCATCGAAACCATCAGGCGCCATCGACCCAGCCCTTCCGACCACTGGATGCGCGTGAAGGTCGCTGACACGACCGTCCACTTCATTGCACAACTCAAGGACCGCTCCTTCGGGGTCATGCTGGAAGCCGACCCGAACGCATGGGCTCGTCCGATACCGATCATCGACGTCGAGCTCGCGGACGTTCCGTCCGCAACGCCGTAGTCGACACGCTCGCTGCGATGCCCGCCGGCGCGCAGCTCGCGCCCAAGCGCAAGGGCGCTCTTGTCCCTCTCGCGAACGCCAACAGGTTCAGTCGTCAATGACGAATCGTTCGCGGCGCCAACGCATCGAAGGCCACACCTGTCGCGAGTAGTGGCAAGCTGGCGAGCCATGAAGGACCGTGTGGGAGAGCTCGTAACGGCAGACGTGCTCGCGGTACGCCGAGGTGGCCAGGGCGCGTGCCGCCTGCATGACGGCACCTGGTTGCACGTGAGCTTCGGCGGCGGACGCGGGCGCCATCGAATCCGGGACCTTATGGATCTGAAGCCGGGCGGGACTGGAACGAATGACGACGACCGGATCCTCGGTGGCACTTACTTCTCGTCCTCGGTGATCCGACGCCTGCTCGGCGAGGAGTACCTCAGCGACGACCGGGAGCTGGATCTGCGCATCGGCGTCGACGGCTCGCCCAGAGCCTTCGAGGAGATCTACCGTCGGCTCGAGCAGGTCCTCGCGGCGAGCGAACCGCCTGAGCCGACCCGCCGCGCAACCTCACCGGTCGCGACGTCCACCACGCCTGAGCCCGCGCCGCGGACGATCGTTCCGCTCATGGTTCAACGCCCCGGCGGCCCACGGCGAGGAGCGGCCCACCACGCCGATCATCAAGTTCCACGGCTACGCCAACGGCACCGTGATCGTGTTCGCGGCGGCCGGCCAGCCCGAGCAGGCCGCGCGGAACCGCGAGCAGTGCCTGCGACTCGGCGCCTGGGAGTACGGACCGAGTGAGGCGAGCTGTACCGCGCGATCGAGCAGGTGCTGGGCCGCGTGCCAGGAGCCTGACCGCCGCTCACCACTCCTTCACGTTCTCGAACGCGGCGATCAGGCGGTCCTGCCAACCTCGACGGACCTCGGTTCCGACGTAAAGCGGCTCTCCGGTCCTCTCCTTGTAGAGGTTAACGATCGCTTCGGACACGTAGTTGGCTCGTCGGAACGTTGCGAGGTCGAACGGCACGACCGTGAGCGATCGCAGGACACCGTCCTCGACGACCGCCTCGATCCACTCGGCGCTGCGGCAAGTCGGGCAATCCCAGCTCTCGAGGATGCTGAACGTTCGCGCCGTACGAGGCTCCCGAATGATGAAATGCGACATGGCCGTGTCCACCGCATCGGCCGGGAACTCGCCTCCGGCGACGAGCACCGCGCCTGGATCGGACTCGACCCGGGTGATGACGGACGCGCGATGCGCGTGCCCCCCAGCGAGACAGCGAAACACGCCCGCGAAGTAGCTGTACGACATGGTGCTCACTCTCCGACGATCGACACGCCCCGGAGCAAGCGAACGCGAACGCGACCGCCATGCCCACAGCGCTCACGAGCAATTGCACGCATCAGCGACCGAGGATGCGACGCACGAGGTCGGCCGCGCCGGCGACGTCGGTCAAGGTGTCGGCGAGATAGCGGCTCTCCAGCACCTCCGGCAGGCACGGCTGGAACTTCGACAGGCGTCCGCGCGCACACTGCTCGGCGAAGCGAAGCGCGTCCTGGTCGTCCGGTCGTCCAGCATCGCGCAACGCTCGCAGCGCCTCACGGATCGCGACCTCGGACGTCGCCGCCTGCTCGCGGAAGCCGATGTACAGGTTGTCGACGACCACCTTCGCCCCGAGGAGCGACTCGAGTGCCCGCGCGAGGAGGTTGTTGGTCCTGCCGCCCGCGAACGTCCACAGCCGCAAGCCGATGCTGTCCGGAACCAGCTCGAAGCTCGGTGCGGAACCGATCCCGTACTCGGCGCGTAGCTCGGTGATCCGGACGCGGGCGCGCTGCGACCAGTCGGCGGGCATGTCGTCGGCGCTCAGGACGGCGCGTATCGCCTCGCACAGCTCCGGCCGGAGCAGCTGCGGTCGGCCCTGCCAGCGGGCGAGGTTGCTGGTCGCCATCGGCTCGACCCGGACAATGCCCTCATCCCAGTCGATCTCCACCGCTCGCCAGGCCTTCGCGCCGAGGACGAAGCTCAGGTTGGCGAGCTGCTCCTGCTGCGCGAAGAACACGTCGATCGCGCCGATCTCGCTCGCCCCCCAGAGGACCTTCAGGGTCTGCGGCGTCGAGAAGACCGCATACAGCTCGGAGAAGTTGCGCCAGCCGTAGAGCTTCTCGCCGCGCTCGCCCAGTGCGAGCCGTCCAGCGCTCTCGTGCAGGATCCCCTCGGCGATCATGTGGTCGACGAGGAGACGGCGCTCCACCTCACCGAGGTCGCGAAACGGGCTCGCCGCGGCGATCCACGCCCACCAGTCGGCCACCGGAATGCCCCCCTCCTGCTGCACGCCGAGCGCCATCAGCTGGTGGGCGAGAAGATGCGGCGCGCGCCGCAGCGGCTCGACCGGCTCGACGAAGCCCTCGCGGAACAACCGGACGATCGCGGCGGCGCGCAGCAACCCGTCCGGCTCGGTGGCGAGGAACGTGCAGTTCGGGACGGTGCCGTCGCGGCGGCCGGTGCGCCCCATCCGCTGGAGAAACGCCGCGACCGTGGTCGGCGCGTCGATCTGCAGCACGTGATCGAGGTCGCCGATGTCGATGCCGAGCTCGAGCGCGCTGGTCGCGACGATCACGCAGTCCTTCCCGTCCTGGAAGGCGGCCTCGGCGGTCTGCCGCTCGTCGACCGACAGGCTCGAGTGCGTCACGTAGGTCTCGACGCCGAGCTCGCGCAGGGCCTGACCGAGCGCCTCGACCTGGCGCCGGCTATCGACGAAGACCAGCCGCTTCTTGCCGGGATGGAGCCGGGCCACCATGCGCGCCGCGTTGCTCATGCTCGCGACCCAGTCGATCGCGAGCTCCGGCGTCTTGCGTCCGCCGCCCGGGTCGACGATGACGCCCGCGCGGCGCGAGCTGCCGGCGACCCATTCGAGGATGGTCGCGGGGTTGCCGACCGTCGCCGACAACCCGATGCGCTGCACGTCCTTGCCGCAGAAGCGCGACAGACGCTCGAGCACCGCGGAGAGGTGGCCGCCGCGGTCGTCTCCCACGAACGCGTGGATCTCGTCGATCACGACGGCGCGCAACCCGCGGAACAGCCGCTCGGCCGGGACCCGGCGGCTCATGAGCATCACCTCGAGGCTCTCCGGCGTGGTGAGCAGGATGTCGGCCGGGTCATCGATGAACGAGTTCTTCGCCGACGCCGAGACGTCGCCGTGCCACTTGAACGCGCGCCGGCCGATGAGGCCGGCGTAACGCTGCAACCGCGCCTCCTGGTTGTTGAGCAGCGCGCGGATCGGCGCGACGTAGATCGTCGAGCACGGCGTCCACGCCTCGGCGTCCATGCAGGACAGCACCGGGAAGAACGCGGCCTCGGTCTTGCCGCCCGCCGTGGGCGCCAGGACGATGCAGTTGTTGCCGTCGAGGATGGGCCCCACCGCCGCCTCCTGGACCGGCCGCAAGCAGGAGAACCCGAGGCCGTTGACGATCTGGTACTGCATCGCCGGCGACAGCCGGTCGAAGGCCGCACTCATGGCTCGGCGTCGCCCGGGGACAGGTCGAGCTCGATGTCGTCGACCGTCCTCGTCACACCGGCCGCCGCCGATTCCTCCGCGGTCATCTCGCTCGCCTTGAGCGCGAGATCGTAGTCCTTCAGCGGATCGAAGTCGTCGAACTCGTCGACGCGATCGAGCACGTCGACCAGGCGTCGAAGGAAGAGTCGCGGGGCGATGCCGACCTTGTTGCCGAGCTGGCCCTCGACCCCGCGCGCGACCGTGTCGATCACCGGATCGGGAACCCGTTCCCGCAGTCGTTCGGTTCGAGCGCTCGGGTACAGGTCGCGGATCCTTCGTCCTACGTCGACCAGTCTGGCGTGGTCGAATGGCTGCAACCAGATCTGCGGCGCGCGCGGATTGTGGAAGCGAGGATCGCCCGAGAAGTCGGTCTCCAGCCGCTGGGCCAGCGGCGCCAGCCGGCGAACGCCCTGCGGGCCGTCGAAGAACGCCGGCGTTCCCGTGATGAGCACGTACAGACCCGGATAGCGGCCGCCATGGACGTCGTCGATGAGCCCACGCAGCGCGTTCAGGCTCTTCTCCCGGCTGTCGCCCCGGACGCGCTGGATCGTCTCGACCTCGTCGAGCACGAGGACCAGCCCCTTGCGTCCGGTCTGGCGCAGCACCTCCAGCAAGCCGCGCAGGAAGCCCGACGCACCGTCGGAGTCGAGGTCCCCCTTGATGCCTGCCTCGCGCTTCAGCGACGCCGCGACGTTCGGCTGGCCCATCAGCCAGGCGATCAGGCCCTGTTCCGTCGCGTGATCTCCGGCGAGCCGGGCCGTGTAGCAGCTCCGCAACGCAGCGGCGTACTGGGGCTGCGTCTTGCTGACATCAGCGAGCCGACGCTCGAGCAGCTCCCCGACGGCCTTGCCGAACCCATCGGGGTCATCGGGATTGATCCCGCCGTGGTCGATGACCTCCTCCTCCAGCGTGTACAGCCACCGATCGACGAGGCTGGCGAAGGCGCCGTCGGTCCACTCCTGCGTCTGCAGGCCCTCGATCGCCCGCCGGTACAGGGTCTGCAACTTGTAGAGCGGCGTCTCGGTCTCGGAGATCTGCACCAGGGTCGTGGCGAAGCCTCGCTCGCGCGCGCGGTGCTCGAGCCAGCGCGAGAAGAACGTCTTGCCCGAGCCGTAGTCGCCGCGGACCGCCTTGAACCGACCCCGCCCGGCCGCGACCGCCTCCAGCTCCTCGTCGATCGCGCGCTCGTAGCGGTCCAGGCCGACCGCGAACAGCTCCAGCCCTCGTCGGGGGACGGCGCCGATCCGCAACGCCTCGACGATCTCGCGTCGCTTCAGCGGGCTCGCCGCTGCCGTCTTGGTGCTGGGGTCGTCCGCCATCCTCGTTCGATCCTACAGCTCGATCTCGAACTGCTGCGCGAGCTTCTGCACGTCCAGGTGAACCTGCTTGTTCACGCGGTCGTAACGGAGGATCTGGTAGCCGTCGACGTTCAGCACCTCCTGCAGCCGGGAAACCAGGCCGTTCACACGCGCTGCGAACTCGCCGAGCTCGGTCGCGAGCGCGGCGGCGTCCATCACGCCATTGCGCGCGCGCAGGAGCTCGACGGCGAGCACGGCGCGCTCCCGATCGGCCGCCCGTGACGCGCGCGCCTCCAGCAACGGCGAACCCGACAGCGGCGACTCGACGGGCTTGCGGGGCGCGGGCGCGACCGGCTCGGGCGCCGGCGGCGCGCCGACGGCGGTGAGCGGGAGCTGGTTGCTCGGCCGCGGCTTGCGCGCCATACGTCGCTCGACGGCGGTGTCCTCGAGCAGCGGGCTCGCATCGAGGTGGAAGTGCCACCACGACGGCGCGCGCGCGGGGCGAACCGCCTGGCCCCGATCGTCGACCGCGCCGGGCACGTCCGCGTTGCCGATGAACAGACACGGCGCGATTGCCTCGGCGAGGCTCGCGCCCCCGTGCTCGCCGGAGCCAGCGCCACCCCCGTATCGATGGCCGTCATCGCTCAGGAGCACGACCCCGTGCGCCCCGCGCGGCGCCCAGACGCCCTCGCCTGCCTTGAGCGCGACCTCGTGCTCGGCGATCGGCTCGTCCGGGCTCTTCCAGGGACGCCAGCGCGCGCCTCCATCCTGCATCGCGCCGCTCGCCTGCAGACGATCCGAAGGAACATGTCCGTGGTCGCTGCACAGGAGGACGGCGCGACCGCTCCGCGCCGCCGCGTCGAGCAAGTCGCGCAAGGACTTCACCGTGTCGAGCGTCCACACGTGCTGGTGCGCGGCGTCGCTCTTGAGCGACATGTCGATGGCGTTGATGACGACCGCGACCAGCCGGTGCGTCCGGTCTTCCACCCGGCTGAGCGCCTCCGGACGCGCCGAGCCATCGGCGGTCTGGTTCTCGCCGCGGAGCAAGAGCTGTGGGGCCTCGTTCGCGGGCCAGTACCGCTGCGCGTCGCGATTCGCCTGCCATCGCGACGGATCCTGCTGCGTGTCGGGCCGCGGCCCCACGGGCATGGGCTTGCCGGCGAAGAACGCGGCCCGGCTGATCTCGGTGATGGTCGGGAACGACGCCAGCACGGGCGGAAACGGCGCGTCGCCGATGCGGTGCGCCCCGATGCCGTGCCACGCCAGCGGACCCCACACCGACGCCTGCTGGCCCATCGACTCGAGCATCTCGGCCGCCTGCGCCCACGCCATGCCGTCCATCAAGACGACCAGCAGACGGCGATCGGGCTCCTCGTCGAGGAACGCCGTCGCCAGGCGCTTGACCGCCTGATCGATCGGCACGATCGCCGTGGCTGGACGCCGCGCCTCGTGCCACGCGGGGAGCGCGCGCGCGAACCGACGATCGAGCGCCTGCCGCGCCTCGTCGGCCGCCGCGAGCACGCTCGCCACGCCGCGACCGAAGGCTCCCTCGGGGACGCCGCGGGCGGCGCGCCGCGCCCAGTCGAGGTACCCGCCCTCGCGCACGTACCAGCTCGCCAGCGCCTCGACGTCGCCGAACGGCGTCATCGACGCGGCGACCTCGCGGTCGGGCCGGGTCGCCAGCCAGGTCGCGATCCGGACAGCCATCTCCGCGCGCCGCACCACCGCGGTGTGCTCGCGCGCCTGGTACAGCTCGTGACCGGACAGGCTGCGCATCCGCTCGATCGCGAGCTGCGCCGTCGCGACGCTCGGCGCCGCGGCGACGGCGGCGAGGCTCTCCCCGAGCCGATCGAGGCGCGCGCGCCAGGCGGAAGGGAGCCGCGTCGAGGCGACGAGGTGCTCCCGCAGGATCTCGTCGTCGGCGCGGCCGTCCGCGGCGTTCACCAGGCGGCGCACGCGCTCGGCCCCGGCGCGTCGCTCTACGTAACGCAGCGCCGTGTCCGCCACCGCGCCGAGCTGCGCGAGCGCCTCCGGCGTGGCCGCGTCACCCAACGCATGGAGCCCGACGGTCCGGACCCAGGTCGCCACCGCGCGATCGTCGGTCGCCGCCGTCCCGAGCGCCCCGACGACCAGCGCGAGCTCGAGCGCGGTCGCCCCGCGGCCCGCCTCCCACGCCTTCCACACCGCGGGACCGGCCGGCCCGAGGCGTCGCCGCAGGTGCTCCACCAGCGCATCGCGGACCTCCGTCGAGCGACCGGCGATCGTCTCCGTGAACTGGGCGCCTCGTCCGTCGATGGCCGCCCACCCCACGAGCACGTCGAGCGCGATCTCGCCGCCCGACTCCAGCCCACAGGTGCGATCGAGCCACGCCGCCCACATCGCGTCCACCGTGAGGCGCCCGCCGGCGACCGGAAACGTCTCGCCCGCGTGGTGCGTGAGCAGGTACTCCGCGAGCGGAGCGTCGCGCAGACTCCCGTCGACCTCCGACACGCCGAACATGGCCGCGAGCCGCGCCTCGCGCCCGATGCGGAGCACGCGCCCCTTGCGCGCGAAGCGATGCTGCAGGTCGAGCGGAACCTCGACGCTCCACGGCACCAGGAACGCGACCCGGTCCTCGGCGCCGACGTCGAGCAGGCGTCGTCGCAGCTCGAGCTCTCCCCGCACCGGAACGACCCGGACCCGCGTCCCCCGCACGTCGACGAGATCCTCGTCGCCGGTCCCGTGGAACGCCAGCAGGAAATGAGCGCGGTTGGCCCCGAACAGGCGATCCAGCTCCACCTGGAGGTCGCGGCGCGTCAGGCGTGGCGCCGTCATCCGCGTTCCCGGGAGGGCTTCGTGACGGTGATCGCACCACCGAGCTCCACGTCACCGTCCGCCGTCTCGATCGCGGCGCGCACCTCGGCGACTGCGGCGTCGAGCGCCTCGAGCGCGCGCGCCTTGCCGACCCCGTGCAGACGCCGGGTGAGCACCGCCCGACCAGGCGGGGATGGATCGGGCTTCGCGAGCAGTCCCTGCGCGTTCTCGGCCGCTCGTCGCGCACGGTCGGTCCATGGGGCGTTGATCTCGTCCTGGCGCAACACGCCGGCGAGCTCCTCGAGGAGCTCGCTCGCCCCCTCGACGTGGTCGCGCTGCTGCGCGAGGGCCTGGAACTGCCCCATGGTGAGCCGATCCCCGAGCACCTGGCCGACCGTCTTCGCCGTCGTCAAGCTCCGGCCCACCGCGGGCGCGGACGTCACCGGCTCGTAGCCGGCGAGCACCGCGATCTGCCGCAGCGCCTTCTGCCCGGCGAGATCCTGGCAGAGCTGTGCGCCCGAGCGCGCAGTCTTCAGCCGGTCCGCGTCGGGCCGAACGCCGAAGAGCTCGCGCCACGACTCCAGCGCCCCCGGCAGCTTCTCGGCCGCGGGCGCCACCTCCATCACCCGCTCCGCGAGCTGCGTCTCGAACCGCTTGAGGTTGTCGGCGTGCAGCGCGCGCCCGGGCAGCGTTAGCCCGAAGACACGGCCCGCCATGTCCAGCGCCCGCGTCCAGTCGGCGTGCGCCGGAAGCTCGGGCTTCTCGAGCACGACCTCGTCAGGGATCGCGCGTCCCGCCTCGGGCGAATACGCGTTGCCGTAGTAGACGAACGTGCGCGCGGCGTGGCGCGCGTAGCAGCGGATCACCAGATCCTCGGCCTCGACCGGCAGACCCATGCGTCCGTTCTCGTCGAGCCAGTGGCGGAGCTGCCCCACCGTCGGCTGGTCGACCGCCTTCTGCGAGCGGCGGTTCTCGAGCTCTTGCAGCACCCGGTCCTCGACCAGATGGATCGCGTTCTCGGTCACCCTCACGAGCCCCAGCTCGCCCAGCGTGCCGCGCACCTCGTCGACCATCGCCCGCTCCGCGGAGAGCCGCTTGTCGTCGCTGTCGACCAGCTGACCGAACACGTCGACCAGCAGCTCCACGCGCTTCCTGGTCAGCTTGCTGCCGAGCCTGGGGTGCCGCGGCCACCGGGACGCCAGCAGGTCCTCGATGTACACGTCCACCGCCTCGGAGAAGTTGGGCGGCACCCGCGGCGTCAGCTTCGCACCGGGCTTGAGCACATACAGGTGCTGCTCGATCGAGCGTGAGCTGTCGAGGTCCCCTTCCTTGGGTGCGGCCAGCCCGTAGGACTCCTCCAGCACGAGCATGAGCCGCGCGCGCTTGGCGCTGCGCAGGTTCTCGAGATCGGTGATCGCGCGGCTCTGGTTCTCGACGCTCAGCTCGGCGACGTAGCCGCGCGTCGTCTCCTTGCTCTCCAGGATGTGCTCGAGGATGACCAGCTCGCCGAGCAGCTTCTTCATCGCGTCCGACAAGAAGCTCGGCAGCCACGCCGCGGTCCAGCTACCGCCGGTCGACTCCATGAAGCGCTCGAGCGATTCCAGATCGTCGCTGGGTCCGAACTCGCGCTCGTCGAACGGGTAGTCGATCACGAGCCGCCAGTCCTCGTCCTCGGCGCAGCGCAGATACTCGGGGCTCATCGTGCGCACGTTGCCGAAGTAGACGAGACCGCGCCGGCTGGTGCCGCGCCACTCCACGGTGTGCGCCTTGCCCTTCTCGAGCACCTTCTCGAGCCCGAGCGCCTCGAACAAGAGGTCGCGCATCACGCGCTGCTGGGCTCCCGCCGAGTCGACGTGACGCGCCCGCTCGAGGATCGGCCCCAGGTCGACGCCCTCGAGGCGCAGCCGCACGCGCGGGTCGGCCTCGTTGCCGACCTGGAGCTGTCCGATCTCGGCCGCCCAGGTCTTGAGCTTGGTGGCGACGAGACTCGCCTCGGTGCCCGGGATCGGCACCTTCAGGGACCCGTGGTTGAGCTGCACCAGCCGACCCGCGGACAGGTCCTTCACCGCGTCGACCTCGGGCACGAGCGCTGCCACGAGCAACGTCTTGATGAGGCGGTTGTCGTTGCGGCACGCTCGCTCGGGGCACCCCGAACAGCCGAGCCGGATCGTCTCGTTGCGGATCCGCTGGCACCGCGCCGCGGTATCGGTCGCGTTCTGCCGCTGGATCATCGGCAGGAACTGGTACTTGTAGATCTGCTTGGCCGCCTCGAACCGGCTGCGCATCACGCCGTCGGCGGAGTCCTGCCCGGCGGCGAGCACGTCGAACAGATCGCCCACGCGCACGACCTCGCCGAGGCCCAGGTCGCCGGTGTGCTCGATCAGGATCTCCATCAGCAGCTTGATCGCCGTGCGCTGGCGCTGCAGCGAGTTCGACAGCGCGACCAGCACGTCGACCAGCGCCGGGCTGAACGGATACAGCTTGCGGAACGCGCCCTGGTCCTCGCCGCCGAGGAGCACGTTCCACGCCGATCCCGCTCCGCGCCGCATCCGCTCGAACGCCTCGTCGAGCGCGCGCCGAGCCTGCTCGTCACGCGGCCGCAGGATGCGCTTCTCGACGATCGCCGGCAGGTTCGAGTCCTGCAGCTCGACCGTGTCGTAGCGGCCCTCCCAGTGCTTGAGCGACTGCCGCAGCCGCATCTCCTCGACGCCCGCGTACTCCTCGCCGACCAGGTCGGCCAGGTTGCGCTGGCGCGCGATGAACGACACCAGCGGGATCTGCCGGTGCATGTCCGCCGCCTCGACCAGCTTCACCATCTTCTGGGCCTCGGCGTGCAGCCATGCCGCGTCCGACGCCCGGCCCGCCAGCCACAAGATCAGCTCGTCGAGGAACAGGACGATCGCCTCGTAGCCGAGGCTGGCCGCGTGCCGGGCCATCGTCGCCAGCCCGCTATCCAGATCGACGAAGCTCCGGTTGGTCTTCTCCCAGCCCTGGAAGTGGCTCTTGACCAGCGCGGTGAACAGCTCCTCGCGCGTCGCCGGCTCGACCGAGCTCGACGCGGCCCGGAACCGCTCGCGGTCCCAGCGCTGCCCGAACGCGCCCCAGCCCGCGTCGGCCGTCGAGCCCTCGTTCATCGGCGCGAAGAACGCCTCGTCGCCGAGCTTGGTCAGGAGGCTCGCCGCGTTGTCGAACAGCCTCTCGTCGGCGAAGAGCCCCGGCAACGTCGCGTCGGGATGCGCACGCTGCACGTGGGCGAGATACCCGGCGAAGATCGCGGCCTCGATCGACTCCTGCCCGATCATGTGGAAGTGCAGCTCGAGCAGCCGCTTCTGCCCGACGAAGCCGTGCTTGGCCCGCAGCGGATGCAGCTCGGGCAGTCGCCACGCCGCCTCGTGCCCGGCCAGGAGCAAGCTCAGCATCGCCATGAAGTGCGACTTGCCGGAGCCGAAGCTGCCGTGCAGGTAAGCCGCCTGGCTGCGCCCGTCGCGCAGCGCGCTGCCCACCAGCGTCAGCGCATGATCGAACGCCTGCGCCAGCTTGGGCGTGACCACGTACGTGTCGGCCGTCGTCCGCGGGTCCTCGATCCCCTCGCTGAGCTTGAGGACGAAGTCTCCCTTGCGGATCTGCTCGGGAAGGTCGAAGAGGTCGCGGACGCTGGTCGGGTCGGCCATGGGCGGTGCGGGGGCTCACGCGCCACCGCGCGCGCGATCCCCGCCGGACTATATCCCCGCCGGCAGCTTTCGAGGAATCCGGGAGGCTGGTCCCAGCGATCACCCCAGGGGGGCGAACAGGTGCGGGGCCGGGGGACATCGCGCGGCTACGGCGACGACCGAGCGCCAGGCGAGTCCGTCAACGGCGGGTCGTTGTCCACATGGTCTGCCGGGTTCTGGATCGTGTAGGGCCACAGCCACTCTCGGAGCGCCCTCGTCCCGCGCAGAAAATCCGGGTCGCGCGGTTCGCACAGCGTCGGCCATGCAGTGAGCAGCTTGCAGTTCCCCAGGTCCTCGACCGTCGGCGCCGGACTCACGTCGGGCATCGGCGGCAGCTGCGCCCAGATGTCCGGACCGATGATGGTGATGGGATAGAGCCGTCGGAGCTTGCGCTTAGCGATGTTCGTGCACAGGTCGTCCTCCTCCAGGCGCGACCGGGTCGCCGGATCTAGCAGCTCAGCCGAGACGGCACCACTTAGCGAGCACTCGCGGGACGCATGCGCCATCGATCGGTAGCCGCCGACGCACCCGTGGCTGATCGGATACAAGGCCACGATCGATGCCAGCAGGCGCCACACGGGCTCACCCATGATGAGTGGCAGACGGTCCGTCGTCAGCGTTACGTAGCGGACCTCGAACTCCGGGGCGGCAGGGTCGTGTGTCCGAAGATAGCAGTGGAGCTCGGATCCATACCGCCACTCCGGCGGCCAGATGGAAATCTCTCGCACCGAGGGATCGAGCGCTACGGCGCGGACTGCCTTCGCGCTGTACGCGCGACGTGAGACACCGTCCCGTCGCCAGACCACAATTTCTTCGGGCCGCAGCCCGCTGTCCTCGAAGAAGCGAACCACCTCGTCGGCCACGGCCCCCTGGTCGCTCGGCTGGTCGAGCGGGATGAAGGAGACGCCGAGCGCTCGGTCAGTCGCCGCTGACGCACTCATACTGGCTCTTGCATTGATCGTAGTAGTACACGTCGGTCCTCAGCACGATCTCGTCCCCCTTGAGGCACTGTTTCTCGAGGGCCTTCATGATGGAAGCACCGCCGAGATGCGAATCGGCCGGCACCCCGCGTCGGTGCTTGTCCGTGTAGTACGCCGGAACGATCCTCCGGTAGCTGGACTTCTGTGCCTCGCCCTCTTTGTGTCCACCGGGGCTGTCCGCCTTGAACTCCCAGACCTCGCACTTGCTGGCGATGATGCAGTCCGGTTTGCGGTGCTTGTCGCTGACCGGGAACTCTGCCTCCTTGTCGGAGCCAAGCGGCACGTCGCATCCGTAGCTGCTCCACAGGCGAGCGTGGGCCTGCTTGCCGTACGTGTTTGCGTACTGAGTCATCACGTTGTAGTTCCCGCCCAAGGCAGGGTTCCTCGAGAGCTTCTCGAGTCGACTCCGTTGCTTGGTGAGCTCGCCCTGGAGCTTCGTCCCGCGGGACTTGGTTTCCTTCTTGGCGACCAGCAACTGCGCGCGAGCTTCGAGCGATGGCAGCTGGCCTAGCACCGCGTCGATCGACGAGCGCATGCTTCCGCGGAGCCCATCGGCCGTCGCCTTGGCGTTCCGCTCAGCGTCCGTATCGCCAGGCTCCCAGTCCTCGGCGCAGAAGGCTTGCCAGATCTGCTGCATCCCGTTGCAGTCGAGGGTGTACGTCGCTCGGGCACGACCGACCCAATCGGCGACGTCGCGCTCCAGTTGGTCGCTATCGGAGCCGGCCCGACCGCGCAGACGATCAAGCGCCGCCTTGACCTTGGGGTGCTCTTGCGTCTTGACGATGTCGCGGCACGCTGCCTCGGTCTCTTCGTACCGATCTTCGAAGAAATCGAAGATCGTCGACGAGCTCGACCGGTAGGCCGACATGACTTCTGCCCAAGGACCATCGGAGCGAGTGAACCGCTGAACGTTCTCGCGAGCGGACTTCATCTTCTCGAGCCGTTCCTTCGCCTTCGCCATGCCGATGATGACCGGGTTGCCGAGCTCGGCGGCGAAGGTCGGGATCTTGTCGATGCCGTCCGAGTCATCGCCGTTTGCCGAGATGAACGAGTCGAGCTTCGAGTTCATCTCGTTGCACTTGCCGGGGAGCTCGTCGAGTGCGTGGTGGTGCTCCTTGAGCTCCTTGAAGGGTGCGATCGACGCGCGCGCCTCGCGCGCGATCGCCGGCCACTTCTCCGCGATGTCCTTGGCCTTGGGATCGGCGCCCTTGGTGCGCTCCAGGATCTGCAGCGTGCTGTCGATTGCGTCGAGCTTCTCGCGCACGTTGTCGACCGCGTAGGCACCGGACGCGCCGGGGACGTCCTTGATCTTGGCGGCCGTCTCGTTGATCAGACGGTTGAGGTTTTCCATCACCTCCTTGCGGCCCGCGGAGCTGTTCGCGAGCTTGGAGAGGACGTCCCTGACGACTGGATGGTCGGGACCTGCCTTGAGCCGCGTACATGCGTTCTCGGCGTCCCGACGGTCGTTCTTCCAGACACCCTGGATGCCGTCGGCCTGTTCGTGAAGTGCGCGCCGCACGTCGCTCCACTTGTTGTCGCTGGCGTCGAAGTACTGAACCGCTCGCCGCCAATCGTCCATCTGCGAGCCGAACCGATCCGCCTCCTCGAGGAAGCGGGTGCTCATGTTCTTGTAGTCCGACGCGATGCGAGGCAGCTTGTCGAGACCTTCGGGGTCGTTCTTGTTCGCGAACTCCTCGGCCTGCGCGACGAGCTCCTTGTCCTTTTCCTCGCAGGACTTGATCACCGGGAGCACCGAGCGCTGCGAGTTCTTCATGCTACGCAGTGCCTCCGTCGCACGCTTGAACTTCTCGATGTAGCCCGGGTACCGGTCGACCACCTCCCGCGCCTTGGAGTCGTCCCCTTTGACGCCGCTCAGGCGATTCACGAGATCGCGCACCTCATCAACGTAGCGCTCAGCGTTGCGGATCCTGCCATCGCCAGAGTCGGACTTGACGCCCGAAAGTTCGGACGCGGTGTAGCCGAGCTTGTTCTCGATGTCGCTCAGGTAGCCGCGTCGGTCCGATTCGTCGTCGGCGAACGCGAGCGAAACGGCGACGACGACGGCGGCAGCCGGCAGTAACAGCCCGACCCAGCGGGGGCAGATGCGTGGCAGGTTCATGGTCCGTGCTCCTGTTCAGAAGTAGGTGTCGGGCTTGTCGGCTGGAGGCTGCGCCGGTTGCGTCGGCGGGGTGGGTTCCGTCGGCTTCGTGGCGACCGGCGGCTTGGGCGGCGCCTTCATCCCCACCTTGATGGTGCCGCGGACGGTGAGGTTCTTGCGCATCTTGGGACCGGGCGAGGTCTGGCAGACGACGTCGTACTCGCAGCGTTCGTGCTGACCTGCGACCTCGACGTCGAAGTGCTTCTCGAGAGGAAGACCGGCGTCGGCGAGTACCTTGCGCGCCTGCTCGAGAGAGATGCCGCGCACTTCCGGCATGAAGATGAACTCGTTGGGCGTACCGATTTCGCCACGGTTGCCCTGGCTGCGCTCGACGACGTACTCGGAGCGCAGCTGGGCGGGCGCGAGCTGACCTGGCGCCGGGCGCTGGTAGCAGATCGCGAACAGCGGATACGACTTGTTGCGGTCGTAGTCGCAGCTGTAGCCCTGCGTGGCCGGCGCAAAGGTGCGGACCTCGAATCCGGCCGAGCGCAGGATCCTCTCCGCCTCCTCGGGGGTCTTGCCGAGAAGGTCCGGCATCGGAATCTGCCGATTGGAGCTGGCCGTGGAGCCCGACGTCCCAGAGCTCGAGGAGGACGTTCCACCGGGACCGGTGAGCTTGGTGGAGAATGCGCAGGATGCGAGGACGAGCAAGAAGGGAACAAGGCGGCGCACTGTGAAGCCTCCGGCGAAGGGGACGAACATCGTAGCGAGTGGGAGTGACGAACGCGGCGGCAATTCGTGGCCGACGTAATTGCACCTTCTTGAAGCGCGGCAGTCACCCACAAGGGGTGATTCGTGGCGCGTCGTGATCAGAATCGACTTCATCTCCTTCCTCCAGCAGGCAGTGCCGTTCGACAGGTGCTAGGTCTGCGTCCGAGTAACACGCCATGGACTCGATCGCGCCGCTGCCTACGACGGTGACCATCACGGACGACGGTGAGCGTCGCCATCTGGCGCGCCTGCTCCTGAGCGACGAGACCAGCGAGGTCCTCGCCGCGATCGCGGAACGGGAGCCAAGCACACTCGACCGACGCCTCATCGCGTACGGCGCACGCCTGGCGCTGGACTCGTGGGCGCAATGCCCGTGGACGGACGAATTGCTGACGCGGTTGACCGGGATGCCTTCGGCGGCCTGGCGTAGCGTCCTGCTCGGCGTCGATGCCGGCATCCCACGGAGCGCCTGGGTGCTGCCCCGTGCGATGGACCTGCCGGCACGGCGCGCGCTTACATCCATGGGTCATCCCGACCTCTCGCTGATCGCGGCGGCTTGCCTTCCCGAGCGGATGCCACCGCCGGCGGGGCTCGATCCGGCGATCGCGACGCTGGTGCTCCGGATCGCCGAGGCCAGAGAGCTGGTGGGCGAGGTGTCGCCGCCCTGGAGCGAGGACTTCGGAGAACCGCTCTACCTGCCGAGCGGGGTTCGCGAGGCCATGCAGCGTGTACGCGAGGCCATGGTCGCCGCCGAGATCACTCCGTCGGATGAACCCGAGCTCCACCGTGTGCTCGCTGGCGAGCTCGACGATGACGACGCCGACTGGATCGTCGAAACGCTCGACGATGCGGCAGCCCAGGTAGCTGATCGATACGAACCGCGTCTGCGCGGCTCACTCCCGCCCCAGGTCCGAGACGACTGGCGGCAAGAGTGGCGCGACTTCGCGCACGTGCTGGTGCGTGCCGCTCATGCGGGCACGTCGTAGTCGCGGACGCCGCGGTAGTTGTCAGACCAGACCGGTAGGGTGACGGGTATAGTCTCGTCGAGTCACGATGCGCCAGCACGCCCTGAACTTCGGATCGCGCGAGCCGTCGCCGTTCGCGGCGATCTCGCCGCTCCTCGAGCTCGGTGCGTACGAAGCGCTGTGGGCGCGCCACAACATGACGGTGAAGAAGCTCGCCGACCTGTTCCGCGCGAACCCGAACGTCTTGCCGTCGGTGCTCGTGCCGCACGACGAAGCGATCGAGATGGCCCGCACGGTCGTCGAACGACTCCGCGGTCTCGGCGTCGAGCAGTTCGGCGTCCGGATCCATCGCGCGTACGAGTACCCGGAACGGCTTCGCGACGCGAGACACCCGATCGAGCTGCTGTACTTCCAGGGTGTGTGGGAGCTGGTCGAGACGCCGAGTGTCGCGGTTGTCGGCACGCGCGAACCGACCGATGACGGCCGGGCGCGTGCGCGCAGGCTGGTTCGCGCCCTCGTGGAGGACGGCCGTACCGTGGTCTCGGGGCTCGCGGCGGGGATCGACACCGTCGCGCACACGACCGCGATCGAGGCGGGCGGCCAGACCATCGCCGTCATCGGCACGCCGCTCGGCAGCTACTACCCACCCGAGAATCGTGAGCTACAGGATCGCATCGCGCGCGAGCACCTGCTGATCAGCCAGGTGCCCGTTTTCCGGCACTCGCAGCAGTCGCCGCAGCTCAACCGGTTCTTCTTCCCTGATCGGAACCACACGATGTCCGCGCTGACGGAGGCGACGGTGATCGTCGAGGCCGGTGAGACGTCTGGCTCGCTCATCCAGGCGCGCGCGGCGATCGAGCAGGGTCGCAAGCTGTTCGTCCTGGAGAGTTGCTTCAACCGCGGGCTCAAGTGGCCGGAGAGGTTTCTGGAGCGCGGCGCGATCCGCGTTCGCGACTACGCCGACATCAAGGGCTCGCTCGCTCGCTCGTGACGCTCAAGCTCCAGCAGATCGACGAGCTGCTCCGTCCTCAGCACTTCTTTCTCACCGCCGAGGACGACTGCTACTTCCTCCGCGAGTACACCGCTGGGGCGGGCTTCGGGCACGGCGAGACGAACAACATCATCTCGAACCTGAAGAAGTCGGTCGACCGGCGCGGGTGGCCGGAGTGGAGGTACAAGGAGGCCGCCATCCGACAGGCCGGCACGGAGTTGCGCGCAGCACTCGGCGACGAGCTGCTTCGTCAGGTGACGATCGTGCCGATGCCACCGTCGCGCTCCAGGTCGAACCTCCTGTACGCCGATCGGATGCTGCGCATCGTCGAGGTCATGACCGAGGGGCTCACGTGCGACGTGCGCGAGCTGATCGTGCAGCCGAACGACATGCCGGCCGCGCACACGGCCGCCACTCGGCCACGCCCGGAGGACTGGTACGCCGCATACGCCGTCGACGAGTCATTCGCGAACCCGCCTCCCACCAACGTCCTGGTGATCGACGACGTGTTGACCGCGGGCGCGCACCTCGCAGGGCTGAAGCGGCGGCTGGTGGAGCGGTTCCCAGGTGTCGGGGTGTACGGGGTGTTCTATGCGCGCCGCGCCGTGCAGCAAGACACCGCGGGGTAGCGAGCGCTACTCGGTGACCACGAGCAGCTCGCCGCACGTCGAGCACAGGATGTCTCACTTCTGCCGAACGATATGGGGCTCCTGGTACAGCCCGATCACTTCATCGACGGCGTAGTCCCAGCAAACGTCACCGCTCTTCGTCTTCACGCAGCTTCGGCCATCGCCGCCGAGATCGCGTG
>ERZ761602.1242-NODE-1242-length-47444-cov-14.584228_pt1 | contig 47444 bp, 28 predicted proteins | sample MGYA00512165_ERZ761602 | MGnify/ENA primary metagenome ERZ761602 (study PRJEB28899, sample SAMN02445085) | bioreactor sludge metagenome | biome: EBPR sludge; isolation source: Thorneside wastewater treatment plant | place: Australia: Brisbane, Thorneside...
CGGAGTTCCCTCGCAGACAGCCGCGGTTTAGCACGGCCCGCGCCGGCCCGTCTCGTCGAGGAAACCTCAGAACGTCATTTGGCGCGCAACCGCGGCCGGGGGCGATCGATAGGACAGCTCATGAAAGCCACGAGCCCTGTCCTGAGCCAGACCCAGCACCCCTTCGGCGACCCCGCCGCCACCCAGTACCACCAGCGCGACGCGCTGATGGTCGAGCTGATGCGGCGCCAGACCAACCCGCACCTCGAGCCGGTCATCATCGAGCGCGATCCGCTGGCGCCGGTCAGCGGGGAGATCTCGGTGCCGGCGCGTCACGGGTGGACGGTCGTCGCGGTGGTGCTGCTCGTCGTCGCGCTCGTCGGCTGCACGCTCGTCGCGCTGTGAGTGTCCTCGAACGAGAACGGCGGATAGGCGTCGACGAGCGAGGCCTGGTAGGCGAGGAGCCGGACGCTCCAGCGCTGGAGCCCTTCCAGGTAGTGGAAGGCGCCGCGGCCGATGCGCTCGCGGAAGAGGATCGTGAGCGCCGCCCAGAGCCAGACGAAGCTGCCGATGAACCCGAGCACCGCGAGGACGAGCGCGCTGGGCAGGCCGGCGATGACGCGCCAGATCGCCGAGCTCGCCGTCGGACGGCCGCCGGTCGCGAGGTCGAGCTCGACGGTCTCGGCGGCGGAACGCGCCGGCAGCCGGTCGGTCAGGAGCCCGACCCACGCGCTCACCGCCGCGAACCAGCGAAGCGCGTGCGCGACGCGTGGTCCGTCGTCCGCAAGATATGCGTTGGCGCTGCGTGCGCCCAGGCGCACGGCGGCGAACGCCGGGAGCGCGAAGAACGCGCAGAGGAAGACCGTGCCGAACGAGATGCCGAGGATCCCGAGCGCGACGAACGCCACCAGCCGCACCAGCAGCTGCAGGCGCGTCAACCGCGTCGGGAACGGGACGTGGAAGTGCACCGGATGAGCCTGCATGCCGCCTCAGGGATGCATCGGCCATTCCGGAACGCGCGATGCATCGCGATGGACCGGACGTCCCATCGGAGCTCCTCATGTCCAGACTCCTCGCAGGCGCCTTCTTCATCCTCGTCCTCGCGCTCGGCGCGAGCTGCCTCGTCCGTGCGCGCACGCACGGCGCCGTCGTGGTGTCCCAGCCCGATCTGGTCGCGGTCGCGCCCGGCGTGCACGTGATCGCGGACTACGGCGAGCCGATCTTCTTCGCCGACGGCGTCTACTGGTGGTACGTCGACGGGTACTGGTACCGGTCGTCGATGTACACCGACGGCTGGGTCTACGCGGCGCGCCCGCCCCGCGTGATCCTGTCGATCGGCGATCCGCACCGCTACCGCCACTACCGGCCGCACGGCTACGTCGTCCGTCACCGCCCCGCGCCGGTGCACACGATCCGCCGGCCCGCCGTGCGCGAGCGCCACGACACGCGGCGCCGCGTCCGCGATCACCGGTAGTCGGGCGGTCCGGCCCCGGGGGCCCGCGGGCAGGCTCGGGTCGGGATCGGTCAGAAGCAGGCGCCGACGGGGCCGCCGCTCGGCTGGAAGCACTGGCCGGCGGCGCACGGATGCTCGGCGTCGCACAGCGGGCGGCACACGCGGGGGGCGCCGGGGAGCGAGAGGCAGACGTGGTCGGCGACGCAGTCGGTGTCCGCGGCGCACGCGGCGCCGGCCGCGCTCGCGCCCGGCGGGCGACACACCGCGAACAGGTCGAGATCGCCGCCGAGGCCGCTCCACACCTCGGCGCAGGTCATCCCGTCGCTGCACGACGCGGCGAACGGCGCGCACGACGGGCCACACATGCCGGCGACCGGCGCGTCGGTGAGGTGCGCGCAGGTCTGGCCGGAAGCGCAGGGCTCGTCCGCGCTGCAGATCGCGCGGCAGACGCGCGTGCCGCCCTGGGCCGGCGGGAGCACCCCGATGAACGTGCAGAAGAGGCCGGCGGCGCAGTCGTCGTCGCCGAAGCCGCCCGGGCCGCGCGTGCAGGCCGCGCCCTCGACCACGGCGCCGGTCACGGGGCGGCAGGCCGTGACGAAGCCGTCGTTCTCCGGATCGACGAACGTGCACTTCTCGCCGCGCGCGCACCCGCGCTGCGCCGCGGGATCGCACGGCCCGACGGCGGCGTCGGGCGACGGCGCGGACGCGGCGTCGAGGGGAAGCGCGTCATCCTCGCCGCCGCCGCAGGCCGTGCCGAACGAGCCGGACGCACCGGACGCGATGAGCAGGACGAGGACGAGGAGCCGTCGGGATCGCACGCTCGCCATACGAGCTGGCGTGCGCGCCGGATCAGCTCGCGGTGACGAGCTCGTCCTTCAGGTAGTCGCGCTTCTTGCCGGCGACGTTGCACGCCACGCGCGCGGCGTTCCAGCCGCACACGAGGTCGCCTTCGGTGCCGAGGCCGGTCAGGACCTGGCTCGACGCCAGCGTCAGGTTCTTCATCCCGGTCGCGTACGGCGCGGCGGCGAGGCCGGCCGCTCCCTCGAGCGTGCCGCGCCACACCGAGGGCGGCATGGCCGGCAAGCCGCGCGGGACCTCGTAGGTGCCGCGCCCGCTCGTGATCGGCGCGGTCGCCTCGTGCGGTGAGTGCAGGAGGACGAGGTGGTCGGCGAAGTAGGGCATCACGCCGTCGAGCACGTCGAGCAGGCGGGCGCGCAGGCCGGCGGCGCGCGGCGCGAGCGCGGCGAGGTCGGGGCCTGGGCCCGCGGCCTCGTCGTCGGTGGCGGGCAGGAACGCCGCGACCGTGATCAGCACGCGGCCCTGATCGTCGGCCTCGCCGGCGTGGATCGCGAAGCCGTCGCGCGCGTCGCCCGTGCTTGTCGCGACGCCGTCGGCGTCGGTGTCGCCCAGCACGAGCACGGTCGGCGCCATCCCCTCGGGCACCGCCGCGGCGTCGATGACGAGGTTGAGGGTGTAGCGCCAGCCGAGGCGGCGCTGCGCCTCGGCGAGCTCGACGAGCCGCCGCGGCGGCTTCTTGCCGAGCAGGTCGACGACGTTCGCGAGCGGCGTCGCGGCGACGACCTGGCCCGCGCCGAGCTCCTCGCCGGACGAGAGCCGCACCGCGGTGATCTTGCTCCACCCCTGCACCAGCTCGGAGACGTTGCCGGTGCGGAGCTCGCCGTTGGCGGCGGTCAGCTTCTCGACCAGGAGCTCGCGCAGGCCGGTGCCATCGCCGCGCAACGGGGGCGCGCCCTGGCGCCACAGCTCCAGCGCGCGCGCGATCGCGAGCGGCGCCGGATCCACGGCGCGCCCGCCGATCGCGGCCGCCGCCCGGGTCAGCGCGGCGACGGGCGCCGGCGCGTCGCCGACGGTCGCCCACCACGCCTGCGCGACCTCGGCGGCGCGCGCGGCCTGCTTCACGACGTCACGGCGCTCGAAGAAGCCGACGCCGGGGAACGCGTCCTCGCCGTCGAGGATCGCGTCGGCGGCGTGGGCGACGGCGGTCGCGCCGTCCCACGCGGCGAGGGTGGCCGCCGCGGTCGCCGGCGTCTCGCGCTCGAGCTCGCGCGTCTGCACGGCCACATCGGCGGCGAGGTCGACGCGCAGATCCGGCCCCACGATCTGGACGGTGGTGCGCACCTCGCGGGCCCGCCGCTTGAGCGCGTGATCGAGGCCGAGCTCGCGCACGACACGCGCCGCGCCGCCGGTGCCGCGCCCGGGCATCGCCCCGGGCTCGACCGGCAGCTTGAACGGGCCGAGCGTGTAACGCGCGGGCTGATCCTCGCGGCCGAGCACCAGCGTGCGCAGGCCGCGGCGCGCGCACAGGGCGGCGCAGCACAGCCCCGCGAGGTCGTCGCCGACGACGATCAGGTCATAGGAGTTGGTCGGCATCGGCGCCGCGGATCGCGACCGTGCGACCTTCGCACACGAGCCGGCCCTGGGCCAGCGCGCGGACCACCGCCGGCAGGAGCCGGTGCTCCTCGACCTGGATGCGATGGTGCAGCGTCTCGGCGGTGTCACCGGGCAGCACCGGCACCGCGCGCTGCGCGATGATCGGCCCGGTGTCGACGCCGGTGTCGACGAAGTGCACGGTCACGCCCGCGACCTTCACGCCGTGGGCGATCGCCTGGGCCGGTCCGTCGGTGCCGGGGAACGCCGGCAGGAGCGCGGGGTGGGTGTTGACGATGCGCTGGGGGTACGCGCTCACGAACGTGGACGTGAGCACGCGCATGAAGCCGGCGAGCACGACCGTCTCGACCCCGTGCTGCGCCAGCGCGGCGAGGAGCGCGTGCTCGAACGCCTCGCGTCCGCCCGCCGTCCGGTGATCGACGACGAGCGCGGGCTTGCCGGCGTCGGCGGCGATCTCGAGCGCGCGCACGCCCGGCTTGTTGGAGATGACGACGACGATCTCGGCGGGCGCGAGCTCGCCGGCGGCCTCGGCGGCGAGGAGCGCCGCCAGGTTGGTGCCGCGGCCGCTGACGAGGACGCCGACCCGCACGGTCACGCCCTGGCGTAGCGGCTGGGCTCGCCGCCGCCCCGCGGCACCAGCTTGCCGACGGCGCGCCCCTGCCACGGCGCGAGCGCGGCCAGCGCGGTCTCGGCGTCGGCGGGCGGCACGACGATCACCATGCCGAGGCCCATGTTGAACGTGCGGCGCATCTCCAGGTCGTCGACGCCGGCGGTCGCGATGAGCCGCATGACGCCCGGCACCTCCCAGGTCGACGGATCGAGCTCGACCGCGAGCGCGTCATCGGAGAGGAAGCGCGGCGGGTTCTCGACCAGGCCGCCGCCGGTGATGTGCGCGGCCGCCTTCCACGGCAGCGCGCCCAGCGCGCGGAACGCCGCGGCGTAGATCACCGTGGGCGTGAGCAGCGCGTCGGCGACGGTCGCGCCGCCGAGCTCGTCGGGGCGCGCGTCGAAGGGCAGGGCGAGGGTCTCGAGCAGGACCTTGCGGGCGAGCGAGTGACCGTTCGAGTGCAGCCCCGACGACGGCAGGCCGATGATCACGTCGCCGGCGGCGAGGTCGGTGCGCGGGCGGATCGCCGGCCGGTCGACGACGCCGACGCAGAACCCGGCGAGGTCGTAGTCGTGCGCGGCGTAGAGCCCGGGCAGCTCCGCGGTCTCGCCGCCGACCAGCGCGCAGCCCGCCTGCCGGCAGCCCTCCGCGATCCCGGCGATCACCGTGGCCGCGACGTCGACGTCGAGCGCCCCCGCGGCGAAGTAGTCGAGGAAGAAGAGCGGCTCGGCGCCGGTGACCAGCACGTCGTTCACGCACATCGCGACGAGATCGATCCCGACCGTGTCGTGTCGACCCGTGGCGAGCGCCGTCTTCAGCTTGGTGCCGACCCCGTCGGTGCCGGAGACGAGGATCGGCTCGGACAGCCCGGCCGGGAGGCGGCACAGCGCGGCGAACCCGCCGATGCCGCCCAGCACCTCGGGCCGCATCGTCGAGCGCGCCAGCGGCTTGATGCGGTCGACGAGGCGGTTCCCGGCGTCGATGTCGACGCCCGCGTCCTTGTACGTGATCGCCATCGGCGGACGTGTACCACAGTCGCCGATCCCGTACGATGCCGGCAGTGCCGCCCGGTCTCCGCGTCGATGTCGTCATCCCCGCCCGCAACGCGGAGACCGCGCTCGGAACGCTCCTGGCCGCGCTCCCGTCGCGCGAGATCCGCGCGCTCGTGGTCGTCGACCGCAACTCCGCCGACGCCACCGCCGGCGTCGCGCGCGACCGCGGCGCGATCGTCCTGCGCGAGCCCTCGGGCGGCTACGGCGCGGCCTGCCAGCGCGCGCTCGCGCACTTCGCCGAGCTGCCGGAGCCGCCCGACGTCGTCGTGTTCGCGCCGGCCGACGCCTACCTCGTCCCCGAGGACCTCGCGTCCCTGCTCGTCCCCATCGCCGAGAAGGACGCCGAGCTGACCATCGGTGTGCGCGGCGCCGGCAGCGCGCTGCGTGACAAGGTCGTCCTCGGGCTCATCGAGGCGGTCTATCGCCACCGGTTCCGCGACGCGGGCCCCGTGCGCGCGATCCGCTATCCGGCGCTGGTGGCGCTGGGGATGAGCGACAAGGGCGACGGCTGGAACGTCGAGATGCTCGTGCGCGGCCTCAAGCTGGGCCTCGGGATCCTGGAGGTCCCGGTCGGCGACGGCGGCCCGCGATCCCGGCTCGGGGTCCGGGCGGCGGCAGTTGCCGGCGGTCGTTCGTTGTTCCACATCCTCCGGCACGCTACCGTGCGGTGAGTGGGGGGACTGGCATGTCCGAGCACCTGATCGATCGCTTCGCCAAGGATTACGAGCCCGGCACGGTGCTGTTCCGCGAGGGCGACCCGGGCGACTTCATGTATGTCATCCAGTCGGGCTCGGTCGAGATCCGGCGCGAGATCGGCGAGCTCGAGCGCGTGCTCGCGGTGTTGCCCGCCGGCGAGTTCTTCGGCGAGATGGCGCTCATCAACGCGCGGCCACGATCGGCGACGGCGGTGGTGCGCGAGCCGTCGCGCCTGCTCGTCATCGAGCCGCGGACCTTCGAGGCCATGCTGCGCGGCCGCGTCGAGATCGCGGTGCGGCTCATCCGGACGCTCGCGTCGCGCCTCGAGCGCGCGAACCAGCAGATCGAGCTCCTGCTCCTGCCCAACGCCAACCATCGGGTCGTGCAGTGCCTCCGCCGCATGGCCGACGAGCAGATCGCCGCGGCGGGCGCGGCGGGCGCCGCCGACAGCGCGGTCTTCCTGCCCGTCGACGCGAACGATCTCGCCGCGCGGGTGGCGCTCCCGCCGCACGAGGTCGCCGAGATCCTGTCGCGCCTCGCGCAGGCGCGGCTGGTGATGACCGCGGACGAGGCCGGCATCACCGGAGCCGACAAGGGCTTCGTGATCCCGGAGGTCGGCCGGCTCCTGGAGTTCCTGGAGTTCCTGGAGCTGCGCGAGCGCTACGGCAGCTTCTGATCGGGCGCCGGGGCTACGCGGCGGCGACGCCGTCCCGGATCTCGCAGATCTTGCGGACCAGGCGGGACAGGTCGTCGTTCTTCCCGTGGATGACGGTCTCGATCTCGGGCGCCATCTGGTGGAGCTGCGCCGAGAGTGCGGAGGAGCTGGTTCCGGTGAGCAGGGTCGGGATGACCGCCGCGATGAAGGAGCCCTCCCAGATCTCGCGGACGGCGGAGGCCGCGGAGCTGGCCTGCACGATCTTGAACCCCTCGGCATCGAGCGCCCGCGCGATCTCTTCGCGCTCGCTCTCGATCTCGTTCACGACAAGGATGAAAGACGCAGACATCGCAACCTCTCGACTGGCGCCCCACCAGGATCGTTGTCCGGGTGCCGCCTAGGCTGTTCTGGGTATCATCAGCGACCAGACCATTAGCAGATGGCTGGCAAGTACGCGAGCAAATTTCAGGGGTTTTAGCCCTCCCGGCGATCTGTCACACGCTCCTGGCCACTTGCGGGATGAAGGGGGTTTGGGTATCTACGGCCGTCCACATGGCCTGGTGGTCCCGAACGAGCGGTCTCGCGACCGAGCACAAGAAGTCCGTCCCCAAGGGGATCTGGACCAAGTGTGAGCGTTGCACCACCACGATCTACGAGGACGACCTCATCGCCAACCTGCGGGTCTGCGGGAGCTGCGGGCATCACTTCCGCATGTCGACCGATGAGCGGCTCCAGATGTTGCTCGACGGGCCCTGGACCGAGCACGACGAGCACCTGGAGAGCGCCGATCCGCTGGGCTTCCGCGTCGATGGCAAGAAGTACGCCGACCAGATCAAGGCGACCATGCGCAAGACCGGCGGCGGCGACGCGTTCCGCGCCGGCACTGGCACGATCGGCGGGATCGAGGTCGAGCTCGGCTGCTTCGTCTTCGAGTTCATGGGCGGGTCGATGGGCTCGGTCGTGGGTGAGAAGATCACGCGCCAGTTCGAGCGCGCGCTCGCCCACAAGCGGCCCGCGGTGCTCCTGTCGGCGTCCGGCGGCGCGCGCATGCAGGAGGGCGTGCTCTCGCTGATGCAGATGGCCAAGACGTCGGCGGCGCGTTCGCGGCTGCGCGAGGCGCGCGTGCCGTACATCTCGATCTTGCTGCACCCGACGACCGGCGGCGTCGCCGCGTCGGTCGCGATGCTCGGCGACGTCATCCTCGCCGAGCCCGACGCGCTCATCGGCTTCGCCGGGCCCCGCGTCATCGAGCAGACGATCCGGCAGCAGCTGCCGCCGGGGTTCCAGCGCTCCGAATTCCTCCTCGAGCACGGCATGGTCGATCAGGTCGTGCCACGGTTGCAGCTCAAGGCCGCGACCGAGCGTCTGCTACGCTGGTTCACGGCGACGCCGACGCCCGCCTCGGCGGGCGACGCGGACCCGGCGGAGATGCCGCCGGCCGACGTGAGCGAAGACTAGACGACCCCGGACCAAGCCGGGACGACGAGGGAGTAACGTCATGAGCGACGCGTATCGTGCGCTGCTGGATCGGTTGTTCGCGGCGCGCCGCGCGGGGATCGTGCTCGGGCTCGAGCGGGTGAGCCCGGTGCTCGCGCGGCTCGGTCACCCGGAGCGCTCGCTCGGCCAGATCGCGCATGTCGGCGGCACCAACGGCAAGGGCTCGACGGCCGCGATGGTCGCCGAGCTCGCGCGGTCCGCCGGCAAGAAGACGGCGCTGTTCACCTCGCCGCACCTGGCCAGCCTGCGCGAGCGCTTCGTGATCGACGGCGCGCCGGCGAGCGAGGACGCGATCGTGGCGGCGGCGGCGAAGGTGGTGGCGGCGGGCGGCGACACGCTCACGTTCTTCGAGCAGGTGACGCTCATCGGGTTCGTACTGTTCGCCGACGCCGGCGTCGAGCTGAGCGTGATCGAGGTCGGGCTGGGCGGGCGGCTGGACGCGACCAACGTCGTCCTCGCGGACGTCGCCGCGGTCACCGGCGTCTCCATGGATCACGAGTCGATGCTCGGCCGGACGCTGCGCGAGATCGCGGCCGAGAAGGCCGGCATCTGGAAGCCGGGGCAGCGCGCGATCATCGGCATGTCGGGCGAGCCCGAGGCGGTCCCGTGGCTGCGCGCGGCGGCGGCGGCGGCGGGCGTGGGGTGGATGCGGGTCGTCGAGCCGATCGACGTCGCGCGGGCGCCGTTGCCGGCGCTGCTCGGCGAGCACCAGCGCGTGAACGCGGCGTGCGCGCTCGCGATCGCCGACGCGCTCGGGCTCGCGCTCGAGCCCGACGTCAAGGAGCTGGCGCTGCGCAAGGCCGTGCACCCGGGTCGCATGGAGATCGTGGCGGAGGCGCCGGTCGTCCTCCTCGACGGCGCCCACAACCCGCACGGCGCGCGGGCGCTGGCGAAGTTCGTCGCGCGCCGCGCCGAGCGTCCGCGCGTGCTCGTCCTCGCCGTCTCCGCCGACAAGGACGCCCGCGGCATGGTCGAGCCGCTTGCCGGCGCCTTCGACGTCGTCGTCGCCGCCGAGTACGCGGATTCGCGGGCGATGGAGCGGGCGAAGCTGGCCGAGGTCGTGCGGCGCACGGCGGGCGGCACCGACGGCGGCGTGCGCGTGACGATCGCGCCCGGCGGGCTGCGCGAGGCGGTCGAGACCGCGCGCGCCACGGCGGGCCCCGAGGGGCTCGTGGTCGTCTCCGGCTCGCTCTTCGCCGTCGGCGAGGTGCGCCCGCTGTTCCGGGCGATGCCCGTCGATCCGATCGCCGTGAACGATCCGGCGCCGCGCGCCTCGTAGGCGGCGCTCACCTCACGACGTACTGCCGGTGCCGTTCGTGCGCGAACGGGTGGAAGCCGTGCTTCTGGTAGACGCCCAGCGCCGCCGGGTGATCGAGCGAGCACGTGTGCACCCACAGCCGCCGGAGCGCGTGGTCCTTCCACGCCTCCTTGATCCCCCAGCGCAGGAACCACGAGCCCAGCCCGTGGCCGATCGCCTCCGGGAACAGCCCGAAGTAGGCGAGCTCGCATTCGCCCGCGGTGCGGCGATCGAGCTCGACGTAGCCGGCGGGGACGCCGTGTCGCCACGCGACGTGGACCTCGATCGCCGGATCGTCGATGACGGCGGCGAGCTGCTCGTCGCTCCAGCGCTTGCGATCGTACCAGTGCCAGGGCGCGCCGACCGCGTCGTAGAGGTAACGGTAGAAGCGCACGCCCGGCGGCGACGCGTGCACGACCTTCACGCCGTCGGGCGGGTGGGGGAGCGCCGGGCCGTGGTGGCCGCGCATCTCGAGGTGCGTCGTCAGCACCTCGACGATCTCGCGCGTACCGGCCAGGCCCGGCGGGATCGTGTCGAAGAGCGGGAGCTCGCCGTGGGGCGCGACGACGGCCTCCGCCAGCGTCGGCGCCGGCTCCATCTGCGCCACGTGTGGAGGTGCGCCGGGTGGGGAGACGAGCAGCCGCCCGCGCGCCGACACGGTGCGCCCCACCAGCGCCTCGCGCTCCTCGTCGTCGCGGCCGCCGATGCGGAGCGAGCCGCCGCCGGGCAGGACGATCGCGCACAGCCAGTGCGTCGGTCCGGCGGGGCCCATCACGCGGTACCGCCCCTGGTGGAACATCTCGTAGCGTCCGACGACCTCCACGTCCTGCCCGTCTCGTGCCGCCAGCCCGGGCGGCAATCGGTCGGCTTCGTCGCTCATCGGACCCGAATGTACCCGGCGATGTCCAAGCGGGAGCGCCCGTCGTGGGTCCAACGTCAGCTCATCGACCGGGTTCCGGGTGCTACCGTCACCGGCGGGGGAAACGCATGAGATCCAAGCTCTCGATCGTCGTGGTGGTGGGGGTCGTCTTCATCTCCGGCCTCGTCATCCAGCAGAACGCCTGCAGCTCCGACGACGGCTGGCCGCCGCACGACGGGAAGGTGCGGCAGACCGTCCGGATCGACGCGTACGGCCTGCGCCGCGGCGGCGAGGGGACGGTGACGATCGCGGCGACCGTCAACTTCACGCGGAAGGAGGCGGACGTCGTCGACCGCGTGCCCGTGCCGAGCTTCCGCTCGATCTCGCTCGCGCTCGTCGACGGCAAGGGCGTCGCGACGTCGCTCCCGGTCAAGAAGTGGGAGAACCAGGAGGGGGCGAGCCGCGCGACGGTGACCTTGCCCGAGGTGCCGGACGGCGACTACAAGCTGCGCGCGACGTACCAGACGCGGGCCGGCGGCGGCGACGTCGAGGCGAACCTGCCGCTCTACACGCCGGCGCGGATCCACGTCATCACCGATCGTCCGCTCTACGAGCCGGGCAACCTCGTGCGCTTCCGCGCCGTCGTCCTGCGCGCGCGTGACCTCGCCCCCCTCGACGGCCGTCCCGGCCGCTGGATCGTCAAGGACCCGGACGGCGAGGTGCTGCTCGAGGAGCAGAGCCCCGCCGGCGACTGGGGCGTCGTCGCCGGCACGTTCCCGCTCGACAAGGGCGCGCCCACCGGCACGTGGCGCGTCGCGTGGGAGTCGGCGGACGCCACCGACGAGGTGCCGTTCGCGGTCGAGCCTTTCACGCTGCCGCGCTTCCGCGTCGACGTCGCGGCGGCGAAGCCGTACTACCGTCCGCTCGAGTCGCCCGTCGTGCGCGGCGCGGTGGTCTACAGCTCGGGGGCGCCGGTCGCGGGCGCCGAGCTGGCCATCGAGTGGGACATCGACGGCGACTGGCCGCCGCCGACGTCGTGGCTGGAGGGTCAGCTGCCGAAGGTCGCGAAGGTCGCGGCCAACGGTCGCTTCGAGCTGAAGCTCCCGGAGGTCCCGCGCGACCTGCAGGGCCAGGTGACGATGACCGCGCGCATCTCGGCCGTGGATCCCGCCGGTGATCGCGTCGAGGGGCGCACCTCCGTCCTGCTGAGCGAGGACGGCATCGCGGTCTCCGCCGTCACCGAGATCGGCGACGGCCTGGTGCAGGGCTTCAATAACCGCCTCTATATCCGGGTGACGACGCCCGACGGCGTCGTCGTGCCGAAGGCGGCGATCACGGTGAAGCGCGCCTGGCAGGGTGACGACCCGGGGCTCGCCGCCACGCTCGACGAGGACGGCGTCGCCTCCCTGCAGCTCGATCCCGGCGCGCCGGTGAACGTCGTCATCCCGGCCGTGCCGTACCGGCCGCCGCCCTTGCCGCAGCTGGTGACCCGCGACGAGCCCGAGGAGCTCGTCGGTCAGGAGGGCGCGTCGCTCGCCGACCAGGTCGAGATGGACCGCTGGCTCGCCGCGCTCTCGCCCTGCGCGCTCTGGTACGACGAGTCGGACAGCGGGGTCTCGGTGGGGATCCGCGCGACCACCGGCGGCGCGCTCACCGTCGTCGCCGCCGGCTCGACGCCGCTCGATCGCTGCGTGGTCGACACGCTGCGCACGAAGCGACTCCCCGGCGGCCCCGACCGCATGTACGCCGTGACCTTCTCGTTCGTCGATCCGGCGCTGCCGCGGCTGGTCGCCTCGGTCGACAGCGCGCTCGACGTCCCCGAGGGGCTCGAGACCGCGGTGAGCGAGCTCGCGATGCGCGCGCGCAGCTGCTTGCCGCGCGACGCGCAGGGCAGCCTGCCGCGCGCGCTGACCTGGACCGCGCGCGAGGGCTCGAAGGAGATCCTGTTCGGCGGCTGGCTCGCCGATCCGGCGAGCGGGGAGGAGGCCGCGGTGAGCGCGATGGCGTGCGCCCAGGGGCGGCTCACCGGCGCGCGGGTCGCGCTCGAGGAGGAGGCCCCTGCCGACGCGATGGGCCTCGTGCGCTTCACCGTCGAGCCGCCGGTGATCGAGGGCGAGTCGCGGCCACAGCCGACGACGATGCTCGGCTACGAGCTGGTGGTCACCGCCGATCTCGAGGGCAAGCCGAGCACCAGGCTGCGCATCCCGCCGGGCGAGGTGCCCGATCTGCGGCTGCGCGTCCAGCCGGTGCTGGCGAAGGCGGGTGACAAGGTGAAGGCCGAGCTCATCCGCGGGCCGGCCTTCGCCGCGTCGGGGCGCACGCTGCCGAAGGAGCTCGTGCTCGAGCACCTGAAGGGGAAGCTCACCGCCGAGCTCGACGACAAGAAGCAGGCGGAGCTCACGATCCCGGCCGGCGCCGAGGGCTGGCTCGAGGTGAGCGGCGGCGGCGCGCGGGCGCTGGTCTACGTGAAGCCCGAGAACGATCTCGCCGTCGCCGTGACGCCGAAGGCGGAGCGCTACGCGCCGGGCCAGCAGGCGGAGCTGGCGATCACGACGACGCTCGGGGGCAAGGGCGCCAAGGCGGCGGTCGGGCTCATCGGCGTCGACGAGAGCCTCGGCCAGCTCGCCACCTTGCCCGGCGTCGACGCGCTGGCGCGGCTGCGGCCGCAGGTCGAGACGTCGTCGCCCGCGTTCGGCGTGCTCGACGGCCAGGCGCTCGCGCTCGGGCGTGTCCGGGGCGTCAACGCGGCGGCGGCGACGATCCTGCGCGTCGGCAGCATCCCGCGTCCGCCCGAGCTCGACGCCGTGGTGTCGGCGCAGGGCGAGACCACGTTCGATCCGATCGCGGAGTTGACCGACAACTTCTACAACGTGCTCGCCGAGCTCCACGTGCAGGTGCGCGCGTGGGAGGCCAGCGCGCCGCCCCAGGAGCAGATGAAACCCGAGACCATGGTCCGGCTGTGGCAGCAGGCGATCGACGCCTGCGCGCGGCGCAAGGAGCCGGTCGTCGACGCCTGGGGGCGGCGCCTGCGCCTGTCGCGGCTGCCGGAGGACCTCCTCATGCTGACCGATCCGCGCGTCGTGGTCGCGGTGGGCACGCGGCTGCCCGAGGACGTCGAGAGCTGGACCGCCTACGTGCGGAAGGGGAACAAGTGATGCGGATCAACCGGCTGGCGATCGCGCTCTGTCTGTTCCTCGCCGCGTGCAAGGGTGACGGTCCGCCGCGGGACTGGGACCGGCGCGCGCAGGCCGCCTCGAACGAGGAACCGTCTCCGCCCGAGGAGGACGACTGGGGCGAGGACGAGTCGGGTGGCACCGGCACGGCGATGGCGCTCGAGGAGGGGAAGATGGGGAAGAAGGACTCGGACCGCGCCGAGGGCCAGTACAAGATGAAGAAGGCCGGGGATGGCTTCGGCTACGGCCGCAGCGGCTTCGGTCCCGGCGGCGGAGGCTCGGGCTACGCCACGGTCGGCGCCGCCAGGCCGGCCGAACCGGCGTCGCCGGCGGCCGACGACGCGCCCGCGCGCGGCGGCAAGGACAAGCACCGGCCCGAGGGCATCACGCGCGCGTGGTTCCCCGAGACGTTCCTGTTCGAGCCGCGCATCGTCACCGACGACGCCGGCGCGGCCGAGGTCAGGGTGCGCGTCCCCGATCGCCTGACGACGTGGCGCGTGCTCGCGCTCGCGCACTCGCGCTCCGGCGCGCAGGGCGCGGCGGTGACGAGCTTCCTCGGCACGCTGCCGACGTACGTCGATCTCGTCGTGCCCGACACGCTCGTCCGCGGCGACGAGGTGCGCCTGCCGGTGCAGCTGGTCAACACCAGCGAGAAGGCGGTGACCGAGACGCTCTCGCTCGAGGCCGACAACGCGCAGCTCGCCGGCGGTGGCGGCGCGCGGACCCTGCCGGCGCAGGGCGCGCTCGTCGACTACGCGCGCCTGGTCGCGACCCGCCCGGGCCAGATCACCCTGCGCGCCGGGCTCGGCGAGAGCGACGCGGTCGTGCGCACGATCGAGGTGCTCCCCGTGGGACGTCCGGAGACGGTGGTGCGCACCGGCACGCTGGCCGCCCCGCGCACGCTCTCGATCGAGGGGCCGGCCGGCGCCGATCCCGAGACCGGGCGCGTGCGGCTGCTGGCGTTTCCCGGCGCGCTCGCGCTCCTGCGCACCGAGCTCGCGGTGTGCACCGCGCGGCAGAGCGTCGCCGACGACGCGTACGCGCTCATGCTCGCGGGCCACGCCAAGGCGATGCTGGCCGCGCTCGGCGACGAGGCCGACCCCGAGGCGCTGCGCACGCTGTCGATCCTCACGGCGCAGCGCGCGGTCCGTCACGGTCGCGCGCTCGACGTCGATACGGCGACGCTCGTCACCGAGGCGGCGCTGGGGCACGCGCAGAACCCGGTGATCACGCGCCTCGGCGAGCGCGCCGCCGGGTTCCTCGTCCGCCAGCAGCGTCCGGACGGCACGTTCGCCGGCGGCAGCGGCTGGACGCTGCAGCGCGTCCTCGTCGCCACCGCGATGGCGACCCGCGCGGTCGCCGCCGACATCGGCTCGCCCGCGGCGCGGCAGCGCGCGCTCGGCGTCTCGATCGCGGCGTCGGGCGCGTTCGAGCGCCTCATGCCGCAGGTGCAGGACCCCTACACCGCGGCCGTCGTGCTCGCCTCGGGCGCGGTCTCGGGCACGCTCGCCGACACGCTGCGCAAGCGCGTGACCGAGGCGCTCGTGACCAGCGCCGATGGCGCGAAGCGGCTCGACGTGCCGCCCGACGTGGTGCGCCCCGACGGCGCGCGCCCGTCGGCGGTCGAGGCGACGGCCTGGGCCGTGCTCGCGCTCGAGGGCGATCCGCAGGCGGCGCCGCAGCTGGCCGATCTGGGCGCGACGCTCCTCGGCTCGTACGATCCGGTGATGGGGTGGGGCGACGGGCGCACCAACCTCGTCGCCCTGCGCGCGGTGCTCCAGCTGTTCAAGGCGCCGGTGCCCGAGGGCGTGACCATCACGCTCGTGATGGACGGTCAGCCCGTGGTGAGCGGCACGCTCGATCGCGCCAAGCTGCGCGAGGTGCTCGTGCTCGAGGGGCCGGCGCCGGCGCTCGCCGGCGCGCACACGTGGGAGGTGAAGGCCGAGCCCGCCGTGCCCGGCCTCGGCTACTCGCTCACGCTCGAGGGCTGGGTGCCGTGGGAGAAGGCGCACGGCAAGGCCGGGCTCGAGCTGCAGCTCCCCGAGGCGGTGACCGGCGCCGTCGGCAAGCCGACCGACCTGGCGCTGCGCGCGGTCGCGCCGTCGGGCATGGACCTCCACATCCAGCACGCGCTGCCGGCGGGCGTCCAGGTCGACACGCCGAGCCTGGAGAAGCTCGTCGCGGCCGGCACGATCGCGCGGTTCACGGTGGCGACCGGCAAGGTCGACCTCTACGTCGACGCGCTCGATCCGGGCGAGACGTTCGCCGCGAGCTACCGCGTCATCCCGACGCTCGCCGGCAAGCTGCGCTCGTCGGCGTCGCTCATCGAGGGCGGCGACACCGTCAACCACGTGCCGCCGAGCGTCTGGGTCATCCGGTAGCGGCGGGGGCAGGCCGGCCGGGATCAGCCCGCCGGGGCATACTCGGCGAGGATGGCCTCGCTCTATCACCGCGCTCGCGTCATGACCTGCGCCGGCTCCGGCGCCGATCCGCTGGGGCTCATCACCGACGGCGCCGTCCTGTGCGAGGGTGGCCGCGTCGTGTGGGTCGGCCCCGACGAGGACGCCGACGCGGCGTCCCGCGCGCTCGACGTGGTCGTGGCGGAGCGCGTCGATCTCGGCGGCCGCCTGCTCACGCCGGGGCTCGTCGACTGCCACACCCACGCCGTCTTCGCCGGCGATCGCTCCGACGAGTTCGCCATGCGCGCCCGCGGCGCCGGCTACCTCGAGATCGCGAAGGCCGGTGGCGGCATCGCGGCGACGCTCGGGCCGACGCGGGCGGCGACCGACGCCGACCTCGAGCGCCTGACCGTCGATCGGCTCGTCGCCGCGCGCGCGACCGGCACGACGACGGCCGAGGTGAAGAGCGGCTACGACCTCACGATCGCCGGCGAGCAGCGGCTCTTGCGCGTCATCGCGCGCGCGGGCGCGCAGGCCGGCGTGGCCGTGGTGCCGACGCTCCTGTGTCACGTCATCCCGCCCGAGCGGAAGGCCGATCGCGACGTCTACGTGCGCGAGCTCGCCGAGGTGCTGGTCCCGGCGGTCGCCGCCGGCGGGCTCGCGACCGCGGTCGACATCTACTGCGACGACGGCGCGTTCACCCGCGACGAGACCGCGACCGTGCTCGGCGCGGCGCGCGGCGCCGGGCTCGCGGTGAAGGCGCACGCCGGCCAGTTCAGCGATCAGGGCGCGGCCGAGCTCTGCGCCGAGCTCGGCGCGCTGTCGGTCGATCACGTCGAGCAGGTCTCGGACGCGGGGATCGCCGCGCTCGCGGCCGCGGGCACCGTCGCCGTGATGCTGCCCGGCGCGTGCGTGCAGCTGCGGCTGCCGCCGCCGCCCGTCGCCAGGCTCCGCGCCGCCGGCGTCCCGCTCGCGGTCGCGAGCGATCTCAACCCGGGCTCGAGCTACTCGTCGTCCTTGCCGCTCCAGATGTGGATGGCGACGACGCACTTCGCGATGTCGGTCGAGGAGGCCTGGCTCGGCGTCACCCGCGTCGCCGCGCGCGCGCTCGGGCTGAGCGACCGCGGGATGCTCGCGCCCGGCGCGCGCGCCGACCTCGTCGCGTGGAACGCCGAGCACCCGGCGGCGATCCCGTACCAGTACGGCGCCAACCTCGTCGACCGCGTCCTCGTGGCCTGACGTCCTCTACCCGTTCGTCCCGAGCGAGGCGCGCAGCGCCGGGTCGAAGGACAGCGTCACTGGCCGCCGGTGTCGGTCCACCAGCTGTTGAACGACAGCCGCTGACCGTCCGGGCTGACGCGCATCGGCGTGGTGCCGCCGATCGAGCCGGCGAGCAACGTGTACGGACCGGCGATGCCGGTCGTCGACTTCTGCACGCCGCCCGCGCTGCCGAGGTAGACCGTCTGCCCGTCGGCGCTGACCGCGCACGTGCGCGGGATCGAGATGGGCACGATCGCGCCGAAGCTCCCCGCGCTCCAGGTCTGGATGCCGCCGTTCGCCGTGATGATGGCGAACGTGCCGTTGCCACACGCCATCACGCGGTTGGTGCCGGTCACCACCGACCACGTCATGCCGTCGTTGGTGCTCTGCGAGCCGGGGCCGTTGGTCACCGGCGTCGCGAACACGTCGCCGCCGCCGGCGAAGCCGACGTGCGCGAAGTTGCCGGCGCCCGTCGCGCCCTGCCAGGTCGCGCCGCCGTCGCTCGTGTACTGGTTGTACGCGCTGTAGCCGCGCAGCGGCGTCGCCGGATCGAACCACGTGCGGCCGTCGGACGGGAGGCCGGTCCCGAGCACCACGCCGGTGTCACCGCCGTCGAGCGAGCGCCAGGTCGCGCCGTCCGGCGCGGACACGAACAGCGCGAGGCTGGCGCCGTCGACGGTCGAGGCGATGGCCTTGCCGAGCGGGATGCGCTCCCAGCTGACGCCGCCGTCGCGCGAGCGGAGATAGCCGGAGTAGACGTCCGCGGCGTGACCCGCGCGCGGGTCGAGCAGCACCGGCAGGAGCGGGTTGGGATAGAGCCACGGGCCGGGGAGGTCGAGCGTCGACCAGCCGCCGCCGGCCGCGCGCACCGCGAGGCGCTTGCGCTCCGCGGGGCCGCCGGGCGGGTTGCTGATGTGCATCAAGACGAGCAGCCGCCCGTCGGCGAGCCAGGTCAGCCCCTCCGGCGTGTGCGGGTCGACCAGCCCGCTGTCCTCGAACCCGAGCGCGCCGCCCGCCGGTCCGACGTAGGTGCCGCTCATGCCGCCGCTGCCGCCGTTCACGCCGATCACCGCCATCGTGCCGTCAGCGCGGAGCGCCATCGCCTGCGGCGGGTTGGTCGCGTCGGGCCACGTGCCGTAGTTGGTGTACGTGAGCTGGTCGACGCTCGACGCGAGCACCGTCGACGTCGCGAGGTAGAGGGTGCCGTTCGCGGCGTAGGCGAGGGCGCGCGGCTGGTGGCCGCCGAACAGCCGGAAGGTGACGCCGCCGTCCGACGACACGAACACGCCGCGGTTGGCCGCGACCGCGAGCTTCATCGGATCGGTCGGGTGCACGGCGAGATCGAACACGCCCATGAGCGAGGTGTTGACGATCTGGGCGCAGCCGGTGGCGCCGATCCGGAAGAGGCGGGCGACGCGGGCGCCCGGCGGCCCGGCGACGATGCTGTTCTCGAGCACGAACACCGCGCCGTCGGCGGCGCGCGCGACCGCCTGGTGGTGGATCGAGGTCTCGTTGAAGTCGACGTCCTGGTAGCGGCACCAGAGGCGCTTCCACAGCGTGGGATCGCCGGTGAGGTCCGGTCCGCGGCGCAGGCTCTGGACCGACGGCGCGGCCAGGAACGCGGTCGCGCTGCCGGCGCTCACCACGCCCTGGATCACGAGGCGGCCGCCGCTGTCGACGGTGAGCCGCGGCGAGGGCCGGAGCACCTGGGTCTGGGGGTAGCGCGCGAGCGCCTGCTTCCACGGCTTGGTGATGATCGCGAACGACTGGACGTTGCTCGTGCCGACGTCGACGCCGTCGGCGAACGCGCGCACGCGGTAGTCGTAGGCGCCGGCGACCTCGACCACGTCGGTGAAGGTGATCGTGTCGTCGATGAACGGGCGATAGACGTGCTGGTGCCGCGTCGCCACCACGGTGAAGCCGCCGCCGTCGCGCTGGCGCTCGAGGTCGTAGCGCAGGCCGGCGGCGAGGCCCGTGCTCGCGGTGAGCGTCAGCTCGGTGTCGGTCCAGCGTACGGCGGGTGGCGTGCCCATCGTCATCGCCGCCGGCGCCGGCGTCGCCGCCGCCACCGCGCACTGCTCCGCCGTGTTGCCGTCCTCGACCTGCGCGCTGCGCGCGCGGACGGTGACGCAGTACGTGACGCCCGGCGTGAGCCCGCCGAGGAACATGGGGTTGTTGCCGGCGACCGTCATCGCGTACGCGCGCTGGAACGTGTGGGCGCCCGTCTGCGGCCGGACGTAGATCCAGTAGGTCGCGCCGGACAGCGTGGGGAACAGGATCTCGATCCCGCCACCCGTCGTCGCCGTGGTCGCGCTGGTGATGCCGGCGTAGGTGGGCCCGCCGGCGTGCAGGTCTTCCTCGGGCCAGTCGCCGCCCGCCATCATCGCGGTCGCGGTCCACAGCGAGAAGTGCGAGACGCCGATGACGACCTCGCCGCCGGCGACGGTCGCGGGTCCCTCGTCGGTCCACGCCCCCGAGAGCTCGGCCGACGAGATCTCGTTGTAGGCGCCGGCGCCCGGGCTGGGCAGGCGCAGGGTGAGCGGCGCCGAGGGCGCGACGCCGTCGGTGAGAAACTGCACGACGTATCCGCCGATCGGCGTGCCGCCGGCGCGGTTCACGTTGTTCGAGAGCCGCAGGAGCAGCAGGGTGCCGTTCGGCAGGGCGCCGGCCGGGATCACGATGGTCGCGACCCCGAGCGCGATCGTCTGGGTGGTGCCGTCGATCGTGACCGTGGTCTGCGCGAGCACGTTGCCGACCGGCCCCGGATCCCACGCCGGGGCGTCGGGTCCGCCGGCGTCGATCGGGCCGTCGGGCGTCGCGCCGTCGGGCGCCGCGCCGTCGGGCGCCGCGCCGTCGGGCACGGCGCCGTCGGGATCGGGAGCGTCCGCCGGCGGCGCGTCGTCGGGCGCCGCGTCGATGCCGGTGGATGCGTCGGGATCCTGGGGATCGGCGCCGCCCCCGCATGCCACGACCAGGGACCCCAGGAACAGGACGAGCCAGAGATGCCTCATGCCCACCATCACGAGGTCGGAAGCCGATCCGTCAGGCGGTGCGCGCTACTTGCGCTGGGCCCGCAGCGTCACGGGGCCGATGTAGTCGATCCAGTAGACGTGGGTGTCGTCGACGGCGATCGCGGCCGGCGCGGCCGGGGTGCGCGCGAAGCGCTCGATCCGCCGCGTCTGCCGGTCGATACGGAGCACCTCGTTCGCGCTGAGCGTCTCCAGGTAGACGTGGGTCGCGTCCTGCGCCAGGCCGTGGCTCTCGCGCCGGCCGGGGAGCTGGATCCAGACCGTGGGCGGACCGCCGGCGGGGGAGACGCGAAGGAGCCGCGGCGTTCGATCGGTGTAGACGAGGTCACCACCCGGGCCGTCGAGCATGACGTTCGTCGCCAGCCGGGAGGTGGGATCCCTGCCCAGGCCGGTGCTCGAGCCGCCGCCGATCGGCGTCTTCCACAGCATGCCGGGCACGGCGCCGCCGAAGTCGGCCCAGTAGATCCAGCGCTCGTCGGTGGCGAACCCCCAGATGCCGGGCATGCCATCGGCGACGACGCGGATCGGGCCGGTCCCCGCGAGCGGCGCCTCGTAGATCGCGCCGGCGGCGCTCGACGACCAGCGCAGCAGGTCGCCGCGGACCTCGAGCGCGCCGATGTCGCGCCCGGGCGATCGGTAGAGCACGGTCGGCGGCGTGGGCGCGCCCGGCGCGAGCGGGACGCGGAAGATCCGGTCGCCGTAGAGCTCCCCGACGTAGGCGAAGCCCGCGCCGTCGAGCGCGAGCGCCGTGCCGCGATCGATCGGGAGCGTCGCGATCGTGACCGGCTCGCAGGCCCGTTCGGCGCACGCCGGCGCCGCCGGGAGGTCCTCGATCGCGGCGCGAGGCTCGGCGCCGGCGGAGCCGTCGCGGCCGGCGTCGGCCGCAGGCGCACGCTCGCGCCGGCCGCCGCAGGCGGCGAGCGCGAGGAAGACGACGACCCACTTCGCCCGCAAGGTGCGCTCCACGAGTATCGCACGCGCGCGTGGTAGTGTGAGGCGTCGATGATCCATCCGCCCGTCGAGGAGCTCCTCGGCGGCGGCCCGGGGGCCAGGGAGCATCTCGACACCTGTCCCGCGTGCCGCCGCGTCGTCGCGCTCGCCGACGATCCGGAGGCGCCGCGCCCGGTCGCCGTTCCCGACGCCTTCCCCGCCGACGAGCTCTCCCGCGCGCGCTACACCGACTGGCGCGCGCTCGGCGGCGGCGGCGGCGGCATGGGCCGCACCTTCCGCGCCTTCGACGCGCGGCTCGGCCGCGAGGTGGTGATCAAGCAGCCGCGCGGGCGCGAGCTGCGCGCGCGCTTCGAGCGCGAGGCGCTCCTGACGGCGCGGCTCCAGCACCCGGCGATCGTCGGCGTGTACGAGGCCGGGCGCTTCGACGACAGCGAGCCGTTCTACGCCATGCCGCTGGTCCGCGGCGCGCCGCTGGCCGACGAGATCGCGCGGCGCACGACCGCCGACGAGCGGCTCGCGCTCCTGCCCCACGTGACCGCGGTCTGCGAGGCCGTCGCCTACGCCCACGAGCAAGGCATCGTCCACCGGGACCTCAAGCCCGCCAACGTCCTCGTCGGCTCGTTCGGCGAGACCGTCGTGATCGACTGGGGGCTCGCCACCGACCTGCACGCGCGCGACGGCGACGCCGCGCGCGCCTCGCTCGAGGAGGTGGGCGACGGGCTCACGCAGCTGGGCGTCGGCACGCCGCACTACATGCCGCCGGAGCAGGCGCTGGGCGGCCCCGCCGATCCACGGATGGACGTCTACGCGCTGGGCGCCACGCTCTATCACACGCTCGCCGGCACGCCGCCGTACGGTGCGCTCGCGACGGCGCAGGTGCGGCCGCGGCTGCTCGCCGAGCCGCCGGCCGCGCTCGCGTCCGTCGCGCCGACGGTGGCGCCGGCGCTCTGCGACATCGTCGCGCGCGCGATGGCGCGCGAGCCCGCCGCGCGCTTCGCCTCGGCGCGCGAGCTGGCCGAGGAGCTGCGCCGCTTCCAGACCGGCCGGCTGGTGCAGAGCCGGCGCTACACGCCGGGCGAGATCGTGCGCCACCTGGCGCGCCGCTACCGCGCGCCGCTGTCGGTCGCCGCCGTCGCCGCCGGGCTCCTCGCCGGCGTGGCGATCATCAGCGCGGTGCGCGTGACCCGGGCTGGCAACGCCGCGCAGGCCGCGCAGCGGCGAGCCGAGGCCAACGAGCGCGCCTCGCGCGAGGAGCTGCATCGCGGCATGGGCGTGGCGGCGAGCCGGCTCGCGCTCCTGCCGACCCGGCGCGGCGACGCGCTCGCGCTGGCCGTCGGCGCGGTCGCCCCCGCGCTCGCGGCGGGTGAGTCGCCGGTCGCGGAGGCGCGCCAGGGGCTGCACGACGCGATCGCCGGCGCGGCCGCCCTCGTGCTCGAGGGGCACGCCGCGCCGCTCGAGGGCTTCGCGTTCTCGCCCGACGGCGCACACGTCGCCGGGCGATCGCCGGGCGATCACAGCGTGCAGCTCTGGGACGCGCGCACGGGGCGGCACCTCGCCACCGTCGCCGCGGGCGGCGCCCACTTCGCCGTCGACGAGCTGGTGTTCTCGCCCGACGGCGCGCGCTTGCTCACCTGGGCGCGCACGCCGCCGCAGGCGCAGCTGTGGCCGGTCACCGTCGACGCGCCGGTGGTGACCCTCGATCACGACGGTTCGCTCGAGCGCGCCGGCTTCCTCGCCGACGGGACGGTGGTGCTCGCCGGGCGCGGGCTCACGTACCTCGACGCGAGCGGCGCGGTGGTCCAGCGCGAGGCGCTCGCCGCGCCCCCGCCGGGCGCGGACGTCGCCGACTGGGCGGCGCGCCCCGGACGCGTCGACCAGCTCGACGCCGCCACGCGCGCGACCCTGCGCACGCTCGACGGGCCGCCGGGGCTCGCGGTCCAGGCGCTGGCGCTCGGTCCGCGCCAGCGCCTGGCGGTGGCGACCGAGAGCGCGGCGTGGCTCGTCGACGCGCGCGCGGGCGAAGCCGGCGTGCTCGTCGGGCACACGAGCGAGGTGAGCGGGATCGTCGTCGTGGACGGACGGGTGATCTCGGTCGGGCTCGATGGCCGCGTGATCACGTGGGACGCCGGCGGCGACGTCGCCAGCGCGTCGGCGGTGGACAGCGAGGTGCTCGCGCTCGCGGCGGACGGCCGGCGGCTCGTGGTCGGGCGGACCGACGGCGTCGCCAGCGTCTTCGACGTGGGCGATGGTGGTCGCCTCGTTCGCGGGCCCGACGTGGCGCCGGCGGGGCACGCGGTGAGCGCGCTGGCGGCCGCGGACGGCGGACGCCGGATCGCGTTCGCCCGCAACGACGGCGAGATCTTGCTGGTCGATCCGGCGGCGCGCGACGCGGTGGTCCGCATGCGCGCGCCTTCCGAGCCGTCGATCACCGCGCTGGCGTTCGCGCCCGACGCGTCGACGGTCGCGTCCGTCGACGTCACCGGACGCGTGGAGCTCTGGGATCCGGTGCGGTCGACCCGCGTGGCCGAGCACGTCCTTCCCCCGGTCGACGACGTGGACCGGGCCCACTTCGCCGTCGCCTTCGCCGGCCCGTCGCGCCTGCTCGCCTGGCGCTACGGCGGTGACACGGTCGCGCTGAGGCTCCCCGCGCTCGACGCCGACGTCACGCTGCCCGGCCGGATCGTCGCGGTCTCGCCCGACGGCGCGCGCGTCGTGACCGCGGGCGCCAGCGGCGATCTCGACGTGCACGACTCCGGGCGCGCGCCGCGCCGGGTGCTGACGTCGCCGCGCCCGGTGACCTCCGCCGTACTCTCGCCCGACGCGTCGGTGCTCGCGGTCGGCGACGCCGACGGCGTCGTGCGGGTCGTCGATCTCGTTGCCGACGGCGCGGCGACGCTCGAGCTGGCGAGCCCCGGGGGCGCGGTCAGCGCGCTGCGCTTCACCGCCGACGGTCGCGAGCTGGCGGCGGGGCATGCGGACGGCGTGCTCCGGCTCCATCCGCTCGCGTCGGCGGATGCGCTCGCGCGGGCGTGCCGCTCGCTCACGCTCCTGGGGCGCGCCGAGCCGGGTTGCGTCAGCGGTCCGGACGGGACGCGCGCACCACGAGGTCCCGCAGCACCACGCGCGACCGGTCGCCCGGTGCGCCCCTGAGCCCGACGACCACGCGGCCCGTCCGCGGCGCCGGCACCGCCTTGCGCCCGACCTCGCGCCCGTCGACGACGACCACGATCTCCGTGGCCGTCCGCCGGATCAGGATCGCGCGTCGGCCTGGTCCGCCGACGCCCGGGAGGTCGGCGAACACGCTGCCCATCATCTGGGCGTCGTCGACGAAGAAGCCGAGCCGATCGCGCCCGAGGATGACGAGCACACCCTGCGCGTCGATCTCGAGCGCCCAGCGCCCGGGGGTGACGAGCTGCGCCTCCATCGTCACGTCGAACGGCACGGCGACGTGCTCGCGCCACGCGAACCGGGCCACCGAGTGGTGGCGGTACCTCCCGCCGAGGTAGAAGCGCGTGTCGCTCGCGTCGGTGGTCAGGACCAGCGTGCCGCGCGCGCGCCCGGGCGCGAGGTCGCCGCGCAGCACCGTGAACGTCTCCGATGGGGCCTCCGCGCGCGCGGGCCCGGCGAAGACGGCCGCGGCGAGCGCCGCCGCGAGCCACGGGCGCGTGCTCCCCTGCATGCGCGGATCATACCGGTTCGGCGGTCGGCGTTCACCAGCCGTCGCACAGCTCGTCGAGCGCCGCGCGCACCGACGGCTCGCGCGCCGACGCGCGGATCGCGTCGTCGATCACGGCGTGGAGCGCCCGCTCGCGGAGCAGGTTCTGGCCCAGGTCGTTGATCGCGGTCAGCATCGCCGGCGCGGCGAACATCGCCGTCACCCTGACGTCGATCTCGGCCGGGGTCGTCGTGTCGCTGAGGAGCAGGCCGAACAGGTCGATGACGGTGGCGCGGAGCGACGCGTCGCCGGCGAGCGTGCGCGTGGCGCGCGTCAGGTGCGCGCGCAGCGCGGGGGCGGCCAGGATCTGCCGGAGCGCGCCGACGAGCGCCCGGCGGACCTCGGGATCGGCGCTCGCCTTCACCAGGAAGCGCAGCATCCGCTCCTCGCTCCAGGCGTGGTCGATGTAGAGCTCGGCGGCCTTGGTCGGCGCGGGCCGGACACCGCCGTTGAGCTCGACGAGCCGCTTGCTCCAGCGCGCCTTCCGCTCGGGCGCCTCGAAGTAGCCGTCGAGCACGCGCCCGAACTGGCCGCTCAGGTGCTTCTCGAGCGCGGCCATGCCGGCGCCGCCGTCGGCGCGATCGATGAGCTCGCCGATCTCGCGCTCGATCGGCGCCTGCAGCATCACCTCGAAGCGCTGCTCGATCTCGGCGCCCACCGCCTCGCCGACCTGGTCGGGCGTGGCGCCCGGGTTGCGCTCCATGTAGCGCATCGCGTACGCCATGAGCGGCGGCGACTCGCCGATCGCCGCGACCAGCGCCTCCGCGGCGCGGGCGATCTCCGGATCCGCCATCAGCTGATCGCCGAACTCGCCGGCGAGCTTGCCGAGGGCCGGGTCGGCGGCGATCGCCTCGAAGAGCGCGTCCAGGGCGCGCCCCGCCTCGGGCGTGCTCATCACCTTCTCGACCCGCGCCTCCAGGCGCGCCAGCGTCGCGGCGTCGACGGCGATCTCGACGTTCGCGTCCGACTTGCTCGACTTCTCGCAGCCCGGCGCGGCGACGACGACCGCGAGCGCGAGCGCCAGCACCGCGGCGCGCGGCCTCATCGCCCGGCCCCCTCGCGGCGCGGGATGCGCACGCCGCGCTCGTCGGCGGCGTGGATCGCCTCGTCGTAGCCGGCGTCGGCGTGGCGGATGATGCCCATCCCCGGGTCGCTCCTGAGCACGCGCGCGAGACAGGCCGCGGCCCGGTCGGTGCCGTCGGCGACGACCACCATGCCGGCATGGAGCGAGTAGCCCATGCCGACGCCGCCGCCGTGGTGGAACGACACCCAGGTCGCGCCCGCCGCGGTGTTGACCAGCGCGTTCAGGATCGCCCAGTCGGCCACGGCGTCGGAGCCGTCCTTCATCGCCTCGGTCTCGCGGTTGGGCGACGCGACCGAGCCCGAGTCGAGATGGTCGCGGCCGATCACGATCGGCGCCTGCACCTGCTTGCGCTTGACCAGCTCGTTGAAGCGCAGGCCGACGCGGTCGCGCTCGCCGTAGCCGAGCCAGCAGATGCGCGCGGGCAGACCCTGGAACGCGACCCGCTCCCGGGCCATGCGCATCCAGCGCTCGAGGGCGCGATCGTGGGGCAGCTCCGCCAGCACGGCCTCGTCGGTGGCGCGGATGTCGGCCGGATCGCCCGACAGCGCGGCCCAGCGGAACGGGCCCTTGCCCTCGCAGAAGAGCGGACGGATGTACGCCGGGACGAAGCCCGGGTAGGCGAACGCGTCGGCCACGCCGGCCTGCTGCGCCTCGGCGCGCAGGTTGTTGCCGTAGTCGAAGACGTGCGCGCCCTTCGCCTTCATCGCGAGCATGGCCGTGACCTGCACCGCCATCGACGCCCGCGCCCGCGCGACGTAGTCGTCCGGGTTCCGGACACGCAGGTCGGCGGCCTCGGCCAGGGTCAACCCCTGCGGCACGTAGCCGTTCAGCGGATCGTGCGCCGACGTCTGATCGGTGACGAGGTCGAGCGTGACGCCGCGCTCGACCAGCTCGGCGTAGACGTCGGCGGCGTTGGCCGTGACCGCGATCGAGCGCGCCTGGCCCTTCGCCGCGCAGGCGTGGGCGCGGCGCAGCGCCTCGTCGAGGTTCGGGGCCAGCTCGTCGAGGTACCGCGTGTCGAGCCGGCGCTGCGTGCGCGACGGGTCGATCTCGACGGCGAGGCACACGCCGCCGGCCATGGTGACGGCCAGCGGCTGCGCGCCGCCCATGCCGCCGAGCCCCGCGGTGAGCACGATCTTGCCGGTGAGGTCGGCGTCCGCGCCGTAGTGGGTGCGGGCGGCGGCGGCGAAGGTCTCGTAGGTGCCCTGCAGGATGCCCTGGGTGCCGATGTAGATCCACGAGCCCGCCGTCATCTGCCCGTACATCATCAGACCCTTGCGATCGAGCTCGCGGAAGTGCTCCCACGTCGCCCAGCGCCCGACGAGGTTCGAGTTGGCGAGCAGGACGCGCGGCGCCTGGTCGTGGGTCTTCCACACGCCGACCGCGCGCCCCGACTGCACCAGCAGGGTCTCGTCGTCGCCGAGCCGGCGCAGCTCGCGCTGGATGATCCGCAGGTCGTCCCAGGAGCGCGCGGCCTTGCCGGTGCCGCCGTAGACGACGAGATCGCCGGGGCGCTCGGCGACGTCGGGATCGAGGTTGTTCATCAGCATGCGGAGGGCCGCCTCCTGGGGCCAGCCCTTGCACGACAGCGTGGTGCCTCGCGGCGCTCGGATGATCTCGGTCATGGTTCGGCTCTCTCTCGTCAGGCCAGCGTGACCCCGGCGGCCGACGCCGCGCGGAGGAGGGTGCCATCGTCGATGAGCGCGCGCACGCGCGCGATGTCGGGGGCGAGCGGCCGGTCGACCATCATCGGCGGCACCTGGGCGCGCACGGCGGCGTGCACCGCCTCGAGCACCGGCGTCGACGTGAGCGGCCGCCGCAGATCGATCCCCTGACACGCGCACAGCAGCTCGATCGCGAGCACCGTGCGCACCTGATCGTGGATCTGGTGCAGCTTGAGCGCCGCGTGCGCGCCCATCGAGACGTGATCCTCGCGGCCGGCCGACGACGGGATCGAGTCGACCGACGCCGGATGGCAGAGGATCTTGTTCTCGCTGACCAGCGCCGCCGCCGACACCTGCGCGATCATGAAGCCCGAGTTGAGCCCCGACGACGGCGCCAGGAACGGCGGCAGGCCGCTCGACAGGTGGGGGTTGACCAGCTGTTCGACCCGACGTTCGCTGATGTTGGCGAGCTCGGCGATCGCGATGGCCGCGAAGTCGAGCGCCATCGCGACCGGCTGGCCGTGGAAGTTGCCGCCGCTGATCATCTCGCCGCCGTCGGGCGCCGACGCGTCGGGAAAGACCAGCGGGTTGTCGGTCGACGCGTTGGCCTCGCGCTCGAGCACCTGGCGCCCGTACGCGAGCGCGTCGCGGCTCGCGCCGTGCACCTGCGGCATGCAGCGCAGCGAGTAGGGGTCCTGCACCTTGCCGCAGTCGCGGTGGGACTCGGCGATCGCCGAGCCGGCGAGCAGCGCGCGCAGGTTGGCGCCGACCGTTTGCTGTCCGGGATGCGGACGCGCGCCGACGACGCGCTCGTCGAACGCGCGCAGGGTTCCCTTGAGCGCCTCGAGCGACATCGCGCCCGCGAGATCGGCGACCCGGCAGGTGTCCTCGGCGTCGAGCACGGCGAGCGCGCCGAGCGCGGTCATGTGCTGGGTGCCGTTGAGGAGCGTCAGCCCCTCCTTGGCCTCGAGCGGCATGGGGGCGAGCCCCGCCGCCGCGAGCGCGGCCGCCGCCGGCACGGTGGCGCCGCGGTGCTCGACGTCGCCCTCACCGGTGAGGCCGAGCGCGAGGTGGGCGAGCGGTGCGAGATCGCCCGAGGCGCCCACCGAGCCGCGGCACGGCACCAGCGGGTGGACGCCGGCGGCGAGCATCTCGCACAACCGGTCGCACACCTCGGCGCGGGCGCCGCTGCGCCCGGTCGCCAGCACCTGCGCGCGGAGCAACATCATCGCCCGCGTCGCATCACGCGCCAGGGGGGCGCCGACGCCGGCGGCGTGGGAGCGAACCAGGTTCTGCTGGAGCTGGCGGACCTCGCCCGCGGAGATCCGCACCTCGGCGAGCGCGCCGAAGCCCGTGTTGACGCCGTAGACGGCCGGGGCGGCGTCGCCGCGCGCGACCACGTCGTCGATCATGGCGCGGGCGCGCGCCATGGCGGCGCGCGCGGCGTCACCGAGCCGGACGGGACGGAGGTCGCGGGCGACCGCCGCGATGTCTTCCAGCGTGAGGGGGGCGTCGCCGAGCGAGAGGGCGGGGGCGTTCACCGCGCTGGTGTACCAGAATCCCTCCCTCCGATGCCTCGCATCGGCGTCGGGCCGATCGCTGCGGCCGCGGGCAAAAGCCAGCTGGTTCCGTTGACGTAGAGCGCCTGGCGGTGTGATCTAGAGGAGGTGGCGATTCCCCCCGAGTCCGGTGCGCCAGGGAGGGCGGACGGACAGACCGATGACGCGGCGAGTCCGCCTGAGGGGATCGGTGCGCGTGGTGCGATGTCGGCCCGGGTCGACGCGCTGATGGCTTCGATGGACGGAGACGACGAGAGCGATCCCGGCGGCGTGCCGCAGCCGATCGATGCGGACGAAGACAGGTCCGGCGTCGAGGAGCTCTCGATCGATGATCTCGCGATCGAGGCGGAGTCGCCGCCGCTCTCGACCGCGCCGCCGGGGCGGCCGCCGGCACCGCCGCGCCCGCCGGGTCCGGTGCTGCCGCCCATCCCCGGCGCGCGACCGCCGCTTCCGCCCATCTCGCGTCCGCCGATCCCGAAGGGCGGACGCGCGGCGCCGCCCGCGCCGCCGCCCCGGCCGGGCATCGCCGTCATCCCACCCCGCCTCGTCTCCGTTCCGCCGGTCGCGCCGGTGATGCCGGCCGAACCGACGGCGGCGGAAGTGCGCGACGCGCGCGACGAGGGCGCCGACGCGCCGCCCCCCGTGCCTCGTCCGGCCGAGCTCGCCGGATCGTCGGACGTGTCGATCGACGTTGCCGAGGCGGCGACCGAGATGCACGGCGAGCCCCAGGAGGTGACCGGCGCCGGCCAGATGAGCGACGCCGCGATCCCGATCGACGTCTCGGAGCTCGAGCCGTTGCCGGCGCCCGAGGACACGAGCGGCCGACCGCCGCCGCCGCCCGACGTTCCGCTGGAGCACCACCTCGAGACGCCCACCGCGATCGAGCGCGCGGTCGCCGATCTCGGCGAGGCCGCGTGGGAGGCGCGCGCCGACGAGCTGACCCGCTCGCTCGACACCGTCACCGATCGCGAGCGCCTCGCCGATCTCGCCTACGAGCTGGGCGAGCTGTGCGAGCGTCGCCTCGCCGACGAGGCGCGCGCGGTCAAGGCGTTCGGCAAGGCGCTGGCCAGCGATCCGTCGCTGCGCGCCAACCTGTGGGCGATCCGCCGCGTGTTCTATCGCCGCGGGCTCTGGCCCAACCTCGTCAAGCTGATCGACGCCGAGGGCCGCTACGCCCGCGACGACGCCGAGCGCGCCGACCTGCTCGTGGAGAAGGCGAACGTGCTGGCGGAGAAGCTCGGCAACCTCGACGACGCGCGCACGGCGCTGGAGGAGGCGTCGCACCTCGATCCGACCGCCCTGGCCCCGCTCTACGCGCTCGAGCGGCTCGCGCTCGCCGACAACGATCGCGCGCGGCTCGCCGATCTGTGGGCGCAGCTCGCCGCGGCCTCGACGCGCCCCGCGCGCAAGCTCGTCTACCTGCTCGATCAGATCCGCTTCTGGGCCGACGAGGGCGGCGATCTCGATCGCTCGCGCATGCTGCTCGCCGAGGCCGCGGCGCTCGGGCTCGATCCCGAGCGGGTCGCGGCCGAGCGGTTGCGCGTCGCCGAGCTCGCGGGTGATCGCGACGAGCTCCTGGCCGCGCTCGAGCACCAGGCGGGGATGTTGCTCGCGCGCAGCGGACCGGCCGGGACGCCCGACGCGGCGCTCACGCCGACGACGCCGGGACAGGCGCCGTCGCGCGGCGCGGCGCTGCGCCTGCAGGTCGTCGCGGTGCGGCGGCGCCAGGCGCAGGTCGCGCGCGCCGCCGGCGACGGGGACCGCGCGTGGAACTACCTCCAGGCGGCGCTCGCGCTGGCGCCCGGCGAGGCGCTCCTGCTCGCCGACCTCGCCGATCTCGCCGAGGAGCTCGGTCGCTACGAGGAGCTCGCCGATCTGGTGCAGAGCTGGCAGTCGATCGAGGGGGACCCGCGGCGGGCGCTGACGCTCTCGATCCGCCGCGCCGACGCGCTCCTGCGCGGCGGCCAGCGCGAGCCCGCCCTCGCGCTGCTCGCGAGCCTCGAGGCGACGGCGCCCGGGCTCGCCCCGGTCGCGGCGCTGCGCGAGCGCGACGCGCTCACCGCGCTCGACTTCGCCGCCCTGGGCGCCGCCTGGATGCGCGCGGGCGACGCGTTGCGCACCGGCGCCGACGTGGGCGCGGGCGCGCCGGTGGTCGACGTGCCGGCCGCGGTCGCCAGCTACGTCGCGGCGGCCACGGTGTGGAGCCACGACGTGGGCGACGAGCGTGGCGACGCCGAGGCGCTCGTCGCGCTCGGCCGCGCGCTCGAGCTCGCGCCGCGCGATCCCCTCGCGCTCGAGGCGCTCGTCGATCTCCACGAGCGCTCGGGCCGGGTCGAGGACGCGACCCGCGTGCTCGAGGACGCGATCGCCGCGGCCCAGGGCGCCGAGCAGCTCGCCGAGGCGATCCGCCTGCTCGCGCGGCTCGGGCGCCTGCTGCGCAGCCACGGGCGGCTCGACGAGGCGATCGCCGTCGACCAGCGTCGCTTCGCGGCCGATCCGTCGGACCGCGTCACCGGCTGGCGCATCGACTCGACGCTCGATGAGCTCGGTCGCGACGAGGACCGCCTGGTCAACCTCCGCGTGCTCGCCGACGGCGAGGACGATCCGGCGCGCAAGGGCCTCGCCCTGGTGACCGCGGCGCGCATCGCCGAGGTGCTGGGGCAGGGTGACGCCGCGATCGAGCTCTACCGCCAGACCCTCGCGCTCTGGCCGGACGACGGCTTCGCGCGGGTCGCGCTGCGGGCCGCGCTGCGCCGGTCCGGGCGGTCGGAGGAGCTCGCCGCCGCGCGCATCGCGGAGGCCGATACGCTGGCCGATGGTCCCGCCGTCATCGAGGCGCTCACCGAGGCGGCCTGGATCCTCGAGGATCACGTCGGCGACCTGCCGGCGGCGCACACCGCGTACCGCCGCCTCGTCGATCAGCTGCCGCCGGGGGACGCGCTCCTGCCGCACGCGCGCGCCGGGCTCGCTCGCACCGCGCCGACCCCCGACGAGGCCGCGCGTGCGCTCGCCGCGCTCGCCGAGGAGACGGAGGGCGAGCTCGCGGCGGCGGCGGCGGTCGCCGTGGGCCAGGCCCACGAGGCGGCGGGTGACGCGGAGGCCGCGATCGACAGCTACCGCGACGCGCTCGCCGCGAGCGGACCCGGCTCGGTGGCGTCGGCGTTCGCGTCGATCGCGCTGCTCGAGCTCGCCCAGCAGAAGCACGACACGACCCTGCGGGTCGACGCCGAGCGCGGGTTCGCCGCGCGCATCTCGCAGCCGGCGGTCGCCGGCGCGATCCACGAGGACCTCGGCTGGCTCTACGCGCTCGTGCTCGAGGACTTCGATCGCGCCGCGGAGGCCTTCGCCGACGCCGTGACCGCCGAGCCCGACAGCGCGGGCGCGCTCCTCGGCATGGCCCTCGTCGCCGCGCGCCGCCAGGACGCCGGCGTCCTGTCCGACGCGTACGCGCGCCTCGCCGCCCGCCTCACCACCCCGGCGGCGGCAGCGGCGTTGCACCTGCGCGCCGCCGCGATGGCGACGGCGACGGGGGAGCTCGATCTCGCGATGGCGCGGGTGGCCGCGGCGCGCACCGTCGATCCCGACGACGTCGGGGCGCTGCTGGTCGCCGCCGAGCACTCGGCGAGCGCGGCGCCGCCACGGCCGGACGAGGAGCCGGCCGCGGCGATCGACCGCCTGCTCGCGCGCGCCGACATCCTCGCCATGCGCTCGACGCTCGCCGACGATCCGGCGGCGCGCGACGGCTGGGAGCTCGATCGCGCCGAGGCGCTCGAGGCCGCCGGTCGACTGAAGGAGGCGGGCGCGGTCGTCGCCGGCGTGCTCCGCGCCGCGCCGGCGGATCTGCGCGCGCTCAACGCGCTCTACCGGCTCGCCCGCCGTGGCGGCGATCGGTCGACGCAGGCGCGCGCGGCCGTGGCGCTCGCCCAGCGCACCGCCGATCCGGAGAGCAAACGTCAGCTGTGGACCGACGCCGCGGCGATCCTCGATCCCGGCGGTCACGGCGCGCCCCCCAACGCCGCGCGCGGCGCCGACGTGAACGGCGCGGTCGCCGTGTACCGGCAGATGCTCGCCGACGATCCGGGGTCGCCGGCGTTCGAGCGCCTGCGTCAGCTCCTGCGCGGCGCCGGCGACATCCGCGGGCTCGTGCTCGCGATCGGCGAGCGGCTCGCGTGGGCCGACGACGCCAACCTCCCCGAGGCCGGCGTCGAGCTCCTGATCGAGCGCGCGCAGATCCGTCGCAGCCTGGGCGATCTGCGCGCCGCCCGCGCCGACCTCGACAACCTGCTCACGCGCGCGGACGCGCACGCGCCCGCGCTGCGCATGCAGGCCGAGATCCTCGTCGAGCTCGGCGACGCGCCCGGCGCGGTGGAGCTGTGGCGGCGCTACGTCGCCGCCGAGCAGGACGCCGGTCGTCGGGCCGAGGCCGAGATGACGCTGTCCCGGCTCCTCGCCGAGGACATGGGCGACGTGGCCGGCGCGATCCTCCAGCTCGAGCGCGTGATCGCGCAGAGCCCGCGCGACGTCGCGCTGCGCGAGCGCATGGTCGGCCTGGCGTCCCGGGCCAGCGACTGGGGCCGCGCGTCGCGCGAGCTGCGCGAGCTCGTCCGGCTGCGGCCGAGCCCGGGCGAACGCGCGCGCGACGAGCTGCGGCTGGGCCAGATGCTGCGCGACCGGATGAGCGAGCGGCGCGAGGCGCAGGCGGCGTTCGAGCGGGGGCGTCAGCTCGATCCGCTCAACCTCGAGCTCCTGCACGAGCTCGCCGAGCTCGTCGGCGGTGAGCGCCCCGGCGCGCGCGCCGAGGTCATCGGCAAGGGCATCGACGATCTGCGTTCGTCGCTGGCGGCGAGCCCCGGCAGCGTCGCCATCTACGATCGCCTGGCCTCGGCGTTCGGCTGGCTCGGCGAGCGCGACGGACAGTGGCTGGCGCTCACCTCGCTCGAGGCGCTCGCGACGCCGACACCGGAGCAGCGCCAGCTGCTCGTCGCGGGGCGCACCCGAGACCTCCCGCCCATCGCCCGCCAGCCCCTCGACGCGGGCGCGCGCGCCGCGCTCCAGGCGGCCGGTAGCGAGAGCGTCCTCTCCGACGTGTGGCGCTCCGCCGGCCCGGCGATCGTGTCGACGGTCGGGGTGGATCCGGGACGCCTGGGGTTCGGTCGCGGCGACAAGCTCGCGGTGAAGGCGCTGGGCAAGAAGTACGAGGCGCTCGCGGCCGGGCTCGCGAGCCTCGGGCTCGAGGCCGAGCTCTACGTGAACGATCAGCGTGCCGGCGCGGCGTGGGCGCTGGGCACGGAGACCCCGACCCTGTGCCTCGGCGGCGACGTCGCCGCGGGCGTCACGCCGCTCGCGCGCTACCTGCTCGGCCGCGCGCTCGGGCTCGCCGCCGGAGGCGCGGGCACGCTCCCCGAGCTCAAGGAGCAGGAGGTCGTCTGGTTCCTCATCGCCGCGTTGCGCGCGGCCGAGGTGCCGGTGCCGGCCACGCTCACCGAGCTGGTCGCGGGCGAGGAGGCGGCCGTCGGCGAGCGGTCTCGACTCGTCGCGAAGCACATGGCGCGCCGCGACCGCAAGGCGATCGCCGCGCTCGCGCCGCGGCTCGGCCAGGGCATCGATCCGCTCGGCTGGCGCCGCGCCAAGCTCGCGTCGGCGCAGCGCATGGGCCTGCTCCTCGCCGGTGATCTCAGCGTCGCGCTCGGCGCGATGGACGTGGGCAAGGGTGGCCGCCACATCTCGACCGAGCCCGCGGCGCTCGCCCTCGCGGCGTGGAACGTGTCCGCGGCGCACCTCGAGCTACGCCGCGTCCGCCAGATGGCGCTGCCGGCGGGAGGCCTGCGATGACGAGCGGAGACGGCAGCGGCGGCGGTGACAAGCCCACCGGCGCCATGTTCGAGGGCGATCTCGACCTCGACGCGTGGGACGCCACGTTCGACGCGCTGACCAGCGGCCTCGATCCCGCGAACGACCCGGCGAACGACCCGGCGCTCGATCCCGCGCTCGATCTGCCGTCGCCGCCTTCGCCGCCTTCGCCGCCTTCGCCGCCTTCGGTCGAGGCGATGGATGACGACGTCACGAGCACGCGCATCCCGGTCCCGCCGGCGGGACGGCCGATCAGCGCGCGCACGCCCATGATGATCCCGCCGGTCACGACCAGGAAGTCGAGCCCGCCGCCGGCGGCGATCCCGCGAACGCCGGCGCCGGTGCCGGGGCAGTCGCGTAGCGAGACCGACTTCTCGGAGCTCGGCTTCGATGGTCCGCCGGAGGCGCTGGGCTCGCTCCTCGGCCAGCCGCCCGAGCTACCGCCGCTGCACGAGGTCGCCGAGGTCGATGTCTTCGAGCCGACCGGCTTCGAGGAGGACGAGGTCTTCACCTCGGCGGTGCGCCCGGGCTCGGTGATGCCCGGGCCGGACTCGCCGCAGCCAGGCGACGACGAGCCGGTGGCGCTGCTCCCCGGCGAGGACGAGGCGGCGGCCTTCGCGGGCGGCGAGGCGACGCGCGTCGCCGAGGTGCCGCGCGAGCTGCTGGAGGCCGACGAGACCGTCGATCGGCCGGCGAACCGGCGTGTGGGAGCCGGCGCCGCGCCGCGGCTCGCCGACGAGCCTTCGATCGACACCTTCGACAAGGCGCACACGACGCGGGTCATCAACCCCGACGACGAGCTGCTCGCCGAGGCGCGTGGCCCCGAGCGCAGCGCGCCCAGGACACGTGGTCCCGCGATCGTGCGGCGCACCCCGGTACCGCTGCCCACGTCGGTGCCGACGCCGATCGACGACGACGCCTTCGCGGAGGACGCCGACTTCGGTGGCTTCGGCGCCGAGGGCGGCGGCGAATCGACGCGCGTCGCCGACCTGAAGGAGCTGGAGAAGCTCCAGCGCGACGACAAGGTGCTGGCACGGCCGGCCCCGCCGCCGCCGCCGCCGCCCGAGGACGATCCATACGACGACATCGAGATCGGCGGCGACGCTCCGGCGGAGGAGACCTCGAGCTCGTCGGGGTTGCCGGCTCGTCGCGTGACCTCGCACGTGGTGCGACGGGCGACTCCCGTGCCGCAGCCCGGCGTCGACCACGTCGTCGAGATGGAGACCGACGACGACGAGTCGGTGGAAGCGCCCGAGCCCGTCGCCGGGGAGCTCGATCTCGAGGCGGCGTTCGACGGGCTCGCGGAGGCGGCCCCCGAGCCGTCCACCGACATCGACGCGGACGCGTTCGTGGAGGAGGTGCAGGCGCGGACCACGATCGGGGTCCCGCCGCCGCCGCCGGCCGGTCATCCCCGGTCGGTCTCGTCGCCGCCCGTCGTGCCCGTCGCGGACGTCGTGCCCGAGGTCGTGCCCGTCGGCCTCTCGGTGCCGATCGTCGCGCCGCAGCCCGCGGACGCCGATCCCAACGCCGACCTGCCGCCATCGATCTTCGGCGACGCGCTGCCCGCGCTCGATCTCGATGCGCTCCAGCTCCCCGAGCATGCCGAGCTCATCACCGGCGACGACAGCGACGAGGCGGCCGCCGCGATCCTCGCGCTCGACCGCGAGCTCGAGCTGATCGACGAGCCCTCCCTGGTGGCGGTCCTGCGCATCGAGTCCGGGCGCCTGTACGAGCGGCTCGGCGACAGCGATCGCGCGCGCGCGAGCTACGAGGCGGCCTTGCTCGCCGATCCTCGCGCGCAGGCCGCGCTCCGCGGCTTGCGTCGCCTCGCCCGCGGCGCCGGTGATCTCGAGGAGGCGACCCGTCACCTCGACGTGGAGCTCGGCCTCGCCGGCCCGCTCGAGCGCCGCGCCCTCGGGCTCCACCGCGTCGACCTCCTCATGGCGTCGGGCGAGCAAGACCTGGCCCGCGTCGCTGTCGGCGAGCTCATCGACGAGGCCAAGGGCGACGTGCGCGCGCAGCTGGCGCAGCTCGAGCTCGCGTTCCTCGACGGCCGCGCCGAGGAGCTCGGCGAAGCGCTCGAGCGCCTCGCCGCCGTGCTCGCGGATCCGACGGTGCGATCGGCGACCCAGGCCGCGCGCGCGCACCTGCACGAGCGCGCCGGTGACATCGCGAAGGCTCGGGCCACGTTCGAGGCGGCCGTGCAGTCGGATCCGTCGTCGCGGCCGGCGCGGCTCGGCCTCGTGCGCACCGTGGGCAACGAGGCGCTGGGCGAGCTCGCCGCCCACGTCGACGATCCCGCCGTGCAGGCCGCGCTCCACCTGCGCGCCGCGAGGGCGGCGCCGCCGACGGAGCTCGCCGCGGCCGAGCTCCATCGCGCCGCGATCGCCGCGGCGGCCGCGGCCGCGCCCAGGGATCCGGTCGTGCAGGCCGCGGTCGTCGCCGACGCCGTCGGGCGCGGCGAGATCACCGACGAGCTCGTCGCGCTCGCCGAGGGCGCCGTCGATCCGACCGTGCGCCGGCACGCCGCGCTCTGGACCGCTGCCCGCCTGCCGGCCGAGGACCCGCGCGCCGCGGCGCTCTTCTCCGTGGCGCTCGCCGCCGTGCCGCGCGACGAGTACGCCGCCGCCGCGCTCGCCGATCGCTGGATCGCCGCGGGCGAGACCGCGTCGGTCGCCGAGCTGCTCGCCACGCGGGCCGCATCCACGAGCGATGCGACCGCGGAGCACGATCGTCTGCGCGCGGCGATGTGGTTCATCGCCGCCGGTCGCCCCGACGACGCCGCGGCGCTGTATCCCTCCGATGGCGTGGTCGATAGCCCGGCCAGCGTCGACGCCTGGGGCGAGGTCCTCGCCGCCGTCGGCAAGCTGCCCGAACGGGGCAGGCTCTTCGTCGAGACGGCCGCGCGCGCCGACGCAGGCGACGAGCGCATCGACGCCCGGCTGTGGGCGGCGAAGGCCGCGCTCGCGGTCGATCGCGCCGCCGACGCCGCCGATCCGCAGACGCTCACCGCCGCGCTCGAGGCGTGGAACAAGGTGATCGAGCTCGACGGCGATCAGGAGCGCGCGCACGCCCGCTCGCTCGCGCTCGCCGCCACGCTCGGGGAGCCCGACATCCTGGGCGACACCCTCGCGCGCGCCCAGAACGCCGCGCAGCCGGCCGCCGCCGCGGGCTCGCTCGGGATCCTGCGCGCGCGCAGCGCGGTCGCGTCGGCCGAGCCCGACTGGGCCCGCGCCGACGACATCCTGGGCGAGCTCCCCGCCGACGATCCGCGCCGGCTGGCGACGGCGCTCACGCTCGCGTCGCGCGCCGGTCGCTGGAGCGACGCGGCGTCCGCGATGGAGGAGTACGCCAGCGCGATCGAAGGCCGCTCGCCGGTCGAGGCCGCGCTCGTGCGTTACCGCGCCGCTGGCCTCCTCCTCGATCGCGGTGACGATCCGGCGCGCGCCTCGTCGTTGCTCACCTCGGTCGCCGAGGCCCAGCCCGAGCTCGCCTTCGTGCACGACCTCATCGCGAGCGCGCGCCGCCGCCTCGGCGATTCCGCGGGGATCGCGCGCGCCGGCCGCGACGCGCCGCGTGGTCCCGACGCGTTCGCACGCCTGGTCCGCGACGGCGATCACGCCGCCGCCCAGGGCGACGCGGTCGCGGCGCTCGGGCTCTACGGCAAGGCGCTCGATCTGCGGCCGCAGGATCCGCTGGTCACCGAGCCGCTCACCCGCGTCGCGCGCTCGGTGCGCGAGGCCGGGCCCGTCGCCTCGCTCGCCCTCGCCGAGCTGCGGATGGCCGAGGACACGGCCGACGCCAACGCCAAGGCCAACGCGTACGAGTCGCTCGCGCGGGTCGACCGCGAGCTGCGCGAGGACGCGGCGAGCGCGCTCATCGCCCTCGAGTCGGCGGCGGACGCCGATCCCGCGCGCCACGCCGTCCTGCGTGAGCTGGAGCGCGCGTACATCGTCGAGCAGCGCTGGTCCGATCTGGCGCGTCTCCGCGGGGTCCAGCTCGCGGCGCTGCCCGCCCTCGCCCCGGGCGCCCCCGAGGCGGTCGGCGACGACGCCATCGCCCTCGCGCTCGATCGCGCCCAGCTCCTCGAGAAGCTCGAGCGACCCGAGGACGAGCTGCGGATGGCGTACCAGGTCGTCGTCGAGCGCGCGCCGCGGGCGCGCCAGGCGCTCTTCCACCTCGAGTCGCTGGTGCGCCGCGCCGGCAGCTCGCCCGACCTCGCCATGCTCGAGGACGCGATCGCCGCCTACTTCCGCGACGATCCGCGCACCCGGGGCGCGTTCCTCACGCGCGGCGGCGAGACCCTCACCGATCTCGGCCGCATCGACGAGGCGCTCGCGCACTTCAAGGCCGCCGACGAGCTGCGCGGCGGCTACGTGCCGGCGCTCGAGGGCTGGCGTGAGGCGGCGCTGCGCGGCCAGCTGTGGATCGACTTCGCCGACGCCGCCACCAAGGAGGCGCTCGTCACCCGCGACGCGAGCGGACGGGCGAGGCTCCACCACCTCGCGGGCGTCGCGCTCATGGACAAGGCGCTCGCCGGCGAGCGGGCCGCCGACGCGTTGCGTGCCGCGCTCGACGCCGATCCAGGTCACGTCGACGCCTTCGTGCGGCTCCGGCTCCTGCTCGACGAGCAGGGCGAGCACGAGCGCCTCGCCGAGCTGCTCGAGCAGCGGCTCCTCGTCGAGGAGAACCAGCGCGAGCAGCTCCAGCTCCACCGCGCGATCGCCGAGCTCTCGCGCAACTTCCTCGAGAACCGCGACGCGGCCAAGCGGCACTACCGCGCGATCGTCGACGCCGATCCCGGCGACGTGCGCGCGATCGGGGCCCTCTCCGACATCGCGTGGGAGCAGGGGGCGTGGGCCGAGTGCGCCGAGGCGCTCGCCCAGCGCGCGCGCCTCGAGCGGGAGCCGCACGTGCTGCGCGGCATCTACTTCCGCCTCGGCGTCATCCACGCCGAGCGCTTGCCCGACGCGGCCGCGGCGATGGCGGCGTTCCAGCGGGTGCTGTCGTACGACGCGGACGACGAGCACGCCCTCGAGCGCCTGGCCGACCTCGGCATCGCGACCCAGCAGTGGAAGCTGGCGCTCGGCGCGTGCGAGCGCCTGGTGAAGAACGAGACCGATCCGCAGCGCAAGGTCGCGCACCTGCACCGCGTCGGCGTGATCTTCGCGCAGGGCTTCGGCGATCGTCGTCGCGCCGAGCGCGCCTACCAGCTCGCCGTCGACGCCGCGCCCGACAGCGACGCCGCGCTGGCCGCGCTCATCAAGTTCTACGAGGACGCTGGCGACGTCGCGTCCATCCGCGTGCACCTGGGCCTGGTGGCGGCGTCGATGCGCAACCGCCTCGGCACCGGTCACGACGCCACGGCGATGAAGGTGATCTCGCGGGTCTCGCGGGCGCGCCACGACGCCGGCGTGCCGGGGCAGGGCGCCGTCGCCCGTGCCGCCGCCGACATCGCGCGCCTCTACGGCGTCGATCCCGGCGACCCGCCGGCCTTGCCGCCCGCCAGCATCGCCGGCCTGACGCGTCCGGAGATCGACGAGGTCCTGTGGCCGCGCTCGGTCTCCCCCGAGCTGCGGCAGATCTTCGGCCTGCTCGGCGATCGCCTGGCCAAGCACGTCGGCATCGATCTGCGGCCCTACGGCGTGACGCGCGGCGATCGGCTGCGCCCCCAGCAGAGCCCGGTGGCGGCCGCGGCCCAGGAGGTCGCCGACGGCCTGGGGCTCGGCGAGATCGACGTCTACGTCTCGACGCGCCAGCCCTTCGCGATGGTCGCCGAGCCGACCAGCCCGATCTCGCTCGTCCTCGGTAGCGAGGTGGCGACGCCCGATCGCCTGAGCGCCGTGCGCTTCGCCGCCGGCGGCGCGCTCGTGCTCGCGCGCGCGCAGCTCGCGATCGCGGCGCGCCTGCCGATCGACGAGCTGGGCGTGCTGGTGATCGCGCTGCTGCGCCTGTTCCAGCCCGATCTGCCGTACCTCGCGGTCGACAACGATCAGGTCGGCTCGCAGCTCCAGCGGCTGAAGCGGCTGGTGCCTTCGGGCCTGATGAGCGAGCTGCGGCCGTACGCGCTCGGGATCCACGGCGCGGCGTTCGATCATCGCGTGCTGGCGCGCGATCTCGAGCTCGCGTCGCACCGGGCCGGGCTCATCGCGGCCGGCGGCGCCGCCGCGCCGCTGCGCGTCTTGCTGGCGAAGTACGGCGCGCCGGATCTGGCGCAGGGCATGTCGAACCCGGTGGTCAGCGAGTTGGTGCGGTTCGCGATCTCGGAAGATCACGCGGCCATGGCCGCGATGTGCCGGTAGTCACTGGGCGTAGGCACGGCGATTGCGTGATGGGCCCCTCGGGACTGGGATACCATTCCCAACTGGAGGAAATCTCATGCGAGGGCACGCTGCCTACCGCTTCTCGATACCGACGCTGATGTCCGCCCTGGCTACTCTCGTAGCCTGTGGGGGCGGCGCGGCGCCGGAGCTCGAGGACGTGGGCGACCAGGTGGTGGCGGTCGGCGCGGAGCTGGTGCTGCAGCTGCGGGCCACCGACCCGGACGGCGACACGCTCGAGTACGGTTTCTCCTCCGACGTCCCCGACATCGGCAGCCGCGCCAGCGTCTCGCGCACGCCGTCCGGCGACGGCACGTTCCGGTGGCGGCCGGTGGCGGCCGACGTCGGCATCTGGCACTTCGACTTCACCGCGTCCGACGGCGATCACACCGCCACCCTGCCGGTGACCATCGAGGTCCGCTCGGCGATCGGCGCCGAGACCGTGCCGGTGTTCCGCGAGCCGCTGGGCACGGGCACCACGCTCGATCTGGCGGTGCGCGAGTGCCTCGAGATCAACGTGCTCGTCGAGGACCAGGACTCGGTCGCGGTCACGATCGAGCAGCAGGAGCCGCTCATCGAGGGCGCGACGCTCGATCAGACCGGACCGTTCGCCGCGACGTGGAACTGGTGCCCGACCCGCGACCAGATCGACGCCGAGGATCGCTACACGCTGACCTTGTCGGCCGACGACGGCGACAACCCCAAGACGCTCAAGAACTACCTCGTGGTCCTGCGCCGCCCGCCGCCCATGAACTGCCCGGGCGACCCGCCGGTCGTGAACCACACGCCCATGAACGTGTCGCAGATCGTCGACCTGACCATCGACGCCGTGATCAGCGACGACATGGGCCTGCGCCAGCCGCCGCTCCTCTACTACTCGACCACGGCGCCGTCGAACCCGCCGAACCTCGGCGCGATGACGCAGGTGACGATGCTGCTCATCAGCGGCAACATGAGGTCGGGGACGTGGGCGGCCGACGTGCCCAACCCGGCGGCGCAGCTGCCGCAGGGCACGATGCGGACGCTCTACTACATCATCGTCGCCAACGACGACGACGACTCGGTGGGCGGCTGCGATCACGAGACCCGCAGCCCGGCGACCGGCGCCCATCAGATGGTGGTGACCAACCCGGGCGGCAGCGGCAACCTCGGCCTGTGCGCGTCCTGCTCGGCCGACGTGCAGTGCGGCGACGGCGATGACAACTGCGTCATGGTCGGCGGTGGTAACTACTGCCTGCGGTCGTGCTCCTCGGCCGCGGACTGCGGCGCGGGCTACACGTGCTCGGCGTCGCCGGTCACGTCGGTGAACGGGGCCAGCGCGCGGCAGTGCGTCCCGTCGTCGGGGTCGTGCGCGATGACGACGACGTGCGTCGACGACTTCTTCGAGGACAACGACACCCGCGCGCAGGCGTCGTCCTTGCCCGACCTCGATCCGGACACGTACATGTTCACGTCGTGCCCGCTGCCCGACGGCTCGAACGACGACGAGGACTGGTTCCCGATCATCCTGACCCAGAGCGCGACGATCACGCTGACCCTGGCGGGGCAGAGCGTGTCGGATCTCGACCTCGGGCTCTACGACTCGGCGGGGGTGCGCCTCGCGTCGGCGACCGGGCCGACGTCGAACGAGACGATCACGCGGTGCCTGGCGGCGGGGACGTACTACGTGCGCGTGTACGCGTGGGGCGCGGGCACGCAGAACCAGTACTCGCTCACCTACGCGCGGCAGAACGGTGCATGTCCGATGGCGTGCACCGACGACCCGCGCGAGCCCGACGACAACGCGAGCCAGGCCCGGTCGATCACGTATCCGGTGTTCACCGCCACCGGGAACCAGATCTGCGCCGGCAACACCGACTGGTACCGCGTGTTGCTGCTCGCCGGGGAGCTCCTCACCGTCGACCTGACCTTCACCCAGGCGGCGGCCAACCAGGACCTGGACATCCACCTCTACAACAGCATGTCCGTCGACCTGACGCCGTGCTCGGTGCAGTCGCCGGGGACGTGCGCGTTCAACAACGGGCAGAGCGCCGACTCGAACGAGCACTTCACCTTCACGGCGCCGGCGTCGTGCACCAGCCTGTGCACCTACTACGTCGTCATCCACGGCTACAACAACTCGCAGAACGCCTACGACATCCGGATCGAGGCCCCCGAGTGACCCACCGGCTCGTCCTGTCGCTCGCCCTCGCCGCCGCCGGGCTCGTGGCCTGCGCGTCGTCGGAGACGCCCGACGTCGGCCTCGAGTCGCTGGCGCTCGCGTCCGTCGAGCCCGGCGTCGTCATCACCGGGACGACGCTGGCGATCGGCGGCGACTCGTTCGTGGCGGCCGAATGGGGCGCGAGCACGTTGCGGCTGCGCGGGCAGTCGGGCGGCCGTTCGGTGGACGTGGCGCTGCCTGCCGACTTCGTCGACTACGACCACATGACGGCCCAGGTCGACGCCGACATCATCACGGCGCTGGGGGCGACGGGGCAGGTGACCCGCTTCAGCGGCGAGGCCGTGATGGAGGTCGTGTCGGCGGTCGACGGGCAGACGTACGCGAGCGCGCCGCTCGCGCTCACGCTCGACGTCGCGGCCGAGCTGACCCCGGAGATCGCGTCGGTGCAGTCCGGCGGTGTCCTGTTCGTCAACGACGCGGTGCTGGTGACCGGGCGCGGCATGTTGCTCGGCGGCAACGAGGGTGACACCGTCGCGCGCGTGAGCGGTTGCTTCCGGGTCAGCGGCGGCACGGCGTGTACGCCGGTGACCGAGGAGGTCATCGCGCTCCAGCCCGCCGCGCCGTTCTCGCGCGACGAGGCGACCTTCCGCTTCGTCCCCGGCATCGCCGGCATCCGCGAGGGCCTGTTCATGGGCCAGGTCGTGATCGAGAACCGCCACGCCGGCGGCAACACGATCGCTGCCGCCCCGGTGGCCGTGAGCTACGACCTGGTGAGCGCGGAGATCTTCCAGGTGACCCCGCCGGTCGCGAGCCTGGGCCAGTACGTGATCATCGACGGCGGCGGGTTCGTGGGCGGCGAGGCGGGGGCGTCGACCGAGGTGCGCCTGGTCGGGACGTTCACGCCGACGGGGCAGACGCAGGGGGCGCCGGTCGACCTCCTCCTCATCCCCGAGTTCGAGACCGGCAACCGCGTGCGCTACGTCATCTCGCCCAGCGATGCGCTGGGCATGGCGATCGATCTGCGAACCGTGACCGGGACGTTCAGCGGCACGATCCAGCCGACGGTCCGCTACCAGGGCGACACGGTCGTCGGGCCCACGCGCACCGTGACGCTGGGCATCGCGCCGGTGAAGCAGGTCGTGTTCATCGACTTCCGGCCGTCGTACGTCGAGAGCCTGCGCAAGTTCGGGCTGCGCGCCGTCGACCAGGCGATCCGCGCGCGCGTGCTCGCGGTGGTCGGCCACGCGTTCCGCACCGTCAACCTCGAGCTGCGCACCGAACCGCCCACCGACTTCGCGCTGTTCTCGATCGTCGAGATCCACGGCCCCGATCCCAACAACCAGGGCCTGTTCGGCTACGACAACTCGCCGGGCAAGGACGTGAACAACATCCGGCTACACGACCGGCTGGGCGGCGTGAACGCGGCGACCCAGCAGGACGGCTACCCGGGCTACGGCGGCGTGTTCATCGAGTCGCTGATGGGCTTCTCGCTCCACCCGGCGTCGGGCGAGTCCCTGCCCAGCGCCGACCAGCTCTTCGACGACCTCTTCGATCCGTTCCGCCCCGATCGCGGCGAGATCATCGTGAGCAAGGACCTCGCGGGCGGCCTGCCGCCGATCGAGGGCGCGAGCTGTCCCGCGAGCGACCGGCGCGCGCGCATCGGCTGCGCGGTGTGGTCGATGGGCGCGCTCATCGGCACGACCCTGGCCCACGAGATCGGCCACAGCCTCGGGCTGGCCAATCCGTTCGGCGACGGCTTCCACAACTTCGGCGACGAGCCGAACCGCCTGATGGACGGCGGCGCCGATCGCCCGCTCGCCGAGCGCGCGATCCTCCAGGGCCAGGGTCCCGCCGACTTCTGCGAGGACGAGTACGCGTACCTGCGCCAGATCCTGCCGTCGGCGCAGCCCGCGGACACGGCGCCTCGCCCTCGCTGCTGACGCACCGTTCATCCTGAGCGAGGCCGCGCGTCAGCGCGGACGAGTCGAAGGACCCGAACCACCGTGCCCGTGCCCGTGCCCGTGCCCGTGCCCGTGCCCGTGCCCGTGCCCGTGCCCGTGCCCGATCACCGGCGGCGCGCGCCGGGTCGCGCCCACGGCGAGATCAACCCGCGCCGCCGCCAGCCCACCCGCAGGAGCCACGACCGTGGAGACCGGACCGGCAGCGGCCCTTCCTCGGGAAACGGCAGGTCCTCGCGGCGCACGACGGCCGGCGGCGGCCCGGTGTCCCAGCCATCGAAGAACGGCCCGGTCGAGTACCGGTCGGTCCGTGGCGGCGGACCGCCCAGCCCGCGATCCTCGCCGTGCTTGCGCCAGTTGCCGAGCACGTACGCGATCGCGTTGCGCACCTGCGTCGGCGTCTCGAGCCGCTCGACATGGTAGCGGTCCGCGAACACACCGCCGTCGCGACCACCGAGCGCGCGGTTCAGGTTCTTCGCGAAGCTGACGGCGAACCGCTTCATCGCGCGCGACAGCGCGCGCTCGTCGTCGGCCTCGCCGATCAAGTGTAGGTGGTTCTGCTGGATCGACACGTGGCAGACCCGGACATCCTCGAGCCGGTTGGCGAGCAGCACCGCGCGCTGCGCGACCACGAACCCGCGCCGATCGCGCAGCGGCGGCAGCCCGTCGACGAGCCGGAACGTGACGTGCACCGGCACATCGGCCGTCTGCGCCTTCCGCCGTGCGTGTGACACCCCCGCGCGCACGCCGTTCTTCGGTTTCCGGCCGGCTCCCTGCCTCCGTCCGCCGTGCCCGTTGCCGTTCTTCGGCGGCCGGCTCGACACACCGTCCAGCCTCAGCTGCGCGGGGCCTGCCTTCTTCCGCCGCCCTCGGCCACCGCCCCCATCACCGCCACGTCGCCTCGTCTTCACCTTCTCCATGACCCGCCTCCCTGCCTCCGGTGATTGCCGCCGTGGGCTCGAAACGAGCAGATGACACCTCGCTCTGACACGCCGGCTGCGTGGTCGACCCCTGAATCTTGAAACGGCAGATGCCGTTGCTCGACGCGCGCCCCCACGAGTTCCCCGCGCGGCGACGCGGTCGACCGGGGCGCCGACGGCTCGGCGGTGCGAGCTCGCCTTGATCGCCGGGCCCCTCGCCAGCGACCCGCTCGGCGCGATCGAGCCGCGAATCTTGAAACGGCGGACGTCGTTGGTCGATGGCTCCGCTCGACCGAGGTGCGACGAGCCGTACATCGTCGGCACCTGCGGCCCTCGCTTGCCACGACGAGCTGAGGTGCGTCCGGCCCCCGGAGGCTCCGCGTCTCGCGCCCGGCTCACGCCTTCCGTGGCTCTCCACGACCGCGTCTCTCGCCGCGTCCGCCCGCCAACTTGAAACGGCAGATTTCGTTGGTCGACGCGCCGCCCTGGCGTGCCCGGCGCGGTGACGCGGTCGACTGGGGCGCCGACGGCTCGGCGGTGCGAGTTCGCCTTGATCGTCGGGCGCCTCGCCGGCGACCCGCTCGGCGCGATCGAGCCGCGAATCTTGAATCGGCGGACTTCGTTGGTCGATGGCTCCGCTCGACCGAGGTGCGACGAGGCGAACATCGACGGGAACCACGGCCCTCGCTTGCCACGACGAGCTGAGGTGCGTCCGGCCCCCGGAGGCTCCACGTCTCGCGCCCGGCTCACGCGTTCCGTGGGTCTTCACGACCGCGTCTTTCGCCGCGTCCGCCCGCCAACTCGAGTCGGCAGACGTCGTTGGTCGACCGCCGCCTTTGGCGGCGTCTGCGTCTGCGTCTGCGTCTGCGTCTGCGTCTGCGTCTGCGTCTGCGTCTG
>ERZ761602.1244-NODE-1244-length-47422-cov-14.790571_pt1 | contig 47422 bp, 51 predicted proteins | sample MGYA00512165_ERZ761602 | MGnify/ENA primary metagenome ERZ761602 (study PRJEB28899, sample SAMN02445085) | bioreactor sludge metagenome | biome: EBPR sludge; isolation source: Thorneside wastewater treatment plant | place: Australia: Brisbane, Thorneside...
TTTTTACACAAAGCATATTTTTTCTCGTTTCTAAAAACTCGTTACCGCCTCATCTGTAGAAGAAAAAGTTTGCACAAATTGAGTCACCCCCACATTTTCTAACACTTCACTTACTGTTTTCGACAACGAAGCCAACTTCACTCCGCCGCCTGATTTTTGTGTGCTTTGCAAAACTTTCATAATCGCTCGCACCCCAGCCGAAGATAAATACTCTACACTTTTCATATCCAGAACAATTTTTTTATGTTCCTTCATCGCTTTGGATAATTCAGATTCTAGAGTCACCGAAGTTAACGAATCCACCCTGCCAGCAATTGTCACCACTGCCACATCCCCGCTTACTGCTTGATTTACAGAAAAGTTATCCATGCTTTATCTCCTCTTGTTTGGGTTGTTAAGATTATAGTCGAAGAATGAGTTCATTTATAATCAGGCAAAAAATTTGGAGACTCTATGCGTTCGTTTATTGTTTTTTGTATCTTAATATTGATGACCACACTTGCCTGTGTAGGAGGAAATGTCAGCACCCCAGCAGAATCAAACTCCCCGACGGAAGAGGCGGTGACACAAATCGCTTCAGAGCCTACGGGGGAGCCTGTCACACCAACTTCAACATCTTCTCCCGCCAATGTCATCTATGTGGATACGCTTGAACAAGAAGTGTATCCGTTTGTGCAAAATGGAAAATGCTCTTTTGCTGAAGCGATTATGGCGGCAAATACGGGCAAGCCATTTGATTCGTGTAATACAGGTGAGTTGGGGCAAAGTGTGATTGAGTTGATGCCCGGCGAATATGTTTTTACGCAAGTAGATGAATCGCCACCGATTTATGAATGGTTAATCAGCGTCACAGATGTTGGCACAGCACTTCCACCGATTGTTTACCCGATGACAATTCATGGCAATGGTGCAGTTTTGACTCGTGACGAAAACGCCGAGCCATTTCGCTTTTTTGAATTAATGGTCAATTCAACTTTGACAATGAATAACATCACGATACAAAATGGTGATGTAGTGGATGATTGGGGTGGCGCAATTTATTCAATGAATGCTTCCATTACTTTAGATAACACGCATTTCATCAACAATCATTCTGATAATGGTGGCGCAATTTATTTCACCTTCGGCAGAATTGATATTATCAATAGTAAATTTATCAATAACACAAGCACAGGCAATGGTGGCGCATTGTTTATTGATTCATCTCGTTCTTTGATTCAATCTTCTCATTTTGAAGGCAATCAATCAGATGGCAATGGTGGTGGTTTATACGCTTACTTCGCAACAATAGTAATTAGAGACGGATTCTTTATCAAGAACCATGTTACAGGAAATGGCAATGGCAATTGGGTGGCGGAATGCATACCAATCATGTCAACCTTACAATTACTGAAAGTCAGTTTTATCAAAATGAAGCACCTCGTAATGGTGGTGCGGTGGGTGTGATTAATCCCATTCTGGCTGGCATAGACCCTGAAGAAGACCCCTTGCTTCAACAAATTGATGAGGTGCCTATTGTTTCAGATATGTTGACCAGTATTCCAGGTTTCCAGTCAACACTTGAAGCACATCCTAGTGGCATTTATGTTGAATTCAACGAAGATATACAAATTCATAATAATTGTTTTGCGAACAACGCCACTCACGACCCTCTAGACCCCAATTGGACGAGTGGTATCCATGCCAGTGCGGCGATGGCAGATAATAATTATTGGGGTCACCCTAGCGGACCTTCTGGTAGAGGTCCGGGTACAGGTGAAAGTGTTGGCAAAAATAAAGTGACCTTTGCTCCGTTCTTAACTGAAGCCCCAAGTTTTTGTGACCCCGAACTTACGGAAATTAAATAACGAGAGAATTCAAAACTTCCTTTATTCTCTTACAAGAAAACAAAAAGATGATGAGTACTCATCATCTTTTTGTTTAATATCACTCACCTTAACTTCATCTTCATCCCACCCTTTGGACGAAGTGTGGCTTCAGGACTCAGCCCCACAGCAGAATCAGTTCTCAAGGTAGGGGCGAAGCGTTGATAAATCATGGCTAAGGTTAGTTGCATTTCCATCATCGCTAAATTATTCCCAATGCAGATATGCGGTCCCGCACCGAACGGATAATAAATATCTTTGTTGCGTGCTGAAATATTTTCAGGTGTAAAGCGTTCGGGGTCAAATGTTTCGGGGTCATTCCAATAAGTTGGGTCGTGATGGGTGACATAAGGCGTGATAAAAATTAACGTGCCAGCAGGAATTAAATAACCATCCAGTTCTTGGTCAGTGACGGCTTCGCGCGCAAACAAATATGCAGGCGGATACAAACGCAACACTTCGTTAATAACTTGCGTTGTGTAAGTTAACTTTGGTAAATCTTCCAGCGTGGGTGTGCGCGTATTTAGGACTTGTGTAATTTCGCCAACTAATTTTGATTCGACATGTGGATGTTTTGCAATTAGATAAAATGCCCAAGTGAGTGCCATTGCCGAAGTTTCGTGACCTGCAAAAAAGATGGTGATGATTTCATCTCGTACTTGCGCATCAGACATGCCCAAGCCTGTTTCTGCATCTTTGGCATTGAGCAACATCCCGAGCAAATCGTCCTGCGGATTTTTCCTGCCCTCAGCAATTAATGGGTAAACAATTTCATCTAAAACTTTGGCGGCTTTGTTGTAGGCAATGTGTTTTGGTAGTGGAAATGAAAGCGGCAGTTGAATAAATTGTTGACTCTTCCATAACATAAACGCCGATGCTAAACGAAAGGCATCACCCAGTGACTTGACTTGAGCATCTGTAATTTTTGCACTGAACATGGTTTTGATAATGATTGACAAAGTCAAATTTGTCATTTCATCTTCCATATCAAACACTTGATGGGCTTGGCTGTATCTTTCCCATGCTGTTAAATGCTTTTGAATAATGTTTGTAATTGTATTGGCTAGTGAACTTAGCTTCTGACGATGAAAAGCAGGTTGCATAATGCGGCGTTGTTGTAACCAAAATTCACCATCACTTAATGGTAAGCCGTTGCCAAGTAGTACACGTCCTGTTTCTACGCTTTTTCCGCGAATGTAGTTGTGATGATTACTCTGCAAAATATGTTTTACATACTCTGGTTTGGTGACTAACATATAAGTTTTATTGAGCAATTTGAATTGCACAATCCCGCCGTGATTCTTTGTTAAACCCATGAACATGCCAAGCATGTCCTTGGTCATTTCAGGAATCATGCCGATGATAGGTCTGGGTTTTGGGCTGGGGGCAGGTTTGAGTTTAGAAATTTCCATATCCCTGATATTTTAGTTTATGAAGAATGATATTGCAAACATCTTAACCACAGAGCACACAGAGACCTCTGAGAAGACCTACTAAGAATCTCTGTGGCTGATTTTTGGAATTTAATTATGACTATGCTCTTTAATTTCACAATACAACATATTATGGCAACCCTCACATTCTAGTTGTAGAGTTGCATGTTGAATATTGTATCCATGTGCGAGCAGTTCGTTGATATTTTGTTGAATAGATGCGCCCTCACGAATGGAAATGTCATTTGTCACTACATGGGCAGAGAGCATTCGCAAATTTTCGTTGATGCTCCAGACGTGCAAATCGTGAATATCATGCACGCCATCTACTTGGCGAATGTCTTCAACCATTTTTGGCAGGTCAACATTTTCGGGTGTGCTTTCGAGCAAAATGTGAATGGTTTGCTTAATGATTCCCCACGCGTTGTATAAAATTAATGCACCAATTAACACACTGACGAATGGGTCGAGCCAGTTCCAGTTGGTGAATAAAATAAGCACGCCTGCAATAACTGCACCTAATGTTGATAATACATCGCCCATGAGATGCAGAAATGCACTTCTTAGATTTAAGTCATGCTCGCTTCCTTTTTTGATGAGGAAAGCGGTTCCTAGATTAATCAGAAATGCGATTCCGCCCACGCCGATTAATATGGTTGTATTCACTTCGGGTGGATTGAGAAAGCGCTGATAGGCTTCGTAAAAAATCCCTAAGGCGATTAACACCAAAGTTGTTGAGTTGACCAAAGCCACTAGAATCCCTGCTCGATGGTAGCCAAATGTTTTGCCTGCATGAGCAGGTTGAAGCGAGAGTCGAAGCGCGTACCAACTTAATCCTAAAGCAATTACATCGGTGAAGTTATGTGCGGCATCGGTTAATAAGGCTAAACTATTTCCCCAAATGCCTGCAACAATTTCAACAAAAACAAATATGGCAGTAATGCCAAGTGACAAAGCCAGCCGTTTGGTGGTTTGATTGGCAATATCGCCAAAGTGAGAATGGGAATGATTGTGCATAGATTAAATCCAACGGCGGACTTGCTTTTGATAATCTAAATATGCTTGACCATGTGAACGCGTTAAAAATTCTTCTTCGAGCCGTACTTGAGTTTGAATTAACATTTCACCAGTGATTAAGATGGTAAGTGTAATAGCATTTGGAATAATCAAGAAGAGACCTAATAACATCACGCGCATTCCGAGAAAAATGGGATTGCGAGAGATTTTGAATAATCCCGTTTGAACGAGTTCGGTTTTGACATCTTCATCAATTCCGATGCGCCATGATTTTTGCATGTGGACTTGGGCTATTAGCACCCAAACCAATGCGATGAGTAATAGAACAAAACCGATGTTTGCCAAAATATTGTTTGTTAGAAATGAAATTGGCAAAAGATAAGAATACAAGTTTGGAGAAACCGCAAACACAATTGCGACAAGAAAACAAACGAGCATAATCAAGCGGAAATTTTTTCCAATGTAATCATGTGCCGTGTCAGATGAACCGAGTTTGTATGGATTCACGCCTGTGGTTTTCCAGATTCGGTAGGTGGGTAAAATCATTGCTAACCCCAAAAATAAGATGAAGTAGAGAAGAAGAAATATTTTCATTGAAGTTATCCGTGTTTTACATGGTCTAAGCCCATGAGATATAGTTTCTTGACGTGGTCGTCGTCAAGTGAATAAAAAACTTGCCTGCCAGATTTTCTACCACGAATTAATCGCATTTGACGAAGCCCACGCAATTGATGCGATACAGCAGATTCGCTCATTTGAGTTTTTTCAGCAATGTCACTGACGTTCATTTCTTTTTCTAGCAAAGTGGAAATGATACGCACGCGATTGGCATCGCTTAAGGCACTGAATAATTCGGCAAGTTGAATGGCTTTGAGTTCGTTGAGGGTCATGGTTTCCTTGAATATATGAACAAGTATTCATATATTATGATAAAAGACAAACCCTGTCAAGGGCTTGTCTTTTACTATTTAATCAACAATCCAGTTACCCAAAGCATTAACATACCAACTAATACACCACTGAAAATAAAACCTGGCGTGGGTTGTTTTTCGTTATCTTTTTGTACCATTTTCCAAATTTCAACTGCCACTTGGAAGATTGCGCCTGTACCAATGGCAAGGAACAACACAGATAAAAATGGGGAAGGAGTGAATCCGCCAATCCATGCGCCGATGATGGCAGGCGCACCGCCGATTAATCCAAGCCATGTTAATTGACGAATGCTTGGTTTATCTTTCAAAATTGGCGCAATGATTCCTAAACCTTCTGTGATGTTTTGGATAATGAAACCAACCACTAAGAAAGTTCCCAATGCAATTTCACCAACATTGTATGCCGCACCAATTGCAAGCCCTTCGCCCAAATTATGAATACCAATTCCTAAAGCAATGCGCCATGCAATCGAGGCTCGTTGTGATTCTTCACTTCGACTAGCAGATTTTGGATTATCTATCATTTCGAGTAGCATGTAAGTGGCAACTGCTCCAATGCCAATTAATCCAAGCCCTTGATAGGTGCCAGCCAATTCAGTGGCTTGCTCTAAGGCTTCATTGAATGTATCTAAACCAAGATAAATTAATAAGCCAACCGTTAATGCCATTAAGAACGTCATCCATTTTTTATCAAGAGTGCGAAGTGCAGGCAACCAAAAAATTCCTAAGAAAATAGGAATGACACCTACATATAAACCAATCAACGTAAAGCCCCAAAAGTTTTTTGCTTCTGGCTCAGGAGTTAAAAACGCAACTGGAATTTCTACATCAAACGGAATTGCATTGCTGGTAAAAATTCGCGCTGCATATGCTTCGCCACCCGTCCATGAATATTCTATATCAATGGTTGCTTTGCCTAACCGCGGAATGGTTGCAGATGGCGAAACTGTAAATGGCATTACGGCTTCATTTACAATAAGCGATGCAACTGTTAATTCTTCGGGTCCAGTATTTTGCACATATAACTTTATGTTATCTACATCAAGTTCATATCGTTCAATCGTCAAATCTTCAATTGGAACAGGTGCTTCTAAATCAAGTCCGCCACCAGTTTGGAGGAATAAGAAAATAACTCCAGCCAAAAGAATGATGGGAATTAGAAGCAGGATGAAGGTTTGAAAAGTGAAGCGGTTCTTTGTCTCAGGGGATGTTTGGTTTGTCATCTTTTAGTTTCTCCTTCGCTTCTAGTTAGTCACTTCAAACATGCCGTTCCAACCGAGTTCTGCAAATTCGGTGACGTGCGCGTGGAACATATACATGCCTGGATATTTATATGTGAATTCAAGAATGCCGCGCTCGGCTTGACCTTGAATGATTGTGTCTGTAAATGCAGATGGCGTGAGACTTGTGCCAGTGGGATAGTAGTGAAAAAAGTTTGCATGAAGATGGAATGAATTGAGCAAATCAAATTCAAGAATGTTGACGAGATAAACGCGAACGCTTTCGCCGACTTTGATTTGAATAGGATGATTTTGATAATAAAACGGAATACCATTGACTGCATAAAAATCATTAGCATCATCAAAGTCAATATCAATGCCGTGCATGACCATTACCATTTCTTTATCAACTTTGGGGCGAGCTTCTTTTGGATCAATGATGAATGCGCCATATAAGCCTTTTGCAATATGACGTGCTAACGGAAATACATGACAATGATAAAGATGTAAACCATAAGGTTCAGCATCAAACTCGTAAGTAAATTCTTGACCGGGTTGCACCATACCACCGGGTCCAGTACCGGGTACGCCATCCATTTCGCTAGGATGATAGCCGTGAAAGTGCATTGAGTGTGGGTGACTACTTCCATTTACCATGCGAATACGAACTCTATCACCTTCTGTGGCTCGCAATGTTGGTCCGGGAATTCTTCCGTTATACGTCCATGCAGGGAATTCAATACCGGGCACAACTTCTATATTTTTATTAATCACAACTATTTCATATTCGCGTAATGTTTGACCATTCGGTAAAGTTGAAACTTTTCCATAATCAAAATCATAAAGAATTTCACCTGGATTGAAGCCATTTTTTTCATGGTCAACATCACCTGCACCGGGTAAGCCATGTCCTGTTCCATCATGTTGATGAGAAGTGCCGGGTGTTGGCGTTTCTGCTTGTAGTGGATGATTATGAGAAGCATTTACATTATTAAATGCAACTACACCACCTGCGGCAGATAACAAACCGAAACCACCAAGCTTTAATAAATCTCTGCGTGAAAGTTTTTTATTCATAAGTTCTCCTCTTTTGATAATTACTATCAATCGTTAATTATTTAACGCACCTTCATTAATCCATTGTCTAATTAATTCAATTTGTTCAGCCGTTAAATCTGATCCACGTTTTGGCATTTCGCCACTTTCGATTTGTTCAAAGAGCAAGCTATTGCTCGAATCTCCAGCGATGACAACTTCTCCATTTTGTGAACCCACCATTAGGCTTTCATAAGATTCAAGATTTAAACTTTCACTTGGAAATTCACCTCCATGACATTTTGTGCAACGTCTTTCAAGAATGGGTTGTACATCATTTTTGAAACTGATATTCTCCCTCACTATCATCGATGGACTTGCGCCAACATCGGTTGTTTTGTAGGAAAGAAAAAAAGCAGTTGCAATTACTAAAAGCATAAATGAAAAAAATAATATCCATTTATACATTTTGTATTTGCTGTTTGAAAAAATAGTTTTCATTTAAGTATTGAACTCCTGTGCAGCGCGTTGCTTGCCTATTTCTGTTAAACTGAGCAAACCGCTTTGTTGATTGACTAAACCTGTTCGTTCTGCAATGCCGACAATTTCCATTGCAAATTTAGGCGACCACTTAAGATGTTCGTTCAAATGAATCACTTCATTTTCTAATTCGGCTTCGTGTGCGGCGGTGTGGTTGGCAATGTGCATGGTCAACATGGTCAATGCAAATTCAATGCGTTGGTTTTGGCGGCGACGTGCTTGAGCTAAGAGTCCGCGTTCGGGGGCAAACAAATAAACGATTAAGAATGAAGCGCCAGTCATAGTCGCCATTGAACCCGCAATGGAAGCATCCAAAATATTGGCGAGCCAATATCCACTAATCGCGGAAACAATTCCAATCAATGCGGAATATAAAATCATGCGTGAAAGTTTATCGGTTAATAAATATGCAGCAGAAGGTGGTGCCACCATAAATGCAACGACTAAAATGGAACCAACTGCGTTGAATGAACCAACCGCAGTTAATGAAACTAAAGTCATTAAGGCGTAATGAATTAATGTGGGAGCAAAACCTAGTGTAGCGGCAAGTGCGGGGTCAAATGTGGCAAGTTTTAATTCTTTATAAAAAAGAATCACAAACAATAGATTCAAAATCAAAATGCCGCCTGAAGAATAATATGCTTCTGGACCAAAATCTAAACCAAATAATTTAACGCGATTGAATGGCGCGAATGCAAGTTCACCAAGTAAGACGGCATCATTATCAATATGCACATCGCCTGCGAAGCGCGAAATTAAAATCACTGCAATGCTAAACAATGCAGGGAACACCAAGCCGATCGATGTATCTTCTTTCACCAATTGCGTGCGGTTTAGTAATTCAACCAAACTTACGGTGAGCATGCCCATCAATGCCGCGCCAATTAATAACAATGGCGATGTGATATTTTTTGTTACAAAAAATGCTAATACGATTCCAAGTAATACGGTGTGGCTAATTGCATCGCTCATCATTGCCATGCGTCGTAAAATCAAAAAGACTCCGACTAACGAACATGCAACAGCAACTAACGAAGCGATGATTTGAATTTCAAGTTGTGCAAGTGACATAATTACGCTTCTTTCTTAAACGTTTGTTCTGCTTCTGCTAACCCAGCCTGAGTCAACGCCCAAGCATTTTTGGATAACTCTTGAACCATGCCTTGCTCTTTGAGTTGATTTAATATCAGCGAAACAAATTCGGGATGTGCATTCATTGACCTTAATGTAGCAATTGGATGCCCGCGCTCTTCATTGGGATGTTGCAATGCTAATGTATGTAAATCTGCTAACACGGCTTGAATGCGTAATAATTTACGATTACGTTGTGTGCGAAACCAATTCCAAATCAACCCGCGGTTTGGAGCAATCAACATCGAGAAAAATACAATGATGCTCATGCACAAAACAATCACAGGACCTGTTGGTAATTTCTCTGCTGAACCGCTGATGAGTGTTCCACTTACACCAGCGATTGCGCCAAATAAACCACCAAGCCAAACCATTTTGTTCAAATGATTCGTCCACTGACGAGCCGCGGCGGCAGGTGCCACAATCATGGCAGACATTAACACCACGCCTACAGTTTGCAAGCCAAGCACAATTGCAATGACTAATAAAGTAGTCAATAACACATCCAACACACGGATGGGCAACCCTAAGCTACCTGCAAATTCAGAATCAAAAGTGATTAATTTAAATTCTTTCCAAAACATAAATAACAAAGTCAGTGCAATGACTCCGATAATTCCCATCGTGATGACATCACGTTGTAATAATGTGGCGGCTTGACCAAACAAAAATTTATCCAAGCCGGCTTGTGTGGCATCTGGTAATTTTTGGGTGAAAGTTAATAGCATTAATCCGAAACCAAAGAATACAGAAAGCACCAAACCTAAAGCACTATCATCTTTGATTCTGGTAGTGCGGATAATACTGAGCATTAACAAAGTCGCTAACCAGCCAGCAATCAATGCACCGAGGATTAATACAATCGGCTCACGGCTTCTGGTGATTAAGAATGCCAACACAATGCCAGGCAATGCCGCATGAGAAATTGCATCACCTAATAAACTTTGTTTTCGCAATACAGCAAATGAACCCAATGCGCCGCTGACCATTCCTAAAATCGCAGAGCCTAACGCCACAGTGCGAAGTGTGTAATCAAAAAATAAATCGTAAAAGAGTTGAGAGATGTCCATCTTGCTAAAGTTTTCCGTTCTTACCGTTTTCATCAGCGCTCAAGAACGCAACTTTACCGCCGTATGCTTTTCTCAAATTTTGCTCATTGAACACTTCTTCTACAGGTCCACAAGCAATGCGGCGGACGTTGAGCATCATCACCCAATCAAAATATTCTGGCACGGTTTGCAAATCATGATGCACACACACTACAGTTTTTCCTTTGGAGCGTAAATCTTGAAGCAAGGTCACAATGGCTCGTTCAGTTGTCGCGTCCACGCCTTGAAAAGGCTCATCCATAAAATAAAGCTGAGCATCTTGAACCAAGGCTCGCGCAAGAAAGACGCGTTGTTGTTGTCCGCCAGAAAGCTGACTAATTTGTCTATCAGCATAATCACTCATGCCCACTTTATCTAACGCATCCATTGCGGCATTTTTTTCAGCAGTGCCAGGTCGTTTGAACCAACCTAAAGTGCTATATCTGCCCATCATCACCACATCTAAAACGCTGGTGGGGAAGTCCCAATCCACACTGCCGCGTTGCGGCACATAACCAACCAAATGTCTTTGTTCGGGATACGGTTTTCCATATACCAATACTTGACCCGCCGCAGGTTTAATTAAACCTAAAATAGATTTAATCATTGTAGTTTTTCCTGCACCATTGGGTCCAACAATTGCCATGAGTATGCCCGAAGGCACACTCATATCAACATCCCATAAAACAGGTTTATCTTTATAAGCAATCGTTAAATCTGTAATATCAATTGCGTTTGTCATCTTATTCCTCGTTCAGCGCATTGACAATCGTATCAATGTTATGAGTTACCATACCAATATAAGTGCCTTCAGGCGTGCCTGCTGTTCCCATTGCATCAGAAAATAAGGAACCACCAATCACTACATTGAAACCTTGGTCTTCCACAGCGGCTTGCACGGCTTCAATATTTCTTTGCGGCACAGATGATTCAACAAAGATTGCAGGGATTTGTCTTTCGACAATAAAACTTACTAACTCTTGCACATCGGCTGTGCCTGCTTGCGCCTCCGTGCTAATGCCTTGCAAACCACGCACTTCAAAACCATACGCTTCACCAAAATAATTGAACGCATCATGTGCTGTGATTAAGACTCTTTTTTCAACTGGAATTGTTTGCGCTTGAGTCAAAACATATTGATGTAATTCCTCAAGTTGACTTAAATACGCCGTGGCATTCGCTTCATATTCTGACGCGTGAGCTGGGTCAACTTCGGTCAACGTTTCTTTTACTTGTTCGACCGCTTTCATCCACAGTGATACATCAAACCAAACATGCGGGTCAAATTGGTCGGGGTATGTGGGCGAGGCATTTAACAGAGAGCGGTCAATTAAATCGGTCACTGCAACTGTTTTAACTCCGAACTCATTCATTTTTTCAATCACTTCGCCCATTTGTGCTTCCAAATGCAAACCATTGTAAAAAATCAAATTTGCAGATTGAAGCCTTGTCACATCTCCTTCACTGGCTTTGTATAAATGCGGGTCAACCCCTGGACCCATTAATGAAATAACTTCCACATAGTCACCGCCCACGTTTTTGACAATATCCCCAATCATGCCAGTGGTTGTGACGACATTCAACTTGCCTGATGTATTTGTATTTGATTCTGTTGCACAAGCGCTGAGTAATAAGGCCAATACAACTGTAAAAATAAATATTTTTTTCAAAATAAATTCCTTATTAAAGTTTTTATATGTAGGGACACAGCAAAATGATTTTCCGTCAAAGTTATAAATCGACTTGCTGTGTCCTTACTGAGTACTTAAAACAACTTCGGTAAAAATCTACCAGTGTGTTTCATATATTCACGATATTCATCACCAAATTTTTCGATGAGATTGGCTTCTTCTTTCGGCGTGCGGACTGCCATTGCAATAAAAGCTAAGATTCCCAATAATGCAATGAACCAGTTATCTGACATCATGCCGAATGAAATAAATAATGATGAGCCAAATGTGTAAAGCGGATGTCGAATGTATTTGTATGGTCCTTTTGTGCTTAATACATGCTTCTCACGGGTTGCACTAGTAGGGGAGATTCCGCTGCCAATACTGCTAAACAACCAATACACACCGAATACACCAACTACACCAATGGCAACGCCAAGCCAACGAACCCATTCGGGTAAACCGATTTTTGACCAAGCCATCCAGGCTGGGTTAATCAAATACACAAATGGGCTCAACCAAAGAATCAAGCCGCCAAATTTGATGATGTTCATCATCACAGAGCCATCTACTTTGCGAGAAATTTTCTCGCCTGTTTCTTTATCCGCCTTGATGCGGAAGTAAGAGGAGATGCCCATGCCTGTCAGTAAAATCATTGCGGCTAAAATACGGAAAATGTTTTCGTTCATTATTTTTTACCTTTCATTCTTTCAATTGTTTCTAAATATTTGTCGTACGGTTCAGCGGTTAAGCCGTTAATTCCATGTTGTGGAAAATAGACACCATGTAAATAAAATTGTCCGATTGCCATTAATCCAATCACGCCCCAAAATGCAAATCTGCTGAATAAGATCCCAATTACTGATAAGACTCCAACTACGATGGCAAGTTTTGTAATTCTTCTTTGCGTTGGCACATGTTTTTCAAAATTGTTAAATGCAATGAAGTATGCGCCATATGCAATAAAAAGCACAATCAGTATTTCTGTTAAGCTCACTGAGGGTAAAGACGGAAATAAAATAGATTGTTCAAACATATTGATTAACTTTCTTCAATAAATATTTTGCTGGTCACACTTAATCCAAGCACATGTGTTTTCTTTTCAACTTTGATGGTCAAATTATGGTCAAACGGAGAATAATCAATCACTTCAATCATTGTGTTGGGTGTTAATCCAAGCTCATCTAAATATCGAAGCAAATCGGCATCTGCACCTTTGATGGATAAAATTTTTCCACTTTGATTCTTTCGCAACGCAGATAGCGGAGTTGTATCATCCAGTGGCATCTTAAGATCGGCGGTTGGTATCAACTCTCCATGTGGGTCACGCAGCGGATGACCTAACGCGGCGGCGATGCGTCTTTCAAAATCTTCTGAAATCACATGCTCCAATTTTTCAGCTTCTTCGTGCACTTCATCCCAAGAATATCCAAGCGTTTGCACAAGCCATGTTTCTAACAAACGATGATGGCGAATGACTTCCAACGCAGCTTTTTTTCCAGCAGAAGTTAATGTCACGCCTTGATGTTTTTGATATTCAATCAAAGCAGGTTTTTCGCTGGCAAGTTTTTGAATCATGCCTGTTACCGAAGCGGGTTTGATGTTTAACTCGCGCGCCAAATCATTGGTGCTGGCGGGTGAGCCGCTTTCAGTTAATTCATAAATTCGTTTGAGATAATCTTGAATTGATGTTGATGGTTTCATTAGATATTCCAAAGTGAAATTGTTGTGCAAATAAAAAATGCGATGTAAGCAATGTTGAAGCCCGCGCCTTCTGTCCAATCCACAATAAATTTTGGTAAAACTTTTTTGATGATTAACCATGCAATTGTTAAAGTTACAGGGTTAATGTAAATCATCCAACTTGCGAAGGTGGTTTTTCCAGAGGCGACCAAAACTGCAAACAAAACAGAAGCAACTACAATCATAAGAAGAAGCGATGCGTAAGAAATAATCAAAACTTTTTTATGGCGTTCAATCATCTTGACAATTACATCTTGTGAATTTTCATCAACTTGATTCAATGCCTGCACATATTCACCCATGTAATAAAACGTGCCATGAACAAAAGCCCCGATGATAGATGCGCTTCCAAACAAACTGATAGTTGTTAGCGCAACCCAAGCATTTGCTTCGCCCAAGCCTTGATAAATTTGCCAATAGCCTGCAATCACCAATGGAGTTGCAAAGACTCCAAGCAAAGCACCCCATATCATTCTGCTAGGGGAGAGCACGACCATTTTTTCTGCATCTGATAATAATTTTGCAAATGGTTTTAACTTTGGATATTCATCCAAATTAACTTTGCATGCCAATAAAAGCACATCACCAATTGCGTAAAGAAATGCACCGATGATTGCGATAATACCTGTGAGTTGAATTAAGTTCATTTTTGTTGCTCTCTATAAAATTTAGTCTTGCCTAAATTATTGTATACCCTCAGCCTAAAATTTGTCAAGTACTAAAAAATAGAATATTTTAAGCCTACGCATCTTGTCACTACGTGGATTTATGGAATAATAGATTCGACGCGACTATCCGGAGTGCGTCGCACCTAACAGGCTAGAAAAATCTTTACCCGTTTGGTGCGACGCACCCTTTGCGTTATTCTATTTTTTGGAGGCATTGCCCATGCGCGTGTGTGTTCTCTCCGACGAAGAAATCTCAGATTTCGACCCATCACCATTTCTAAAAGATTACGACTGGAAGATGGTCACTATGACCGCACCAGTGAAAGAAAAAATAAAGGCATTGGCTGAAAGTGGGGAGTTTGATATTTTCATCAATATATGTGAAGGCTATGAAGTTGATAGTGCAGAGGATGAAGACTGGGGCTATCATGCCACTGAGGTGGTACAAGCCTTAGAAGAATTAAATGTCGTTTTTACAGGTGCCGAATCAAATTGTTTTGACCCAACCCGCGAAGAAATGCAAGCCAAAGCGGATGAGGCTAAGGTCGGGTTTGCGAAGGGCTACCAAGTTAAAACGAAGGAAGAGGTGCAGAGCTTGGTCAAAAATTTACGTTTTCCTGTCATGGTCAAACATCCAAAAAGTTATGGCAGTACAGGCATGATAAAAGAATCGCGTTGTAATTCGATTGAAGAAGTTTTGACGCAAGTGGAAAGAGTTTGTGCGTTATATGGCGCGGCACGCATGGAAGAATTTATTGTCGGCAGAGAGTTCAATGTGTTGATAGTGGATAACCCAGATGATTTTAGTAAACCGTTTGCATACCCGCCCACTGAATTGATGTTTCCGCCTGGCGAAGAATTTTGGCATACCGTTGTCAAGTGGGATACATCGCTTCCTTTCAACTTTCGAGAGGTTACTGAACCTGAGCTGATTCCACGCTTACAGGATATTGGCATCCGCATGTTCAAAGCGATGGGCATTGTTGGGTATGGGCGTTGTGATGTGCGTATGAATGAACAAGGTGAATTATTTATTTTGGAAATTAATCCCAACCCCGCCATCATGCTTCGCCCTGAAGAATTTGGTCCAGCAGATTTTATGATTTTGTACGATAAAGATGGTTATAAAGGTTTCTTTGACAGAATTTTTAGGACTGCATTTATCAGGCAAAAAATGCGCGCAAAAAATTAAATAAAAAACAGGATGCGAAAGCATCCTGTTTTTTTATTGCTTGAAAAAAATTATGGACCAGTAACCACTAAATTATCAAATTCAGCAGTTGCATTTGGCTGACCATTTTGTGATTCATAAGAAGTGACCGCAAAACCAACGCCACCAGTTGTAGGACCACCAGCTACTGCGGTTGTAGAAGCAATTTCTTGACCATTCACCGCAAGTGTAATTTCATCACCAACACAGGTAGCACTGACTCGGTTGGTGATTTCCCCTAAATTGATAGCATCTGAATATTGCCAATCCACAAGGGCATCAATTGAATTAGAAACAATACTGCCGATGTAATAATAACCATCAGCACTAATGGCAAGTAAATACCCATTGATGCTGTCATCAGCATTTTCGCTCAAACGACAAATGACACCAATGCCAACATTGTCATTATCAGGACCTTCAGTCATCGTTAAATCCATTTCAATCACTGCATCAGCAAAATCAGTGTCACCGCCGCCCCAAGCCCATGTATCACCTGTAGAACGTAATACATACACACCATCTCGAACTTCAGCAATGTTTGCATCTTCTGAATACAAAACCCATTCACCTGAGTCTGAACTAAAGTCATCTGAAAGCAAAACATTTCCAACGGGTGGAACAGGCACTTCTTCGGTTACTTCTACTTCAACGGGTGGAATGGTGCTAATCGGCGCAAAAGTGGCTGGAGGTTGGTCTCCACCACCGGGCAAATTACTCATGCCAGGGCAAGCACATGCCAACACTACAATTGCGGCAACAGCAAAAAATATTGAACGATTTCTTTTATTCATTACATTCTCCTTTGTTTTTGACATTGTAACAAACAAACTTCATTTTCTAAAGAACCCTTCGGTACTAAAAATTCCATCAAAGGCTTCGCGTGCATCGGCTTGGGCTTTCTCCCACCATTTTTTTTCAGACGGCAAAAATAACTCATCATATTCTTTTTTCATCCACGCTTTAGTTGAGTCACTTCCACCGAACCAGCGATAAGCATGTTCTAAGACTGTGATTCGCAAACTGCGAATCGCTTGCCATAACGAGTCACCAAACGTGCCAAACTCAAATGCACCTGCGTACAATTTTTTATCAGGATATTTTTCTTTCATTATTTGATGTAAATATTCAGACATATCGCCATTGATTGAATAAAATTCTTCTGGATTCACACCCGCCACTTTCTTAACCTTGAACCTGCGTGCTGTTTCCTCAGCAGGCTCTTTCTCCGAAGGCGGATTTAATAAGGTCATCTGATAACGTGGACCATAGCCAGTGTGAATATCCAACGCCAAAATTTGCTTATAGTCTTTGACAACTTTTGTATACAAGTTCATCATAAACTTGGTTTCTTCTTGTAATTCAAAACCACCAAATTGCATCCCGTTGTGGATTCGGTATTGTCCCATCAAGGCGGTTTCACGAATCAATTTGATTCCGCGGGGTAGGGCTTTTATCACATTGAATAAAAATTTTATCTTTTCGTAAAATGGGCTTTGAAGTTTTCTGGCGGGATTCAACAAAAAGCCAAAGGTTTCATAATGTGGATTGATTTTTTTCAACTCTTCAAAACTTACAGTATTGAAGTTGCGATTAAGGTCAATGCTATTTTTGTTGACGCGTTGATGATATTTCATCCCATGCGGATTAATAGGATGCACAATCACAACACCTGTGTTATCAGGATTAAATTTTGGCAAATATTCTTCTATAAAAAGTTGAATAATCCCAGAACCGACGTAGCCTTCAATGCCGTGTAAACCGGTGGTCATAATAAACAATTTTTCTTTTTGTTTATTGGCATTCGCAATGATGACATCAATGGTTAGAGATGAGTCGTGGGGTAAAGCAAATGTCTCCACACGAGAATCAAGCCAACCCGTAGAAAAAGAGGCGAGCGAAGAACGGAATCTTTCTCTCGAAGATTCATAATTCGAAGGTAAGTTAATCATCAAAATGGACCGTAGTTAATCAGCACAGCAATGGCAAGAAAAACTAGCGAAGCGAGAATCACCCAAATCCATAAACCCATGACCCAACGCAACCATTTCGGATACGTAACGGCTGTGAGACCTAAACAAATTAATAGAACGGCACTGGTCGGATAAGCAAGATTGGAAAAGCCATCACCAAAAACATACGCAAGCACTGCGGTTTGACGTGTAACGCCAACAAGGTCTGCAAGCGGAATCATAATGGGCATAATCAGAAATGCTTTGGCTGAACCACTTGATACAAAAAATTCGATGACGAGTGTAAGGAAATAAATTAGCAACGCGGCAACGACAGGGTTTGCGCCTTGAAATGCGTTGGCAGCATTGTGTAAAATTGTGTCTAGAATGCCACCTGAAGCGATAATGTATTTGACACTTGCCGCCATAAGAATTAACGGAATGGCAGGCGCGATACCTGCAAGCCCTTCGCCTGCGGCTTTCCAAGCATCTTTGCCGACACCTGCAATTAAACCTGAACCAATGCCTGCAATCAAAAATAACAAGCCAACGATTGGTAAAGCATAATCACTTATAGCAGGGATGAATGGACCTGCGAATAATGTCGCAAAAATCAACACAACACAAATGATTAAGAAGATAATCGCTGGCGTGGTGCGAGAATTTTCATGAGCAATGGCTTCAGTAGTGAAGTTGCTATATTTTTTGCGCGTCTCTTGTTCTTCTTCATAGACAATAGAGGCTTTTGCATTGGCTTCTACTTTTTTAGCATGGCGAGTTAAAAACACAGCCAGCAGAATATACATGAATATAAAAATGATAATGCGATAGCCAGTGCCAGAAAATGCGGGTAAATCGGCAATGCCTTGAGCGACTCCAATCGTGAATGGATTTGTAATTGCGGCAGAAAAACCCATATTTGTGGCGAGGATGGACATGCCCAAACCTGTCAATGTATCCCATTTGAGGGAATACGATAAAGCAATCATCAATGGCACAAGCGGAACAATTTCTTCAAAGATTCCAAAGAATGCACCCAATGCCATGAAGAAAAATGAAATCACTAATAACAAAGTATATTTTTGTTTTTCAAATCTTCTTACAATTCTTGCTAAAGCGGCTTTTAATATTCCGCTTTTATCCATAACTGCAAAAGCCACGCCAACCATTAAGATAAAAACTGTAATGACTATAACGGTTAAACCATCAGGTCCAGTGACCACTTCAAGCGGAGCGATAAACCAACGCCAAAATGGATAATCTGGTCTTTCGGTGAATGCAAATGAATCAGGGACGATGGTTTCGCGTCCGTTTATTTCTGTACGAGAATATTGGCCAGCTGGAATGACAAGCGTAAGAATTCCGGCAATCATCATCAATGCAAATAAAATAACAACTGATTGTATAAATGCTTTCTGACTAATTTGCGCGCCTGATTTTTCTGTCATGGGTTCTCCTGAAGAATGTAGGGGCGGGGTTTTCCCGCCCGATTATTTGGACGAGGTCTCCTCGCCCCTACAAAAAATTATAAAGACTTCAGATATTCCAAAACTTCTTTTGCATCATCACCACCTTGTTCTGCGTGCGTAATCAACGGAATATCATGCGGACCCAAAACATCTTTCGCATTCGGATATTCTTTCAACGCGGCTTTTACGATTTCTAATTTGCCCAACATTGCCGCCGCAAAAATATCCAAACGCGCGCCATGCTCTAATAAATAATTTGCAATATCTTTTGCGCCCATGTGAGCCGCCGCACCAAGCGCAGTTTCAAAATCACCGCCGCCCCAATCCCAACAGGCATTTACCAAAGCAGGTTCGCGCTCCAATAATTCCTTGACGCGATTTAAATCAGTATGAGCTACTCCTACAAATTCTTGCACTAATTCTGATTCAAGTGGAGGTTTTCTATCCATGATTGATTCTCCTTGATTATTTAGATTTTAACGCTTCATTCTTAACCTGTATATGGTCGCTGACCTGAGGCATAATCTGTGTTTATAATTGGATCATGCGAATTTGTTTATTATCTGATGAAGTGATTGAAGACTATAACCCAGCCAAATATTTACAAAAATATGAGTGGGATTTGGTAACAGTTCAAACGCCAGTGTTTGAGTTTTTGCATGATTTATCAAGCTGTAAGCAATATGATGTTTATCTAAATCTTTTTGAAGGCTCAGATGATGATAATTCAGGTGCGGATTTGGTTCGCGCTTTAGAAGTTCTCAATTTACCATTCACAGGGGCAGATAGCAAATTTTATGAGCCGACACGCGAGCAAATGCAAGCAACCGCGGAGGCACACGGAATCAAATTTGCAAAAGGCTTCCGCGCGAGTCAAGAAGCGGATTTAAATCAAGCCGAAAAATTGAGGTATCCATTAATCATCAAACATCCAAATAGTTATGCCAGTGTCGGATTAATCCCAGAATCAAAGGTTAATTCTTTTGAAGAATTACAAACACAATTTGGACGTGTGATAAAAGATTTTGGTTCTGCACGCGTGGAGGAATTTATTGAAGGTGGCGAGGTGAGTTGTTTGGTTGTGGATAACCCTGATAATTTTTCATCACCGTATGCTTATACACCTGCCGAAGTAATTTTTCCTGAAAATGAAACATTCATGCACGAACAGGTCAAATGGTTTAATTGGGATACATTTATTGTGAAATTACGCAATCAAGATTTACTGAAACCGATTCAAGATGTAAGCAAAAAAATGTATCTCGCTATGAATGGACGTGGCTATGCTCGCCTTGATATGCGTGTGCGACCGAATAACGAATTGGTGATTTTGGAAATTAACCCGAATTGCGGAATTTTATATTATGGTCAAGATGACCGTAGTACAACTGATTTGCCGATTTCGTGGGATAAAGATGGGCATGATGGATTTTTAGATAGAATTTTTCGTTCAGCGATTTTGAGGCATAAAAAATAAAACTATATAGTTTACCTACACAAGAATATAACAGTAGATAAAAAGATTTGGCAAGAATTTTCTTCTATAAGACACTCCACCTAATTTCCATATTAATCCTTTGGGAAGTTACTTGATGTAAACCATATTTTAGTTGAAAAGAAACCAAAATGAGCCCCGGTACCTTTCGTAACCATTCTTTCGATTTCAGACGCAGATGTTCCATTAGGGACAATCATTATACTACTAAAAACCATTTCACCATTAGTATTACTCGGAATAGAAAACTGTACATTCTTCTCGAACTTAGCAACGGCATAGGTAAAATCAAAACCATAACTAGAATCAATTTGTGACATTTCTAAGACATAACTAGGATATACTAATGAACCCAAAGCCATGCCACTATGACTCTCTAACGAATCGAAAGCGCCACCATCACTCTTACCATCAGAACCATTATATCTAAACGCCTCTTCATTTATACCTGGGAACAAAGTCGTTAAACTCGTATCAGTGCCTTCTGAAAAAATCGGATGGGAAAGAATAATTGTATGGCCACTCTCTTCTAGTTTTTTGAGCGTTTCCCTCGTAATATTACATCCTTGAACATTAATATCCAAATTTGTCGCTTGATTAGGAGTTTCTAAATAAAACGGCTCAAATTCCAAATCCCTCAATAACTCAGGTCTATTGCAAGCTAGTTCTAAAAAATATCCAATATATTTTTTTAATAACTTAAGTTCATAGGTATTGTAATCTACCAATGCATTGGTTTTTAAACCATTAGGTGAATCAAGCAATCGAAGAAGATCATTCAACTTATTCAATTCATCTCTCATTTGCTGATACTCAGTTTCTTTCGCTATGTCTGGAGTAGGAGAAGGTGTTTCAGTTTTGGTGGGTCTTGCAGTTGGGATGAACTCTGCTGTCGGTGTATAAGCAATAATTTCAGCGGTTGATTGCTCTACATTTTGAGGCGTGCCATTTGAATTATTTTCCACTTCTTGAGATTGGGTAGCAGAACATCCAAAAATAAATAGCGCAATCACAGCACTTACATAGTAAAGTGAAATAGTTTTTTTGATCTTGGAATTCATCATTTTTCCTGCCTTCTTGCATAGGTAATAATAGGAATAATTATATCAATTCTGCTTATGAGATTGCTTCGCCTTTGGTCTCAATACCCCTTCGTTTCACTCAGGGTACTCGACCATCAGGCTCGCAATGACATACTTTATCATCTTCTTGGTCGCATCCAACGCCCGCCGAGGATGAGCGAGAGTAAAACAAAAATAATCGAAACCCAGGTATAAATTGTGTTATCGGTGCTCATGCCAATCACAAGGAACAGCAACCCGAGCATTAAGAAAATTGTTGAAAATCTTTTTTTGTTCATGGAAGGGATACTTTCATAATTTTTGTTGATGATTATATGACCGCGGACGACAGACCGAAGACCGTTTGAACCGTCCACCGTCTACCGTCTGCGGCCTACGGTCATAAAATAAATTAAACCTATTACTGATTCCGTAAACTCACTTCTTCAAAATCTGAAAAATTATTATCAAACAAATCAGAGGGGATATCTTTCAATGTCCATTCAAAAAAATCAATCAAATAGGCATTGACAATTTCGGTCACGCGTTGTCCATTCAATGGACCTTTCAAACCGAGTTGTGGTGCAATCGGTGAAAGCAAAGGCAAATCGCTAAAATCATAATGACGTGTGCCAGCAATCGTAATCACGCCGAAACCTTCTGTTACGTTTTTATAAAACGGATTAAACAATTGATTATTTTTACTATCGGTAATATCCGTCCATGCTTGGCTAAACATAAAAAACGCTGGTTGAGAAATTCCGTTTTGAATAATTTCAGCAGAGACAGGTCGCATAAACGGGTCCATGCCTAAAACAGATTTGCAACGTGAGTCAATCCCACAAAATTGAATCGCCGCGCCACCACCTGTGGAGTGACCATACACGCCGACTCGATTCAAATCTACACTTTGACTAAAAAACTCTCCCGCCTCATTTTCCTGACCTGATAACTGATTCAGCACGTACGCCATATCTTCCGCCCACTGACTCACCAACACATTCGCCTTTTCTTCATAATTTGGGTCTTCGGCATCTTCGGGCAATGCTTTCGGATTATTCGGTGCAATTGTGCCATCTGGAAAAACAGTGACGACTGCTCCATACGTATGTTGAATGCCAATCACAACATAACCTCTACTTGCAAGTTCTAAGGCTTGACCAGCATTTTGAGCGTTGAATCCATTCCAGCCGTGTGAAAATAAAATGACTGGGAATTTTTCTTCTGATACTGCTAGTGCTGAATCTTTATAAGCAGGGATTTCGACCAATCCCAAATGGTTCAAGAAATAAGATGGCATGTTGATATAGGTTGCAATGGTTGGGGCAAAGATTTCCGCGTTTTCCATCCATGGGGCTTTTTCATCTGAATCTTTTGCATCGGCTGGATACCAAACTTGAATCATAAATTTACGCGATTCATCTTCGCCTGAAAATAGTTCTTTACGAGAGGTATCGTTTAATTCAAATATTTTTGTGCCAACTTGATAGTCACCGCTTGGGGTTGGGATTTGTGGAACAGGTAAAAGGATAGGAATCAGTGTCACGAGCAGAAGCAAGCCGAAGGTTAGATAAGAAGCGAGCGGTTTCCAATCAAAAAAGAAAGCGATGATTGTTAAGAGAAGAGTCAACACATACACTGGAATCATCTGCCAGCGATAGCCTTCGACTACAAAATGATTCAAAGTGAGGATGAATGCCAACGCGGGCAAATATCGAATTGCTTGTGGGCGTGGATGACTCCACAGTAAATATGCGCTTAATAAAATTGGGATTAAGGTTTCAAGCAGACGCATTAGATGATTCTGATGTTTGCGCTAATTTTGCTTTGCCATCTTTATAAGCGACTGCCGCTGTGGCATACATGATGACTGTGATGTAAAAGGTGATGGCAGGCATTAAGACGATGAGCAAACAAGATAAGATGATGGTTGCAAAAATAATTTGAATGGCAAAGGCAAGTACGAATGATAGTAAATAATAAATCCCGAAAGCGGCAATAAAACCGCCGAGGTTGGCGCGGAAAATTTGCCACCATTCTTTGAAACGAAAGAGAGCAGAGAAATCATCTGTTTCGATGACTTTCATTTCAGCGGCTGGGATGATCACTGCCATGACCAAAGAAATTGGAATAATAAAACAAGTACCGCCAAAAACAATCAGAAAATAGATTGGTAAAAATCTTTCCACTTCATTGGGGTTGGCATTCTCGAACATAAATGGAAAAATAAAAGATACGATGACAATGGGAATCACAAAAATTAAGATGGGTATGCCAATAATAAATCTAGCACCAAATACTTTGAGTCCATCTTTGAAAAGTTTTCCCCAATCATCCCATGCCACCAAATGCGGCGATTCGTTATTGAGGATTTGTTTGGCAATTTGAGCGCCGTATCCAAACAAAACAATGTATGGCGCAATGGGGACAATAAATGCCAAAAGTGAAACCGCAATGCCGATATATAAATGTTTGCGATTTTCTTCTTTGAAAGGGAACATGAGTAGTTCATTTAAGTTAAATCCGAAAAACATAAGTTATCTCCAAATAATTGATAATTTACAATGAACAATTGTCAAGTATTCATTATCCATTGTAAATTAAATTGCAACGCCCATCACTGCTACATAATGCGCGGCGGCGGCGAGTAAAACAAATATATGCCAAACTTCATGAAAGCCAAACACACCGGGTTTGAAGTTAAATATTTTTGTAGCATATACAACTGCGCCAAGTGTGTAAATAATTCCGCCTGCTAAAAGCCAAGCAAAAACCCACGTCGGCAAAGCAGATAACATTTGACCTGCGGCACTTACACTAATCCACCCCATGATGACGTAAATCCCTGCACTTAGCCAACGCGGTGATTTGATGTAAAAGATTTTTACAACAATGCCAATCACAGCCAATGACCAGATAATGCTCAACATGCCCCATTTCCAAAAGCCTTCAAAGGCATTCACACAAAATGGAGTGTATGTTCCAGCAATCAAAACATAAATGGCGGCATGGTCTACTTTACGAAAAATTTCCAAAGCCTTATCTTTCACTCGCACCATGTGATAGGTGGCACTGGCTGAGAACAAGAAAATTAAACTGACACCATAAATGGTGAGTGAAATAATCTTTGCAGGCGTGCTCCAGCCGATGATGAGTAATGCAATCAAACCTGCTAAAGCAAGAATCGCACCACCCCAATGAGTGAGACTATTTACAGGTTCACGAAAAAATTTAAACATATTACTTATTTCCTTTTCTTAAGCGACTTAAATCTAAAACGAGTGGTTTTCTTCTTCCAAATGCTGAAGAAGCATACGTTATGAGTAAAATAAAAGTACCAATCCCCAAACCGCAAACCATGTTTACATATTCAAGAAAAAATGCCAATTTCACTTTCGCAATTTGCGGATACTGCTGAAAATATCTGACTTGATAATCACCATATTCTTCGTAAGACCTACCACTCAACCATGGGTCAAAATCAAAAAACATAAAATTTGTCATTGGGTAAAACGTAATTTGCTCACCATCTTTGGTCGTAAAGTCCATTCGCCCTGTCCAGCAAGTTGTTCCAGAAGGACAATCTCCCCACGCCGCGTTCGATAAATCTCCAATGGTTTTTTCGCCAGCCACATCTAATGCAATTGAACCAGCAAAAAATGCACACGAGATGACAAATGCCAAAATGCCGAATAAAATCATAGCATAATCTTTTAGTGATTTTTTATTTTCCGATTCCGTATTTTCCATATTGCTCCTATTTATTCGCAATCACAATTAACAAACGGCTTGATTTTACATCAAGAATTTGTACTTCGGTTTGAAAACCTGCTTTTACAAACGGCTCTTTCATTTTTGATTTAATAGATTCATCCAACGCTTCTGGACTCTCGCCTGTGGCTTTATACAGCCATTTGAGAAATCTATTGGATGGAAACGCCGCAGGCAAGACTATCAACCTGCCACTGCTTCGGAGGCATCTCTTAATCTCAGACAGTGTTTTGCTGTCAAAAATATAATCGGTTGGGAATGTTGAAATGATGGAAGAAAATGATTCACTTGCAAAAGGTAAATATTGAGCAATCCCACGCGTGAGTTTTTGATTTGCTCCGATTCGTTTTTTTGCAAGACGAATCATCTGCGTAGACTCATCCAAACCAAACAGAGTCAGGTTGGCGTTAAGTAAGAAGCGTTGCAAATGTCCAGGTCCATGACCCAGTTCGAGGATGTGAGTCCCGCTGATAAACGGCAGAATGCTTCGTCCCCAATTTTTCCATTGACCAAACGATACAAACGCCGCGACGAAATCGTAAGCGAATGCAAAGGGGTGATAGAGCAGATAAAAGAAAATCCGCATAAAGCAGCGCATGAGGTTCATAACAAAAGACTTAACCATAGAGTGCACAAAGAGCACTGAGAAAAAAATTAAGAATCTCTGTGACCTCAGTGTTCTCTGTGGTGAAAGTTCTCAAAAAAATGAGGGTTTGACTTGTTCGTCAAACCCTCGTGTTTTGCTTACGATTATGCGGCAGTTGTATCGTCTTTCTTTGTTTTGCGAACTGCTTCAAGTGCGCCTTTGCCGCGTTCACGAACTTCGTTGGCGAGTTCGGCGGTTTTTTCGCGTGCCATTTTGGTAAGTTCATCGGCACGCGCGCGATATTCTGCGGCGGTGGCTTCTGCGCGAGCGATTAAATCTTCAGCAGAGTGAGTTGCGCGGTCACGCAATTCAATAGACTTATCTTTAATCAAAGCGCGGGTTTCTTCACCAGATTGTGGGGCGAATAACAAAGCGACGACTGCGCCAGTTAATCCACCTACTACAAATCCTACAAGAAAGGCTCCAAATTCATCACGGTCAGACATGGTATTTCTCCTTTTTCTTTTTCGTTAGACCTGAAAGGTCTCTTAATTTATTTGGGTTTTACACCCAACAATTCTAACATACGCCTCAAACCTGCTAAGTAGCCATTTAGTTTGATGACGGGTTCAACAACATTTTCGCCTAAAAATTCGGCTGTACCTCTCAGTGTATTGACAGTTTCATTGGTGGCATTGAGAATCGGGCGAATTTCATTTTGAATCAAGTTAATCAAACTAGCAAGTTGAACGATCAATACTATTAACGCAACACCTATCACTAAGGTTTCAAGTGCCACGACAATAATGAACACATCACGAATTTTGTCTGTGGGGGTATCGGGTTGTAAGAGGAAGTAAATCGCAACACCCAGCAAGGCTACGATTAATACCACTACCGCAATTGCACTAGCAATGATTATCTTCTGTTTTCGTTCCGCCTCTTTAATTGCCGCAATTTGCTCTGGAGTCAGCGGCGGGGGAGTTGGTTGTTGTTCAGGTTGTGGGAGTGCCATATCTTGATTATAAAGTATAAAAACAGAATTTATATATAAAATTTATTAATTCGCTGATTTCATTCCCAGCAAATTCATCTCATATTTCACTGTCTCTACCCAACCCTCACTCACGGGTCTTGGGTTGTAACCAAGTTCACGTTTGGTTTTGGCATTATCGCCCCAATAGGTTACTCCAGCAACCACACGCAAACCTTCGGATGAGTAGGATGACAATGATTCTGGCAAAATTGAATCAAATGGTGTCATCATTACAGACATCACTTTCATTATCTGATAAGGCACAGTTATTGGTGCGCGTTTGCCTGAAATTTGACTAACCAATTTATACGCATCTACAATCTTGTATGGCTCGCCGCAAATATGATAATTTTCGCCGACTTTGCCTTTTTCCATGGCAAGGATATGCCCTTGCACAATATCATCTACATGCGCCCAACAAAAAGCAGTTTGTGAAGGAAGCATAGGTAATCTTCCATGTAAAAAATCTCGCAACGCCGCTCTTAAAGATGAAGTGTCGTTGGGTCCATAAATTAATCCAGGTTGCACAATCACCAATGGCAAACCCTTTGCAATAAATTCTTTTGCAATGTCATGTGCAACGGCTTTGGTTCGGTCATATTCGCTGATGTGTTTTCCAGTGAAATGATAATTTTCGTCTACCAATTTTCCATTTGTATCTGAATTGACAGCCAATGTGCTCGTATAAACGCCTTTTGGAATTTTCAATTCTTGCATCAACTCCAACGCATTGCGCGTGCCTTGAATGTTGACTTTTTCGCCCGGCGTTTTATCTTTGACACCGACTTTATACCAACCCGCCACATGGAAGACCCCATCTACACCAGTCATCGCTTCACGCATTGACGTTTTATCTGTTACATCACCTCGAAATAATTTCACGCCCAAGCCTTTTAAATCCTCGGCTTTGTTCACATCCCGCACAGAGGCATGGACTTCATGCCCTGCTTCTCTTAGTCTTTTGGCTAACACGCCACCGACAAATCCTGTCGCACCTGTGACAAAGTATTTCATAGGATAGGTTTTCCTTGTTGATAATTGTAACTGATCCTTTTTGGTATAAAATCAATATGTAACATTTGATTTTATGACCTCACCACTTTCTAAAACTTGGCAATATTTATTTTCAGTTGTCCTAATTGCTTTGACAACGACTTTGTTTTATTTTCTACGTGATTTCTTAAATACAACCATCGTGGCACTTTTATATTTGATACCAATCGGCGTGATTACAGGAATTGGCGGGCTTTTTCTTGGCATTACCAGTGCAATATTATCTTTCTTTACACTTAATTATTTTTTCATCCAACCCTATTACACTTTATCCGTTCACCAACCAGCGGATTTGGTCGTCTTAACCGTATTTTTGATTGTTGCCGTTGTGTTGAGTCAATTGATGGGGAAAGCACAAGCAGGAGTCGCCGCCGCCAATGCCAGAGAGCAAGAAGCGACTCAATTGTATGAACTCAGCGTAGCTCTGACAGGCTTAAACGATGAATCTGCTATTGCTCAAACGTTGGCAAAACAAGTTTTGTCTATGACAAAAGCAGAACATGTGGAAGTGAAATTAGCAACAGACTCTTTTGGTTTGCCAGAAAAAACTTCACCAAATAGAAATCCAGATTTACAAATTTCAATTCAAACGGTCAGAAATGTTTTAGGGGAGATTCTGCTGTGGCGAGCAGAACCAGTTATCACGTCGGGAGTGAAGCGTTTGCTTGAGACGTTTGCGAGTCAAACTGCATTGGCATTAGAGCGTGCTAAGTTTGCTCAATCTGAATCAAGAGCAAAAGTTTTGGAAGAAAGTGATAAATTGAAATCCGCAATCCTATCTTCAGTATCGCATGAATTACGCACGCCACTTTCAACCATCAAAGCGGCATCATCAAGTTTGCGAAGCAATGAAATAAGTTGGGATTCGCCTGCGCGTGTGGAATTAATTTCTGCGATTGATGATGAAGCCGACCATTTGAATCTGTTGGTGGGGAATTTATTAGACATGTCTCGCATTGAAGCGGGCGTGTTGAAACCAAAACGTGAATGGAATATGTTGGCTGAAATTTTGGGCGGTGTTTTGGAACGCATGAAGCATTTTGCAGAGAAACATAAAATAGAAGTAAATGTTTCTGAAGATTTACCACTTGTGCCTGTTGATTATGTACAAATGGAGCAAGTGTTTACAAATTTATTGAGCAATAGTTTAAAGTATGCACCAATTAATACTATTGTGCGTATTGATGCAAAAGTAGAAAAAGATTTTTTGCATGTGACTTTAAGTAATCAAGGTCCGCAGGTACCCAATGAAGACCTTGAAAGAATCTTTGATAAATTTTATCGCGTCACAGCTACGGATAAAGTGACAGGTACTGGATTAGGACTTTCGATTTGTAAAGGAATCATCGAAGCACATGGCGGAAACATTTGGGCAGAAAATTTACCAAATGGCTTTGCGTTTAATTTTACAGTTCCACTATTGTGGGATGGCAAACCCGCACCAAAGTTACCAATTGATTCGGAGATGGAATGAATAACGCGCCACATATCTTAGTCATTGACGATGAACCGCAAATTTTGCGCGCACTTCGGACGATATTAACTGAAAAAGAATTCAAAGTTTCAATTGCGAATCGTGGTGAAGAAGGTTTAAATCTTGCCGCAACACAAACACCCGATGTCATCATTTTGGATTTGGGATTGCCCGATATGGATGGCGTTGAAGTTTGTAAACGTTTACGTGAATGGACTCAAGTTCCGATTATTGTATTGTCGGCACGTGATAATGAAAAAGATAAAGTGAATGCATTAGATCATGGGGCTGATGATTATTTAACCAAACCATTTGGGATTGAAGAATTATTGGCGCGCGTGCGCGTGTCGTTACGTCATTCCGTTCAAAAGCAAGGCGCACAAAGCAAAATTGTCAAAGCAGGAGATTTAACAATTGATTTGGTTTGGCATATCGTCAAACGTGGTGACGAAGAAATTAAATTAACAGGCACAGAATATAAATTGTTGGCATATCTTGCCTCTAATCACGGGCGCATCTTAACGCATCAAAGCATTCTTTCACATGTCTGGGGCGAAGCCGATGCCGACCACACTGAATATCTGCGTGTGTATATGCGTCAACTTCGTAAAAAGTTAGAAGAAAATCCCGAACGTCCCAAATATGTCGTCACCGAGCCCGGCATCGGCTACCGTTTTATGGCTGATGAATAATGTCTCAAAAACGCTCTGAAAAGGGCGTTTTTTATTTGTTCTTTATACGATTGGTCAAATTTTTTGTTACCTTTTTATTTCGGGGGATTAAGCTTTTTATATCCTGAGGTGACAAAATGCTAGATACAAAACATTCCATATCAAATTTATTTCCCGCTTCATTACCTGACCTGAAATCTGCTCGGCGTTTATTGGTGCTTGTGCCTAACTTCGACATTAATCTGTCCGCTTTTACAAGCAGAGTTTGGGAGTTAGCAACAGCTACAGGCTCAAGCATCCTGTTTCTTAGTCTAGTAAATGATGCGGAATCAGAATTAAAACAACGGCGTGAACTTACTAGCATCATATCTTTGTTTAAGAATGCGCATATGGATGTGCAAACGAAGATTGCATTTGGAAATGATTGGGTAGAAGTTGTTCGAGAAAATTTGCGTGTGGGAGATATGGTGGTGTGTATTGCAAAACAGCGCACAGGTTCGTTGAATAAAGTATTAAGCGAAACGTTAAGTGCAAGGCTGAATACCCAAGTTTATATTCTCACTGATATTGCTTCTCAAAAAGAATCAAACAAAAATTGGATTTCTGAAACAACGGCAAGGATTGGTTCGCTTGCTATCATTTTAGGATTTTTCTTTTTACAAGTCCGTATTATTGATTTGACAAAAGATGGCGTTCGTACATTATTTTTATTAATTTCCTTGCCAATTGGTATGGGGTTACTTTGGACTTGGAATAGTTTGTTTGGATAAGGAAAAGAATGATTAATCAAAATGATTCACCACAAACTTCTATTATTGAAAGAGATATTAATTACAAACCACCACGCACATTGCGTTCTTGGTTAATTGGTCGTCCATTATCCACTGCCGATGCACCACATCAAACAATTAGCAAAGCTGTTGGTTTGGCAGTTTTTGCATCGGATGCTTTATCTTCCACAGCTTATGCCACGCAAGAAATTTTAGGCGTGATTGCCGCCGCAGGCACAATTGCATATGGATATTTGTTTCCAATATCTTTAGCCATTGTTATCCTCATGGCAATTGTCACAATTTCTTATCGCCAAACGATTCATGCTTACCCGAATGGTGGTGGTGCTTATATTGTGTCGCGTGATAACTTAGGAAATTTAGCGGCAGAGACTGCCGGTGCGGCTTTGCTCATGGATTACATCTTAACAGTTTCCGTTTCTATTTCTGCAGGTGCGGCACAAATTGTTTCTGCCTTTCCTGAATTATTTCCTTATCGTGTTTGGATTGCGGTGGCTTCTATCTTTTTTATTATGCTGATTAATCTCAGAGGCGTAAAAGAGTCTGGAACTGCATTTGCTATTCCAACTTATTTCTTTATCGTCGTGATGATATTTACTGTCGGATATGGCATTATCCGCTACTTTACGGGCTCGCTTGGTATGGTCATTGACCCGCCATATTTTGAAGCACACAATGTCATTTCGGTGATTACACCTTTTATTTTGCTCCATGCTTTTTCTAATGGCACAGCGGCACTAACTGGGATTGAAGCTATTTCAAATGGCATCACAGCTTTCAAAGAACCACGCAGTAAAAATGCTGCTACTACTTTAGTTTGGATGTCTTGTATTTTAGGTTCGTTATTTCTTGGGCTTTCATTTTTAGCAGGTCAAACGCATGTTGTATTTTCTGAAGAAGAGACAGTGATTTCGCAATTAGCCCGCACTATTTTTGAAGGCAGAGGTATTTTGTATCTCATGGTTATCACAGGCACAACTATTATCTTAATCATGGCGGCGAATACAGCCTTTGCGGATTTTCCACGCTTGGGCGCGTTGATTGCTAAAGATGGATATTTACCACGTCAATTAAATTATCGTGGTAGTCGTTTGGTTTATTCACGTGGAATCATTGCGCTTTCAGTTATCGCTTCTATTTTAATTATCATCTTTCAAGCCAGCGTCACACGTTTGATTCCGTTGTATGCGATTGGTGTGTTTTTATCATTTACACTTTCACAAATTGGCATGTCACGCCGTTGGTGGAAGATTGGGCGACTTAAGAAAGATGAAGAGGTTGTTGAAGCAGGTTCCACGTTAAGATATGAAACGGGTTGGCGACAGCGTATGTTAATCAATGCCTTTGGCGGAATTTGTACAGCCATCGTCATGTTTATTTTTGCCATCACAAAATTTACAGAAGGCGCGTGGTTAGTGCTTATCTTAATCCCATCGCTGATAGGTGTTTTTTTATTGATTCATCGTCACTATAAAATATTAGCGAAAAAACTTTCACTCGAAAATTTTGGAATCATCCCGCCGCATCATACTCGTCATCGCATCATTATGCCTGTTAGTGGAGTACATCAAGGCACATTAGCGGCGCTTCGTTATGCGCGCACATTGTCTGATGATATTACAGCAGTGCATGTTTCGATTGAACCTGCTGATTCTGAAAAAGTTCGCCAGAAATGGGAGATGTGGGGCGAAGGTGTGCGGCTTGTGATGTTGGCTTCGCCATATCGCCTCTTGCTTGAGCCTCTGCTTGAGTACATCACCGACATTGCTCGCAAACGACAAACAGGTGAAACCATCACAATCGTTGTGCCTGAATTTATTTCAAACGATGTTTTCACAGGCACGTTGCATACTAACACGGCTGATTTATTGCGCAGTCAACTCAAACGCCAGCATGATATTGTGATAATCAATGTACCGTATCATGTGCATTAGATGACTTTCCGCTTCTTTCTTGATTGATAACTGGTTCTGTTTCTTCAACATTTTTCTTAACCGATACTTTGTCACGCTTCACACCCATATCTGAGTGCATAGCATGACCTACACAAAACTGCGAAACATCGTACCCTTGTGGTATTTATTTCGCAGTTTTTATTTTTGTAAGCCGTAACTCTTGACCTACCGCTCGGTAGGGTGTAAACTAGCAAAACCTACCGAACGGTAGGCAGGAGAGTTGCTTTGACTAGAGATGACATTCTCGACACAGCCGCGCAAGTGTTTCGTAAAAAAGGCTTTCATGGCGCATCAATGTCAGATATTGCTGAGGCATTAGGCGTGCAAAAAGCAAGTTTGTATCATCACGTCAAATCGAAGCAGGAGATTTTGTTAGCACTATTAGACCGTGCATTAATCATGCTAGCTAACCATATCTCCAAAATTTCTTCTGAAAACCTTCCTCCAGACCAAAAATTAAGAAAAATGATTCGCGGATATTTATCCGCATTGGCAGAAAATGCCGACCTAACTGCTGTTTTATTATTTGAACATCGTTCGTTAGATAAAAAGACTCATACCCGCCATGTCCCTCAACGAGATAAATTTGAGGCATTATGGCGCGATGTGCTTAATGAAGGGATGCGAGAAAAAATATTTCAATTGAAAGACGTAAATCTTGCTGTCCGCGCCTTGATGGGGGTGATGAATTGGACGTTAACTTGGTATCAACCGAATGGTGAAAAATCCATTGAACAAATTGCAGATGATTATTCTGATTTTATGTTGAAAGGTATGTTGAAGTAACTTGTTGGTTTCGGTACGCCACAAAGAGCAAGAGCGTGGCTACTCAACCAACGATATATGAATGAAAGGAAAAATAAATGTACTCATTTGAACCAAACGAAGAACAACAAATGCTCATTGATGCAGTCAACAAATATGCCGAAAATGATTTGCGTGCATCTGCTCATGAGAATGAAGAAAATAAAGAATTGCCAAAGAAACTAATCAACAAAGGTTGGGAGATTGGTTTATTGCAAGCATCTATTCCTGAATCTTATGGCGGCTTTGGTGAACGAAATGCTGCCACCAATGTTTTAGCTTTGGAAGAAATGGCTTATGGAGATTTAGCGGGTACGTTGGCTGTATTAACTCCGTCATTGTTTGCGACTCCAATTTTGTTGGCAGGTAGTGAAGAGCAAAAGAAAAATTATTTACCAAAAATTATTGCGGGCGAGTGGAGTCCATACACTGCGGCTCTCATTGAGATGAGTTTTGATTTTGACCCGAATGCACTTAAGACCACTGCGGAAATAAATCAAGATGAGATAACACTCAAAGGTGAAAAAGCATTTGTCCCGTATGCAAAAGAGGCGCATGAAATTTTAGTGTATGCAAATCTAAATGGCGTCACGCAAGGTTTTATCGTTCCAGAAGATTCGGTTGGCTTATCCATTTCAGAAGAACGTGAAAAGTTGATGGGATTAAATGCATTGCCGATGTATCGAGTCAAATTGGATGATGTGAAGATTCCTGTTGCTAATCGATTAGGCGGCGCTTCTGGTCATGACTTCGAGTTGATTCTGGCTTCGTTGAGACTTGGTTCTGCATCTGCGGCATTGGGTGTTGCAAAATCATCTTTTGAATATGCAAAAAATTATGCAAAAGAACGCGAAGCCTTTGGTGTGAAGATTGCTCAAAAACAAGCCGTAGCATTTATGCTTGCTGAAATGCGGACTGAAATTGAAGCGATGCGTTTGTTGACGTGGGAAGCCGCGTGGAAATTAGATAACAATAAAGAAGATATTTGTGTTGCGGCGTATCTTGCTCACACAGGTGCAGTGGATATGGTAATGATGGTCACAGACCGTGGCGTGCAAATTTACGGCGGGCATGGATACATTCGTGAAAACCCTGTTGAGTTGCTCATGCGTAATGGTCGCGGATTTGCGATGTTACTTGGCTTAGCAATTGTGTAAAGGAAATAAAAATGACAATAGAATTTGAAGCACCCAAACCGATAGCGAATCAACAAGTGATGTTGAAAACAGTTGCAGAAAATATGATGCGACCAATTTCACGCGAGTTTGATGAAAACGAACATGATATTCCATGGAGCTATGTGGAGTTTATGCACATGGCGATGAAAGCTGCTGGTGGCGGTGGTGGATTAACTGTCACTGAAAAGCCACAAGAAGGCGATGAAAAACGTCCGCCGATTGGTTATCAAAAATTAGCAACTCAAATTGAAATGCTTGCTTGGGGTGATGTTGGTATGTATTTGATTACTCCTGGTGGCGGACTCGGTGCGGCGGCTGTTGCGGCGGCTGGAACACCTGAACAAAAAGAAAAATTTCTTACAAGATTTAATAGTGATATTCCAACATATGCCGCGATGTGTATGACCGAACCTGGGGCGGGCTCAGATACATCAGCGATTCGTACGCGCGCTGTGTTAGATGAAAAGACAAATGAATGGGTCATTAATGGTGAAAAGATTTTCGTCACAGGCGGTGATAAGTCATTTACTGAATATGAAAAGCTTGGCAAAGGTTTTATCGTTGTTTGGGCAAGCATTGACCCTACTGCAGGGCGTGCTGGTATGCGTGCTTTTGTAGTCGAAAGTGGAACGGCTGGAGTAAAGATCAATAAACTTGAAAAGAAAATGGGTATTCGAGTCAGTGACACTGCCGCGATTTCTTTAGTAGATGTAAGAGTCCCATTTGAAAATATGTTGGGAAGTGCGACTGTAGAAAAAAATAACACAGGTTTTCGCGGAGCAATGGCAACTTTTGATGCGACTCGTCCCTTGGTAGCAGCATCGGGTTTGGGCGTAGCCAGAGCCGCACTTGAATTCCTCAAAGAAAAATTAGAAGAGAACGGAGTCAAAATCCACTATGGATTGCCACGTCAAAAATTATCGAATATTGAACGTGAAGTCATTGATATGGAAATCATGCTCAAGTCTGCATGGTTGATGACGTTGAAAGCGGTTTGGATGGCAGATAATAAAAAATCAAATGCGCTTGAGTCTTCGATGAGCAAGGTCAAAGCTGGAGATGTGACCACGAAGATTACACAAAAAGCTGTTGAGATTTTAGGACCGATTGGTTACAGCCGCGAATTCCTTTTGGAAAAATGGATGCGTGATGCCAAGATCACTGATATTTATGAAGGTACAGGTCAAATCAATAGACTTGTGGTTGCAAGACAGATTTTAGGTTACAGCGGAAAAGAGTTGAGATAACTATGAAATATAAAATCAACAAAGCAGTTGTCATCGGTTCTGGCACAATGGGCGCGGCGATTGCGGCGCATTTGGCAAACATTGGCGTGCCTGTTACTTTGCTCGATATTGTAGCAAAAGACTCACCTGACAAAAATAAAATTGTCAAAGAAGGCTGGGAGCGTTGTATAAAAGCCAAACCTGCCAATTTGATGTCTGATGAATTGAAGTCATTGGTGACGCTTGGAAATTTAGAAGATGATTTCAATGCAGTCGCCGAAGCCGATTGGATTTTGGAAGCAATTATTGAGAATTTAGAAATTAAAAAACAATTGATGATCCGTATTGATGAAATCAGAAAACCGACTGCGATTGTTTCTACAAATACTTCTGGAATTCCTGTTCATGCGATTGCAGAAGGTCGTTCGAAAGAATTCAAGAAACATTTTCTCGGGACGCATTTTTTCAATCCGCCACGATATTTGAAATTGCTGGAAATTATTCCAACAAACGATACATCCAAAGATGTGGTTGAGTTCATGTCTCATTTTGGTGAATATCGTTTGGGCAAAGGCGTTGTGCTTTGTAAAGATACGCCAAACTTTATTGGCAATCGTGTTGCCTTTGGAACTGGCGCGTTTGCAATGGATTTCATTCTCAACAATGGATATACCGTTGTTGAAGTAGACGCTCTGACTGGACCTTTGATGGGTCGCCCAAAGACGGCAACATTCCGCCTCATTGACTTAGTGGGAGTTGATGTGTGGCATCATGTGGGTGCCAATCTTGAGCCGTTGATTCCGCACGATAAGTTGGGTCAAAAATATTTAGCTTCTGAAAAACCGAAGAAGTTAATGGATACCTTGCTTGAAAGAAAATGGCTTGGCAATAAAACCAAAGTTGGTTTTTATAAGGAAGTCCGTAATGCAGAAGGTAAAAAAGAATTTTATTCTTTAGATTTGAATACACTTGAACATGTGCCGCCAACAAAACCACGCTTTGACTCTGTCAAGGCGACGAAAGATGTTGAAGATTTAGCTGGCAGGTTGAAGGTCATGTTAGAAGCGGATGATAAAGCTGCGAAATTAGTCAAAGCGTTGACCTATCAATCTTTCCAATATTCATCATCCATCATTCCTGAAGTTGCAGATACGGTGAAGCCTTTGGACGATGCGGTGCGTTGGGGTTTTTCACATGAAGCGGGTGCGTTTGAAATTTGGGACATGCTCGGCGTGAAAGATGTTGTGAAAAAAATGAAAGCGGAAGGTTACGCGCCTGCGAAGTGGGTAGATGAAATGTTGAAGGCTGGCGTTGAGACATTTTATCAATACAAAGGCAATAATAAAGTTGGTGTGTACGATGTAACCAAGAAAAAATATATCAAGTTGAAACAAGATGATAATTTTGTTTTCCTGAAAAATTTACGTGGCACGAAAAAAGAAGTCAATAAAAATGCTGGTGCATCATTGTTTGATATTGGCGATGGTGTTGGATTGGTTGAATTTCATACCAAGATGAATGCATTGGATGATGATATTTCAGCGATTGTCACCGAAGCAATGGACAGACTCGAAACTGATTTTGATGGTTTGGTGGTTGGCAATGAAGGCGAACATTTTAGTGCAGGTGCTAATTTATTTATGGTTGTAGTTGCCAGTCAACAAGGCATGTGGGATCAATTGGATGAAGCGATTCGTAAATTGCAAAATATGAACATGCGAATGCGTTATTCACCGAAACCAATTGTGGTCACTCCTGCGGGTTATACATTGGGTGGTGGATGTGAAATCACAATGCATGCTTCACGAGTTGTTGCTGCGGCTGAATCTTATATTGGATTGGTTGAATTAGGTGCAGGTGTGATACCTGCAGGTGCAGGCACAAAAGAATATATGCGTCGCTTGATTAACCCCGCGATGAAAACAGAACACGCCGAAGCACTTCCATTTTTACAAAAAGCATTTTTGCAAATTGGACAAGCCAAAGTTGCAACATCTGCAGAAGAAGCGCGTGGCATGGCAATATTGAATCCGCAAGATAGAGTGATTGCAAATCGTGACCATTTACTGACCGAAGCCAAACGCGAAGTATTACATTTGATTAATTCAGGCTATCGCGCACCCGCACCAGAATCGATTTATGCGGCTGGGCGTGATTATCTTGGTGCGTTGCGAGTCGGAACATTTATGTTCAAAGAAGGCAATTATATTTCCGAATACGATAATCACATCGCTAATAAACTTGCATATATTATGTGCGGTGGTGATTTAACTCGCGGCACTTGGGTATCCGAACAATATATTTTAGATTTGGAACGCGAAGCATTTTTGTCATTGTGTGGTGAAGAGAAAACACAAGCAAGAATGTGGAGTATTTTACAAACTGGAAAGCCTCTACGGAATTAGGAGTAAACATGAAAGAAGCAGTTATTGTAAGTGCAGTAAGAACACCAGTCGGTAAAGCAAAACGCGGAGGACTCACTACAGTTCGTCCTGATGATATGATGGCGAATGTCATCAAAGAATTATTGAATCGCACACCGAATCTTGACCCAAACCAAATTGATGATGTTGTCATTGGCTGTGCTTTCCCCGAAGGTGAGCAAGGTCTCAACATGGCACGCATGATTGCGTTGCGTGCTGGCTTGCCAGATACAGTTCCTGCTGAAACCATCAATCGTTATTGCGCTTCGGGCGTGCAATCTATTGCGCATGTTGCTAATGCGATTCAATCAAATCAAATTGAAATTGGAATTGCAGGTGGTGCTGAATCAATGACTATGATTCCGATGACAGGATTTAAATTTTCACCTAATCCATATTTCGCGCAGGATTTACCGCACTATTACACAAACATGGGTTTGACTGCTGAAAATGTTTCCGTGAAGTATGGCATCAGCCGTGATGACCAAGATGCCTTTGCATTGCGAAGTAACCAACGCGCTTCTTCCGCAGTTCAAGCTGGTCTCTTCGACCCAGAAATTGTCCCACTTGAGGTAGAAGTTGTGGATTATGCCGATGGTAAAACTGTGAAGAAATCTTACACAGTGAAGAAAGATGAAGGTCCTCGTGGTGATTCGACTTTGGAAGCATTATCAAAATTGAAACCCGCTTTCAAAGATGGAGGAGTTGTCACCGCGGGCAATTCAAGCCAAATGTCAGATGGTGCGGCGGGTGTTGTGGTCATGTCTGCTGAAAAAGCACAGGAATTAAATCTCAAACCATTGGCGCGATTTGTATCCTTTGCAGTGGGCGGTGTGGCACCTGAATTGATGGGAATTGGTCCGATTGTTGCAATTCCAAAAGCGTTGAAGATTGCTGGACTTTCAATAAACGATATTGATTTGATAGAATTGAATGAAGCCTTTGCCGCGCAAGCATTGGCAGTAATAAGAACTTTAGAAATTGATCCAGAAAAAGTTAATGTCAACGGTGGCGCGATTGCTTTGGGTCATCCGCTTGGATGCACAGGTTCAAAATTAACCACGCAATTGATTTACGAAATGGGTCGCCGCAAATCCAAATATGGAATGGTGACGATGTGTATCGGTGGTGGAATGGGTGCCGCCGCAATATTTGAAAATTTGCAGAATTAATTAACGTAGGGGCGAGGTTATCTCGCCCTTGCGTTGCATTAATTGGGCAGGAAAACCCTGCCCCTACAAAACAATAACAAGGAGAAAATAAAATGCCATTAACAGTTGCACAACTTATGGAAAAAATGCCTGGTGCATTTATCCCCGAAAAAGCCGCAGGTTTAGATGCGGTGATTCAATTCAAATTCACAGGTGCTGAAGCAGGTGATTGGTATGCCGTTATCAAAGACGGCAAAGTGGAAGTATCTAAAGGTGAACATGCTTCACCGAAAATGACTCTCACTGCTGATTCTGCTGATTATGTCAAAATTTTCACTGGCGAAATTGACGGGATGCAGGCTTTCATGCAAGGGAAACTGAAACTTGCAGGCGATTTGAACCTTGCTATGAAACTGACTCAGATGTTTAAGATTAAGTAAACACGAATCTGCTGTAAAATAAATCCAACCAAACAAGTTGGATTTATTTTATTAAAGGAGTCATCATGGATTATTCTACTTGGTGGACGGTGGGTGGATTTGTTTGCCTTATTATGCTTGGTTTGGTGATTGTTGCACCAGGTTTTTATTTCGGCTATTTGGTATCGAAGAGAGCTAGAGAGGAACGAGAAAAACTTGAAGCCGAAAAACAATCTCTTCGCGAAAATGGTGGAGTTTTAGCACCAGCAATCATTGTTTCTGCAAAGAGTAAAGGTGTTAGGGATAAAAGATTTGTCAAGTTGGAGTATGAAGTAAATGTACAACCAGATGGGTTTTTACCCTTTCGTGCAAAATTTCGAGATGAAGTATACAGAAGCGGCTATTCAATATTCAATTATGAATTGATGGGCGAAGCGGGTCGAAAGATATGGGTGCTTTACGACCCAAACAATACCTCGCGGGTATATCTTGACCATTATGATGAGCAACATGAAGAAGCTATACTAAGTGCTCGCAGAGCGGAATTTAATAAACTAACGGAAAATAATGAAGAACTGAAAAAACGAGGTGAACCAGCGGAAGCAGTCATTACAAGGGTAGATGATTTAGAGTTGCCGTACCCAGCTAAAGGGTCAAGAGCGATGCGGATAGAATTTAAAATCACGCCTGTATCTGGGGCGAGCTTTACATCAGAAGGTAATTTTCTGATTGGGGATTCTGCTATCGAGAAATATTCTGTGGGTAAAAAGGTGTATGTTCGCTTTGACCCGCTTAAACCTGAAAATGCGGTCTTAGATAGTGAACGTAACAAGTTGATTAATTAAGATATTAAATTATAGTTTTAGGCTTTCCCATTTTTTCACTTATCCATTAAAATTGAAATTATCTTTTATTAGGAGCATATACCGTGGACTTTAGTTGGATTTCACAACCCGAAACATGGATTGCATTTATCACATTGATTGCATTGGAACTGGTACTAGGTGTAGATAATGTAATCTTTATCTCAATTCTTGCAGGAAAACTGCCTGCCCATCAACAACAACGCGCCCGTACGACTGGCATTGCACTTGCTGTTATTACCCGTATTTTGTTGTTATTCTCTCTTTCATGGATTATCAACCTTACTGAACCCATATTTTCTATCCCCTGGTTTGGCAATGACGTGATTGATATTTCTGGACGTGACTTAATTCTCCTAGCTGGTGGTCTCTTCTTAATTTGGAAAAGCACCCGCGAAATTCATGACAAGCTTGAAGGTGAAGAGGGCCATGCCTCTGCAAAAGTTGGTGCCACCTTTGCTAGTGTGATTATTCAAATATTGTTGTTAGATGTTGTCTTTTCTCTAGATTCTGTGATTACAGCTGTTGGCATGGTAGATCATATTGAAATAATGATCGTCGCTGTGATTGCCGCGGCATTGGTAATGATTTTCACCGCTGGTCCAATTTCAAGTTTTGTTGAGAAACATCCAACCATCAAAATTCTAGCTTTAAGTTTCTTGCTTCTAATTGGCTTTACATTAATTGTAGAAGGTTTACATGTGCATATCCCCAAAGGATATATTTACTTCGCTATGGGCTTCTCAATTTTTGTGGAATTTCTTAACTTACGTGTTCGTCAAAAACCTGCCGAACCTGTTCAATTGCGAACAGCCTATGTTCCAGAAACTGGAAGTCTCCAGCCTGTTTCAGCCAAATCTACTGTTAAGAAGACAAAGCCTAAAAGCAAAAAGAAATAAATTAAAACAGCCGTCAAAAATTGACGGCTGTTTTTTTAGATTAAGTGCACTCCTAATGAACTTGGTTTTGTAATCACAGATTTTGTTTCTATGCCGCGTTCTTCAAACACACTTCCAATTTCTTTTCTGGCTTTTTCAGCAACCTGAGATTCTACAAAATTAATAATAGACGGACCCGCCCCAGAAAGTGCCGCCGCGCCGAATCCTTTTGCCACTTTGTATGAGGCGTTTCCTCCAGAGATATGTCTCAAACGATAAGGTTGATGAATCCTATCATCCATCACTTTTTGCAAAAGAGATAAATCTTTACTTCTCAAAGCATCTATTACAAGAGAGGTTCTGCCGATGTTAAAAATCGCATCAGTTCTTGATATAGACTTGGGCAACACGGCGCGGGCAGTTTTTGTCAACCACTCTACTTGCGGTCTGACAATCACAATCGTCCAATCAGGTAGTTCATATCTGCGCCATAAAATTTCTTCACGAGTCATTACTGAAATTATCAAACCACCAAATAAAGCAGGTGCCACATTATCAGGGTGACCTTCCATATCAGTAGCAAGTTTCAATAAATCATTTTGACTTAATGGCTTACCTAAAATTTCATTTGCGCCAAATAAGCCTGCCACAATCGCCGCCGCGCTAGAACCAAGCCCACTGCTCATAAAAATTTTATTCTGTGCCGAAATTTTCACAACACTTAATTTTTTACCGCAGACTTGATGTACTTTCGCAAATGCTTTGGTCAATAAATTTCTAATACCCTTATTTAATTTTTCCGCGCCTTCACCAATCACAAAATGGCTCATCTTTTCAGCAGGCTCAAATGTGATTTCATTCCAAATATCCAAAGCCATACCCAAGCAATCAAAGCCTGGACCTAAATTGGCAGATGTGGCTGGCACTCGGATTTTTATCATAAGTCACATTATAATCGGCGCTTCTGTGTCATTGCGAGCCACGTTCTTGTTTTTTGTGGCGAAGCAATCTCCAATTTAATCATAAGATTGCTTCGGGCAAAGAACGCCCTCGCAATGACATGCATGGAGTTGATATGGCTTATCAAGGCTTAATTCACGCTTATAAATCTTTTCTCAATTTACCTGAACATACAAAAACCATTTCATTAAATGAGGGGGATACCCCATTAATTCCCATGCCGCGTTTGAGCAAAGAATTAAATTGCGAAATCCATATCAAGTTTGAAGGCTTGAATCCCACAGGCTCTTTCAAAGATAGAGGCATGACCACTGCAATTAGTGAAGCCGTTGGTCGTGGAGCAGAAACCGTCATTTGCGCATCCACTGGAAACACTGCCGCATCAGCCGCCGCGTATGCCGCCCGCGCAGGTGTTCGTTCCATCGTATTAATTCCTGAAGGCAAAGTTGCCGTCGGAAAACTTGCAGGTGCCATTGCTTATGGTGCCGAAGTGATTCAAATTCAAGGTTCATTTGATGATGCGCTTTCATTAGTTGTTGAAATCACGCAAAAGACTCCGATCGCTTTGGTCAATTCGATTAATCCATTTCGCATTGAGGGGCAGAAAACTGCCGCCTTTGAAATTTGTGATGCACTCAACTCAGCCCCTGATTGGTTATGTTTGCCTGTTGGCAATGCTGGCAATATCACATCGTATTGGGCTGGATTTAAACAATATGAAAAAGGATACCCTCAATTGTTAGGTGTGCAAGCAGATGGAGCCGCGCCTCTTGTCTACGGTCAACCTGTTGACAAACCTGAAACAGTTGCCACCGCGATTCGAATCGGCAAGCCTGCTCGTGGAGAACAAGCACTCGAAGCCGCAAGTGAATCAAAAGGGAAAATCATTGCCGTATCAGATGAACAAATTTTATCTGCACAAAAGATATTGGCTGGTGAAGGTGTGTGGGTAGAGCCTGCTTCTGCGGCAGGTCTGGCAGGTCTAATTGCTGAATCAAAATCCCCGAAGTTTGAAGCGAAAGGCAAAAGAGTCGTCATCGTTTGCACAGGTCATGGCATGAAAGACCCTGCAATCATTACTGAGTCATTTCAATCCCCAAAAATTGTTCCTGCAAAATATGAATCATTGGCAGAAATAATTTTTTCAAAGTAAAATAAGCCTACAATGACTCCTGCTCCTTTATCTGTAGAAAATTTAACTTTCAAATATCGCACCCGCCCTGAACTTGCTATCGAAGATGTTTCTTTTGAGCTCAAGCAGGGCGAGTTGTTATTAATTGCTGGCTCCAGCGGATGCGGCAAAACGACTCTGGCGCGTTGTATCAATGGATTAATTCCGCGCAGTTATCGTGGTGAACGAAGCGGAAAAGTTTTGCTGTATGGCAAAGATGTCAATGACATGGAAATTCCAGAAATGGCACAAATCGTTGGCACATTGCTACAAGACCCTGAACGTCAAATTGTGGCGAGCAATGTGTTTAATGAAATTGCATTTGGACCTGAAAACTTAGGCTTGCCACGTGATGAGATTATTGCACGTGTTGACCAAGCCATGAAACGCCTCAACCTTGAATATTTGCGTGAACGCGAAACGTTTAATTTATCTGGCGGTGAAAAACAAAAAGTAGCGTTGGCTGGTGTGTTGACGATGAACCCGTCTATCTTGTTGTTAGATGAACCACTTGCTTCACTTGACCCTGCTTCTGCACATGAAGCCTTACAAGTTTTTCGCAGTTTGGCAGATGAAGGCAAAACCGTCATTTTGGTTGAGCATAGAGTTGAAGATGCACTTGAAATTAAACCAGACCGCTTGTTATATATGGAGGCAGGCAAGATTAAATATTTAGGCGGCATTGAAAAACTGCCCAAAGAAATTGACCATACACAAGTCAAGTTGCCTGCGCCATGGGTTGTGCAAAGAGTTAAGGGATTAGATAAAGTTGAGGAAACAGCACGCAGTCATAAGTCAGTGGAAAGAGGCGAGCCGTTAGTCGTCTTTGAAGATGTAGATTTTCGTTATGGGGAAGATTATCCATTGATTTTGCAAAATGTGAATCTGACAATTAATCGTGGTGATTTGATTGCCGTATTAGGTCCAAATGGTGCAGGAAAATCAACATTAGTGAAACATGCCATTGGTTTATTGAAGCCAACTCGCGGACGAGTTTTAGTGGAAGGAAAAGACACGCGCGAAATGAGCGTAGCGCAAATTGCGAAAGTATTGGGTTATGTATTTCAAAGCCCAACGCACATGTTATACGCACCGACAGTGACTGAAGAATTGGAGTTTGGTCCTAAAAATTTAGGCTTTGCGCCTGATGATATAAAAGTTTCTGTCAAAGAAAGTTTATCAACTGTAAACCTAACAGGTTTTGATGAATACCCGCCATTGGGTTTATCATTTGGTCAACAAAAACGTACCACCATTGCGGCAGTCTTAGCCATGCGTTCAAAAATTATGATTATGGATGAACCAACGGCTGGGCAAGATTTTGCAAATTATACAAAGTTTATGGATGCATTATGCAACACATCGAATGGCGCACATTCCATTCTCACTGCTAATTTTGCATCCACATTATTTATTACGCATGATATAGACCTCGCAGTGACATACGCCAACCGCATTTTGTTGTTTGGTGATAAACACATTGTGGCAGATGGAAAACCAGAAGACGTTTTGAAAGATGCCGATATGTTATTAAAGTATCGCGTGCGCCCAACTTCGCTTCTGAGTCTTAACCTCGAGTTGTTATCAAAAACTGGAGAATTTTTACCAGCCGAATCGTTAACGAAATTTGTTTCGTGAATTTCCCTGTAACCTGTTTGAATATACAGGGTTAAGTTGTATGAGGTCAGCGTTTGTCCAAACAAATTTTTTATTAACAAAAGGAGAAGAAATCATGAACGATAAAGGTACTTGGGAATTTGGCACACGCCAAGTTGTGTACGGCGCCATTGGTGCCGCATTGTATGGTGTTCTTTCATGGGCATCCAATTTTGTTCCTCTTCCTGCGGCTGGTAACGTCACATTCCGCCCGGCAGTAGCTGTGCTTATTTTCTTCGCCGTCGCTTATGGTCCTTGGGTTGGTTTCCTTGCCGGCATTATCGGCAACACACTCGGTGATGCATTAAGCGGCTGGGGCTTCTACTGGAATTGGAGTCTTGGTAACGGCTTGATGGGCTTAGTGGCTGGTTTAGCCGCCGCTGCCATCAGCGACTTCCGCGCCCAAAAAGATATCATCAAAGCAGTTGGTTGGGGCATTGCAGGCGTAGCAGTCGGTATGTTATTTGCCTCACTGACTGAAATGTTCGTCGGCGGTATCGACTTGAACACCGCTTTGGTTGGTTACTTTACACCTGCTTTCATCGGCAACACAGTCGTCACTGCCATTCTTGTTCCAATCTTAATGATTGCATTTGCCGCAGTCGCATCGCGCCGGGGTCGCTAAAGTTTCATGTTGGTCACCTGGAAGTATCGTCCGCGTAATACCTTCATCCAAAGTCTAGACCCGCGTACACGTCTCATTTTCATGTTCAGCATTATTCTAGCGCTGACCATTCCTGAAATTTGGGACTATCGCCTCATCCTTGCCATCTTTGCTATCGCGCTGACCTTGTATTTGATGGCTCGAATTGAATGGAAAGATGTGCGCCGTATTTGGCTGTTCATCTTCATCCTGGTCTTCTTCATCGTTGGATTAAATGGTTTGCTCTCTGGGCGTGGCGGTCCTTCCTCGGTGACCAACTTACCTTCACCAATTATATTTAATGTGCCAATCAAAATTCCATTTACAGATATTGGTTGGGACGTTCCTATCACTGTTTCAAAAGCATGGTTTGCAATTACACAAGTGACTCGTATGATGACCATGACTTTGTTAGCTCTTCCAATTCCATATACCACAGATCCTAATGTTTTTGGAACAGCCTTTAAGCGTATGGGTGCAGGTGATAAATTTGCATTCACCATGGATTTAGCCTTTCGCTTTTTGCCGACCTTTGCGCGTGATTTTATAATTACAATGGATGCACAACGCGCACGCGGTTACGAAATGGATAAACTCAAAGGTGGCATTCCAGAACGCCTTCGCAAACTTTCACCGTTTATTATCCCTGTCGTGATGCAATCTACAGTGACGGGTGAAGAAGTAATTGATGCCATGGATTTACGTGCTTTTGGAACCAAACCACGCACATGGTTAAAAGTTTTGACATACGCGCCTCGTGACTACGTGATACTTGGTCTGGGTGTGGCGATATTTATCGCCTGTTGTACATTGAAGTGGGGCTTTGGTATTGGCGGATATTTTGTTCCAGATTTTTTCTCAAACTGGATTCTTGGTTTATAAATCAAAACGCCGCATGAGCGGCGTTTTTTTATTTATGTAAATCTCTGGGGTATGTTTCACCAGCAGTCACTCTAAAATCTAAATGATTTTGTTCAGGGGCGAAGACACAAGTTGCAAAATCAGTAAAAGCACATGGTGGGCAATAGGCTTTGTTGAAATCAAGAAAAACTTTTTTGCCGTCTTCTTCCACATCCGCAATTAAATAACGACCTGTCGGGTAAGTTTCATCTTCACTGGTAGGGTCCCAAAAGCGTAAGAACAAAGTACCATCATCTTCTTTATTGATATCTACTTTGTAATTC
>ERZ761602.1245-NODE-1245-length-47410-cov-6.431232_pt1 | contig 47410 bp, 36 predicted proteins | sample MGYA00512165_ERZ761602 | MGnify/ENA primary metagenome ERZ761602 (study PRJEB28899, sample SAMN02445085) | bioreactor sludge metagenome | biome: EBPR sludge; isolation source: Thorneside wastewater treatment plant | place: Australia: Brisbane, Thorneside...
CACCGAGAGCCTGGGCTGAGCCGGGCTCCGTGCCACCGAGAGCCTGGGCTGAGCCAGGCTCCGTGCGACCGAGAGCCTGGGCCGAGCAGACGAGAGGCGCTCGGCGCACGATGCGATCACCCGGGCCGGTGGGGAATCCCGGCGACACCACCAGACGTTGAGGGGTGAGCGACCATGACCGGCGAAGCGACGACCAGCACGACGATGCTCCGACGCTTCTTCGTGTGGACGCGGCGGCTCCTGCTGCTCGTGCTCGCGCTGGCAGGGCTCGGCATGATCGGCGTCGCGCTGCTCGTGCGCCACCACGAGCGCGACCTGCCCTCGGTCGACGAGCTCAAGCGCTACTCACCGCCACAGGTCACGCGCATCCTCGCGCGCGACGGCTCCCTCCTCGGTGAGGACTTCGTCGAGCGGCGCACGGTCGTGAAGATCGGCGACGTGCCCGCGCAGGTGAAGCTCGCCTTCCTCGCGGCGGAGGACGCCTCCTTCTTCGAGCACGAGGGGCTCGACTACGCCGGCATGCTGCGCGCGATGTGGGTGAACCTGCGCTCGAGCTCGAAGCAGGGCGCGAGCACGATCACGCAGCAGGTCGTGAAGAACGTGCTGCTCACGCAGGACCGCACCTACGAACGCAAGATCAAGGAGGTCATCCTCGCGAGGCGCATCGAGCAGAACCTCTCGAAGGAGGAGATCCTCGAGCTCTACCTGAACCACATCTACTTCGGCCACGGCCGCTACGGCGTCGAAGAGGCGAGCCGCTACTACTTCGGCAAGGGCGTGGCCGAGCTCACGCTCGCCGAGGCGGCCTTGCTCGCGGGCGTGCCCAAGGGGCCGACGCGCTACTCGCCGCGTGAGAACCTCGCGCGCGCCACACGGCGCCGCGAGTACGTGCTCGATCAGATGGTCCAGAAGGGCTTCGCGAAGAGCGAGCTCGCCGAGCTCGCCGCGAAGCAGGCGGTGGTGCTCGCGCCGGAGCCCGAGCACACGGCCGAGCTCGCGCCCGAGGTGGTCGCCGAGGCGCGCCGCGTGCTGCGCGAGGTCGTCGGTGAGCGCGCCGCGCGAGGCGGCTACGTGATCCACACCTCGATCGACCCGAAGCTCCAGGCGGCGGCGCGGAAGTCGCTGCGCAGCGGCCTCGAGCAGTACGACGCGCGCAAGAAGCTGGTCGCGCCGCTCACCAAGCCGAAGAAGCCTCCGCCGCTCTTCGAGGGCAACCCGCTCGAGAAGAAGCAGGTGAGCTACCTCGGCGAGATCACCGGCGCCGACGACGCCAAGAACGAGCTCTTCGTGCGCGTCGGCGTGATGCGCGGGACCGTGAACCTCTCGCACGCCGAGCGCTACAACCCGAAGAAGCTCCCCGCGAGCAAGTTCGCCGAGATCGGCGCGCCCGTGCGACTCGCGCTCGTCGAGCGCGGCGAGCCCGACCACGCGGGCAAGTTCACGCGGGCGCGCTTCCGGCTCGAGCTCGGTCCGCAGGGCGCGGTCGTCGCGATCGACGTGCGCAGCCGCGAGGTGCTCGCGCTCGTGGGCAGCTACGACGCGCTGCGCGGCGGCCTCGATCGCGCCTCGCAGTCGCGCAGGCAGCCGGGCTCGACCTTCAAGCCCTTCGTCTACAGCTACGCGATCCACGCCAAGAGCTTCACGCCCGCCTCGCTCATCCCCACCGACCCGGCGATCATGGAGCCGGGCTACCGACCGAAGAACTACGACGGCAGCGTCGCGGGCGAGCCGAAGCGCATGCGCGAGGTGCTCGCCAAGAGCGTGAACGTCTCGGCCGCGTGGCTCATCTCCGAGCTCGGCCCGGCCAACGTCGCGGCGTGGGCCGAGGCCGCCGGCATCGAGTCGAAGCTCGGCGCCACACCCTCGCTCGCCCTCGGAGCCTACGAGGTCGGTCCACGCGAGCTCGCGAACGCCTACGCGACCTTCGCCGCGGGTGGCAACTGGGAGCAGGCGCATGTGGTCACGCGCATCCTCGGGCCGGACGGCGAGGAGCTCAGGCTGCCCACGCGGCCCGCAGCGCGACGCGCGATGAGCGAGGCCGAGGCCTACCTCACGACCGATCTGCTCAAGAGCGTGATCGACGACGGCACCGGCAAGGGCGCCAAGGTGCTGCGCAGGCCGATCGCCGGCAAGACGGGCACCTCGAACGAGGCGCGCGACGTATGGTTCGCCGGCTACTCCACCGACATCGCCACGGTCGTGTGGGTCGGACACGACGACCGCCAGCCGCTCGGCGCCGGCGAGTCCGGCGGGCGCACGGCGCTGCCCATCTTCGTCGAGCTCATGCGCGTCGCGCACCAGGGCAGCCCGGCGACCGACTTCCCCATGCCGCCCGGCATCGTGCGCGCGCCCATCGATCCGGTGACCGGGCTGCGCGCGCGCCCCGATCAAGAGGACGCGTTCCCGGAGGTCTTCCTCGCGGGGACCGAGCCCACCGAGACGGCCCCGGAGCCCGAGACGAGCGACGACGGCGCCGGCGGCGGCGACGCGGCAGCAGCGACCGAGCCCAAGCCGACCGACTCTGGCGAGACCGTGCCCGTCGAGGAGCCGCCACCCCCCCCTCCCGACAAGCCCGTCGAAGCCCAGCCGCCGGTCGCGGGCGAGGCGCCCGGTGCGCTCGAGGAGCGCCCGCCCTTCTGATGCGTGTCGCGGTCCTCGAGCTGCCGGCGAGCTACGACCGCCGAGGAGCGCGCGAAGCCGAGCTCGAGCGGCTGCTCGAAGCCGGGCCTCCCTGCGATCTCGCCCTGCTCGGCGAGGCGGTCCTCACGGGCTACGTCTCCCCCTCGGGCGACTTCGACCTCTCGCGCTTCGCGGAGCCGCTCGACGGCCCGACGCTCGGGCGCGCTCGCGCGCTCGCCCGGCGGCACGGGACCGCGCTCGGCCTGCCGCTCGTCGAGCGTGGCCCAGATGATTTGCTCTACAACTGTTACGTCCTGCTCGACGCGACCGGCGAGCTCGTGCACCGCTACCGCAAGCGTCACCCCTGGTACCCCGAGGCCTGGGCGACCCCGGGTGAGCAGCCCTTCGAGTGCGTCGAGCTCGGCGGCATCTCGCTCGTCGTGGCGATCTGCTTCGACCTGCACTTCCTCACGAGAGAGGCCTCTCCGGCGCTCTCGCGCGCCGACCTCCTGGTCTTCCCGAGCGCCTGGGTCGACGACGACGCACAGGACGCACGGGCCGCGCCGCTCGGCGGGCTCGAGCGTCGCTTCGGAGTCGCCATCGCCAACCCGAACTGGGGGCCGGGCGACCCCGCGATGCGAGGCCAGGGCGCTTCGCGCATCCTGAGGCCTGGGCAGGCGCCGCTCGTCGCCCAGAGCTCCGCGCACACGCCCCTGCGCATCGACGCCGTGATCGAGCCCCGCAGGCGCTGAGGCCCAGCTCGCGGAGTGGCTCGGGCGGGGGCGGCCCGACCTCAGTCGACCAGATCGTCGATCGGACCGGCGCCCTCGCGCACGACCTCGACCTGACCGCCGCTCAGATCGACCACCGTCGTCGGCACGCTGCCGCAGGCCCCGCCGTCGAGCACGAGATCGAGCACCCGGAAGTGATCGCGCAGCTCCGCCGGATCGACGAAGGGCTCTTCGCCCGGCGCGGCCGCCGTGGTGCTGATGATCGGGCGGCCCAGCTCACGCGCGAGCGTCGTGATGACGGGGTGCGCGGGCACGCGGATGCCCACGGTCTTCTGCTTCGTCATCACCATCTTCGGCACCTCGCGCGTCGCCTGCAGGATGAAGCAGTACGGGCCGGGCAGGTGGTGCTTGAGGATGCGGTACGCCCAGTTGTCGACGACGGCGTACTTGGAGATGTCGGAGAGGTCGTTGCAGATGAACGCGAGGTTCTTGTTCTTCTGCATCGATTTGACCTGATACAAGCGCTCGATCGCCTGCTTGTTCATCAGGTCGCAGCCCAGACCGTAGACGGTGTCCGTCGGGTAGGCGATGAGGCCGCCCTTCTCGAGGACTTCGAGCGCGCGCTCGATCTTGCGCGGCTCCGGGTGCTCAGGGTTGATCGCTAGAAGCAAGGGAGGTCTCGTCGGTTCGGCCGGCTCCGGGTGGAGTCGTGTACTCGGCCTCGCTCCGCGAGGCCCCGGTGTCGTGCAACACGGCTCCGAGCGATGCGCCTCCCCTCGCCTCGCTCCGCTGCGCCACCACTCCCGAGAGCGGCGGCGCGGCGTGGGTGCTCAGTCCTTGATGGCCTCGCTGCCGCCGATGATCTCCATGAGCTCCTTGGTGATCGCGGCCTGGCGGGCCTTGTTGTACTCGAGCGTGAGGCTGTCGATCATCTCGGTGGCGTTCTTCGTCGCCGAGTCCATCGCCGTCATGCGCGCGCCGAGCTCGCTGGCCATCGACTCGTAGAGCGCGCGCAGGATCGAGATGTCGACGTAGAGCGGCGCGAGGTGCTCGAGCAGGGCCGTGCGCGAGGGCTCGAAGCTGAAGGAGCCCGAGTCGAAGCCGTCGGTGTCGGGCACCTCCGGGACGGGCAAGAGACGCTCGACCGTGAGCTGCTGGGACATCGCGCTCTTGAACTCGTTGTAGACGAGGTAGATCGCGTCGACCTCGTCGTTGAGGAAGGGCTCGAGCACCTTCTGTCCGACGACCTTGGCCGTGTCGTGCGAGAGCTTCTCCCACACGCCGGGCAGCGGCTCGACGGGCGCGTTCCTGCGCGTGAGGTACTCACGCCCCTTGCGCCCGATCACCAGCATGCGGACCTCCTGGCCCGCCTGGGTCCGGGTCTTCCACTCGCGCTCCGCCGCCTTGTTGATGTTGGCGTTGAAGGCGCCGCAGAGGCCGCGATCGCTCGTGAGCACGACGAGCAGCACGCGCTTCTCCTCGCGCGTGGCGAGCAGCGGGTGGAGCTGCTCGTCCGCCGAGAGCACGCCGTGCGACTGGTCGCCGTCGGCGTTGTCCTTCGCGACGTTCTGCGCGCGCGCAGTGATCTCGCTGAGGATCTCGGCGGTCTTGAGCGCGTAGGGGCGCAGCTCCACGATGCGCTGCTGCGCGCGGTTGAGGCGCGCTCCAGCGACCATCTTCATGGCGCGCGTGATCTTCTGCGTCGATTTGACGCTCGAGATGCGGTTACGGATCGCCTTGAGCGAAGCCACGGATCACTTGCCCTTCTTGTCGGCCTTCTTGTCCGCCTTCTTCTCGTCGAGCACGAACTTGCTCTTGAAGGCCTCGATCGCCTTGTCGAGCATCTTCTTGAGCTCGTCGTCGAGCGTCTTCTTCTCGAGGATGCGGGCGGTGATCTCCGGGTGCTTGGAGTCGAGGTAGCTGTAGAGCTCCTGCTCGAAGCGGCCGAGCACGCTGACGGGCAGATCGTCGAGCGCGCCGGTGGTGCCGGCGTAGATGATGACGATCTGCTTCTCGACGCCGAGCGGCACGTACTGCCCCTGCTTGAGGATCTCGACGAGGCGCTCGCCGCGGGAGAGCTGAGCGCGCGTACGCGCGTCGAGGTCGGAGGCGAACTGCGCGAAGGCGGCCATCTCGCGGTACTGCGCGAGGTCGAGGCGCAGCGTGCCGGCGACCGACTTCATGGCCTTGATCTGCGCGTTGCCACCGACGCGGCTGACCGAGATACCGACGTTGATGGCCGGGCGGACGCCGGAGAAGAAGAGGTCGGACTCGAGGAAGATCTGACCGTCGGTGATCGAGATCACGTTCGTCGGGATGTAGGCCGAGACGTCGCCGGCCTGCGTCTCGATGATCGGCAGCGCCGTCAGCGAGCCACCCGAGTGAGGGTCCTTCTTGATCTCGTGATCGCTGCCGAGCTTCTTGAGGCTCTCCTCGGCGGTGTGCTTGCCGGTGGCGCCCACGTGCGCCTTGCCGTCGGCGCCACGGAAGGACTCGTCGCCGGCCGGGATCTCGGTGCCCTTCTTCACGACGTAGAAGACGTCGGCCATCTTCGCGGCGCGCTCGAGCAGGCGAGAGTGCACGTAGAAGACGTCGCCCGGGTAGGCCTCGCGGCCCGGCGGGCGGCGCAAGAGCAGCGAGAGCTGGCGGTACGCGACGGCCTGCTTCGAGAGATCGTCGTAGATGCAGAGCGCGTGGCGCCCGGTGTCGCGGAAGTACTCGCCGATGGTGACGCCGGTGTAGGGCGCGATGAACTGCAGCGGCGCGGACTCGCTCGCGGTCGCGGCGACGACGATGGTGTAGTCCATCGCTCCGTGCGCCTCGAGCTTGTCGACGACCTGACGGATCGTCGACTGCTTCTGCCCGATGCCGACGTAGACGCAGTAAACGCCCTTGCCCTTCTGGTTGATGATCGTGTCGATCGCGACCGCGGTCTTGCCGACCTGGCGGTCGCCGATGATGAGCTCGCGCTGACCGCGCCCGATCGGGATCATGGCGTCGATCGCCTTGAGGCCCGTCTGCATCGGCTCGGTGACCGGCTGGCGCTTGACGATGCCGGGGGCCTTGAGCTCCACGCGGCCGCGCAGCTTGCTGTCGATCGGGCCCTTGCCGTCGATCGGCAGGCCGAGCGCGTTGACGACACGCCCCACCACGGCGTCGCCGACGGCGACCTCCATGATGCGGGAGGTGCGCTTGACCGTGTCGCCCTCCTTGATGAGGCTCGTATCGCCGAAGAGCGCGACGCCGACGTTGTCCTGCTCGAGGTTGAGCACCAGGCCGCTGACGACGGCGCCGGTGGTGCCGGTGACCTCGACCATCTCGCCTGCCATCGCCCCGGCGAGGCCGTGCACGCGCGCGATGCCATCGCCGACGGTGAGGACCGTCCCGGTCTCGGTGACCTGGGAGGCCTTGTCGATGTTCTGGATCTGCTTCTTGATGATCTGGGAGATCTCTTCGGCTCGAAGCTGCATCGCGGGATCCTGTCGGATGGGGAGGTCGGGCTGTGGGTGCGCTCGGTACGAGCGCCGGGGAACGGAGTGTGTCGGGCCTGCGCGCGAGGCGCTGGCCGTCGTGGCTGAGGTAGCGGAGCTCAGGTGGCGGGCAACGCCGCCTCGCGCAGGAGCGCGAGCCGGGTGCGCAGGCTGCCGTCGACGACGCGGTCGCCGATCTTGGTGACGATGCCGCCGAGCAGGCTCGGGTCGACCGAGCTCTCGAGCACGACCTTCTTGCCGGTCGCGCGCTCGATCTCGCTGCGCAGACGCGTGAGGTAGCCCTCGGCGACCTTGCCCGCGCTCGTGACGTGCGCGCGCAGCACCTGGGCGTCGTCGTCGACCAGGCGCGAGAGCTGCCGGGCCACGTCGGGCAGCGCACGCAGCCTGCGGTTGCGCGTCACGAGGCGGAGCGCACGCTTGGTGGTGTCCTTCGCGCCGAGACGCGAGGCGATCTCGAGCACGATGGCCTCGCGATCCTCGACGGCGACGAGCGGGTTCTCGAGCACCGTCTGGAGCTCGGCGCTGGAGACCCAGGTCGCGGCGAAGCGCTGGAGATCCTCGGAGAGAGCGGCCACTTGGCCCTCCTCCTTGCCGATGTCGAAGATGGCGCGCGCGTAGCGCCGACCGATGGCTTCGTAGCTCACGACAACGCCTCCTGACGCCCGCGGGGCTTGGCGTCGGCCTTGCTGATCGCTTCGCCGATGCCGGCGAGGTACTCGTCGGCGAGGCGGTCGAGGTCCCGCGACTCCACCCGCTTCTCGAGCAGCTGGGCCGCGGCCGCCATCGACGCGTCGATGGCCTCGGTCATCAGCTCGAACTCGGCCTGCTTGAGCTCCTGCTCCACGCGCAGCTCGGCGTCGCGGCGCATGCGCTTGGCCTTCTCTTGGGCCTCGGCGAGCACGCGCTTCTTCTCGTCGGCGAACTGCGCGCGGAACTCCTCGCGCAGCTCCTTGCCTCGCTCCTCGATGCGCGCGAGCTGGCGCTCGTAGTCCGCGAGGCGCTCCTCGGCGTCGGAGCGGAGCTCTTGAGCCGCGTCGATCTCGTGCATGATCGACTTCTTGCGCTGCGAGAGCGCGCTGGTGATCGGGCCCTTGCCGAAGCGGTAGACGATGAGCGCGACGAGCGCGAAGTTGATGAACTTCGCGAGGAAGGGCGGCTCCTGGTTCTTCGGATCGCACTCGTCTTTGTCGTTCTTGTAACGCCAGAGGAGCCGGTCGACGAAGGACTGCGACTGGCTCTTCTCGTTGTCGACGCCGAGCAGGCCCTGGTACCAGTTGATGTGGTGGGGCGAGTCGTTCGGGCCGTGGCCCGGGCAGTGGTGCGCCTCGCCGTGGCCGCCACCTGCGTGGCTGTCGGCAGCGGGCGCCGCGGGCGGCATCTGCAGCGGGCGAGGCTGCATGCCGGCCCCGGGCGGCAGGCGACCGGGCAGGCCCTCGGGCCCACGCGGCATGCGCGGCCGGGGCGGCGGGCGCCGACCGGGCATGTTGGGATCGTCGGGGTTGGGGATCGCGCCGGGCTGCGCTTGGCCAGGCTGCGCACCGGGCTGAGCTTGGCCGGGCTGAGCTTGGCCAGGCTGCGGCAGCGCGCCGGGCTGGGCCGGGCGCACGGGCACGGGCTGCGCTCCAGGGGCCGGCTGCGCGAAGGCCCCTTCGCCGATGGCGAGCGAGCCGAGCGTGGTGCCGCCGATGGCGAGCGTCAGCGCGAGCGTGCGCGACAGGACCCTGCGGTGGGAGGTGACGCTGCGGTCGGAGGCGCTCACGACTGCACCTCGCGGCCGAGCAGCTTGCCGGCGATCTCGGAGGCGAGCGCGGGGCGGGAGCCTTCGAGCTCCTTCCTCAAGCCCTGGACTTCGTTTCGGATCCTCTCGCGCCCCTGCTCGAGGATGCGCGCGGCGTCGCGCTTGGCCTCGTCGAGCACGCGCGTCTCGAGCTCACGCGTCTCCGCGCGCAGCTTGTCGCGCTCGGCGGCGGCTTCGCGGCGCACGAGCTCGATCTCCGCTTCGAAGCGGGCCAAGAGCTCGGCGGCCTTCTCGTCCATCTTGCGGGCCTCGGCGCGTGCGCCATCGGTCCGGCGCTCGCGCTCTTCGAAGAGGCGCAGCAGCGGGTCGAAGAGCACGGGCTTGAGCACCGTGATGAACAGGGCGAAGAGGGCGATCTGCGCGACGACGGACAGGTCGAAGTCGACGTTGACGTCGGCGCCGGAGGCGAAGAGGGCTGTCATGCCTGAGGGGGTCACGTTGGTCGCCTGTTTACCCTGGAATCTCGGGGACTGGGAGCAGTGCTCGGGATCTCGAGCTCACCCGGAGCCCGCGTCCGTTTCGCCCAGCCAGCGGAGTGGAGTCCGCTTGCCGGGTCGGTCGAGCGAGCGGGGCCCTCTGGGAGCCGCCCTCGCCTCGCGGGCGAGCGGCACCTAGCACGCATCTCGACTCGGCGGAAGGGGATGGGTCCGCTTGGGCGGTGATCCTTCGCGTGGGCGGTGATCCTCCGCGGGGATCACGCAGCCTACGCGCTCAGACCGTCCAGTCCTCGAGGCGCAGGTTCGGGAACACCGCGTAGTGCTGGCTGCGCTTGGTGACGAGCGTCATGCCGCTCGAGGCCGCGATGGCGGCCACCATGACGTCGTCGGCCTCCATCTGCGTACCCACGGTGGCTCGGAACTTCGCGAAGGACTGCGCGGCCGGCAGATCGAAGGCCGCCACGCGGATGCCCGCGACCAGGTTCACGACGTCTTGCATGAGCCGGGGCTGCTGGGTGCGCCTGGCGGCGACGAGCAGCTGGCTCACGGTGACCACGCTGGTCCAGCGCTCCCTGCTGGGGATGGTCGCGAGCCGGCGCACCAGCGCACGGGAGGGCGAGGAGCGGAGGACCTCCGCGAGCGTCGGGGTGTCGAGCAGGTAGGGCAAGGCGCGGCCTGTGGTGCTGTGGCTCGGGTCGGAGTGCGTGCTCAGCCGGGGATGCGCGGCGCGCGGTAGTAGAGCGAGGTCTTGTCGGGGTCGAAGGAGAGCGAGTCGACGAAGTCGTCGTGTTTGCAGGTGCCCGCGAGCGCGAGCAGCGGATCGGTGCCACCCGCCGAGGGATCGGGTGGGTCGATGCGATCGAGATCGCTCATGGGCACGATCGCCGCGACCGCGTGGCCCTCACGGACGATGAGCGTGCGAGAGAGTGAGCGTTCTGCCGCGTCGACGGCGTCGAGGCAGTGCGTCGGCAGGTCGGCCAGCGGGATGCCGTACTTGTTCATGGCTCGCTTCGCTTCGTCGCACCGGTGTGGAGCGCCCTCGGCCCGAACGGTAACAGAAGACCCGGAGCCGGGGCGACGTCCTCAGCTGCCGACGCCGAGCTCGTCCAGCCAGGCGACGAGGGCCGGCACGGCTCCATCGAGCGGCAGGGCTGCCGTGTCGGGCGCCGCGAGGGGCTGCGCGTGCTCGTGGCGCAGCGCCTCGTGGGCGCGGGGGTTGCGCCACCAGTCCTCGTCGTGTTGGTCGCGCAGCGCGCTGCGGTCGAGCACGCCGAGCAGGATGCCCTGCCACTCGAGCCGCAGCCCGCGTGGGTAGCGCAGGACGACGCCCGCGAGCGCCCCCGGCACCGACGAGCCGAGCGCACGCAGAGTCGCTTCGGCGTGGGCGTGCATCGCCTCGTCCTCGTCGAGCTCGATGAAGGCGTCGAAGGCGTGGACCCGCGCGGCGAGGTGGCGCAGATGGACGACGAGCGAGCTCGCGACGCGCCGGGCTTGCTCTCGCGAGGCGCTACGCCCGAGCCCGAGCACGTGCCGATGGAAGCTCGGCTCGGCGACGAGCGAGGCGAAGAGCGCGGCGCGCCTCGCGGAGAGCGGCTCGAAGGGACGCCGGCCCATGGCGAAGGGGCCCAGAGGGAGATCGACGTCGACCAGCGCTCGGCCGAAGCACGCGAGCGCGCGCGCGAAGGAGCTCGCTCCGATGGCGCGTGGCAGCGGAGGCAGGGAAGGGCGCAGGCCCTCGACGAGCACGCTGCCGTGGAAGATGCCCTCGATCCAGCGCGCGTTCGGAGCGACCGGCCAGCCCTCCCCCGCCTCGCGGCCGAAGCCCTCGGAGACGAGCTCCCACCAAGGCCGAGCGCCCGCGGAGGGCCGGAGCGCGTCGGTCGACGCGAGCATCTCGCCCGCTGCCTGCCCGAGCGCCTCGCGCGTGCTGCCAGGATGCTCGAGCGCGGCGAGGTCGAGCCCCTCGAGCAGACTCGCGGCCTCGACCCAGCGCGCCGACGCGAAGCGCGCCGCGCGGCGCAGGGGCCGAGCGGCCTCGACGAGCTCGGCGGCGGCGCGCGCCGGCTCGCGAGGGCGGAGCAGCACGCTCTCGACGAGCTCATCGAGCGAGACGAGCTCGCCGCGCTCGGTGCGATGTGCGCGCGCATGTCGCAGCTCGGCGGCACGGAGGTGGTCGCGCGCGGTGACGCGCTCCAGCGTGAGGTAGGCGACCCAGCCTCGCAGCGCCCGAGCCCAGGGATCGGTCGCCAGTCCGCCCAGCTCCTCGTGCAGCTCGCGCCTCGAGACCTTGCGGATCGACGCGAGCGGCGGTGGGCCCACGCGCTCCTCGTCGGGCTCGCGCAGCTCGCCGTGGAAGGCGGCGACGAGCCTCTTCGCGGTAGCGACGTCTCGGTCCAGCGCGTGGAGCTCGATCACGGGTGCACCTCAGCCATGGATGGTGGCGCTCGTACCGAGCGCGCTCACGATCGAGTCCTCGATGCGGACGATCTCGGCGAGCCGAGCACGCACGCGCGCTTCGTCGCGCGCGATCCGTATGGCGAGCTCGACGAAGGTGCGGTGGTGCCGCGCCTCGGCGGCGAGCAGGCGCTCGTAGAACGCAGAGAGCTCCGGATCGCGCTCGCGCAGCGCCTGGGAGAGCAGCTTGAAGCGCTCGCAGCTGCGCGCCTCGATGAGCGCGCCCACGAGCAGCCGATCGACGAGCACGTCCTCGAGCAGCGGAGAGCCACGCTCTTTGCTCACACGCCTGCGGAGCTCGGCGGCGTACCAGTCTTCTTCGGGCGGCCCGAGCGAGAGGCCACGACGCTCGAGCTCGTCGAGCACCTCGCGGAAGTGGGCGAGCTCCTCCTCGGCGAGCTCGACGAGCGCGCGCACGAGCTTCGGGTCACCCGAGCAGCGCGCGCTCAGGGAGAGCGCGTTGCTCGCAGCCTTCATCTCGCAGTGGGCGTGGTCGACGAGCACGCGCTCGACGTCGTCGAGCGCGCGCAGCGCCCACGAAGGATTCGTCGGTCGGAGGAGGCCGAGCACGAGGCGACGGTAGCAAACCCACCGCCCCGCGCGGACGTCGATCTCAGAAGTCTTCGCCGCCGCGCCCGGTGAGCCCGCTCGACTCGAGGAAGTACCCCACCCCGAAGAAGATCGTCGTCGCCTCCGGCCCGACGAGCGTGCGCCGCACGCTCGCTTCGATCGAGAACTCCGGCGAGATGAAGCCCAGACCGCCGGAGAGCGCGTGCGAGTCGGCGCCTTGATCGAAGCGGTAGCCGAGCCGCACGGGCACACGGTCGGCGATGAGGTACTCGCCGCCCGCCATGACGCGCACCGCCGCTTCGCTGTACGAGGTGAAGTCGCCGACGGTGTCGACCTCGATCGTGAGGTCCTTCGTCGCGTAGGCGATGCCGCCGCCGAGCGTCGTCGGGAGCAGGCCGTCGTCGGGGAAGGTGAGGTTCTGACCCGCCAGGCCGATGACCACGCCGCTGTCGCCGGCGCGCACGTTGAAGCCAGCGTCGAAGCTCGCCTCGTTCACCATCGCGAGCCGCCCGCCCTGCGGGTCGGGCAGGCCACCGGAGGCCTTGCTGTTACCGAGTGGGCCGAGGCCGTCTTGCGTGAGCTTGAGGTAGCGCCCGCCGAGGCCGACGCTGAGCACGTCGGCGATCGGGTAGGCGAGCGCCAAGCGCATGTCGAGCCACGAGCGGTCGATGCCGCTCGGATCGAGGAAGCCACCGGTGATCGTGAGCCCGCCCGCGAGGCGGTTGGTGATCGAGTCGACGATCGCGCCGCCGTACACCTGCCGACCGCTCTCGGGGCTCACCAGACCGAGCGCCTCGATGTGGTAGACGCGCGTGAGCGTCAGGTTGGCCGGGTTCAAGAAGGGCGCCGTCGTCCCGTTGCCGGCGGCGCGCATGGCGCCGCCCATCGCGCCGGCCCGGGTCGTCTCGACCTCGCCGTAGCCATAAGCGAAGGGGCTCGGGACCTCGCCGGTCGTGAGGGGGCTGGGCTCCTCCTGCGCGTGAGCCGAGGGGGCCGCGAGGGCGACGAGCCCAAGAGCGGCGGCACCGAGGCACCGCAGGTCGAAGCCATGCACCATGGGGGCCTGCCGTACCCGTCGTCGCGCCGGAGGGCCAAGTTCCCGGCGCTCGGCAGCCAGGCAGGAGGAGTTGACATCCGCAACCCGCGAAGATCGTTCGAAACGTTGGGTCTTGATCTGCGCTAGGCCGACACGGCAAGCGGATCTGGCGCCCGCCGCAGCGCGTTGCAGCGTGTTTTCCGAGGCCCCGTCGAGCTCGCGGTCGAGGCGCTCGGGAAGCCCCACCCGGGCGCGGCGCGATGGGCCCATCTCGTAGGACTTTCCATTAGCAATATCGGTAATTTACGCCAATGTGACAAGTTCGGGATGGACGCCCGGTCGGGCTCGGTGCTACCTCCAATTTCGTCGAGGCGGCGCCCCCCGGGTGGGGGCATCCACCCCTCCCGGCGCGGCCTGGCCGAGCCTACGGAGGGCGAGCTTCGACAGCAGTTTTCGGCAGCAGATTCCAGGTGCAGCACCCCAAGCCTCCGCCACCTCGGCGGGGGCTGCGATGTCCCGCCTCCGCCGCCTCGGCGGGGGCTGCGATGTCACGAGGTGCTAGCCGCGCGGTCAGGGTTGTCCGACGGGTTCGGACAGCAGTGCTCGAGCGCGGCGCTGGCGAGAGGGAGGCGCTTGCTCCCTCGGCCACACGAACGAGTCATACGCGCCGAGCTGCACTGTAGCGATGTTCAGCGCCGGAGTCGAGCTCCGGCGGGGGTCGCCTCGTGCACAGCCCGACATCGATGTGGGAGTCACCTGTGGAAAACCCGTTCACACCCGTGCACACCGTGGATCGTTTCCACCCCCTCCGCGGCTTCGCATTCGCGAATTCGCGGCGCAAGAGCGCCGTCGGCCACCTCGGAGCGCCGACGCCAAGGCCTGAGCCCAGGCTGTGGACAAGCCGTGGACGCCACGACCGTCCGTCGCGCTGATCCCGAGCGCCTCTCCCCTCGAGACACCTCACCCGAGCTCGCACCGTGGAGCCACGTTCCACGGTCGGCCGAGCCGTCTCTGCTTCGACCCCTCCCGAAGAAAGAGCTCCTACGATCCCCATGATCGCGAAGACCAGCGCTCCTCAAGCCTTCGCCGAGGCCCTCGCGCACACGCGCACCCGTTCGCCAGCCAGCTTCGAGAACTGGTTCTCGGGCATCCAATTCGACGACCTCACCGACGGCGTGCTCACGCTCCGGGCGCGCGACGAGTTCGTGCAGGACTGGGTGGGGCGGAACTTCCTCCCTTCGCTCGTCGACAAGCTGCGCGAGCTGACCGGCTGGTCGATCCAGGTCGCCTGGATCATCGACCCGGCCCTCGAGCGCCCGCTGGCCGACGGCCCGAGCGCGCCGCCCGTGCGGCCGCGCCCCATCAGCACCCGCGCCGCGGAGCCCGAGCCCCTGCCGCGCGCGAGCCAGCCTCCGCCGAGCCCACCCGCGCTCCGCAACGTCTCCGCCGCGACGCGCACGCCCTTCGTCGCGCTCGAGGACCTGAACCCGAAGCAGACCTTCTCGAGCTTCGTCGTCGGCCCCTCGAACCAGCTCGCGCACGCGGCCGCCATCGCCGCGGCCGGAGGTGGCGGGCGACGCTACAACCCGCTCTTCATCTGCGGAGGCACCGGCCTCGGCAAGACCCACCTCATGCAGGCGATCGCCCATCGCATGCTGAGTGATCGCCCCGGAGCGCGCATCCTCTCGGTGTCGGCGGAGCGCTTCACGAACGAGTTCATCCACGCCATCCAGCACCACAAGATGGATGAGTTCCGCGCGCGCTACCGCACGAACTGCGACCTGCTCCTGGTCGACGACATCCAGTTCCTCGCCGGTCGAGAGCAGACGCAGGAGGAGTTCTTCCACACCTTCAACTCGCTCCACGGGCTCGATCGGCAGATCGTCGTCACGAGCGACAAGTACCCGCAGAACCTCGAGCGCATGGAAGAGCGGCTGGTGTCGCGCTTCTCCTGGGGCCTCGTCGCCGACGTGCAGGTCCCGGAGCTCGAGACGCGCGTGGCGATCGTGCGCAACAAGGCGGCGATCGAGGGCATCGACCTCGACGACGACGTAGCGCTCTTCCTCGCGCAGGTGGTCCGCTCCAACGTGCGAGAGCTCGAGGGCACGCTCATCCGGCTCGCCGCGAAGTCCTCGCTGACCGGGCGCACGGTCGACCTGGCCTTCGCGCGCACGGAGCTCGCGAACAGCACGAGCCAGCGCGCCCAGACGATGAGCGTCGAGGACGTGCAACGCCTCGTGTGCCACCACTTCCACATCCGCTCGAGCGACCTCGTCTCCAAGGATCGCCACAAGACCGTCGCCTTCGCGCGCCACGTCGCGATGTACCTCTGCAAGCAGCGGCTGAAGTGCAGCTTCCCCGAGCTCGGGCGCGCCTTCGGCAACCGCGATCACACGACCGTGATGAGCGCGGTCCGCAAGATCGAGGCGCAGCGCGACGTCGACCCTCAGGTGCGCGCGCACCTCGAGGCGCTCGAGAAGAAGCTCGCCGACGGCTGAAGGCGCGGCCGTCGAGCTCTGCCGTCGAGCTCTGCCGCCGAGCTCTGCCGTCGAGCTCTGCCGCCGAGCTCTGCCGCCGAGCGAGGGGCCGTCGAGCTGGGCGCGCGACTCAGCTCGGCCGCAGCGCCCAGCCGACGAGCACGAGGATGCCGAGCAAGGCGAAGAAGGCGATCCACGTGAGGATGCGCTTCGGGCGATCCGTCTCGACCGGGGCGCGAGAGCTCTCGAGCTCGAGCATCGCGAGCGTGACGATGCTCGAGAGCTTCTGCTTGGCGAGCACGGTGCGCGCGTCGACCTCGTCGTCGGCGCTCGCGACACCTCGATAGAGCGCGGCGACGTCGGCGAGCCTGCCCTGCTGACGCGCGTAGTCGAGCAGGGAACGGTGGCGCTCCTCGTTGGACCAGTCCTCGAGCACCTTGGCCCAGAGAGCTTCGAGCGCGGGATCCACGGGCCGCTCAGTGTAGCGCCCGCTCAACGCGGACGCGAAGCGAGCCGACGCGCGCTCGAGGCGATGCGCGACTGACCGAGCCTCGAGGCGCGCAGCTCGAGCTCGGAGGCCGGCTCGAGCTCGCCTCGCCGCGCGGCGTGCTCCGCGACGAGCAGCGCGAGCTCGAGCGCCTCGTCGACGAAGCCCGCGGCCTCCGCGCGCGCGCGCGCGGCCTCGAGCTCGACCAAGGGCGCGTCGCTCGTCCGCACCGTGGCTTCGAGGTGCGCGACGTAGCCCCTCGAGAGCGCTTCGAGGCGCGCGAGCCCTCGCTGCGCGGCTTCGTCGCGTGCGGCGGCGAGCACGCCGAGCGCGCGCAGGGGCTCACCCGCAGCGAGACAGGCCTTCCCCAGCTCGAGCAGAGAGAGCGTGCGCTCCTGCGGCAGCTCGTCGGCGCGCGCGAGCTCGAGCGCACGCTCGTAGAGCGGCAGCGCGCCACGAGCGTCGCCCGCCCAGCACCGGAGGCGCCCGCGCAAGACGGCGAGCAGCGCCGTCTCGCGTGCGTCGAGCTCGTGGGTGCTGGCCGCCTCGAGCGCGCGGAAAGCGGCCTCGAGCTTGTCCGCGCGGGCGTGGAGATCGGCGAGCGAGAGCGCGGCGCGCGCGTCGAGCGAGAGGCCCGAGCGCTCGAGCTCTCCGGCCAGCTCGAGCGCTCGCCCGACGTCGCCGGAGCTCGACGCGACGGCGAGCTCCGCGAGCAGGCGATCGCGCGCGTGCTCGGTGCCCGCCTCGACCTGCGCGAGCAGCACCCGCGCGGACTCGCTCGCGCCGATCGCGGCGAGCGCGCGCGCTGCGAGCACACGCGCTCGCCCGGCGGCGCCTGCGTCGCCCATGCGATCGATCGCGGCGAGCGCCTGCGGGAGATCGTCGACCAGCTCGGGCAGGCTCGCCGTGCGCTCTGCGACGACGAGCAGCTGCGCGAGCAGCTCGAGCGTCGACGAGGTGTCGAGCGAGGCGGCGAGCGAGAGCCCGCGCAGCGCAGCGGCCGCGCCCAGATCGTAGGCGCCGCCGTCGATCGCGCGCGACGCCGCGCGTGCGTAGAGCGCCGCGGCCTGCGCCGGGAGACCGGCGGCGTCGGCGTGCGCCGCGAGCGTCGAGAGCGCGCGAGGCGTCGCGAGCGCGCCACGCTCGACGAGATGCAGCGCCCGCTCGTAGAGCGGGGCGAGCAGCTCGGGGGCGAGCCCGGCCAGGGCGACGTCGGAGACGAGCGCAGAGACGCGGTGGCGATCGGCGTCGCCGACGTGCGCGCCAGGGACGAGCTCGAGCGCGCCGGCGAGAGAGGCCTCGGCGAGCGCGGCCGCTGCGCGGTCGGCCGTGAGCGACGCGATCTCGGCGAGGGTCTCGAGCGAGCTGTCGGCGCCCATGACGGCGGCCGCACGCAGGAGCTGAGCCGCCTCGGGGCCGAGGCGGGAGAGCCTGGCCTCCGCCACGGCCCTCAGCGTCCGGGGTAGGCTCGCGCGTGCGTCGCTGCGGCCCCTCAGCGCGCCCTCCTCGACGACCAGCGCGGCGCTGTCGAGCAGCTCGCGCACGAGCTCCTCGAGCAGGAGCGGGTTGCCGCCGGTGATCGCCGTGATCTCCCCGAAGACGTCGGGAGGCAGCACGCGCGCGCCCACCGCGGTGGCGAGCAGCTTCGCCGTGGACGCGTCGTCGAGCTCGCCGAGCCTGAGCTCGTGCACGACGAGGCCCTCGAGCGAGCCGGGAGGCGAAGCCTCTCGACCGCTCGTCACGAGCACGAGGCGCCGAGCGCTCGAGGGCTCGACGAGCGCGGAGAGCAGGCGCGCCGTCTCGCGATCGAGCCCCTGCGCGTCGTCCCAGACGAGCATGCTCGGGCGCTCGGCCGAGACGCGGTCGACGAGCGCCGTGAAGGCTCGTTCGATGCGGACGGGCTCCGCGCCCGTTGGCGTTCCGGCGGGCAGGAGCGCGTCGACCTGCGCTCCGTCGAGCCCGAGCGCCCTCAGCCTCGCGCGCGCCTCGTCACGCCGGAGCGCGTCGAGCTCTCCCCAGTCGGAGCCGAAACCGAGCAGCGCCGAGGTCGCAGCGTACACGCCCTCGAAGGGCGCCGCGCGGCTGCCCCGCGCGAGGCTCACCACGGCGATCAGCGCGGGCTGCCCGCTCCGCGCGAGGCGCCGGGCGAGCTCGGCGACGAGCCTCGACTTGCCGACGCCCGGCGCGCCTACGAGACGCACGAGGCTCGGCCTGCCCTCAGCCGCCTGCGCGAGGGCCGCGCCCAGCGCGCGCAGCTCCGCCTGGCGCCCCTGGAAGCGCGAGAAGGCGCTCGCGCGTGGCCGCTGACCGACCACCGTGCGGCGCGACTGACCGTGCTGACCTTCGGCCACGAGGTGCGTGCCACGCACGAGCGCGGCGACGCGCCTCGAGACGGCGAGCGAGCCAGCCGGCAGATCGGCGTGCCGCTCGGCGCGATCGCGCAGCTGCTCGAGCGCCGCGCCGCCCGCGGGCACGTCGGGACGCTGTGGATCGACCTCGACGCGGCCGATGTCGACGCCGATGGAGAGGCTCGCGTCGGCCGAGAGCAGCGCCAGCCCCGCGTCGACGGCGGCCTCGACGTCGCGGCCATCCGGCTCGACGAAGCCGAACAGCGCGGCCAGCTCGCCCAGGTCGGCGCGCGCCGGCAGGACGAGCCCTCCTCTGCGCACGAGCTCGCCGGCGCCGGTGCGCGCGGCGACGCCCCGCGCGACGAGCAGGGTGACCTCGCGGCCCTGACCGACGACCTCGATCGGCGCGGGAGTCCCCGGCGACGCGGGAGGCGGCGCGGCGAGCTCGGCGCGCGCCCGCTGGACGAGGGCGCGTGGCTCACGCTCGCCTTCGGCGGCGTAGGCGAGGCCGAGCAGTCGCTCGTGCCAGGTCGCAGCGTCGCCGCCGCGCGCGCTCGGGTCGAAGGAGAGCAGCTGAGCCAGCGCCTCGAGCGCAGCCCCAGGCAGACCCGGCCTCGCCTCGAGCAGGCGCCCCTCGGACCCGAGGCTCGGCGGCTCGAGGGCGAGCAGCGTGTGCAGGAGGGCGCCGAGCGACCACAGGTCGCCCGCGGGAGACGCGTCGCCCGTGGCGATCGCCTCGGGTGCGCGATACGGGCGCCAGCGCTCGGTGAGCTCCTCGGGGGCGTCGGCGTGCAGCGCGAGCTCGTGCACGCAGGCGTCGGTCACCTTCACGAGGCCTTCGTCGGTGATGAACACGCTGCGCGGCGCGAGCCCGGCGTGCACGACCGGCCTGCCGGCGTCGCGGCGCCGGTGCGCGTGATCGAGCACCCTGGCGACCTCCGCGGCCACACGCAGCGCGACCCCGGGTGGCAGCGCGAGCCCGCGGCTCCTCGAGACCTCGACCAGGCTCTCGAGGTCGAGGCCACGCACGACCTCGGTGACGACGAAGTGCCGCGATCGGCCCTCGTCGTCGAGCGCCGTGCCCAGATCGAGCACCTGCGCGAGGTGCGCGTGCGAGAGCAGGATCGATCGCCTCGCCGCTTCGACGAAGCGCGCGACGAGCTCGGGCCGGGCCTCGAGCGGAGCCCTGAGCCGCTTGACGAGCACGCCCTTGCTGAAGCCCTCGACGCCCGGGCTCGACGCGAGGAAGGCCTCGAACAGCCCGCCCTCGCCGAGCTTGCTCTCGAGGACGTAGCGCCCGAAGCCTGCCGTCATGCGGGCTCGCTCGGAGGAGCTTCGAGGGCTCGGCCCTCAGCCACCCTCGGGCCCGTACATCGACTCCGCGATGCGGAACGAGGCCGCCTCGAGCCGCTGGTAGGCGTCGCGCAGCGCGTTGAGATCGCCGCCACCCTCGAGCAGCATGCGGAGGTTGTGCGCGTCGGTGCGGACCTCGTCGAGCAGCGCCGGGTCGAGCAGATCGGCATAGCCGGCGAGGGCCTGCTCCGTGGTGTAGACGAGCGTCTCGGCCTGGTTGCGCAGCTGCGCGAGCTCGCGGCGGAGGTTGTCCGTCTCCTTGAAACGATCGCCCTCGGTGACGAGGCGATCGACCTCCTCGTTGCTGAGGCCGCTCGTCGGGGTGATGCGGATCTCCTGTGCGCGGTTCGTGCCGAGATCGCGGGCCTCGACGCGCACGATGCCGTTCTCGTCGATGCGGAAGGTCACCTGGATCTTGGGCACGCCGCGCGGCGCCGGAGGGATGCCGGTGAGCTCGAAGCGCGCGAGCGAGCGGCAGTCGGCGGCCATCTCGCGCTCGCCCTGGATGACGTGGATCGGCACGAAGTTCTGGTTGTCGACCGAGGTCGTGAACACCTCGCTGCGCTCGCAGGGCACGGTGGTGTTGCGCGAGATGAGCTTCGTCGCGACGCCGCCGCCCGTCTCGACGCCGATCGACAGCGGCGTGACGTCGAGCAGGAGCACCTCGTCGACCTGGCCCGTGAGCGCGGCACCCTGGAGCGCGGCGCCGACGGCGACGACCTCGTCGGGGTTGACCTCTTTGCTCGGCTCCTTGCCGAAATAGGCCTTCACGGAGGCCTGCACCGCCGGCATGCGGGTCATGCCGCCGACGAGCACGATGGTGTCGATGCCCATCACGTCGAGCTTGGCGTCCTCGAGCGTGCGCTTGCAGGCCTCGATCGTGCGATCGATGAGCGGCTGGCACAGCATCTCGAGCTCGTTGCGCTTGAGGTTGCGCTCGAGGTGGAGCGGGCCACCCGAGGGCGACACGGCGATGAAGGGGATGTTGACCGAGGTCTCGAGCGAGCTCGACAGCTCGTGCTTCGCTTTCTCGGCCGCCTCCTTGAGGCGCTGCAGCGCCATGCGGTCGCGGCGCAGGTCGAAGCCGAATTCCAGAGAGAATTCGTCGGCCAGCATGTCGATGATGCGCTGGTCGAAGTCTTCACCGCCGAGGTGGGTGTCGCCGCCGGTGGCCTTCACGCTGAAGACGCCGCCCGCGAGCTGGAGCACCGAGATATCGAAGGTGCCGCCGCCGAGATCGTAGACCGCGATGACCTCGGCCTCGCGTTTGTCGAGACCGTAGGCCACGGCGGCGGCCGTCGGCTCGTTGAGAATGCGTTTGACCTCGAGGCCCGCGATGCGGCCGGCGTCTTTCGTCGCCTGGCGCTGCGCGTCGTCGAAGTAGGCGGGCACCGTGACCACGGCCTCGGTGACGGGCTCACCGAGGTAGGCCTCGGCGATCTCCTTCATCGTGGCGAGCACCATCGCCGACAGCTCCGGGGGAGACATGGCGCGACCGCGCACGTCGATCCAAGCGTCGCCGTTCGGGGCCTCGACGATCTTGTAGGGCGCGAGCTCGATCTGCTTCGCGACCTCCTCGTCGCGGAACTTGCGGCCCATGAGGCGCTTGACCGCGTAGACGGTGTGCTCGGGGTTGGTGACGGCCTGGCGGCGCGCCACCTGACCGACGAGGCGCTCGCCCGTCGCCGGGAAGCCGATGACCGAGGGCGTCGTGCGCGCTCCCTCCGCGTTGGGAACGACCTTCACGTCGTTCACGGTCGCGGCGGCTCCTTCGACGACTGCCACGCAGGAGTTCGTCGTTCCCAGGTCGATCCCGATGACCTTGCCCATGTCTTCTCGAAGGATAGCGAGCGGAGGGCCGCTCGGGTGAAGCGTTCGCCGAGGGTGAAACGAATGTCCTGCGTACCCGCCACGCCGCCCCGGGCTTCTCGAGCGAGCACGTGAACCGGATCGCTCGTGCTCGGCGCGCGGGATGCTCGGCGCGGAGGAGGCCGCGCGGAGCGGGGCTCAGGCCTCCGCGTCGCCGCTGGGTGCGTCGGCCGCGGGGGCCTCGGCGGCGGCTTCGCCCGCGGCCTCCGAAGCGGAGGGTCCGGGGCCCTTGGAGACGACGACCAGCGCCGCGCGCAGCAGGTAGTCGCCCATGCGGTAGCCGGGCTGGACCTCGTTGGCGATGACGCCGGCCACGTGCTCGGTGGAGTCGACGTGCTGGATGGCCTCGTGCTGCGAGGGATCGAAGGGCTGGCCCACCGAAGCGATGCGCTTGATGCCGAGCTTGTCGAGCGCACCCTCGAACTGGCGGTTCACCATGCGCAGCCCGTCGGTCACCGACTTGATGTCGGGCGCGGTCGCGGCGCTGTTCATCGCGCGCTCGACGTTGTCGAAGACGGGCAAGAGCTCCTTGAGGGCCTGCTCCTTGCCGCGCCTCGTCGCGTCTTCGAGCTCGCGGCGCGTGCGCTTGCGGAAGTTGTCGAAATCCGCGGCCGTGCGGAGCAGCTGCTCGCGGAAGCGCGCGGCGTTGGCCTTGGCCTCGGCGAGCGCGTCATCGTCGGCGGCGGGGCCGGCCCCGGCTGGGCTCGCAGCCTCTGCGCCCGCCGAGCCGCCAGCCTCCCCCACCACCTCGGGCTCGGCGAAGTCGACCTCCGCGCTCGACCCGGAGCTCCCGCTCGGGGGCACATCGCTCGCTCGCTTCTCGCTGGACTCGCCGTCGCTCATGGCCGCGCAACATAGAACTGCGCGGCCCGCCTGCCAACCACCTCCGCCGGGTTTGCACCCTGCTTCGCGAGGGCGTAGGTGCGAGGCATGTCGCGCACGCCCGAGCAACCCCTGCCCGCGAGGTCGAGCCTCGTGCCCCCCACGCGCCCCTCGGCGTCGGCCGCGGAGCTCGCTGCTCCGCCGGAGAGCGACGCGGGCCAGGCGCCCGGCGCCGCGTCGAGCGAGGCCGAGACGACCCGAGAGCTGCTCGCGGAGGGCGGCGCGCATCTGCTCGGCAACTACCGACAGGCGCCGGTCGTGTTCCGCCGTGGAGAAGGCAGCACGCTCTTCGACACCACGGGCAAGGCCTACCTCGACTTCGCAGCCGGCGTCGCGGTGAACGCGCTCGGGCACGCGCACCCGGCGCTCGTCGCGACGATCGCGCGCCAGGCGGCGAAGCTCATGCACGTCTCGAACTACTTCTACAACGAAGAGAACGTGCTGCTCGCCGCGGAGCTCGCCGCGAAGACGGGCTACCCGCGCGTGTTCTTCTGCAACTCGGGAGCCGAGGCGAACGAGGCCGCCTTCAAGCTCGTCCGCCGGCACTACTACGCGAAGGGCGACGCCCAGCGTTACACCTTCCTCTCCTTCGACCACTCCTTCCACGGCCGCACGTTGGCCACGGTCACGCTGACCGGGAACGCGAGCTACAGCGAGGGCTTCGGGCCCAAGCTCGAGGGCGTCGTGCACCTGCCCTTCGGCGATCTCGACGCGGTGCGCGCCGCGATGGGGCCGCACGTCGCGGGCATCTTCGTCGAGCCCGTGCAGGGCGAAGGCGGCGTGCTCCCGGCGCCCGAGGGCTTCCTCGCCGGGCTGCGCGCGCTCGCGGACGAGCACGGCGCGCTGCTCGTCTTCGACGAAGTGCAGACGGGCATCGGGCGCACCGGCAAGCTGCTCGGCTCGGAGCACGACGGCGTGCGCGCCGACGTCGTCACGCTCGCCAAGGGGCTCGGCGGCGGCTTCCCCATCGGCGCGATGCTCGTGCGCGAGGAGCTCGCGAGCTCGCTGCCGCCCGGCACGCACGGCTCGACCTTCGGTGGCAACGCGCTCGCGTCGGCGGCCGCACGCACGGTGCTGCGCGTGCTCGAAGAGGAGGGCCTGATCGCCGCCGCCGCCGAGAAGGGCGCGAAGCTGTCGGCCCTGCTCGGCGAGCTCGCGGCGCGCCACCCGGACCTCTGCTCCGGAGAGCGTGGGCGAGGCCTCTTGCGCGGCGTGGTGCTCAAGCCCGGCATCGACGCGAGGCTCGCGCTCGGGCTCGCGCGTGAGCGCGGCCTCTTGCTCACGATCGCGGGAGGCACGGTGCTGCGCTTCACGCCGCCGCTGGTCGTCACCGAAGCAGAGCTCGAAGAGGGTGTGCGCCGTCTCGACGAGGCCCTGCGCGCGCTGCGCGTCGAGCTCGCTCTGTAGGAGCATCGTGCGCGCTGCCGGTCCCGTCGCCGATCCCGTCCCCTGTTCCGGCTGCCAGCGGCTCATCGACCCGCTGCGCGCCGGGCACGTGGCGATCTTCGACCACCAGCTCCACTATTTCTGCGACCGCGCGCGCTGCCGCGTCGCCTTCCTCGCGCCCTACGCCGAGCTGCCCGAGCGGCGGAGCTCGCCCCCGCCCCGCGCGGCGACGCCCGAGCCCGCAGGCGACGCGATCGTGGGCGCGCACGCGCCCGTCATCCCCGAGGACGAGCTCCCGGAGTTGCCGCGCCTCGACGACGATCGGGCCTTCGTCGAGCCCATCGCACGCTCGATCCTCACCGAAGCTCCCCCGCACGCGGAGGTCGCCGAGCCGCGCGACGTCGGCGCGCTGCTGCTGCTGATCGCCGCGGTGGCAGGCGTGCTCGCCGTGCTGCTCGGCCTCGCAGGAACGGGCAGGCTCGTGCTCGCGGCGCGTGTGGTGCTCGCGGGCGTCGGCGCGGGCATGCTCGTCGCGCGCAGGCTCACGATCCCGCGCGAGCCGGTCGAGCCGCACCCCTTGCCGATCCTCGCCGGACCGGTGTTGGCGGTGGGCATCGCGGCGTGGTCGCTCGTCCCTCGAGAAGGCGTCGTCGACGCGGCGCTGCTGGCGTCCGAGGCGGCGGCGCTGGCGGGCGCGATCGCCGCGGCGGCGGCGATCGGCGCATGGCTGCTCGAGAGCGCGCGCGGCTTCGTCGAGAACGAGCGCGCCCACGTCGCGCAGTCGCTCGAGGCCGCGGGCTCCGCGATGCACGACGCCGCGGTGCGCGCAGGCCCCTCGGCCGACATCCGCGTGGGCGAGACGGTCACGCTCGACGTCGGCGAGCTCGTCCCGGTGGATCTCGTGCTCGAGGGCGACGAGGTCGACGTCTTGCCTTGGCTCGGCGCGACGACACCCACCAGGCGGCGCGCAGGCGACGCGGTCGTCGCCGGCGCGCGCGTCGCGCGGGGGCGGCTCCGAGGACGGTGCACCTTCACCGGCGCCGATCGAGCCTACGTGCGCGTGCTGGTCGATCCGAGGCGGCGTGCCGACGCGCTCGCCCCGGCTGCGAGCGCGGCGCGCTCGCTCGCCGAGCGCTGGAGCCCGGTCGCGGCCGCGGCCGCTGGGCTGCTGAGCTACCTCATCACACGCAGCGGCGTCGACGCGCTCATGGTGTCGGTCGCCGTGCTCGCGGGGCTGTCGTCGGCGCTGGTCGGTACGCTCGCGAGCGTGCACGTCGCCCGCGGCATCCTGCTCGCGCAGCGTCGAGGCATCACCTACAAGAGCGCCGACGCCTGGGAGCGCGCCGCGCAGGCGGGCGTCGCGATCTTCTGCGCGCGAGGCACGCTCTTGCTCGGAGAGCCCGAGGTCGCCGAGGTGCAGGCGATCGCCCACGACCTCGACGCCGACGACGTGCTGAGCCTCGCCGGCGGCGCCGAGCGCGCCGAGAGCCATCCCACCGCGCAGGCGATCCTGCGCGCCGCGAAGGCGCGCGGCGTACGCCCCGACGCCGTGCGCAACCCCAACGCCGAGCCCGGGCTCGGCGTGGTGGCCGTCACCAGCGCAGGCGAGGAGCTCTGCGTCGGCAACCGGGCGCTGCTCATGCGACAGCGCGTCGCGATGGCCTCGGCCGAAGATCGCATCGCCGACCTCGAGAGCATGGGCCGCAGCGTCGTACTCGTGGCGCTCGGCTCGCGCCTCGTCGGCCTCATCGCGCTCGAAGACGGCATCCGGCCAGGGGCGCGCGCCTCGATCCAGCACCTGCTCGACGCCGGCATCGAGCCGGTGCTCTTGAGCGGCGACGCACGCGAGACCTGCGAGGCGATCGCGCGCTCGCTCGACATCGACCACATCCGGCCCGAGGTGCTGCCCGACGACCGCGCCTCCGAGGTGAAGCGCATCGCGGAGTCCGGCGCGAGCGTGGCCGTGCTCGGGCACGTGGGCCTCGACGACCCGGCGCTCGGCGCAGCCGACGTGGCCATCGCGCTGAGCTCGGCCGGTCGCTCGGCCGAGCACGAGGTCGCGCTCGCCTCCGACGACGTGCGCGACGCGGCGCTCGCGCTCGCGCTCGCGAGGCGCACGCGCACCGAGGCGCGCGTCGGCTTCGGCCTCGCGGCGATTCCTCCCGCGCTCGGCAGCTTCGTGGTCGCGCTCGGCGTGCTTCCGCCCGTGTTCGTGCCGGTCGCGGCGCTCATCGGCGGCGCGATGGGCGTGGTGCACGGCCGCTCGCTCGACCGCGACCGCTTCGCCGTCTGAGCCGCGGGCTCGGCGCGCCCTCCGCGCCGCGCGCCCTCTCGGCCGGCACCTCCTCAGCTCAGGCTCGCCTCGCAGGCCGCCGCGGCGTCGCGGCGGAGCACCGTGCGCTCGACGACGAGCATCACGAGCGGCACGGCGAGCGAGAGCGCGATGGCGATCCAGGCGACGCGATCGACGTGCACGAGGCGATGATCCGGTAGCTCGGAGAGCAGCGCCGAGGAGACGAAGGCCGCGGCGGCGCTCGCGCCGTGCTGCACCGCCGACTGCACCGACTGGAAGCGCGCGCGCTCGTGCGAGAGCGGCACCTTGGAGACGAGCGTGTTGTAGGAGACGCCGCGGAAGCTCATCGCGACGAAGAAGGCCGTCATGATCGCGAGCACCGGCGCGCCGAGCGTCGAGACGAAGCCCGTCCACATCACGGCCACGAGCATGAGCGCGCCGACGAGCGCCATGCGCGTGGAGCCGAAACGATCGACGAGCGGGCCCACGAGGCGCGTCGTGACGAGGCTCGCGACGCCGCCGAGCAGGTACATGCGATCGAGGTGCTCGCGCGGAAAGCCGAGGTTGTACTGCGCGAAGGCCGCGATGTTCGGGATCAGGATGAAGCCCGACATCATCGTGAGCGCGGTGAGGCTGAGCGAGGCGAGCGCGACCGGCTTGGTCACGATGCCGTAGAGCGCCTGGAGCGGCCTGCGCTCGGCGCGCGCACGCGCCACGTGCGCATCGAGCCTCGGCAGGATGCGCCACGCGGCGACGGCGGCGACCAAGATGAGCCCGCCCACGCCGAAGAACGGGAGCCGGAAGCCTCCCCACTGCGCGAGCTTCAGCCCGACGGGCACGCCGAGCACCGAGGCCACCGCGAAGCCGCCCATGACGATGCCCATGGCCCAACCGCGCCGCTCCGCGGGGATGGCGTCGGCGACGATCGCGAAGGCGAGCGAGGTGGCCGGACCGCCGAAGAGGCCCGCGACGACCCGCGCGGCGAGCAACGAGCCGAGCCCCGTGGCGAAGCCGCCGAGCGCGGTGCCGAGCGCGAGCCCCACGAGCGCGAGCACGAGCGCGGCGCGACGGTCGAAGCGGTCGAGCAAGAAGGCCGAGGCGAGCCCGCTCAGGCTGGCGGCGGCGGTGTAGGTGCCGGCGATCGCGGCGAGCAGCGAGGTCGGGATGGCGAGCGACTCCGCCAGATCCGGGCCGAGCGGGTTCACCATCATGAAGTCGAGCACGTTGACGAACTGGACCCCCGCCATGAGGTAGACGATGGCGCGCTCGGAGGGCGCCCCAGGCTGGGCCGGGCTCGACACGCGCGCAGCCTAGCGCAGCCCCCGTCGACGACCGCCTGGACTCGCCGTCCGCCGAGAGAACGGCCGCAGTGCGGGGACGCAACGGCTGCGCGACGCAACTTGACGCCACGTCACCTGGGCGTATGAAGAGGGGATGGGTCGGGTTGGCGGAGCAGGTGGCCGCGAAGGCGCGCGCTCGGTGACGGACGAGACGCGGCAGCGCCTGCGTGATCGTCTCGACGCCTACATGCTGAAGAAGGGCCTGCGCAGCACCGCGCAGCGTCGGCTGATCGTCGACACCTTCTTCGAGGGCTCACCCCACGTGACGATCGAAGACCTCCTCAGCGAGGTCCGGCAGCAAGACCGCGGCATCGGCTACGCGACCGTGTACCGCACGCTCAAGCTGCTCGCCGAGTCCGGCGTCGCCTGCGAGCACCGCTTCGGCGACGGGCTGTCACGCTACGAGCTCGCGACCGACGAGCACGACCACCACGACCACCTCATCTGCACCAGCTGCGGCTCGATCACCGAGTTCGAGGAGCCGAAGATCGAGAAGCTGCAGGAGGCGGTCGCCGCGCGCTACGGCTTCCTGGTCGAGACGCACAAACACGAGATGTACGGCACCTGCGAGGCCTGCCAGCGCCAGAGCCACGCCAAACGCGGCGTCGCCTGAGCGCGGGGCAGCGAGGCGCCTCGCTGGGCAGGAAGAGCGGCGAGCTCAGTCGCTCCGCCGTGCGCTCGTGGCGCTCGCGAGGGCGTCGGTCATCGCCGCGGCGGTCGCGTCGACCACCGGGATCACCTTCGCGTAGTCCATGCGCGTAGGGCCGATCACGCCCACCGCGCCCGCGGGCTGGCCGTTCTCGGCGTAGGGCGCGACGACCAGGCTGAGCTGGCCGCCCGCGAGCTCCTCGGTCTCGCTGCCCACGAACACGGTGACCGCGCCGGCCTGCAGCACCTTGTCGAGCAGGCCGACGATCTCCTCGCGCTCCTCGAGCGCCATGAGCAGGCGCTTCAGGCGGTCGACGTCTTCGTACTCGGGCAGACCGAGCAGGCGCGACTGGCCCTCGATGACCAGCTCGCGTTTGCTCGCGACGTCGGCGATCGCGCGATCGGCGAGCTGGAAGGCGCGCCCACGCAGATCGTCGACCTGGCTGCGCCCGTCGTCGAGGCGGCGCGCGAAGAGCTCGCGCACTTCGGCGAGCGTGCGGCCCTCGAGGACCTCGGCGAGCAGGTTGTGCACGCGCGTGAGCTCGGCTTCGTCGATGTGGCCCTCGACCGCGACGAAGCGGTTCTCGACCGAGCCGTCTTGGAACACGATGACCGCGAGCAGCTGCCCAGGGCGCGTGGGGATGAAGCGCATCTGCGAGAGCGTGCGCCCTGGGCTGCGGCGCGCGACGACCGCGGCCTTGCCGGAGAGCTCGCTCAGGAGCTTGCCGCTCGCGCGCAGCGGATCGCCGCCGACGCGGTAGATGTCGGCGACGCGCTCGCGCAGCCTGGCACGGTCGTCGGGGGGCACGGCGCGCACTTCCATCAAGGCGTCGATGAAGAAGCGGATCGCCAGATCGGTGGGCACGCGGCCCGCGGAGGTGTGCGGCTGCGTGAGGAAGCCCGCTTCGTCGAGATCCGACAGCTCGTTGCGGATCGAGGCGGCGGAGAGGTCGAGGCCGTAGCGCTTGGAGAGCGTGCGGCTGCCGACCGGTGCGCCCGTCTCGATGTACTCGTTGACGAGCGCGAACAAGATGCGTCGAGCGCGCTGCGACACTTGCATGGTGGGACTCTGGCCTGCGTGCGAGCGGGCTGCCGAAGCGCCCGTACATCGTAGTGTTTCGGCGAACGGGGCACAGGTCAACTCGCCGGGTGGGGGCGCAGGCGCGGCCGGGCGGCGCTAGTCTCTGGGGGCACTCGATGAAGCGCTCCTCCCTCGTGCCACGAGCCCGCGAAGCACCTGTGCTTCGCCTCGCCGTGCTCGCCTGGGCGGCGGCGCTCGTGCTCCTCGCGCTCGCCGCGAGCGCGCAAGCCAAGCCGAAACGCCCGCGCACCGTCGACGATCCGGCCTGGGCGAGCGCGCCCTCGCACAGGCACGCCTCGATGAGCCGCGAGCGCTGCCTCGTCGAGCTCCGGCGGGTCGGCGCGCGCTTCCGCGAAGCCGGGCCCGCGCGGGGCGTGCTCGCGCCGATCCGCCTCGAGGGGCCGCTCGGCGGCGTCGTGTGGCGCACCGAGCTGCCCGCCGCCGAGCGCGACGCGAGCCCGCACGAGCTCGTCGACTGCCGGCTCGCGCTCGCGCTCCACGAGCTCGGCCCCTCGCTCGTGGCGCGCGGCATCGACGAGGCCGTCGTGCACTCCTTCTGGCGGCCTCCGCCGGCGAGCTGGCCGCTCGACCGACCGAGCCTGCGGCACCCAGGTGGGCTCGCGGTCGACGTGAAGCGCTTCGTGCGCCGCAAGGCCGCGCCGGTCGACGCGACCCGAGCCAACGCGCGGGCGACGACGAGCGATCTCGTGATCGCGCGCGACTGGCGCCCGGCGATCGGCACGCCCCCCTGCGCCGAAGGCGCGCGCGTGGACCCACCGACCGCGGAGGCCGAGGAGCTGCGCTCGCTCTACTGCGAGATGGCGCGCGAGCGGCGCTTCACCTCGATGCTCTCGCCCAACTACGACCGCGCGCACCACGATCACCTGCACCTGGAGCTCAGGCCGGGCGTGCGCTGGCGCATCGTGCTCTGAGGCCCGGCCCACCACGCGACCGGATCGTGCTCGACGCGCATGCCTTCGCCGCGCGCGTTCGTCGGACCCACACGCCGCCGCTTTTCACGCGCCATGACACACAGAGCCGCTACCCTCAGCCCCGTGACGACGGCCCGCACCTCGACTCCTCCTCCGGCCCGGAGGCCTCGCGCCAGGCGCGCGACGCCCGCCGTCCACCGTGCCTTCTTCGCGTTGCTCCTGCTCACGCTCAGCCTCGCCGCCGCGGGCTGCCCCTGCGTGAACTCGATCGTCAACGCGAGCCCCGGCCTGCGCTGGTGGCTCTTCTCCACCTACGGCGCAGAGCGCGTGTGCCCGGAGATGATGAAGACGAGCCTGCCGCTCAGCCTGCAGAACGGCTCCGCCTCGATCGGGCGCTTCTTCCCGAAGACCTGCAGCCACCAGGTGAACGAGCAGGGCGAGACGCTCATCGTGCACGTGCAGGGCGACGGCTACGCCTACCTGCCCACGGCCAAACGCGTCGGCTTCTCGATGACCGTCTCGGTGGAGTACCGCCCCGATTTCCGCATCGAAGGCGACGATCTCTACCTCTGGGGCCGCCTGCAACGCGTCGCCGCGGGGCCCGACTTCCGCATCCAGTTCGTCGAGAACCCGGTCGTCGACATGGCGACGAGCATGACGCCGATGGGCTCGGCGGCGACCTTCCTCGGCACGCAGGTGGTCAACAGCTTCCTCGCGCGTGGCTTCACGGTCGTGCACAACGAAGACCGCGGCAACGAGTTCTCGCTCGGCATCCTCATGCCGCCCGCGCGCCCCTTCCGGCCCTTCCAGGTCGACGACGACGACGCCTACACCTTCGCGAACGAGACGCTCGATCTGCACACCGGGCAGCGCGACTTCCTCGGCCCCTTCGAGATCACCGACAAGGACCAGCAGCTCTCGCTGCGCTTCAACGTCACCGGCACGCCCATCGAAGCGATGGTCGTACCCAAGCCGCTCGGCGATCTCTGGCGCGACGCCCACCAGCGGACGGGCGCGACGGGCGGGCCTCCCGGTCAGCCGCTCATGGGCATCCCGATCCAGCCGGGCATGATGAACCGCAAGCTCAAGCTCGCGCCGGGCCTCTACTACGTGGTGCTCGACAACACCTCGACGGCGGGCTTCGTGAACCCGCCGGTGAACCTGAACCCGCTGTTCGATCCCGCCGTGCGCGTCAGCTACGTCGCCCAGCTCGTGGAGTGAGCTTCGTCGTGCCGGGCTCGTCTGCGCGAGGAGGCGACTTCGCGTGACGCGCAGGCCCCTTCGGCGCGGCGCGCTCTTCTGCGCGCGGAGGTGACTTCGCGTGACGCGCGGGGCCCTTGGGCGCGGCGCTCTTCGCTGCCGGGCCCTTCGCTGACTGACGCGGCGGCGCCTTCTCGTGGCGCGGCCTGGCCTCGCGCGGCTCGCGCCGAGCCGGCTCGGGCTCCACCTCCTCGAAGCGCTCGGGCGCGGGGCCCACGAGCTTGCCCTGCCTGCGTTTGATGTCGCTGCGCATCGCGGCGCGGGAGCGCTTCTCCTCGGCGGCGGCATCGGGTCGATCGTCGCCTCGACGCAACTCGACGCGCGGCTCGGGCTCGGCGCGCTCGAGGTAGCCATCGATCGATCCCTTCGCGCCCGGCAGGCGCAGCTTCTCGACGGCCTGGCGGAAGTCGTCCGGCACGGGCTGGCGGAAGAACACCGGTTCCCCGCTCTCCGGGTGCTCGAAGCCGAGCTCCGCGGCGTGCAGCAAGATGCGCGGCGCCTCGAGGAAGGGGCCGGGGCGATGACGGATGTAGACCTGCTCACCCACGAGCGGGTGCCCAGCCTCGGAGAGGTGGATGCGGATCTGATGGGTGCGCCCCGTCTCGAGCTTGCAGGCGATGAGCGTCGCGCCCTGGAGCTGCTCGAGCGGCGTCACCCAGGTGATCGCGAGCTGGCCGTCGCGCCGGTGCCCGAGCACCGAGCCACGCAGACCGTCGCCTCGGTTCTCGACGAAGTACGACTTGTAGGAGCGCGCTGCGTCGAGCTTGCCGTGCACGACGGCGAGGTAGCGGCGGTGCACCGTGTGCTTGCGGAACTGGTCGGCGAGGTGCTGCTTCGCTTCGACGGTGCGGGTGAAGACGAGCAGGCCGCTCGTGTCCTTGTCGAGCCTGTGCACCACACCGAGTGGCGCGCGCCCTCCCGGCCCTCGGCTGCCGAAGCGGTGCTTGAGCATCTCGCGCACGAGCGCGTCGAGCGTGGAGCGCTGCTCTTCAGGGGTCTCGTCGCCGTAGGGCACGGTGCTGATCCCGGGCGGCTTGCGCACGACCACGACCGAAGCGTCGACGTACTCGATGGCCTCTTCCTCGAAGGCGAGGCGCTTCGCGGTGCTCGGCCTGGGCGCGTTCTGCACGATCGCGAGCCCGTCGCCCCGGTTCACGGTGTGGTCGATCGCGAGCACGACCTGACCCTGCACGAAGACCTTGCCCGTCTGGATCGCCTGGCGGGCCTTCGCCCAGGGCAGCGCATAGAGCTCGTGGACGGCGCGATCGAGCCGGACCCCTCCGAGTTTGTAGGGGACCGTCTTCGGGGCGAAGGGGCCGGGATCGGGCTGCTGGGCGCTCACCCGAGAGGCCTACTGCTTAGCCGTGCAGCCGTCGAGCACCCCGCTTATGTTGACACGGCAGCCCTGCGGACCGGATGATTCGCGGGCCGTCTACCTCGGCTGCGCTCCTCCTCGACGGCGGAGTGTGTTCGTTCCCTGCGACCCCCGCGACACACAGGAGATCCCCATCTCGTGGCGACCCAGATCCTGGCCATCGACGACAGCGCGACGATGCAGAAGATCCTCGAGATCACCTTCGCGGGGACCGACTACCAGCTCACGGTGGTCGGGAGCGGCGACGAAGGCGTCGCGAAGGCGAGCGGTGGTGGCTACGCCTTGGCCATCTGCGACAACTCGCTCGAGCCCTCGGGCTACGACGTCGCGGCGCGGCTGAAGCAGGCGGGCCTGCCCGTGCTCTTCCTCTCCTCGCGTCAGAACCCCTACGACGCAGGTCAGGGCGCGGGCGCGGGCGTCGACGATCACATCGACAAACCCTTCGACACGCAGCAGCTCATCGATCGCGTGACGAAGCTCGTCGGCGGCGCGGGTGCGTCGGCGGGTGCTCCTGCCGCGGCCGCAGCGCCCGCAGCTGCGCCCGCCCCAGCCGCTGCGCCTGCCGCTGCTCCCGCCGCCGCCCGCCCCGCGGCTGGTTTCGGCGCGCAGCCCGCGCGCGGCGTCGCACCGGCGCCCGCCGCAGCACCGAAGGTCTCCGGTTTCGGTGCGCAGCCCGCACGCGCCGCCGCGCCTGCTCCGGCCGCCGCTCCGGCGGCGCGCACGCCCGCCCCCGCGGCCGCCGCACCCGCTCCTGCAGCCCGCCCCGCGGCCGCTGCGGCGGCGGTCTCGTCGGCCATCGACGGGCAGCTCGGCGCGAAGCTCGGCGAGCTGGGCCTCACGCCCCAGCAGGCCGAGGCCGTCGCCGCGCTCTCGCGTGAGGTCGTCGAGCGCGTCGTGTGGGAGGTCGTTCCGGTGCTCGCAGAGACGCTCATCCGCGAGGAGATCCAGCGCCTCACCAAGTGAGGGCCCCGCTCCGCTCGTCGCTCGGCTAGTCCGGAGGCGAGTCCGGAGGCGCGAGCGGTCGCTCCCTCGAGGCCACGCAGCGATGCGTGGCCTTCGCGCTTCCATGTCGCGCATCGGCGGCGCCGCGTCGCGCGCCTCGGCGCACCGGCGTCGTGGCAGATGCGCTATGGAACGCGGGCCTCGGGCCTTCGCCCGGCGCACCACCGCGAGATCCCCGATGAGCGAGCTAGCCAAAGCCTACGAACCGAAGGAAGTCGAAGCCCGCTGGTCGGACAAGTGGATCGAGCTCGGGGTCTTCGCCGCCAGCGATGCCGAAGACGACCCGCGCCCGCGCTACGTGCTGCCGATGCCGCCGCCCAACGTGACGGGCTCGCTGCACATGGGCCACGCGCTCTTCTGCACGCTCGAAGACGTGCTCACGCGCTACCACCGCATGGCAGGCTACGCGACGCTCTGGCAGCCGGGCATCGATCACGCGGGCATCGCCACGCAGACGGTGGTGGAGCGCCAGCTCAAGCGCGAGGGCAAGACGCGCCACGATCTCGGGCGCGAGGCCTTCATCGAGCGCGTCTGGCAGTGGAAGGCCGAGAGCGGCGGGCGCATCACCGAGCAGCAGCGCGTGCTCGGCGTCTCGGCCGACTGGAGCCGCACGAAGTTCACGATGGACCCGGACATGTCGCGCGCGGTGCGCGAGTCCTTCGTTCGCCTCTACGAGGAGGGGCTCATCTACCGCGCCACGCGCCTCGTGCACTGGGACTGCGAGGCGCAGACGGTGCTGTCGAACCTCGAGGTGGAGAACGAGCCCGCGCAGGGTGAGCTCTACGAGTTCGCCTACGAGGTGATCGACCCGAGCGAGGGCGGCCCCGCGGAGCTGGTCGTGGCGACGACGCGCCCCGAGACGATGCTCGGCGACACGGCCGTCGCGGTGCACCCGGACGACCCTCGCTACACGAGCCTGCACGGCAAATTCCTCAGGCACCCCTTCGTCGACCGCAAGATCCCGATCATCTGCGACGGCGAGCTCGTCGACATGGCCTTCGGCACCGGCGCCGTGAAGGTCACACCCGCGCACGACTGGAACGACTTCGCCACCGGCAAGCGGCACGGCCTCGAGGAGATCAACATCCTCACGACCGACGGCAAGATGAACGAGCTCTGCGGGCAGTTCACCGGCCTCGACCGCTTCGTGGCGCGCAAGGCCGTGAAGAAGGCCCTCGCCGAGAAGGGCCACGAGCGCGGCTCCAAGAAGCACGACCTGGTGCTGCCGAAGAGCGAGCGCTCGGGCTCGATCGTCGAGCCGATGATCTCGACGCAGTGGTTCGTGAAGACGAAGCCGCTCGCCGAGCCGGCGCTCGAGGCGGTGCGCCAAGGCAAGACGGTCATCGTGCCCGAGGAGTGGACGAAGACCTACGAGCACTGGATGACGAACATCCTCGACTGGTGCATCTCGCGCCAGCTCTGGTGGGGCCACCGCATCCCGGTCTTCTATTGTGGTAGCTGCAAGCACCTGAACGTCACCCGCGAGGAGACGCTCGCCGCCTGCGAGAAGTGCGGCTCGAAGGAGCTCAGCCAGGACGAAGACGTGCTCGACACCTGGTTCTCGAGCGCGCTCTGGCCCTTCGCGACGCTCGGCTGGCCGGAGAAGACGCCCTCGCTCGCGAAGTACTACCCCGCGAGCGATCTCGAGACGGGCTACGACATCCTCTTCTTCTGGGTCGCCCGCATGATGATGATGGGCATCCACTTCATGGGCGAGCCGCCCTTTTCGCGCATCCTCCTGCACGGGCTCGTGGTCGACGAGACGGGCGACAAGATGAGCAAGGTGAAGGGCAACGTCATCGACCCGCTCGACCTCATCTACGGCGCGAGCTTCGAACAGGTCGTGGAGAAGGCGCTGCCCGGCGCGCCGCACGACGAAGCGCTCAAGAAGTTCAAGAAGGCCTACCCCTCGGCGGCGCAGATGGGCGCGGGTTTCCCGGCCTACGGCGCCGACGCGATGCGCATCACGCTGACGAGCTACTCGCCGCAGGCCAAACGCATCCCGCTCAGCCCGAAGAAGATCGAGGGCTACCGGCACTTCTGCAACAAACTCTGGAACGCGACGCGCTTCGCCCTGCCCTACCTCGAGGGCGCGAAGCTCGGCAGCACGCCGCCCGCTGCGACGAGCCTCTCGAACCGCTGGATCCTCTCGCGCCTCGCGCAGACGATCGCCGCGGCCAAGCAGGGCATCGACGACTTCCGCCTCGACGACACGACCCAGGCTCTCTACCGCTTCGTGTGGAACGAGCTCTGCGACTGGTACCTCGAGCTGTCGAAGCCCGTGTACGCGGGCAGCGACGAGGCGGCGAAGCAGGAGGCGCGCGACGTGCTGGCCTACGTGCTCGAGGCGAGCCTGCGCCTGCTCCACCCGATCATCCCCTTCATCACCGAGGAGCTCTGGGCCGAGCTCGGGCGCAAGCTGCCGCGCCCCGAGGGCTCGCCGAGCTGCCTCTGCGTCGCGAGCTACCCGAACGAAGCCACGGCCTCGGTCGACGAAGCGGCCGAGCGCGACATGGCCGTGCTCATGCAGGTCATCGGCGCGGCGCGCACGATCCGCAGCGAGCACGAGGTGCACCCGGCCGCCGAGGTGCCTCTCGTGCTGCGCTCCTCGATCGAGGAACGACGCGCGCTCTTCGAGCGCGAGAAGGTCGCCGTGCGTACGCTCGCCAAGACGAAGGGTGAGCCGGTGGTCGAAGCGAGCGGCGGCGCGCGGCCGCGTGGCTCGGTGATGAGCGCGACGAACGACGTCGAGGTCATCGTCTCCTTGCTCGGGCTCGTCGACCCGGCGAAGGAGTCGGCCCGCATCGAGCGCGAGCTGAAGAAGACCGACAAGGACATCGCGGCGCTCGAGAAGAAGCTCGCGCTGCCGTCGTTCGCCGACAAGGCGCCGCCGGAGGTGGTCGCCGAGTCGAAGGCCCTGCTCGGCGAGCTCACGCGCAAGCGCGTCGCGCTCGAGGAGGCACGCGGCCTCGCCGACGAGCTCGAGCCGAGCACGGGCGAGAGCGCGCGCTGAGCGCCTCGGCGGGGGCATGAGCGAGCGCGGAGCGAGCGAGCCCGACGAGGGCGACGACGACGACGCGGCGCCGCCGAGCGAGCCCGGCGAAGCGCCGCTCGTGCCGCCGGGCAACCCGCTGCGACCCTGGCGAGGCGGCCTCGTGACCGCGCTGGGCTCGCTCGCCGCGCTCGCCGCGAGCATCGCGCCCACGGGCCCTCGCCTCGGCGTACCGCTCGTCGGCGCCGCGGTTCTCGTCGCGACGCTCGGCGTGCTCGATCTGCTCGGCGGCTTCGACGACGCCGACCCGCCCGCCGAGCGCGTCGAAGCGCGGAAGGTCGCGGCGCCGCTCTTGCTCACGGTGCTGGGCTACGGCGGCTTCTTCCTCGCGCTGCGCGCGGCCGTGGCGGGCGGCTTCGGCAGCGACGCCGACACGGCGCGCCTCGTCATGGGGATCGTCTTCACGAGCCTCTTCCTCGCCGGTTCGGCCGGCGTGGCGTGGGGCCTCTCGCGCATGGGCGTCGCCTCCGGCGATCGCCCGTGGTGGCGCCACGAGGGAAGCTGGCTCGTCGCGATCGTCACGCTCGTCGGACTGCCGACGCTCGGCAGCCACTCGCTCGTCGACCCGTGGGAGACGCACTACGGCGAGGTGGCGCGCGAGATCCTCGCCCGCGAGGATTGGATCTCGCTCTGGTGGGCGCACGAGGACTGGTTCTGGTCGAAGCCGGTGCTCGTCTTCTGGCTGCAGGCGATCGCGATGGCGCTCACGGGTGTGCGCTACGAGCCCGGGGCGATGCTCTCGGTGGCCGCGGAGACGGGCAAGCTGCCCTGGCCCGAGTGGGCCGTGCGCACGCCGATCTTCCTGATGTCGCTCGCCGCGGTGCTGCTGCTCTCGAAGGCGGTCGCGCGCGGCGTGTCGAGGCGCGCCGGCTTCGTGACCGGGCTCGCGCTCGCGACGATGCCGCAGTGGTTCTTCCTCTCGCACCAGACGATGACCGACATGCCCTTCGTCGCGGCGATGACGGCGGCCATCGCGCTCGCGATGCTGGGCCTCGAAGAAGACCCGGAGCGTCGCGTGGCGCGCTACGCGCTCCGGCTCGGCAGGTGGGAGCTGGCGATCTCGGGCTGGCACCTCGTCGTCGGTCTCGTGACCTTGCTCGCGCTCTCGCAGGCCGTGCACCTGCTCGCGCGCAACCTCGCGCTCGGCGTCGACCCCACCTACGGTCTCATGTGGCCGCCGCTGCGCGCCGTGAGCGACAGCTTCGTCGCAGGATCCCCGGGGGCCTGCGGTACGCCGGGCAACTCCGCCTGCGCCGAGATGCTGCCGAACCTCGCGCGCTTCGCCCCCGCCTTGCAGGCCTTGCTCTGGCTGCAAGCGCTCGCGCTCTTCCTCTGGCTCAGCTGGGGCGAGCGGCGCGCGCAGCGGCTCTACTTCGTCGGCGCCTGGCTCGCGGTCGCGCTCGCGGTGATGGCCAAGGGCCCGGCCGGCCTCGGCCTGCCGGTCGTCGCCGTGCTCGCGTGGGTCCTCGTCTCCAAGAGGACGAAGGCGCTCCAAGCGACCGAGCTCATGGCCGGCCTCGCGGTGCTCGCCTCGGTCGCGCTGCCTTGGTTCGTCGCAGCCTACGTGCGGCACGGCTCGCAGTTCACCGACCGGCTCTTGTTCCACGACATGGTCAAGCGCGCCTTCGAGCACGTGCACGACACCAACCAGGGCGAGGACACGAGCTTCCGGTACTACCTGTGGCAGCTCGGCTACGCGAGCTTCCCCTGGGTCGGGCTCGCGCCCTTCGCGCTCTTCGGCGCGACGTCGATCGCGGGCGGCTCGCCGGCGGAGCGAGCACGCCGGCAGCGCACGACGGGGCTCTTGCTCGGCTGGTTCCTCGTCGGCTTCGCGCTCTTCAGCGCGATGGGCACGAAGTTCCACCACTACGTCTTCCCGATCGTGCCGGCGCTCGCGGCGCTCGTGGGCATCGCAGCCGATCGTGCGCTCTCGGAGCGCGACGCGACCCCGAGCTCCCACGGCGCGGCCCATGCGCGCGCCGGGCTCCGCCTCGTGCTCTTGCTCGCGGCGCCGCTCGTCTGGCTCGTGGGCCGCGATCTCTGGGCCGCGCGCGTCGAGGGCCCGCGCTTCGATCGTCTGCTGCACCTGTTCACCTACAACTACGAGCGCCCGTGGCCGGCCGCGCTCGACTACACCTGGGCCTTCGTCGGCTTCTCCACCGCGGCAGCGATCGCGCTCGGGCTCGCGGCCTTCGAGCGCCTCAGGCGCATCGCCGCGCTGGGCTTCGGCGCGCTCGCGATCGCCTTCGCGTGCTGGGCGCTCGACGTGTACTTCGTCGACACCGCGCCGCACTGGGGCCAGCGCGAGACGATCCTGCGTCAGCTCGAGGCGAGCCGTGCCGAGCCCGGGCCGCTCATCGCGTACCAGATGAACTGGAAGGGCGAGAACTTCTACACCGGCAACGCCTCGGTCGGCTTCGTGTCGACCGGCAAGGACTTCCGCGACTACCTCGCCGCCGAGCGCAGGCGAGGTCAGCGCGTCTTCTACTTCGTGCTCATGCACGGCCGCCTAGGCTCGCTCTCGACCGAGCTCGGGAAGACGAAGGCGCTCGACCCGCTCACGACGCGCGAACAGAACAACAAGTTCGTGCTCGTGCGCGCGAGGTACTGAGCCCGACTGAGCGATCGCGCGTTCGGTCCTCGCTCAGCAGCGCTCGCGTCGCTCGACGAGCAAGCGCTCCACCGCGGTGACGAGGCCGGCCATCGTGCTGTCCTCGGCGGTGACGTCGATCGTGAGGCCCAGGCGCTCGGCCGTCGCGGTCGTGATCTCTCCGATGCTCGCGAGCACGACCTGCCAGGGCAGCGCGAGCGGCGACCCTTCGAAGGCCTCGACGAAGGACTCGACCATGCTGCTCGAGCTCAGCAAGACGACGTCGATCTCTCCACGCCCGAGCAGCTCGCGCAGACGAGCGAGCGTCTCGGGGCTCGCGCGGCGGGTCTCGTAGGCCGGCACGACGTCGACTTCGACCCCGTGGCGGCGGAGCTCTTCCGGGACGAGCTCGCGGGCGACGAGCGCGCGCGGCAGGAGCACGCGCTTGTGGGCCGGGCCGCCCTGCTCGCGCAGCGCATCGAGCAGCGCAGCGGCGAAGTCTTCGCCGACGAAGCGCCGAGGCATCACGTCCGGGCGCAGGCCTCGCAGCTCGAGCGCGCGCGCGGTGGCGCGCCCGATGGCTGCGATGCGTGGACCGGAGTCACCACGCAGGCTGCCTCCCACCTCGTCGAGCGCGTCGAAGAATCGCTCGACGGCGTTCTCGCTCGTGAACGCGACGAGGTCGTAGCCGTCGACGGCGCGCGCAGCCTCGAGCAGGCGCGCGGGCTCCGGAGGCGGCAGGATCTCCAGGAGCGGAAGCACGACGGGCACGGCGCCTCGCTCGCGCAAGAGGCTCGCGGCTTTGCCGGACTGCTGCTCGGAGCGCAGGAGCAGGCAGCGCCGCCCGGAGAGCGCGCTGCGCGCAGCCTGCTCGGTTTCGCCCCCCTGCTCTGCTCCGCTGGCCCCGGACACTTCGCGCCGCATGCTTCGATCCTAGTACGGATGCCCCGCGCACGCGGGCGCTTCCCTCCGGGGGCTCTTGACACCGATGAGGTCCTACGGCAGTCCGTCGCAGCGAGGCGGGTTTCGGGGGCTCGGGGCCCGGCCGCAAACCGCGCTCCGCCCCGACCATGGCCGTCAAGCTCAACGCACGAACGCTCGAGAGCCACGGCGTCGATCGTTGGTACGTCACCGACGGCACGAACGCCGTCGGTCCGGTGCGCCTCGACCTGCTCGTGCGGGGCGTGGAGTCGGGGCGTGTGCCGCTCGACAGCTTCCTCCGCCACGAGGGCTGGCGGGTCTGGCGTCCGGTCGGCGAGTTCGCCGTCGTGAGCGACGACGGCGCGCCCAACAGCGGGCGCGGCTCGATCGTGCCGACGGTGCGGGGCATCGCGCTGCTCGAGCAGATGGTCGCCGAAGACACCGCCGCGCCGAGCACTTCCGCGGAGTCGTCGTCGTGGGCGTCGGGCGAGCCCGACGAGGGCGGAGCCTCCGAGGGCGCCGCGCCCTCCTCGGGCTCGGAGAGCGACGAGCTCGCCTCCACGGGGCTGCTCGAGCGAGCACGCAGCTCGGGTGAGCGCGTCGCGCTGCGCCCCGAGGGCTCGTCGCAGCGCAGCGCGCCGCGCACCCCGCTCGGCGCCGAGCGCGCAGGTCTCGACTCGATGCTCGACGACGAGGAGACGATCCTGCGCGACCTGAGCCAGCCGAGCCGGACCCCGCCTCGCCCGGCGACGCCTTCGCCCGCGACGCCTTCGCCTGCGACGCCTTCGCCCTCCGCGCCGCCGCGCCCGACCACGCTCTCGCCCGCGTCACCGTCGCCCTCCGCGCCGCCGCGTCCTTCGGCGCCGCCGCGTCCTTCGGCGCCGCCGCGTCCGTCGGCGCCACCGCTTCCGCCTCGACCCTCCACCCCGCCGCCACGCATCTCCGGCTTGCCGGCCCCGCTCGCGAGCACCGATCGCCTGACGGCCCTGCCGGTCACGGTGAGCTCCGCCCAAGCCTCGCCGGTCAGCGTGAACGAGGACTTCGAAGGCGCGCAGAACCTCGGCGAGGGCCTGCTCTGGCTGCTCGGCTCGGCGGTCCAGCTCGCCTCGGCCGACGGTGGGCTCGCGCACCGCGTCTCGGACGACGGCGCCATCGTGGCCTGCGCGCGCGGGCCCGAGGTCGCGTCGGTGCTCGGCATGTCGACGCGGCTGCTCGATCCGGTGCTGGTGGCCGCCGCCGGAGGCCACGTCGTGCTCGCCGAGCCCGTGCCCGGCCCGGCCGGCGACGCGATCCACGCGCGCATGCGCCGCATGGGCCTCGAGGCCGAGGGCGCGCTGATGATCCCGATCCGTCCTCGCGATCGCCTGCTGGCCTTCCTCGAGCTGGGCGCGCGCGCGCGCTTCTCGCTCGGCGCCATCGCAGGCGTCGAGGCGCTCGTGCGCGCCTTCGTCCGGCGCGCCGAGGCGGCCGGCTGGGCCTGAGCGGCGTGCTTCGCTCCACGCTCGCGTGTAGGCTCCGCTTCGTGTCGACCTCGCGCCGCTCCTTCTCCGCGCTGGGCCTCTCCGCGGCGGGGCTCTCGGCCCTGCTGCTCGCCCTGAACGCGCTGGGCTGCGACGTCGTCACGAGCGTAGGCCCGCAGAGCTGCGACCGCGACCCGGAAGACAACCCACCCGCAGACTTCCGTGGCGGCAGCGCCGAGGGCGGCATCTACATGTCGTCGGACTGGGACGGCGAGCTCGTGCAGTTCCAGGGCGGCGCTCAGATCCGCTTCTTCCACGGCCTCGGCGCGGTGCCTCGCAGCTGGACGGCCTACGTCTCCTTCGATCGCTACGGCGAAGACGGCTCGATGGCGCCGGCAGCAGGCAACCAGGCCGAGCTCGTCGCGATCGACGAAGAGTCGCTCACGCTGCGGAACTCGAGCTGCGCCGACTACTACGTGCTCGTGACGGCGGCCGCCTCCGTCGCCGGCCCCAGCGACTCCTGAGCCGAGCCGAGCTCCTTCTCGGGGCGCGCCTCGAGCTCGAGCGCCTCGCGCGCGAACTGCAGCGCGTGCAGGCGCGCGTAGACCTCGCCTCGCGCGAGCAGCTCCTCGTGGGTCCCCTGCTCCACGACGCGACCCTTGTGGAAGACGACGATGCGATCGGCGCGCCGGATCGTCGAGAGCCGGTGCGCGATCACGAGCGCCGTGCGCCCCTCGATCACGCTCTCGACGGCGCGTTCGAGGCGAGCCTCGGTGTCGCTGTCGACGTTCGCGGTCGCCTCGTCGAGCACGAGGATCTCCGGATCGCGGTAGAGCGCGCGCGCGAACGCGAGCAGCTGTCGTTCGCCGGCCGAGAAGTTCACGCCTCGCTCGCCGACGCGCGCGTCGAGGCCACCGTCGCGCGCCTCGAAGATCTCGAGCGCGCCGACGCGCCGCAGCGCCTGCTCCACGCGGGCGCGATCGGGCTCGGCCTCACCGGCGGCCACGTTGCCCGCGATCGTGCCCGGAAAGAGGAAGACGTCTTGTGGCACGACCGCGAAGCGTCGCCTGAGCTCGCCTCGCTCCCAGTCGCGCACGTCGACGCCGTCGACGCGCACGACCCCCTCGCCCACCTCGTAGAGCCGCGTCACGAGCGAGAGCACCGTGCTCTTTCCCGCGCCGGTCGCGCCGACCAGCGCCACCCGCTCCCCGCGCTCGACGCGCAGGGAGACGTCGTCGAGCGCGAGCACACCCGGTTTGTACCCGAAGCGCACGTGCTCGAGCTCGACCGCGGGCGCGCTCATGTCGGGCTCGACGGAGCGAGGCGCGCCCTCGCGCGCGGGCGCGTCTTCGTTCGTGTCGTCGAGCAGCTCGAAGACGCGCTCGGCGCCTGTCATCGCCGACTGCAGCAAGGTGAAGCGCGCCGACAGATCTCGCACCGGGACGAAGAACATCTCGATGTAGGCCACGAACGCGAAGAGCGTACCGAAGCTCGGGCGCTCGCCCAGCGCCGCGAAGCCCGCGGCCCAGAGCACCGAGGCGATGCAGAGGCTGGAGACCATCTCGATCGCGGCGTCGAGCGAGGCGTCGTACACGATCGAGCGGTTGTTCGCCTGGCGGTAGGCGTCGTTGATCTCGTCGAACTCGCGCGCCGCTTCCTCCTCGCGCGCGTAGGCCTGCACCACGCCCATGCCGCCGACCTGCTCGTTGAGGTAGGCGTTCATGCGCGCCGTCTTCGCGCGTACCTCGCGGAAGGCGTTGCGGATGCGCTTGCGGGTCCAGTTCACGCCGACCCACACCGGTGGCAGCGCGACGAAGGCCACGAGGGACATCTTCCAGTCCATCGAGAGCATGACGATCACGATGAGCACGAGCCGGAGCAGATCGCCGATCGCGTTGAACGCACCGGAGGCGAACATCTCGCCGATCGCATCGACGTCGCTGGTCACGCGCGTGACCAGGCGACCGACCGGCGTTCGATCGAAATAGGAGAGGCTGCGCGTGTGGAGGAACTCGAAGACGCGCCTGCGCAGGTCGGCCATCGCGGTCGCGCCGGCCACCTGCATGAGGTAGGTCTGAGGGAAGGCGAGCGCCTGCTCGAGCACGATGAGCACCGTGAGCGCGATGCCGGAGCGCGTGATCGCGGAGGGATCGGTGGCGAGGCCGTCGAGGCCGGAGCGCATCACGAGCGGCCTCGCCAGCGCGAGCCCGGAGCTCGCGACGAGCAGGGCGAGCGAGCCGAAGAAGGCCGCGCGGTAGGGCCGCACGTAGGGCCAGATGCGCAGCAGGTTGCGCGCGTCGTAGGCGCGGACCTGCTCCTCCTCGTGGAAGCGCGCGAGCGCCTGCTCGGAGCGGCTGCCCTTCACCGGCGCCTTGGCTCGGCCGGTGCCGCGCCGGGCCGGGCCCGCGCCGCCGCTGTCGGCGCTCACGAGGCCTCCCCCGTGGGCGCGCCGCCGCCCGAAGCCGGGCCGACCTGGAGCTCCTCGAGCGCGCCCTCGAGCGCCTGCTCCTCGGCGAAGCGCGCGTAGAGCCCGCCGCTCTGGCAGAGCTCGGCGTGCGTGCCCCGCTCGACGATGCGACCGTGGTCGAGCACGACGATCGTGTCGCAGCGGCGCGCCGCCGCGATGCGGTGCGTGACGAGGATGACCGTGCGCCTCTTCTTCTCTCGCTCGATCGCCTCGAGGATCGCCGCTTCGGTCTTGGCGTCGACCGCGCTCAGCGGGTCGTCGAGCACGAGGATCGGCGAGTCGCGCAGGAGCGCACGCGCGAGCGCGATGCGCTGGCGCTGCCCGCCCGAGAGCTGCACGCCTCGCTCGCCCACCACCGTGTCGAAGCCCTCGGGCAGCCCCTCGATCTCGCTCAGCACGGCGGCCTCGCGCGCCGCCTCCGCGATCTTCGCTTCGGCCTCGGCGCTGTCGACCTCGGCGAGCGAGTAGCCGACGTTCTTCGTCACCGTCGTCGAGAAGAGGAAGGCGTCTTGCTGGGCGTAGCCGATGCTCGCGCGCACGCGCTCGAGCGGCAGATCGCAGATGTCGTCGCCGTCGAGGAAGACCCGCCCGCGCGGCGTCGGCAAGAGGCGAGGAAGGAGCGAGGCGATGGTGGACTTGCCGGAGCCCGTGCGCCCCACGATCGCGAGCGAGCCGCCCGCGGGCACCTCGAAGCTGACGTCGCGCAGCACCTCGCTCTTGCCGTGCGAGAAGCCGAGGCCACGCACCGAGAGCTCGCCGCGCACCGGCTCGGGTCGCTCGAGCGGGCCGCTCTGGATCTCCGGGATGGCCTCGTAGATGCCACGCAAGCGCTCGTAGCCAGCGCGACCTCGCTGCACGATCGCCGCGACGAAGCCGAGCGCGAGCAGCGGCCAGGTGAGGCGGAGCAGCGCGAGCCAGAAGGAGACGAAATCGCCTCCGGTGATCTGCTTCTGCTCGAGCAGGCTGCCGCCGTACCAGAACACGACGAGCACGCCGAGCGCGGCGATCGCGCCCATCACGGGCCCCATCGCGCCGCGCAGCTGCGCGAGGCGCAGCCCCTTGTCGAGGTAGTCGCGGCTGGCCTCGTCGAAGCTCCGCGTCTCGCTCGGCACCAGATCGAAGGCGCGCACGACGCGTACGCCGGTGAGGCTCGCGAGCACGCGGTCGCTCATCTTGCCGAGCGCCTCCTGGCTCTCGCGGGTGCGCGCGAACATGCGCGTCGAGAAGCCCTTGGTCACGAGCCAGAGCAGGGGCAGGGTGACGAAGCTCGCGAGCGTGAGCCGCGGCGAGATCGTGACCATGACGTAGAGCGCGCTCACGAGCGAGAGCAGGCTCGAGATCACGTTGAGCACGCCGAAGCCGAGCAGGAGGCGCACCTGCGTGAGATCGTTCGTCGCGCGGCTCATGATCTCGCCGGTGGGCATGGTGCGGAAGAACGAGGGGCCGAGCTTCTGCAGGCGGTCGAGCAGGGCCGCGCGCAGCTCGTACTCGACGTCGCGCCCGGCCGAGAAGACGAGCACCCGCGATCCGACGCGCAGCACCGCGGCGCCGATGCTCACGGCGACGATCGCGAGCGCGGCCGTCTGCGCCGCGGCGCTCGCCGCGCTCGTGGCCGCGTCGACCGCGTCGCGAACGAGGAAGTCGCGGCGCGCGAGCAGGTACTGCTGCCCCGCGATGAGCACGAGACCGAAGGCGTAGGTCGGCGCCTTGTCGCGGAACTGACCCGCGAGCGTGATCGGCCCACCGCCGAGGCTGCGCGCGCCCCGGGTGGCGCTCGGAGCCGCGCTCGTCATCGGCCGCTCCCGCGCAGCGCGAGGATGCGCGCCGCGATCTCCGCGAAGCCTCGCCCGGCCGGCAAGGACGCCACGTAGCGCGGCGGCACGCGCAGCCTGTCGACGAAGCGCGCGACGTTCGCGACGCCGAAAGTGAGGCCGAAGGCGGCGAAGGCGGCCTCGTCGTTCAGACTGTCGCCGACGTAGGCCGCGCGGGCGAGCGAGCTCGCCGGGTCGAGGCCGCGCAGCGCGCAGGCCCGCTCGAAGCCCGTCGCCTTGTCGAGCCTGCTCAGCGTGACGTGCATGTGGATGCTCGAAGCGGTCGTGTGGGCGCCGAGCTCGGCGGCCTCGCGGCGCACGCGCTCGACGAGCTCCGGCTCCACGAAGTGTCGCTCGCCGACGTCGAAGGCGACGTCGGTGAGGCGCAGGGCGTCGTCGTCGGCGCGACGCAGCTCGGGGTGGCGGCGCTCGAGCTCGCGGGCGATGGCCTCGAGCTCGGCGCGCTCGCGGGCCTCGTCGTCGGGGCGCTCGCCGAGGCGCACGACGCTGCGCGCGTCGAGCTTCTGGTAGGCGACGGCGCCGTTCTCGCCGAGCGCCATGTCGATGGGCCACCAACGGACGGCGAGCTCGGCCCAGGCGGCCGGACGACCCGTGCTCGCCACGAGCGCGAGCCCTGCCGCGCGCAGCCTGAACAGCGCCTGGTAGGCCTCGAGGCCCAGCTCGCCGTCCTCGAGCAGGGTGTCGTCGAGGTCGAAGACCACCGCCTCGAGCTTCTGGGCCTCGGCTTCGCCGAGCGCCGCGAGCGATCTCATCCGAGCGCCTCGACGCGCGCGATGACGCTCTTGAGGTAGAGCCCCTCGGGGAAGGCGGCCGGCACGGGGTGATCGGGCGCCTGCACGTGCCTCTCGAGGATGAAGGCGTTCATGCGCACGTCGCGCGCGCCCATGGCGAGCGCGCGCACGAGCTCGTCGTGGTTCACCGCACCCGAGCAAGAGCAGAAGACGAGCAGCCCACCCGGGCGCGTCGCGCGACAGGCCGAGCGCGCGACGCGGCGATAGGCTCCGAGCGCGTCGCGGCGCGCCGCACGCGAAGGCGCGAGCTTCGGCGGGTCGCAGACGACCAGATCGACGCCGCCTTCGCGCGACACCTCCTCCATCGCGCCGAGCGCGTCTTGCTTGCGGTGCTCCATGCGCTCCGAGAGGCCGTTCTGACGGGCGATCACCGCGCCCGTCTCGATGGCGATCGCGCTCTCGTCGACCGACACGACGTGGCTCGCGCC
>ERZ761602.1246-NODE-1246-length-47380-cov-10.682303_pt1 | contig 47380 bp, 49 predicted proteins | sample MGYA00512165_ERZ761602 | MGnify/ENA primary metagenome ERZ761602 (study PRJEB28899, sample SAMN02445085) | bioreactor sludge metagenome | biome: EBPR sludge; isolation source: Thorneside wastewater treatment plant | place: Australia: Brisbane, Thorneside...
ATCGTCTGGCGCTGGACGCCGGTTGGGACGAGGAACTGCTGGCGGTTGAACTGGCTGAACTGACCGACGCCGGATTCGATCTGGCGTTGACTGGCTTCGACGATGCCGAACTGCATTCCCTGCTCAACGACACTGATGCCGGCGATCCGGAGGAGAGCGACGAAGCGCCGCACGAAGACGACGCCGCCGACGAGGTGCCCGACGCGCCTACGGTTCCCGTGTCGCGCGCGGGCGATGTCTGGCTGCTCGGCGCGCACCGCCTGATCTGCGGCGATGCCGCGGACCGCAGCGTGATCGACGCACTGATGCGGGGCGAGCGCGCGGGCCTGTGCTTCACCTCGCCGCCGTACGGCAACCAGCGCGACTACACCTCCGGCGGCATCGCCGATTGGGATGCCCTGATGCGCGGCGTGTTCGCGCACCTGCCGACGGCAGACGATGGCCAGGTCCTGGTGAACCTCGGCCTGATCCACCGCGACAACGAGTTCATCCCGTACTGGGAGGCTTGGCTCGGCTGGATGCGCACGCAGGGCTGGCGTCGCTTCGCGTGGTACGTCTGGGACCAGGGTCCGGGCATGCCGGGCGATTGGGCCGGGCGCCTTGGGCCGAGCTTCGAGTTTGTTTTCCACTTCAACCGCGACACCCGCAAGCCGAACAAGATCGTGCCCTGCAAGTTCGCCGGGCAAGACACCCACCTGCGCGCCGATGGCTCGTCGACTGCCCTGCGCGGCAAGGACGGTGATGTCGGTGGTTGGACCCATGCCGGCCAGCCGACCCAGGACCATCGCATTCCCGACTCGGTGATCCGGGTCATGCGCCACAAGGGCAAGATCGGCGAAGGCATCGATCATCCTGCGGTGTTCCCGGTGGCGCTGCCGCAGTTCGTCATCGAGGCCTACACGGCTGAGGGCGAGATCGTGTTCGAACCGTTCTGCGGCTCTGGCACGACTCTCCTAGCGGCGCAGCGTACCGGACGCGTCGCGCGCGCCGTGGAGATCGCGCCGGAGTATGTCGACGTGGCCATTCGCCGGTTTCAGCAGAACTTCCCAAACGAGCCGGTGCACCTTGAGGCCACCGGACAACCCTTTGCTGTGGTCGCTGCTGCGCGCGCCGCGCCGGAGGCGCCGTGAGTGTGTCGTGGCTGGCCGACAAGATCGCGCCCTGGCCCACCGACAAACTGATCCCGTATGCCCGCAACGCGCGCACCCATTCGGATGCGCAGGTCGCGCAGATCGCCGCCAGCATTGCCGAGTTTGGATTTACAAATCCAATTCTTGCCGGTAGCGATGGGGTGATTGTCGCCGGCCATGGACGACTGGCCGCCGCGCAAAAACTCGGCCTGGCGTCGGTGCCGGTGGTCGTGCTCGACCACCTCACGGCAACCCAACGTCGCGCCCTGGTCATCGCGGACAACCGCATCGCCGAGAACGCCGAGTGGGACGAAGCCATGCTCCGCGTGGAGTTGGACGATCTGCAAGACGAAGGCTTCGACCTTGACCTGACCGGCTTCGACGCCGATGCGTTGGCCGAGTTGATGGCGGGCGACGAGCCGGTCAACGAGGGCCAGACTGATGAGGATGCGGTGCCCGATGTCGGCGAGACGCCGGTATCGCGCCCTGGCGACGTCTGGCGACTGGGTCCGCACCGTCTGCTCTGTGGCGATGCGACGGTGGCCGCGAGCTACGACGCACTACTTGATGGCGAGGCGGTGGACATGGTGTTCACCGACCCGCCCTACAACGTGAATTACGCCAACAGTGCGAAGGACAAGTTGCGCGGCAAGGACCGCGCGATCCTCAACGACAATCTCGGCGAGGGCTTCTACGATTTCCTGCTGGCGGCGCTAACGCCGATCCTGGCCCACTGTCGCGGCGGCATCTACGTGGCTATGTCCTCAAGCGAACTCGACGTGCTGCAGGCCGCATTCCGCGCCGCAGGCGGCAAGTGGTCGACCTTCATCATCTGGGCCAAACACACGTTCACACTGGGCCGCGCCGACTACCAGCGCCAGTACGAGCCGATCCTGTACGGGTGGCCCGAAGGCGCGCAGCGCCATTGGTGCGGCGACCGCGACCAGAGCGATGTCTGGCAGATCAAGAAGCCGCAGAAGAACGATCTGCATCCCACGATGAAGCCGGTCGAGCTGGTCGAGCGCGCGCTGCGCAACTCCAGCCGTCCGGGCGACGTGGTGCTCGATCCATTCGGTGGCTCCGGCACCACGCTGATCGCCGCCGAGAAATCCGGGCGCGTGGCACGTGTGATGGAGTTGGATCCGAAGTACGCCGACGTGATCGTGCGCCGATGGGAGGACTTCACCGGCAAGAAGGCTATCCGCCAGGCGGCAGACCAGGATGGCGCCAGTTGAATCGGGGCGAAGGCGCTTTGGCGTCTTCCTCCTCCGCGATACGCCGCAGTAGTTGCATCGTGGTGAGATCGCGGGGCAGCACCGTGCACATCAAGCGCACGGCCTGTTCGATGGAGACGTCCGGACGCCGGTTGGCGATCAGCCAACGCAGCGCCTGCTCCCGTTCGGTGGCGGGCGTATTCATCAGGCGGCCATTTCGTCGAAAATTCCGCAGTGGATCACAAAGCCTGTCAGGTAAGGCAGCCCGCGCGGGATGCCGTAGTTCCTGCTGGTATGGCGATCAATCGTCCACGCCATCCACTTGCTGGTGGCGGCGGCGATGGCGTCTGGAAGGCTGCGACCGTCATCGAAAGCATCCAGGACGCTGTCGGCGTAGTGGCGGCCAAATCAGCTGTCGAGAAACGCGCGCACGGTGTCGAGGGACTCTCCGGTAGCGTTGGCGACGGCGATCATGGCCAGTGGCCATGCGGCCTCGGCATGCTCGTTCAACGTGCCGTATAGACCCCAGCCTTCGTTGCGGCTGGCGGGGATGTTGGCGGTCTGGGTCATGGTGGACTCCTTGGCGTTGGTGGGTGGCGACGAGCCCATGAACGCGCTGTTCGACCTCAAAGCCAAGCGTTCTGCCGCAGATTCTTCGAACAGATTCGAGCTCGTTCAATCGACGATCTCAAAACTTCCCGGCGCGTTGCCCTCGGCATCGGACAGCAGAATCAATGTTCGTCGCTGGCCGTTCGGCAGCGTCACGACCAGCCCGAAGAACTCCTCGTCGAAGTCGTCTTCGCCGGGGCCGGTTCGGGCCAAGGCGGTGATGGTGCCGCCCACCAAAGGGTGCAGTTGCTGCAGATGAAACTCGGCGTTGCTGGTCATGGGTTGGGTCCTCAGTCGACGCGGAGACCAACGTAGCGCCCGTAGGTCGATCCGGAAGGGTCGACATAAAGCGTGGTGCGATTCGGGGCCGTCACCTCGACGACGCGGCGCCCGCTGCCTTCGAGGTAGCCACCCAGCCCAGCCAGCCATTCGCGGTCTGCGAGCGGGGCGCTGGCGAACTCGTCGTACTCGACTTCGGTCAGCGCCTTGCGCGACTGGATCTCGATGCGATTCGCCCACTCGCCGTGGATGCTGGCGAGCACCTCGTTCAGGTTCTGCGGCTTACGGACGAATCGGATTTTCAAGTTCTCAATCATGGGGTGCTCCGGGGTTGTGGTGGTGTTGACACATGAACGCGCTGTTCGCCTTTGAAGCCAAGCACTTAATGCTTGGATTCGGCTGGCGCCTTCACGCGCGCTGCTGTGGCGTCCTTGCGGCCTTCCGCCAGTCCGGCGTCGTACGCGGCCTGTAGGGCATCACGCACACACCAGACGCCGACGTCGTGGAAGTCCAGGCTGTCGCGGTGGCGCGTCTCCAGGGTGTCGATGGAGAGGTGCGTCTGCGCGATGCGGGTGAAGAGGTCGGTGGTGGTCATGGCGGGGCTCCGGCGTGGTTTGGCGACGAGCCCATGAACGCGCTGTTCAATCGGGAAGCCAAGCGTTTTCGCCCGGCTTCCCGATCCTGTTTCAGGCGGCGCGGTAGACCCGTTCTGCGCCGGTGGTCTTCTCGGACGTCAGGGTCATGCCAAGCTTCTTCTTGAAGGCGCCGGCAAAGGTCCCGCGCACCGTGTGCTGCTGCCATCCGGTGGCTTCGCAGATCTGGCGGATGGTCGCGCCTTCGGGGCGGCGGAGCATGCGGATGACCTCCGCCTGCTTGCTGTTCTCGCGCGTGCGCGGCGTCGTGAAGGACGCCTCGGCGGTGGCAACTTCGCCTTCGATGGCGACGTCGTCGGGCTCGCGGTGGGCTTCCGGCGCGTCCGTGTTCTCGGCGGCGGCGATGATCGCGTCCAGTTTGGCTTCGAAGATGGAGATCCGCCGCGCGTTGGCACGTGGACGCGGCGCGCCCAGTGCGTCGTAGCCTTCGGCGGCGACGCGCCAGCCCTCGCCGTTGGGCGTAATCAGTGCGCGATTGAAGAGGCCATCGAGCACTTTGCTGCGCGCGCCGCCCTTGATGTTGTCGGGGAATCGTTCGATGCGGCCATCGGTGTGCTCGATGGCGGCGGCCAGGATGAAGTGCTGGGCCGGGGTCAGTGGATTCGTGCTCATGGTGTTGCTCCGTGGTTGGGTTGGGTGTGGTGCGTGATGAACGCGCTGTTCGTGGGTGAAGCCAAGCGCAATCCGATGGCCAGACCGGGCGGGAGGTCCCGCCCGGCGGCGACACTCAGTTCTCGTCGTCCTCGGCGTCTTTGATCTCGTCGATGGTGTCCTGCAGGCTCACCATCGATTTGCCGAGGTAGCCGTGGTTGTTGCTGATCGCGGTGGTGACGTGCGCGATCCAGTAGGACTCGGCGCGCAACAGCGCCCCCTGGTATTCGTTGTTGCGCAGGAGTGCGCGGGCCTGCTCGACCAGTTCGAGGATCTGCGACTGGATCTCGCCGAGTTCATCGACGATCTCCTGGCGGTCGCGGGTTGTCGTGTTCATGGTGGTGCTCCGTGGTGGTGTGGATGTGCTTGCTGCGGGACACATGAACACGCTGTTCCGGAGTGAAGCCAAGCGCTTTTCGTCGAACGTTTGTCTGGATTGAAATGAGCCGATGGGACTGTCGATTCGCGCGTATGCGCGCCACCGAGGCGTGTCAGACGCCGCGGTCCGCAAAGCCATCGCGGCGGGACGCATCACGCCAGAGGCCGACGGCACCCTCGACGCCGCGCGCGCCGACGCGCAGTGGTCGCGCAACACCGAGGCGCCGCGCGTCGGGACGCGCGCACAGGCCGTGCGTGTGCCCGTTCCGGCCGACAGCACGCCGACTGGCGATGCCACCGCCACGCTGCCAACCGGCGGCGCGTCGCTGCTGCAGGCGCGCACGGTCAACGAGGTGGTCAAGGCACAAACGAACAAAGTGCGACTGGCTCGCCTCAAGGGCGAACTGGTCGACCGCAACCAGGCCATCGCGCACGTCTTCAAGCTCGCGCGCACCGAGCGCGATGCTTGGCTGAACTGGCCGGCGCGCATCTCGGCGCAGATGGCCGCCGAACTCGGCTGCGATGCGCATCAGGTGCATGTGCTGATCGAACGCGAAGTGCGCCGGCACCTCGAGGAGTTGGGCACGCTCTCGATTCGGATTGACGGATGAGCGGGCCCGCTGTGGAGGTCGATGCCGAGCAGGCGATCGAACAGGCGTGGCGCGAAGGGCTGACGCCGGACCCGACGCTCTCGGTGTCGGACTGGGCGGATCGACACCGGATGCTGTCGAGCAAGTCGGCTTCCGAGCCGGGTCGCTGGCGCACCAATCGCACACCGTATCTACGCGACATCATGGATTGCCTGTCGCCGACCAGCCCGGTCGAGCGCGTGGTGTTCATGAAGGGCAGTCAGGTCGGCGGCACCGAAGCCCTGATCAACCTGATCGGCTACGTGATCCATCTGGCGCCCGGCCCGATGATGGCGGTGGCGCCGACCGTCGAGATGGCCAAGCGCTACTCGAAGCAGCGCATCGATCCGCTGATCGAGGAGAGCCCGGCGCTGCGGACGCTGATCGCACCCTCGCGCTCGCGCGATGCGGGCAACACGGTGCTCGCCAAGGAGTTTCGGGGCGGCGTGCTGGTGCTTACCGGCGCCAACTCAGCGGTGGGTTTGCGCTCGATGCCAGTGCGCTACCTATTCCTCGACGAGGTCGACGGTTATCCGCGCGACGTCGAGGGCGAAGGCGATGCGATCCAGCTGGCCGAAGCGCGCACGCGCACCTTCGCTCGGCGAAAGATCTTCATCGTCTCGACGCCAACCATCGCAGATGCGTCAGCGGTTGAGCGCGAGTTTGAGGCGTCGGATCAGCGCCGATACTTCGTGCCGTGTCCGCATTGTGGACACGCCCAGCACCTGCGCTTCGAGCAGCTGCGCTGGGACTGGGGCCAGCCGCAATCGGTTCGCTACCACTGCGAGTCGTGCGCCGAGCCGATCGCGGAGCACCACAAGACGGCCATGCTCGGCGCCGGATCCTGGCGGGCGACCGCCGAGGAGCCCGCCAGCAAGACCGTCGGCTTTCATCTGTCGTCGCTGTACTCGCCGCTCGGTTGGCGTAGTTGGGCGCAGATTGCAGCCGCCTGGGAAGCCGCGCAAGGTTCTGCCAATGCGCTGAAGACCTTCAAGAACACCGAACTCGGCGAGACCTGGGTCGAGGACGGCGATGCACCCGATTGGCAGCGCTTGCTGGAGCGGCGGGAGGACTACCCGATCGGCCGCATCCCGACGGGCGGATTGCTGCTGGTCGGCGCGGCGGACATTCAGAAAGACCGCATCGAAGTCTCGATCTGGGCCTACGGACCTGGCAAGGAATGCTGGCTGATCGAGCACCGCGTGATGATGGGCGAGACCCATCACGATGCGGTGTGGAAGCAACTCGCCGAGCTGATCGACGAGCGCTGGACCCACGAGAGCGGCGCGCAGATTCCGCTGGCGCGCTTCGCGATCGACTCCGGATTCGCCACCCAGCAGGTCTACGCCTTCGTCCGCGCCCGCAAGGATCCGCGGCTGATGGCGGTCAAGGGCGTGGGGCGCGGCGCCGCCCTGATCGGCACGCCCACCGCGGTCGATATCAGCATCGGCGGCAAGACGCTCAAGCGCGGCATCAAGGTGTACGCGGTGGCCACCGGCATCGCCAAGCTCGAGATCACGACGTGTCTGAAGAAGACCGTCGAGACCGATGCGCAGGGCGACGTGGCCTATCCAGCCGGCTACATCCACCTGCCGAAGATCGACGCTGAGTTCGTGCAGCAACTCTGCGCCGAGCAGTTGGTGACCCGGCGCAACCGCAACGGCTTTCCCGTGCGGGAGTGGCAGAAGCTGCGCGAACGCAACGAGGCGCTGGACTGCCTGGTCTACGCGCGAGCCGCCGCCGCTGCGGCGGGCCTGGATCGCTTTGAAGAACGCCACTGGATCGAACTGAAGCGCCAGCTGGGCGTCCCGGATCGCGCCCCTGAATCGTCATCCACCGAACTCCCGGTCGCCGATCTGGCCGACCGGGCCGCCGCTTCCACGAAGCGAACGGGCCGACGCCTGATTCGCAGTCGCTGGCTGGGCGGAAGTTAGCCAGACCGTCAAATCCCCATCACAGGAAAGCAAACACCCATGTCGCTCGTCTCCCGCATCGAATCCCTGATTCTCCGACTCGCCGCCGAGTTCAAGGCCATCCGCCGCGATCTCGGCAATCCCACCGAACTCACCACCCGCGATCAGTCGAACCTGGTCGCCGCGATCAACGAAGTCCGCGCGCTGATCGATGTCACGCCGGGTCTCAACATCATCGACGACGAGAACCCGAACGCCGTCAGCACCACGTTCTCCGCGTCCGGCATCGTCCGCCGCCTCGACCAACTCAAGGCGGACATCCTGGGCGGTGCGGACGGCGCGTTTGACACGCTGAAGGAACTCCAGGATGCGCTGGCCGGCGACGCCTCGAGCATCGCTGCGCTGACTCGTGCGCTGGAGTCGCGCGTGCGCCATGACGAGCCGCAGGACCTGACCGTCGACTCCCAAGCGCAGGCCCGCCAGAACATCGGCGCGGTTTCCGCTGAGGCGGTCGGCGACACCGAGGTCGACTTCGTGGTCGTGTTCCGCGACGCGCTGGCGGCCTGAGCCGATGAGCCTCGTTCGCAACATCGCGAGTCTGGCAACGCGGATTGCGCTCGAGCTCAAGGCTGCTCGCCAGCGGATCGGCGCCCTCGAAGGGCGCCTTCCGCCGGGTGAGACCGTGGTCACGCCGGGACATCCCGGCGTGGCCAAGGCCTGGGCCTGCTTCGCCACACAAGCGCAGGTGGCCGTGCTTCGGTCCGGCTTCAACATCGCTCGGGTCGAACGCCAGGGCGTCGGGCGCTATCGGGTGCATTTCCACACAGCGCTGCCCAACGCGGATTACTGCTGGCAGGCATTCGCGCGTAATGGCGGGCAGCAGACGTCGATCAAGCTGGCCATCGCACGAGTTCGCGGGGACGCCAAGACGGCGCAATCGCTGGAACTGTCGGTCGTCACCACCAGCGGCACGCCGGTGGATTCGGCGGAAGTGAATATCGTGGTGTACGCCTGATGGCCTACACCGAAGCCCACCTCGCCGCACTCGAGCAGGCCTTGGCGCGCGGCGAGAGTCGCGTGCGTTTCGAGGACAAGATGGTCGAGTACCGCTCCGTTGAGGAGCTGAAGGCGGCGATCCGCGAGGTCAAGCGTGGACTCTTTGAGCAGGCGCGCGACACCGGGCTGTGGCCGGGCGCGCCGCGGCAGATCCGCGTGACGACCAACAAGGGTCTGTGATGGCGCGCCCGTTTCGCGGCTGGTTGGCCAGCGTCGCGCACAACACCCGCAAGTGGCTCGGACTTCCCGTGCATGACGCGGCTGGCCGCGGTCGACGCTCGCTGGCCTGGTCGCCCGGAAACCCGGGCGCCGTGGCCGCCATGCTGGCGACGCAGACCGAGTTGCGCGCCAAGAGTCGTGACATCGCACGGCGCAATGCCTGGGCCAACGCCGCGCTGGAGTCCTATGTGTCCAACGCGATCGGCACCGGCATCAAGCCGCAGTCGATGGTGGCCGATCAGACGCTGCGCGAGACCATCCATCGCTTGTGGTCGGACTGGGTTGCCGACGCCGACGCAGCAGGGTTGACCGACTTCTACGGGCTGCAGGCCCTCGCGTGCCGGGCCATGCTCGAAGGCGGCGAGTGTCTGATTCGCCTGCGTCCGCGGCGCCCGGAAGACGGTCTGGTCGTAGGCCTGCAACTGCAACTTCTCGAACCCGAACACCTGCCGGTGACTTTGAACACGAGCACCGCGACCGGCAACACCATTCGTGCGGGCATCGAGTTCGATGCGCTAGGGCGCCGCGTGGCTTATCACCTCTACCGCCAGCATCCGGAAGACGGTGCGCTGGCGCCGATGTCGTCCAGCAGCGGCTCGGAGACCGTGCGCGTACCTGCGCACGAGATCGTGCATCTGTTTCGTCCGCTGCGTCCGGGGCAGATCCGCGGCGAGCCTTGGCTGGCCCGCGCCTTGGTCAAGCTCAATGAGTTGGACCAGTACGATGACGCCGAACTGGTGCGCAAGAAGACCGCGGCGATGTTCGCCGGGTTCATCACGCGCGTGCAGCCGGAAGACCAGTTGATGGGCGAAGGCCTGCCGGATGACCACGGCATCGCGCTCGCGGGCCTGGAACCGGGGACGATGCAGATCCTGGAGGCCGGCGAGGACATCAAGTTCAGCCAGCCTGCCGATGTAGGCGCCAGCTACGCCGAGTTCCTGCGCATGCAGTTTCGCGCAGTCGCGGCGGCGATGGGCGTGACCTACGAGCAACTCACCGGGGATCTGACCCAGGTGAACTACAGCTCGATTCGGGCTGGATTGCTGGAGTTTCGGCGCCGGGTCGAGGCGATCCAGCACGGGGTCATCGTGCACCAGTTGTGCCGCCCGATCTGGAAGGCGTGGATGACCCAGGTCGTACTGGAAGGCTCATTGCCGATCGCTGACTACACGCGCCGCCAGCGCGAGGTGCAGGCGGTCAAGTGGATCCCGCAAGGTTGGCAGTGGGTGGATCCGCAGAAGGAGTTCAATGCGGTGAAGACCGCAATTCGTGGCGGGCTGCTCAGCCGCTCGGAAGCGATCAGCGCCTTCGGCTACGACGCCGAAGACATCGATCGCGAGATCGCTGCCGACAACCAGCGCGCGGATCAACTCGGCTTGGTGCTCGACACCGATCCGCGCCGCGACCCCGAGCGTTTGTCCGACGCCACATCTATCCCAGGCGCCTGAACCATGTTCCTTCCTCATCTGGCGGGCCGATTGATCGGCACGCCACTGCTGCTTGCGCGCGCCAAACTCGATGTCCTGCTGGCCGTGCTCGGCGAGCGCATCGGCGCACCGCAGGTCAGTGTCGCAGCATTCGAGCCGGTCATCGCTCCGAGTGTGCGCACGCAATCGTCGATCGCCGTGATCCCGGTATTCGGCACGCTGGTCCGGCGCACCAATGGACTGGAAGCGGCATCCGGCCTGACCAGTTACTCCGAACTGGCGGCGCGACTTCAGGCCGCATCCGTGGATACGGCCGTCCGTGGCGTGCTGCTCGAGATCGACTCGCCCGGTGGCGAAGCCGGCGGCGTATTCGAACTGGCCGAGCACGTGCGCGCGTTGGCGCAGCACAAGCCGGTCTGGGCGGTGGCCGTCGACTCCGCGCTATCGGCGGCCTACGCGATTGCAGCCGCCGCCAATCGGGTCGTGGTGACGCGCACCGCCGGTGTTGGCTCGATCGGCGTCATCGCCATGCACATCGATCAGTCCGCCCGCGATGTGCAACAGGGTTATCGCTACACGCCGGTTCTCGCCGGCGCACACAAGGCCGATCTCTCACCCCACGCGGTGCTGGCACCTGAAGCGCTGACTCGATTGCAGCGCGAGGTGGATCGCCTCTACGACCTGTTCGTCGACCACGTTGCACAGATGCGCGGGCTCGACAGCGATGCCATCCGCGCGACTGAGGCCGGCTTGTACTTCGCCGACGACGCGGTGCACGCCGGCTTGGCCGACGCGGTCGGCGGCTTCGACGACACGCTGGCCGAGTTCGCCCAGTTCCTTTCGCGCCCAGTCAACCGACTTGGGCACCACGCCGCACTGCTGACCCCCACCCCCACGATCAAGGACATCACCATGTCGACCGTACCCACCGACATTCCCTTCCCGAACAAGCCCACTCAACCCGCCTCCGCGCCCGAAGTGTCTGAGCCCATCGACGTTCCCGACGAGGACAACGAGAAGGTCGAGGTGGCGCCGGCTACTCCCTCCGCGCCTGCCACACCGACAACCGCGGCCCAGACCGCCCCGGTCAGCCGCAGCTTCGCCGACGCCCGTCTGATCGTCGAGATGTGCGTGCTCGCCGGTCGCGCTGACCGTGCGCTGGGCTTCCTCGACGCCAACGCCGGAGTCGATCAGGTGCGTCGAACGCTGCTGGCCGAACTGGCCGCAGGCCCCGAGATCGGCTCGCTGTTGCCGCCGATCGGTCATCGGACGAGCGCCACGCCTTCGGATCCCGCGGCCGCTGCCGCCTCGCCCACCCACAACCCCGTACTCGCTGCAGTCGCCAAACTGCGCAAAGGCTGACCCATGCCCGCCATTCTCGAAAGTCAGAACCTGGGTGACCTGCTCAAGTTCGAAGCGCCGCAGCTGTACTCGCGTGACACAGTCACTGTGGCCGCCGGATCCAACCTGCGCCTCGGCGCCGTGGTCGCGTTCACCGCGACCGGGACCCTCAAGGCCCTGGCGCCCGCCGCCAGCGACAGCACCAAGGTAGCGGTCGGGGTGCTTATCGTCGATGCCGACGCCACCCTGGCCGAGCGCGATGCGCTGATGGTCTGTCGCCACGCGATCGTGTCCGACCGCGCGCTGCAGTGGCCCGCCGCCATTACCCCCGAACAGAAGGCCACCGCGGTCGCGCAATTGCGCGCGCTCGGCGTACTGGTCCGCACTGGAGTCTGAGATGCAGAACCCTTTTCACAACCCCGCGTTCTCGATGGCTAACCTCACGGCGGCCATCAACCAGATCCCGAATCGCTACGGCAAGCTGGAAGCTCTGCGCCTGATGCCGGAGAAATCGGTGCGCTTTCGCCAGGTGCTGGTCGAGGAGCGCAATGGCGTTCTGGCGCTGCTGCCAACGCTACCGCCCGGCTCCCCGGGTACGGTGGGCGTGCGCGGCAAGCGCAAGATGCGCTCGTTCGTCGTGCCGCACATTCCGCACGATGACGTGGTGCTGCCCGAGGAGGTCAACGGCATCCGCGGATTCGGGTCGGAGACCGAACTGGAGACCGTCGCCAACGTGATCGCGCAGCATCTGGAGACCATGCGCAGCAAGCACGCGATCACGCTGGAGCATCTGCGCATGGGCGCCCTGAAGGGCGTGATCCTGGACTCCGATGGGTCGGAGCTGTACGACCTCTATGCCGAGTTCGACATCACGCCCAAGGTGATCAGCTTCGCGCTCACCACGCCGACCACCAACATCAAGGCCAAGTGTGCGGATGTGCTTCGCCACATCGAGGACAGCCTGCGCGGCGAGATCATGACCGGCGCCCATGTGCTCTGCAGTCCCGAGTTCTTCGATGCGTTCACTGGCCATGACAGGGTGCAGAAGGCCTTCGAGAACTGGCAGCAAGGCGCCGGCCTGGTGCAGGACCTGCGCTCGGGCTTCACCTTCGGCGGGCTGACGTTCGAGGAGTACCGTGGTCAGGCGACGGACGTCGAGGGTCGTACCCGTCGCTTCATCGCCGCCGGCGAAGCGCACTGCTTCCCGATGGGCACGGTCGATACGTTCGCGACCTACGTAGCGCCGGCTGACTTCAACGAGACGGTGAACACGCTCGGCCAGCCGCTCTACGCCAAGCAGGAGCCGCGCAAGTTCGAGCGCGGTACCGATCTGCACACGCAGAGCAACCCGCTGCCGATGTGTCACCGGCCGGGTGTGCTGGTGAAGCTGACCGCATGAACGAGCTAACGCCACCTCTCGATCTGGTTGGTCGCGTCTATGCGTCCGCCGCCAACGCGGGGCTGCTCAAGCGCTGCACATGGCTGCGCAACCCGCCCGACATGCCGCTGGTCCATCACGTCGGCTTGCGCGCGCCCGATGACTCGATTCTGGAGAACTTGAGCCGCAGCAAGGAGACCACCATCAGCTACCCGTGCACGATCTTCCTCGGCCTCAAGGCCGGCGAGACCGTGGAACTGGAAGGCCAGCGCTACCAGGTGCGCGAGATCCGAGCCGTTGGCGACGGCGCTGAACTGCGCACCAAGCTGACACGCCTGTGATCTGCTGTGAACTCAATCCGCGAGCAGATCCTGCAGCGCCTGGCGGGCGTGCTCGGGGTGGTGGCCGCCGCACATAACGCCAGCGTCCATCGGTCACCCACGGTGGCCATCGAGCGCGAGCACTGTCCGGCGTTGGTGCTGTTTCCGGAAGCCGATCAGATCACCGAGCGGGCCAACGATCGGGTGACGCGCGAGCTCACGGTCCGCATCACCGCGCTGGCCAGGGCAATCCCGCCGCTGGTCGCCGAGACGGAAGCCGACGGGCTGCTCACCGCTGCGCATGCGGCGGTGATGCTGGATATGAACCTGGCCGGCCTGGCGCTCGGGGTTCGGGAGATCGACGCCGAGTTCGACATCGAAGACGCCGACGCCACCGCGGCGGCCATCCCGCAGCGCTACCGCATCACCTACCGAACGCTGAGCTGCGATCTCGCGCAGCTCGGCTGAGCCACCCACCTTGAACCCCAACAATCCATCGGCTTCGCGCCGATGGCAGGAGTCCTCATGTCCACTTATGCCTCATTCCAGGGCCGCGTCTATCTTGGCCGCCGCGACGCGGCCGGCAACCCGATCGAAGTGCGCTCACCCGGCAACGTCGCCGAACTCAAGTTGTCGCTGAAGACCGATGTCCTCGAACACTTCGAGTCGCAGACCGGCCAGCGCACGCTCGATCACCGCATGGTCAAGCAGAAGTCGGCAACGATCATGCTGACCATCGAAGAGTTCACCAAAGAGAACCTGTCGCTGGCGCTTTACGGCAACCACATCGACACGCAGAGCGGCACCGTGCAGGCGGAATCGATCGGCGCGCCGTTGGCCGTCGGTCATCGCTACCTGCTGGCCCATCCCAAGGTGTCAACCCTGGTGCTGAAAGACAGCGCAACCCCGGCGAAGACGCTGGTGCTCGGCACTGACTACACCGCCGACCTCGATTTCGGCGCGATCCAACTGCTGCGGCTGGACGATGGCGCCTCGACGCCTGTGCCGTTCACGGCACCGCTGAAGGCCAGCTACGGGTTCGGCGTCACCACCGAGATCGGCATCTTCACCCAGCCGCTGCCGGAGCGCTTCTTGCGCCTGGAGGGTCTGAACACCGCGCAGGGTAACGCCAAGGTGTTGGTTGAGCTCTATCGGGTGGCGTTCGATCCGCTGAAGGAACTGAACCTGATCTCCGACGAGTACAACAAGTTCGAACTCGAAGGCTCGCTGCTGGCGGACAACACCAAGCCGCTCGACGCGGTGCTTGGACAATTTGGTCGCATTGTGCAAATTGGCGGCCAGCCATGAGCATGCCAACCGATGAACTTGAACGACTGATCCCGCAGGGCACCAAGGTGTCGGTCGCCAGCGACACGGTCATCCTCTACCCGCTCAAGGTCGGCCAGCTGCCGGCCATGCTGCGGGCAGTCGGTGGCCTCGCCGGTCACCTGCAGCGCGATCCGATCGACTGGCTGCAACTGCTCGCCGAGCACGGCGATGCACTGCTCGATGCGGTCGCCATCGGCAGCGGCAAGACGCGCGCCTGGGTGGACGGACTGGCGCCCGACGATGCGTTGCTGCTGGCTGCGAAAGTGGTCGAGGTCAACGCGGATTTTTTCGCCCGTCGGGTGATCCCGCGGATCGAGACATTGTTCGACAGCGCCAGGACCCTCGCGGCGGCCAGCGGGACTGCTGGTTCGACGCCGCCCAGCGCCTGATCGCGCACGGGCATGGGTTCGACGAGATCCTGCAGATGACGCTCGGCCAGCTGCGCGGGTTTATGCGGGCGATCGATCGGGCGGAGGCCACGCGCGAGTTGCGCCTGCTGAATCTCGTGCTCCTGGGCACTCGCGGCGAGTCGAAAGCCATCGAACGGCTTGAGGACACGCTACGCAAGCAGGCCGACTTGGGCTGACCGATGCGCATCAAGATCAAGCTCGACAGCGCCGCGGCGAGCGCCAAGTTGCGCAAGTGGGGCGGCGAACTGCGCGAGAAGGTGCGCAAGGCGGTCGGTACCGCCATGCGTGCCGAAGCTCCGGCGATCAAAGCCGAAGTGCAAAGCCACGTCGCGAACAAGCTCAAGGTCGTGCGTCGTTCCTTCCCGCGCAGCTTTACGGCCAAAGTCATTGATCGGGACACGCGTCGGTTGCCAGCGCTGCACATCGGCGCGCGCATTCCGTGGATCGGCATCCACGAGTCCGGTGGCACCATCCAGGGCAAGCTGCTGATTCCGCTCTACGCCCGCGTCGGCCGCAAAGCCTTCAAAGCACACGTCACCGCTCTGATGCGCGGCGGCAACGCTTACTTCATCCGCAACGCCCGCGGAAACCTGGTGCTGATGGCCGAGAACCAGCGCGAGTACGACCGCACACTCGCGCCGTACAAGCGCCGACACCGCCGCGCGACCGGCGGCGGGCGACTCAAGCGCGGCGCCGACGTGCCAATCGCCGTGCTGGTGCCGCGGGTGACGATCAAGAAGCGGCTCGATGTGTATGCGGTGATCGCGAGGCAGGTGCCGGCGATGTCGGCAGCGATTGAGAGGGAACTGGGCCGGCTTGGCTGAATTGTCCGATCTCGTACGCCGACGCGCTCGATCGAAACACTACGCCGCCGCGCTGGAAGCCCAACCGAGGCACGCCAGCCATACCGTCTTCGGGATCGGTTTGGCGCCCGAGAGATAGTAGTTGAGCATGCGCCGCGAAATGCCGATGGCATCGGCCGCGCGCGCTTGGGTCAGCCCGTGTTGCGCCATCCAGTTGAGCAGACGTTCGTGGCCGATGCCACCTGCCTGCTCGACCGCGATATTGCGCAGGTTGTCGGCGGCGATCTCCAGATCATCCGGCTCCCACACCACGTAGCCGCCCCGTACGTCGACTCGCGCACCGGCGAAAACGGCTGGGTCGGACAGCGCTGCGAGCGCTGGGTGAGTTCGAATGACTGCGGCCAGGTCAACCTCGAAGACCTCGCCATCAGCGAAGCGCAGCCGCAGGCCATTCGGCCCGGTCACGCTAGTCTCGACAATGGTGTGCTGCGGGTCGTGAATCATGGGTTGCACTCCTCAAACACCTTGCGGGCGGCCTCTCGGTTCTCAGCGATCCAAGCCAGCGCCTCAGTGATCTCGGCGAAGCGCACCGTGCGGCTCACCACTTCCAATGTGTCGAGGTACACCAGCGCGTCCCGGCGGTCTGCCAGCACGATGTGGACATGGGCCGGGCGATGGTCCGGCACGTTCACCCGGATGGTCATGCTCGCAAGGCGATGGATCGTTGGCATGCCTCTAGTGTTGTGCAATGGTTGCACAAAAGCAAGGGCAAGGTGCAATCGAAGTTACGAGACGTCGCCGAAGATCCAATAAAAGACCCGTTTACACCCATTCACGCCGATACCCAGCGTTCCTCCCAAGCCGACTAGCTCATGGCCAACCGCATCTCCCTCCTCGTAGCCCTGGAGGGCGCGGATGAGGGTCTCAAACGCGCGATTTCTTCGGCCGAGCGCTCGTTCAACGAGATGTCGGCGACCGCGAAGACGGCGGGCGCGAAGGCTGCGCAGGGAATGGCGGAGCTCAAGGCGGGAACGGCGGCGCTCGGCGATCAGCTGACTCGGGCGCGGACGCAGTTGCTGGCGTTCGTCGGCGTGTCCTGGGCGACGCAGCAGGTCACGCAACTGGTACAGGTTGCCGACCAGTGGAACCTGATGGTGGCGCGCCTTAAGCTCGCGACCGCGGGCCAGCGCGAGTTTGTGATCGCGCAGAGCGAACTCTTCGCCATCGCGCAGCGGATCGGTGTGCCGCTGGCGGAGGTGTCGACGCTGTACGGCAAGCTGCAGCAAGCCATTCGACAACTGGGTGGTGAGCAGAAGACGGCGCTGTCGCTGACCGAGTCGATCAGCCAAGCGCTCAAGATCTCAGGCGCCTCGGCGTCGGAGGCGCAGTCGTCGTTGCTGCAGTTTGGGCAGGCGCTGGCGTCGGGTGTGCTGCGCGGCGAAGAGTTCAACTCGGTGGTCGAGAACTCGCCACGACTGGCGCAGGCGCTCGCCGATGGGTTGAACGTGCCGATCGGTCGCCTGCGCAAGCTGGCCGAGCAAGGGCAACTGACCGCGGATGTCGTCGTCAACGCGCTGATGTCGCAGAAGGACAAGCTCGCCGCGGAATACGCGCAGCTACCGGTGACGGTCGGCACCGCGTTCGAGCGGCTCAAGAATGCGTTTGCGCAGTGGATCGCCAAGGTCGACGAGTCGACCGGCATCACGCAGAGGTTGGCAACGGCGCTCGACTGGCTTGCGCGCAACTTCGAGACGGTGATGAGTTGGCTCAAGCTCATTGCCGAGGTGGGATTGGCGGTGCTGATCTACCGCCTGATTCCGGCACTGATCACCGCCTGGCAACTGGCCGGCACGGCGGCGGTGACGGCCGCGGCCTCGACCTCGGCGGCGTGGGCCACCGCCAACCTGTCGATGTCCGCGGCCGTGGCGACCGCGGGCTTGCTGAAGACGGCATTCGCCGTGCTGGCTTCCGCGGTGGTCGGCTGGGAGATCGGCACCTGGTTGTCCGAGAAGTTTGAGGTCGTGCGCAAGGCCGGTATCGGCATGGTCCAGGTGCTGGAAAACGGCCTGGAGACCCTGAAGTTCTCTTGGGAGCGCTTTGCGGCGATCTTCACCAGCGACACCATCGCGGCGGCCACACAGCGCCACGAAGAGCGACTGCGGCAGATGAACGCGATCTTCGGCGAGATGTACGTCGATGCGTCCGAAGCAGGGCGGGCCGCGCAGCAAGCGGCGACCACGGCGGCCGCCAGTGCCGAGGAAATGGCTCGGCGTTTGGAAGCTGTGCGCCAGGGAACGCAAGAAGCAGCGGGGCGCGGCATCGAAGCCATCGATGCCACCCTCAACAAGCTCAAGAGTCAGATCACTGCGATTGAGCAGGTGGTGACCGCGGCGCAGCAAGGGGCGACACAGGCGATCTCAGGCATCACCGAGGCCTATCAGGGCCTGACCGGTATCGTCGACGCGACCCTGCAGCAGCAGTTGGTCAGCACCCAAGCCCACTACGCGCAGAAACAGGTCCTGCTGGAGCAGTCGAATGCTTCGGAAGCGAAACTGATCAAGCAGACCACGCAGTTGTTGGTGGACTCGGTGCAGCAACAATCGGATCTGCGCACGCAGGCGCTCGCCGAGACGCTGCGCTTGATCGAACAGGAGGGCCAGGCACGCAGGGTCGCCGCGCAAGGCCAAGCGGAGACCGACGAAGCGCGCCGCGCTGCGACCTTGCGCGTCGACAACGAGATCCTGGCCGCCACGCAGCAGGCGCTGGCCCAAGCGGCGGCCGACTATGTGCGCCATGTCGACGCGCTCAATGCCGAAGCCAATCGCCATCTGGCGGAGATTCGGCGCATCGAAGACGAGAAGCGTGCGCTGTCGCAAACCACCGAGGACCGAATCCGCGAGTTGCAGCGCTCGACGATGGGCGAGTACCAGGCCTATCAGGACAAGCTGACCCAGGTCGCTGAGTTGCAGCGCAAAGCGCGCGCCGCGATCTCCGAGGGCGAGTTCGAGCAGGCGATTCAGTACGCCAAGCAGGCCCAGGATCTGGCCGCGCAGACCGCCAAGGCAGTCAAGGATGGCGATGCGACCGTCGTCACCCAGAAACAGGCGGTGAAGACCGCCATCGATGCGATGCGCGAGAGCGAACAACTGGCGATCCAGGCGCTCGAAGGCGAAGGTCGTGCGCATCAGAAGGCGGCCAGCGAGGCGACGTCCGCTCGCGGCCAGATCGAGGCCGCGCTACGTGGCACGCAGGCGCAGATCGAACAGATCAAGTCGCAACTGGAGACCGGGCTGAAGTTCGCCATCGATGTCGACAGCAGCAAGCTCGACACCGCACTGCGCCAACTCGAAGAAGCCATGCGCGAGAAGGCGTACCTGGTGCGCATCGACGCCGACCTCAGGGCCGCCCATGCGCAACTGCGCGATCTGGAGACGCAGCTGAAGGACGGGAAGACGCTGCTGGTCAACGCCGATATCAGTCGCGCCAAGTCGGCGCTGGAAACGCTGCAGACCTATGCCGATCGCACCGGTCAGATCGACCTGAAGGTCGCCACCGAGAAGGCGCAAACCTCGCTACGCCTGGTCGACAGCCAGATCCGCGCCCTGGATCAGATTCGCACCGAGTCACAACACGCGATCAGCACCAACGCCAACCAAGCCCGGAGGGAGATCCAGTCGCTCGACGGCGTGAACACCAGTTCGACGCATACCATCTACGTGAAACGGGTCGAACAGAATGCCGCGGGTGGTTTGGTTGGGTCCGGAATGACGGCTCCCCGCGGCTACGCGAAGGGTGGCTCCGTACTGTCCTTCTCGCGCATGAAGTCTGGCGTGGTTCCCGGGTCAGGCGATGGCGACACCGTGCCGCGAACACTGGAGGCCGGCGCGTTCGTGATCCGCAAGGCCGCCGTGCGCAAGTACGGCGCCGCCACGCTGCGCAAGCTGGCTGGCGTTGCGCGTTTTGCGACAGGTGGCTTGGTGCCGGGCAGTTCGCCGGGAACCTTGTCCTCGAGTCCCGCCAGTGCAAGCGGCTCGCCGGGCGCCACGCCACCGAAAACCAAGCCGGTGCCAGCGACGCAGAAGGTCAATCGCGATGTCTCCGAGGCGCTCAAGCTGATTGAGCTCGGCCTGCAGGGCGCAAGGTTGGGCCGGGCGTACATGGAGCGCGTGACGCGGATGATCCCGATCGGCAGCCAGAACCTCAAAACCGATCCGATCGACATCCAGGCATTCCAGGACCGCGAATATCTCCAGCGTCTGCTGAAAGTCCGCAAGTTGACCAGCTTGGAGTCAGGCTCGGTCGACACGATCAAGGGTCGTTGGCGCACGGCGATGGCGCAGGGCCAGCTTGCCGGCGTGGACCTCGAGCGGCAGTTGATCGAGTACATCGAGCGCGAGACCGAGCGGCAGATGTACTTCGCTCGTGGCGGCCTGGCCAAGTCAGATACGGTGCCGGCCATGCTGACGCCCGGGGAGTACGTGGTCAGCCGTGAGTCCGTCAAACGACTGGGCGCCGGGTTCTTCGCCGCGATCAACGCGATGAAGGCCCCGGCCCGCGAGATTGCCACCAAGATTCAGGGCTTCGCGCGCGGGGGTCTGGTGAGTCCGGACGCATCGGCGCGGGTGGCCACCACATTGCGCAGCATGCCGACCGATTTCGACGATCTGGCAGCACCGAGTTCGCGCCTGCGGCGTTCACCGCGGCTCGACTGGAACGATACGCCGCCGCCCAGCAAGACCATACGTGTCGAATTGGCGAGCGGAGCACGGATGGTGAGCGCGACGATCCCCGCGCGCGACGAGTCGCGATTGCTGGACCTGCTGCGCGAAGCGCAAGCCCGAAGCTGACCCATGGAACTGCGCCAACTCTCATCCGGCCAGACACTGACTCTGCCGGACGATCTGCTGTGGGCCGATGAGCACGCGTGGACGCCGGCGGTGGCGTCGACTAGCTATCTGATCACCGGCGCGTTGCTGGTGCAGTCGGCGACACGGCAAGCCGGGCGGCCGATCACGCTGGTCGGTCCCAGCGACATGGCTTGGGTCACGCGCGCCACCGTGGCCACGCTGCATGACTGGGCGGCGTTGCCCCTGACGCTCGACGATGGGCGATTCGAGTTGCGGTTGGCCGATGACCGCACGTTCGAGGTGGCATTCCGCCACGCCGACGTTTGCGTGGAAGCCGAACCCGTACTGGGTTTCCCGGCGCGATCCGACGCGGACCGCTACCGATTGACGCTGCGCTTCCTGCAGCTCTGACACCCACAGGATCCTCATGCCGATTCTCGTAGGCGACGTGAAGCTCGTTGCCAGCCAGGTCATGGACGACGTCGCCGAAGGCGGCGGCGCACCCACCTCGACCGTCATCGTCGATGGCGCCAGCAACTCGCTGTTCAACGACATCTCGGAAATGGATCGCGCCGGTGGCCGGGTGAACCTGCGCAAGGTGTTCGCCAGCATCCAAACCAACACCACCGACACTTATCTCGGCGGCAACGTCATCGTCGCCGAAGCGCCAAGCGATCCACGCGTCGCGGTCACGATCTTCTCCACCGACGAAGTGTTCGACCGGCGCACCAATGCGCGCGACCGGATCGAGGCCTATCTCAACAAGGGCTCGCTGTGGAACGGCTATCTGCTGGAGAACCACATCACCGGCCAGCGCAGCATCCAGTTGTTCCAGCGTGTCGGCGCCGAGTTGCCGGCCATTGGCAAGACCCTGTACCTGGTCGCCAACGAGGGACTGGCGAACGAGTATGCGCAGTACATCCGGGTCACCCGCGTCGCGTCTGAAACTCGAACTTTCAGCTATGGCTCAGGCAGTGGCATCGTCGACTACGAGGCGGTGGTCGTCACCTGTGATCTGTCGGACGCGCTGCGCTTCGACTTCCCCGGCTCCCCGCCGGACCGCCTGTTCACGATGGTGGCGGGCAAGACCAAAACGCGCGACACCGTCGTCGCCGATGCCGCCAAGTATTGCGGCGTGGTCAAGACCACCCAGCCGATCGCCATCGGCGATGTGGCCGCCAGCGTCACCAGCATCTTCACCCAACTGGTGCCCTCGGCGCAGACCGAGACGCCGCTGCTCGACCTGACCGCGGGCGGCACCTCCGAAGCCCTGGTCGAGTCGGCGAACGGCACGGTGAGCTACACGACCTCGGTCGCGTTCAGCGCCGCGACGATCCTGTCGGTCGGCAATGCGATCCAACCCGGAACCCTGTCGATCAGCGTCAGCGGCGCGACGTTGACCGACAACGGCGGCCAGTTGATGGCCGGCGCCACGGTGATCGGTACGGTGAACTACGCGCGCGGCCAGGTGGCGATGGCCACCAGCGCGCCGAACTACAGCGGCGCCAAGACCATCACCTTCCGGCCGGCTGCCGCGCCGATCCGGGTTGCCGATACCGCAGGCGTGCGCGTGGACATCGAGAACCGCGCCTACAACTACGTGCTGACGATCCTGCCGAGCCCTGCGCCAGGCACTTTGCAGGTGAGCTATCGCGCCCAGGGCAAGTGGTACGACCTGCGCGACAACGGCGCGGGCGTGCTCAAGGGGAGCAGCCCGGAGTACGGCGTCGGCACCGTGAACTACAGCTCCGGCACGGTCGCCGTGACCGTGGGTGCGCTGCCCGATGTGGGCAGTGAGATCGTCTACGCGTGGGGCGGCAAGGCGAACTACTTCAACCGATCCGACCAGACCGTCGCGCCACCGGCAGTGACGCTGCAACTGGCACAGGCCGGCATCACGCCGCAGTCCGTGACCATCACCTGGAATGACGGCGCGCCGCGCACCGCCACCGACGATGGCGCAGGACGCATCACCGGCGCGGCGACCGGCACCATCCACTATCAGTCCGGCTTGATCCAACTGACGCCGGCCGCGCTACCGGCCGGTGGTCAGACTTACAACGTCGCTTACACCTGGGGTCCGCCGACCGAGGAAGAGTTCCACGCACCGATGCGCGATGGCACAGGTCGCGTCGACGTCGAAGTGGAATTCGACGGCCTGATCCCGGGCACGGTCGAACTGGAGTGGAACCTCCTGATCGAAACCTTCGACTACATCTCGACCACGCCGGCCGAGCTGCAGCTGGTACGCCCGGTCGATCCGATCAAGATCGTCCGCGACGACCGCAACGGCAACCTCAGGGACACGCAGGGCTTCATCTACGGCACGGTGAACTACGCCACCGGCGTCGTCCGCTTCCTGCCCGACACCACCGTGCGCATTCCGGTCGCGCGCTACTTGGTGACGCAGATCGGAATGACGCGCATCGCCGATGGCACCCTCGTCCCGGTCTATCGCAACGTGTTCTCACACTGGGAGTACATCACCGCGGGCGCGGCCATGCCCATCGACGACTCCGCCTGGGCCAAGGTGCGCTACCGCGCGGCAGGCACCTCGAACAGCGTCACCCAACCGTTCACCGCCAACGGCCTGGCGCTCGATCTCACCCCGAGCTTCGCCGAACCCATCGTGCCCGGCAGTGTCGGATTCACGCTGGGCGGCAAGACTTACTTCGACCGCCTCGGCAGCCTCTACTACGACCTGAACCCGGTCAACGGCGCGGCGACACTGGCGGGCGCAATCAACTACGCCACCGGTGCCGTGACGCTCACCGCCTGGGTACCTGCCCAGAGCCCCACAGTCGCGCTGCGTTCGCTGCTGACCAGTCTCGACGGCACGCCGGTCGACGAGGTCACCTTCCGCATTCCGGCTTCGCCCGTGCGACCGTCGAGCCTGCAGCTGCTGGCCACGCGGCTGACCGGCGGCACCATCAATGTCAGTGCCGACAACCACGGCATCATCGCTGGCGCGGGCATTACCGGCGCCATCGACTACGAGACCGGCGTCGTGCGCGCGCGGTTCGGATCCTGGGTGATCGCGGCTGGCAACGAGGACGAGATCTGGTTCGATCCCGATGCGGTCGTGATGCTGGATGGCGTGGCCAAGGTGTTCAAACCGGCGCCGGTGTTTGCCGACACCATCAAGTACAACGCGGTCGCGTACTCCTACCTGCCGCTCGATGCCGATCTGATCGGTCTTGATCCCGTCCGCTTGCCCCAGGACGGGCGCGTGCCGATCTTTCGGATGGGCGATTTCGCGGTGATCGGCCATACCGAGACGGTCGGCCCGTTCACCGCGAGCGCCGGCCAGATCATCGACTGCGACCGGGTGCGCCTCTCGCGCGTTCGCGTGCTCGATGCCAACGGCGTGGTCATCACCGCCGGATACTCGGTCGACCTGGAAGCAGGGCTGGTGACGTTCACGAGCGTCACGGGACTCGCCCAGCCGGTCACGGTGGAGCACCGCATCGAGGACATGGCGCAAGTGTCCGACGTGCAGATTTCCGGGCGCCTGGCGTTCACCCGACAAATCACGCACGACTATCCGACCGGTTCCCGCATTTCCTCGGCGCTGGTGGCGGGCGATCTGCGCGCCTACGTGTCGACACTGTTCGATCAGGCGACTTGGAACGGCGCGTTCACCGACGCCCTCACCGGCAATGCGGCCACGGCCACGTTCAACGACGTGCTGGCGCCGATCACGGTGACGAACGCCGGCGCCATCACCGAACGCTGGGCCGTCCAGTTCACCAACACCACGGCATTTCAGGTCATCGGCGAACACGTGGGCGTCATCGCCACCGGCACGACGGCCAACGATCTGGCGCCGATCAATCCAGCGACAGCGAAGCCCTACTTCACGCTGCGCGCCCTCGGCTGGGGCTCGGGCTGGGCGGCGGGCAATGTGCTGCGCTTCAACACCATTGGCGCGCTGTTCCCGGTGTGGGTCGTGCGAACGATCCAGCAGGGCCCCGAAACCGTCACCCGCGATTCCTTCACCTTGCTGGTGCGCGGCGACGTGGATCGCCCGTGACGCCAACTGATTCCCAGGAGCTTAATTCGTGAGCAACAAGGTCAAATGGATGCACAGCAACATGGTCGGCGCGCCGGTGCTGACCAACAACTGGGGCAGCCTGACGGCGATGCTCGACGCACTGCTCGTCAACGGCTTCAACCTCAAACCCGTGCTCGCGCTGACCCGCAACGACGCCACCGCGACCGCGACGATGAGTTCGGGTCATGGTTTCCTGGTCGACCAGGTGGTGCGCATCGAGGGCTGCGAGGAGCCGGCGTACAACGGCGAGTTCACGATCACCGCCATCACCGCAAATAGCATCAGTTTCAGCGTTTCGGGCGAGCCCGCATCGCCCGCGACCACGGTACTCGGGATCACCGCCAAGATCGCGCCGCTGGGATTGGAGATCGCCTTCACGGGCGAGAACAAGCGCACCTTTCGCAGCCCCAATCCGCTCTCCAACCGACCGTTCCTGCGGGTCGATGACAGCTTGCCGGAGGGTTACACGACCACCTGGGCGAAGTTTGCGCGCGTGACGCTGGCCGAGGACATGGTTGACGTCGATACCTTCGTCGGCGCGCGCGCACCATTCGATCCGGCGAACCCGAATGCCAACGAACTGCCATCGGGCAGCGGCACGTCGATGTACTCAGGTTGGTTCAAGTGGTACTTCGCTCGCAACAACACCGCCGAGACCTATGGCGACAATGGCGCCGATGCTAGGAGTTGGGTGCTGGTAGGCGATGACCGCGGGTTCTTCCTGGCGTGCGCTTCCGGCTGGGGTGGTGATCGCCGGGTGCTCTACACATTCACCGACTTCGACAGCTACAAGCCGGGGGACAACTACGCGTCCTTCCTGACCGCATCGGATCGCTACCACAGCGTCAGTGCCTGGCCCTACAGCTATCCGAACCAGGAATCCTATTCAACGCACTCGCTGGAGACCACCGGCAAGGTCTGCATGCGCGAGTACACCCAGGTCGGCGGCAACGTTCGCATGGGCCTGTTCTCGTTGAACGACGGCAACAACCAGAACATCTCCGGGCGCTCAGGTCACATCCCGTTCCCGAACGGTCCCGACTACGGTCTGATCCTGCACCCGATCTACCTGCGCGAAACCACGGGCCACATGCGCGGGATGCTTCCGGGCATGTACTGGATTCATCAGAACCAGCCGTACGAGCACATGACGCTGATCGACCAGGTCCTGGGTTACCCCGGGCGCAAGTTCCTGATTGTGACGCTGGACTACGCCCACGAGGGCAACACCAGCGGGTTCGCGTTCGACATCACGGGGCCGTGGAGGCCCTGATCGGTGGCTTATCCCCTGGACGAGAGCTTCGACGCCGGCATTCCTGCGGGCTTTGCCAGCAATGGCGGGGCCGGCGGCATCACCGCGACCTGGAACGCAGGTGCGCACGCAGTCGATCTGGTGCTCACGCAGGCGCAGAACTTCTGGCGGATCGATGCGGCCGAGGTCGCGGATAACTTCTGGTTTGAGATCGACGCCGAAGTAAGGGCCTTGACCTACAGTTCGACCTGTTTCGGCTTCTGGCTATGGACTGGGTCGGGAACCTACGAGGGCCACCGCCTGACCGTTTGGCAGCAGCAGTGGCATCACAGCTTATGGGATGCTCATGGCAATCAGTCCGAACTGACTGCGCACGCGCCCGCACCATGGGCAGTGACCGGTGCTCGCCGCACGCTGCGCATCGACGTGAAGCGCGGCGTCGACGGCGTCTGGCGGTACCGCCTCAGCGAAAACGGCGACGTCGTGTGGGAAGACTACAAGCGGCACTACGCGAGCTTCCGGCCGAGCATCTACGGCTACGGCCTGACCCTGCGTGTGCATCGCGTGTCCGGCGGCGTGCCGAGCGCGCTACCCGAGGCACCACCCGCGCAGTACCAAGCGCTGCCCATGCGACTGGGCCGCACACATCCGGTACCGGACCTTGCGGCGCTGCAGCGGTTCTCCCACCGTGCCCTCCATCGCCTCGCTGGCACGCGCAATCACTACTACGCCGGCGATCACCACATCACCGGTACGGTGAAGGAAAAGGGCGTTCCGGATGACCGGCCAGTAGCACGCCGAGTGCTGTTGTTCGACGAGCGCACCTACGCCGTCGTGCGCGAGACCTGGAGCGATCCTGTCAGCGGTGGCTACTGCTTCGAGAAGATCAGTCCGGTACCGCGCTACGTCGTGATTGGCTACGACTACAGGCACAACTTCCGAGCGGTCATCGCCGACAACCTGCGCGCTGAGCCGATGCAGGCTGCGCCGCCGTGATCCAGATCTCGGACCCACTCAACGACTACCGGCTGCAAAGCGTCATCACTTTCCTGGCGCTCGGCACCGAGCAAGCCCGCGCTCATCTTTACGCCGGGCCGCGCCCGAGTTTTGGCGCGCCGCCGCAAGGGCCGCTGCTGGCCTCCATCGTGCTCGCCGAACCGCTGGGCAGCGTCGCTGATGGCTTGCTCGAAGTGGCACCAAGCAACGAAGCGCTGATCCTGACCACCGGAGAGGCCACGTGGGCGCGCATCGTCAACGGGCAGGGCACGCTGGCGTGGGATTGCGATGCGTCCGATCTGGAGGGCCCCGGCGAACTGCGCCTGCCCACGACCACACTGTACGCGGGCGGCTACACCCGCATCCTGACGGGACTGCTGGGGTGATCGCCGATGGCGGCTGTCGATCTGCGCTTCGCCCATCCACCGGGCAGCGCTCACCTGGTGTTCGGTGGCGATCCGACCGGGTCGGCGCCACCACTCGATGCGCAGTTGGTCAGCACACTGCCGGCGCTGCGCTTCGAAGCACTGGTCATCCCGAATGCGTCAGCGACGTTGGTCGCCATGTTCCCGGCGTTGGAGATGCTGGTCGAGGGGCGATACCAGTCTCGGGCCGCACGTCCGCTGGTGGGCAGCAACAGGTCGGCTTGGCAACGCGGTCGCGGGTTCGAGGACGGGGCCGAGCATCGCACCGCATCCACGGCCCGCCACCCGTCGCAGGCGCGGACGTCCTGGCGAACAGGGCAATCGCACGACGCCAACGTAACCACGCGGCGCGCGGCGACGTTGATGCGCGCACCGGTGTCGGCGACGGCGCGGTTTCACGGCGCGGTTCCGCAATCGCCGGGTGCGCTCCGGGTTCCGCATAGCGAATCGCTCCACCTGCGAACGGCAGGCCCGGTGGCCTATGCGAATGCCGCCCGCATGGACGTGCTGGAACGTCGCGTGCGCCATGAGGACGGCCTGCGAGATCGTCGTCCGCCCATAAGCTGTCGCTTCGACGTGGCCCAGGCTCACCCAAGCCTGCGCTTCTTCGAAGCGATCCAGGTCGCCACAACCATGCGCCGCTGGATGGCCGCGCGCTGGCAGAACGCGATGCGGCCGCCGCCAGGGCGCCCTCCAGTACGCCCGGATGACCCCGATCCACCGTTCGTTCCCTGCTACACGCCGAATCCGAACCTGCTGTTTGCCGAAATGGCGACGACGCAGGGCCATCTGGTCTTCGTCTGCGAAAACCACCCTGGGCCCGGCCAAGGCGGCCCGGTCGTCGTTCCGATCCGAGGGGTCTATGTCGTGCTGAACCACGTGACGCTGCATCGATGGCCGGATGGCGTGCCGGCTCCGGTGATCTCGCTGTCGCTGAGTCTCGACGTCGACTCCTGGGCTTGGGGCTTCGAGGCCACGCTGCCTGCCATTGCCGAGGCCTTGATCGCCCCGGCAGATGGGGCGCCTCCGGTGGAACTGGTCGCTCACATCAACGGCACCGATTTTCGCGTGCTGGCCGAGAACCTGACCCGTGAGCGCAGCTTCGGCGAGGCCAGCCTTCGTCTGTCCGGGCGCGGGCGCACGGCGGTGTTGTCCGCGCCCTACGCGCCGGTGATGTCGTTCGCCAATTCACAGCCGCGAACCGCACGGCAGTTGATGGATGACGTACTCACCATCAACGGTGTGCCGCTGGGCTGGAGCATCGACTGGGGCCTGCCGGACTGGAATGTGCCGGCAGGCGTGTTCGCCCACCAAGGCACCTGGATCGATGCGCTGGCCGCCATTGCTGAGGCGCCCGGTGGCTATCTGCTGCCGCATCCGTCCGAGGCGATCCTGCGGGTGCGCCATCGATACCCGGTGGCGCCCTGGGACTGGCATGCCGTGACCCCTGATCTGATCCTGCCGGTCGATGCGGTCTCGCGCGAATCCCTGCGCTGGCTCGAAAAGCCCGCCTACAACCGGGTGTTCGTATCTGGCCAGAGCGCCGGTGTGCTCGGCCAGGTCACGCGCACCGGTACGGCAGGAAACGTGATCGCACCGATGGTGGTCGACGCGTTGATCACCGAGGCCGCCGCGGCACGCCAGCGCGGCACTGCGATCCTGGCCGACACGGGTCAGCAGTTCGAAGTGGGCCTGCGTCTGCCCGTACTGCCGGAAACCGGCATCGTCGAGCCGGGCACCTTTGTCGAGTACCAGGACGGGAGCGTGTCGCGGCTCGGTCTGGTGCGTTCCACGCGGATCGAGGCGGGGTTCCCGGAAGTCTGGCAAACCCTCGGGGTGGAATGCCGTGCATAACATCTACCGGCAGTTCCGACAGCTGTTGCCTGATCCACCGCTGCAAGCCGGCATCGTGATCGAAGTTGGCGCGAGCCGCGCCGTGATCGCGTTGCCGGGCGGCGGGCTGGTCCACGGACGTGGCGAAGCCAGCCTGGGCCAGACCGTATTCGTCCGTGATGGCGTCATCGAAGGCGATGCGCCGTCTCTGCCGCTGGAAGTCATCGACATCTAAGCCGCACCCCTTCCACTTCACCCCTGAAACCCGCTCCGGCTCCCGCTGGGCGGGTTTCGTCATTTCTGGAGACCGACGATGACCGAAGAAACTGATGTACCGCCCATCGAACCCACGCTGCTGCTGCGGCACGAGGACTTTGATGAGCTGCTGAACATCGCTGCCCAACGGGGCGCCGAGCGTTGCCTCGCCCATCTTGGGCTGGAAAACGGACACGCGGCGAAGGACATCCGCGAACTGCGCGATCTCCTGGAAGCGTGGCGCGATGCCCGTCGCACAGCGTGGCAAACCACGGTGAAGGTCATCACCACCGGCATCCTGGCCGCGCTGCTGGTCGGTGCCGCCATCAAGCTCAAGCTGTTGGGAGGCTCGCAATGAAACCCAAGCTCTGCCTGCTCGACGACTGGCGGCAGGTTCTGCGCCGTGCCTGGAGCATCCGACTCTCGCTTATGGCGGCTGTCCTCACGGCGGCGGAAGTGGTGGTACCACTGTTCGGCGACGTGCTGCCGCGCGGCGCGTTCGTGCTGTTGGCCTTTGCTTGCAGCATCGGCGCGACGGTTGCCCGCATTGTGGCGCAGCCGGGGATGTACCGATGATCCCGCCGCCAACTGCAGCGGTGCGCAGGACGGTGGCCGGTCTTAGCCTGTCCGCCGCCGCCCTGGTCGGCATCTTGCTCCACGAGGGCTATACCGACCGCGCGGTTATCCCGGTCAAAGGCGATGTGCCGACCATTGGCTTCGGCGCCACCACGGGGGTGAAGCTTGGCGACACCACCACGCCGCCGAAGGCGCTGGCTCGGGCGCTAGCCGATGTGCAGCAGTTCGAGGGCTCGCTCAAGCAATGCGTGACCGTGCCGCTGGCCCAGCACGAGTACGACGCGCTGGTGAGCTTTTCTTACAACGTCGGCAGCCATGCGTTCTGCCAGTCCACGCTGGTGAAGAAACTCAACGCCGAGGACTACGCCGGGGCGTGTTCCGAGTTGCTGCGCTGGCGATTTTTCCAAGGCAAGGACTGCGCGCTGCCCGCCAATGCGCGGCTGTGCGGCGGACTGGCCAAACGGCGTGAGGCCGAATATCGGAAGTGCATCGGGGAGGCATTGTGAGCGTGATTCCGTGGCCGTACCGGCTGCTGGCCTTGGCGGCGCTCGGCCTCGCCTTGGTCGGCTTCGGCTGGGTCAAGGGCGCGGGCCACGTTCAAGCGCAGTGGGATACCGCCGTCCAGCAACAAGCTCTGCAGGTCGCCACTGTCGGCGAGGAGCAGGCGCAAGCCACCGTCGAGGTCGTCACCCAATACGTCGACCGCGTTCGTGTCGTTCGCGAAAAGGGCGACACCATCATCAAGGAGGTACCCGTCTATGTGCCCGTCCAAGCCGATGCTGCTTGCACTATCAACCGTGGCTTTGTGCGCCTGCACGACGCTGCCGCCGCTGGTGAACTGCCCAAGCCCGCCCGAGATACTGATGCGGCCGCCGCAGGCATTGCGCTCTCTGCCGTCGCCGGGACTGTTGCCACCAACTATCAGACCTGCCGAGAAACGGCGGAGCAACTGAGGGCGCTGCAAACGTGGGTCAGGGAGATGGCGTCCACCACTCAGTAATCGACACTTGTCGAGCGCCAGTTTGTGGTGCACTACGACTTCAAGTCCCCCAGGAACTCTGACGCTGGCGAGACGCCGGACACATGCAAAAACTCGCGTGCCCGCGTACAAGCCACATAGAGCAGATGCCGCTCCGTGGCGTAGACCTCGTCGAGATCGCTCTCGTCGCTCACGCCCTCGATGCGGGATTGCAGCGGGATGACCTCGTCGTCGCAGGCAATGACCGCCACAGCGCGGAACTCCAGGCCCTTCGCGAAGTGCATGGTGGCGACAGATGCCTTCCCGGTCACCGATTGCAGTTTTTCGTCCAGCACGACGAAGGGCAACCCCGCGCGTTGCAGCGCCTGTTCGGCGCGATCCAGTTCAGCGGCGCTGCGAACGAACACGCCGATTTCATGCGGGGCCAGTCGGCCCTCGGTTTGAGCCCTGAGCCAGTCGCCGACACCTTCGATCTCCAGCGAATGCGATTTGAACTCGCGGACGGTGGGCGCGGGGCCGTTGAACACTGACACCGTGCCCTTGCGGGACTCGGTGTTGCCATCCACATCGGCGATCTCTTCACCGAGCAGCCGGTCCGCCTGCGCACGAATCTGATGCGAAGTGCGGTAGTTGACGGTTAGGGATCTGGACCGTCCGCGCACATCCACTCCGAGAGACTTCCACGAGAACGCTGTCTGGAAAATTCTCTGGCCCAGGTCGCCTGCGAAGAACAACGCATTCGGGCGCGCGCCGCCCAGGGCGGCCAGAAACTTCAACTGGGCCACCGACACGTCTTGCGCCTCATCCAGCACCACATGCTCGAACGGCGGATGCTTGCGCTTGGGTATTTCGCTCGCCAGCCGCGTGAAGACGCCTGCCATCGAGACCAGTCCTTCGGCCTTCAGCTCCTGACGGACTGCGTCGAACACCGACCACAACGTCGATCGCTGTGCGTCAGACAATCGGGTCTTGCGCCCCAGCCGCTTGACGTCTCGGTAGTCCTCCCACGTCTCCAACTGCCACGCATCGACGACCTGCTGCCACTCGCCTAACAGAAACGTCTCGCCGAAACGCGAACTGGATGCCCCCGCGCGATGCTTCGCCAGTCGCGCCTTCACATCGGCGACGGTCGCGATTCGAGCCCTGCCGAAACTGGACTCATAAAGCCGCAGGCCCACGGCATCCAGCGCGGCGACTTCGATGCGCTCGCCCAGCCTTGGCTCCGAGCTGATCAGGTGTCGCAGCTTCGCGCGCAGTGCGGTTGCAAGACCTTCAGAAAACGTCGTCAACAGCACCCGTGCATCGACATTTGCGCGCGCCAGGTGGGCCGCACGATGCAGGGCCACGATGGTCTTGCCGGTGCCCGCCGAGCCGGAAACGCGCGCCGGGCCGTTGTAGTCGCGCTGGACGAACTGACGCTGATCCGGGTGCAGGAAGATCGTCCACTTCTCCCACGGCGCCTCGAAGGCGCGCTCCAGTTCCTCCACGTTTGCAACCACACGGAAGCGGCGCAGCGCGTCGGGGTGCTCGAAGGGATCGGCATTCGGGGCCACCGCCACCTGTGCCACCTTCGGCGTGCCGCCGGTCGCCAGTTCCAGCAGGGCTTCGCCGGCCTCGGCGGGAAGATGGTCGACCAGATCGAGCAGCGAATCCTCGTCCGCGCCGCGCACTTCGTCCAACCATTCCGCCGGAACACCGAAACCGAGCAGCAACTGCTCTGGCGTATGGGCGAACAGCAGGGGCTTGGGTGTGCGCTTGGCGGATTCGGCGCGTAGCGGCGTCGGCGCTTCCACCTCGACCACTTTCCGCACGCGGATTTCCTCCACGCGCTCACGCACCTCCACGAACTGCGCCGCTCCAGTGGTCGGGTGTACTTCCAGTTTCCGCCGTTCAGCCCACGCGTAGGCCTTGTCGTGGTGATCGACGTAGCACAGCAGCAGGCTTGTCGATGACTTGTGCACCATCAGCCGGAGGTCGGTACCAACCCGTACTGACCAGAAACGTGGGTCCTTGGCACGGTCGAGCTTGTGGAAGCTCATGCCAGGGCTGGCTGGATTGAGCTGCAAGTCGAAGGCGGTGCTCTTGACGGCCCTTTGCTCGTCGCCGGTCAGCCGCGCGAGACTATCGGTGAAGGTGTCGGCAATGCGGAAGTCCATCGTCTAGGCTGCGTCGCCTGCCGCATGCAGGCAGCCGCGCTGGACCGCGTGGTCGCGCAGTCGCTTGGCCAGCTTGCGACTTTCCTTCTCCGGTCGCTGGCCAAAGTCGATCACTGCGTGCGCGGGCGATTCCGTCAGCGGATCGGGGACATACGCCAAACCGACTCCGGCGCTCTCTGCGCCGGACACGGCCCAAACACCTTGGGACTGAAAGCCCAAAGCTTCGGTGTAGTGGCGGTATGACGCTTCCGCCGAGATCTGATCGCCGTCGTACACCGACAATCGCCCGTTGTCCTTCGGAAACGGGAAGAAGGCCTGACTGGTGAGCTGATCGTCCTTCAAGAACTGCGGATGCACCTGGCGCAGCAGCAGGGTGTCGTCGTTCATGCCTGGCGCTTCCTGATGTTGGCGCTCAGGAAAGCGTGCAATTCGCTCCATCCCTGTTCGCCGTCCAGGCGGAAGTCGCGCTCGATGTCAGCGCCGTCGTCATCGAAGGCGTGATAGCTCGCCAACAAGTCGGCGAGCCGCACATCCAGTGAAGGATCGCCGACCGCATCCCACTCCAGCAGCAGGTTGCCATCCTGCGTGGGGAAGATGGCAGGCAGCACCAGACCGTCGGGATACGATGCGGTCAACTGCTCGGCAAACTGCGACAACCGATCCTTGTCCGGCGCCAAGCCCGCGCCCTCGAACCAGCCCGGCGCGAGCTGCGCCAGTTCATCGAGGCGATTGGCGATCACGACGTTTTTCACGACTTCCGACGATTCGGCGGACAGGATGCGCTTTAGACGATCCCATGCGTTGAAGGTTCCTACGCCCTTGACGATGACCCAGTGACGCGAGCGTCCACCGTAAGCGCGCGCTTCGTCATGAAAGGATGGCAGCAACGGAACGTCCATCGTGCTGTTGTCGGCAAGCCGGAGTCGGAACGTGGACTTCTCCCAATCCACCTCGCCGATGTAGCCCTGCAATTCGACTTCGCGCTCGTATTCCTCGCTGGCGGCCAACACTAGTTTCTTGCGGCGCTCGGGGGTCAGCACGGCGTTGCCGGAGGTGGCTAACGGCAATTCCAGGGCTTCGCCATCGCGCAGAGACCGGCCAAACTGGTTGAAGTGGCTCAGCAGTTCCTTCGGGAAATGCTCCGGCAAGCGGCCTTCCGGGGCGGCGACACATTCGGCGATCAGATCGCGTGCGCGCTCGAAATGGCTGGGCTCCGAGTTGGACAAAGCCAGCATGCCGGACATCACCACCGCCAGCAGCGGCTTGGTGCTGCCGTCGCCGATCTCCTGAATATCCAGCCTGAAATTGGCCGCAAAGCCTTTGGGTGCCCGTTCGCGTTTGGGGTTTTCCAGCTTGTAGAGGTGCTTCGCCAGATCGATGACCAATGCCTCGTAGGCCGCGAGGTCACGCGCCACCTCCACCGGCAGTGTGTGCTCGTCGAACCGTTGCCCAGTGAACCGGGGCTGGCAAAAGGTCGTCTTCATGCGATTTTGGCCATCGAACTGGCTTCTTGAATCACAGGCTACACCACCCGGAAAACCTTCATCACCTCGTCTCCCAGGTGATTGATGACTTTCACCGCGATGCGCCCGGAGGTGGGCTTGTCGAAGGGGCGCGAGGTGTCGCTGTTGAGGCTGGTCCAGGCATCGGCGTCGATCTCCGCCTTCAGGGTGGTCTTCAACGCCTTGTAGGGGTCGTTCGCGCCTAGGAAGTAGGCGTGTCGAACGAAGAAGCTCTCCTCGTTGTAGTCGGTGTCGATGAACCAGCAGGCAATGCCATCGGCACTGTCGCTGCGGATCTCGCCGCTGTTGGGGTGGAACACGTCCACGCCGTTCACCTTGACGCGCATCTGTCCGGGCTCGCCGGTCTCGCCGGCGTCGAGCAGGGTGATGTCGGGTTCGCCGAAGATCACGAACAAGTTGCCTTTGCCGGTGTTCTTCAAATCCTCGGCCATGTGCAGGTCGGCGTTCATGCGCGCCTGCAGCACGCGGATGCGGCCGAGCTTGCCGAGTTCGCTGGCGTGCGCGTCGAAACTGAAGGCGCAGGCGATCAGCACATCGAAGTCGGCTTCAGCCGCCTCGCGCGCGGCGGCCGCGAGATCGACGCGGGTGACGGTTCCGAATTCCGGGCCGATGAAGATGGCAGCTCGGCGTTCTTCGGCGCCTTCGAGGTAGCGCCCCTCGGCACCGATCAGTTCGCCCGGCCACGGCGCAAGCGCGGTGAAGTCGATCTTGTCGGCCTTGCGCGCCTGCTGCACGCCCGCGGTACGCAGGTTCTCCAGGATGATGGCGTTGAAGTCGCGGCCGTATTTGGCTTGCGCTTCGGCAACGTGGTCGATGAGTTCGTCGTTTTCGTCGACACCCAGGACGCGGTGGGGTGAGAGGCTCTCCACGGTGAACGGCCCGGCCACGCGCACCTTCTTCTTGTCCTCATAGGGCTTGTCGTACAGGAACTCGGAATCGGCCTTGGCGGCAATCGAGGCGTCGATTTCCCTCTGGCGGGCGATGCGCTGCTGCCACCAGTCGGTATGCGCCTGTTTGGCGGCGTCCGACCACTTGGCGTCCGCTTGCCGCGGGATTTCCCAATCCTCCCACTGTCGGCCAACTGCCTTGTTCAAGGCAGCGCGCAGCGGTTCCAGAAGTGCCTGGAACTTGTCCCAGATGACGTCGATCTCGGCGTTGTTGGCGATGGACTTGAGCGTGATGTGCGGCACGCGCTCGTAGACAAAGCCCTGACGGAGGTTGCCCTGGGTGGGCTTGCTGCTGGGCGCGGTGCGCGTGAGTTCGGCTTCCTTCTGCTGGCCTTCGCGGCTGTCGGCGAGCAGGTAGAACGGATAACGCGCGCCCATGATGCGGGCGCGGGCCAGCGCGAGCGCCACACGCGAGGTATCGATGGTGATCCAGCGACGGCCCCACTGCTCGGCCACGTAGGCGGTGGTTCCGGAGCCGCATGTCGGGTCGAGAACGAGGTCGCCGGGGTCGGATGCCATCAAGAGGCAACGTTCGACCGTTCGTGCCGAGGTTTGCACAATGTACGTTTTGTCCTCGGATCGGCTGGAGAACTTCACATCTGACCAGATGTTGTTGATTGCGACAGCAGGGAAATCGTCAATGAAGCGAACGTAGCTGAGACTCGTCCCTCTTGGCTCAAGACGCGAAGCACAAAAAAGTCGCCGCATTCCAACTTCGCTCGTCTTCCATCGGTTTGTGATGCTTGGTCGATATTCTCGACCTTCAACCAAGACGGGAAACCATGATGCCGCGCCTTCTCCTTTGTCGCGGCCGAGACTTTGGCTTGTCAGATTATCTTGCCGATAGACTCTTGCGTCACGGGGCAATTGATCGGGATTACCCTTTTCGTCGGCAGTCATCGTCCGCCTTGAGCAGTCAGCAAACGCCAATCTCGAATACTCGGCAAACCCTGATTGACTGCGTTGCTTCGGAAGCCACGGTGCACGAAACTTCATCGCAGTCTTGGACTTCGCAAACCACAAAACGTAGTCAGTGACTGGCGACAAATAGTCTTGTGTCTGGCTGCTCGTCTTCTCAATCGTTATTTGAGCTGCGCAGTTATCTTCGCCAAACACCTCATCCAGCACCGCCCGCACTCGATGCACATTCTCATCCCCGATCTGCACAAAGATCGAACCTGAGTCCGTCAACAGTTCCCGCGCCACCGTCAGCCGGTCGCGCAGATAGGTCAGATAGGAGTGGATACCGTCGCGCCAGGTATCGCGGAAGGCCTTCACCTGCTCGGGTTCGCGAGTGATGTGATCAGCGTTGCCGTCCTTGACGTCGCGGCTGGTGGTGGACCACTGGAAATTGCTGTTGAACTTGATGCCGTACGGCGGATCGAAATAGATGCACTGCACCTTGCCGCGTAAGCCCTCGCGCTCGGCGAGGCTCGCCATCACCTGCAGCGAATCGCCGAGAATGAAGCGGTTGGCCCAGTGCGCGTCGTGCTGGTAGAACTCGGTGCGTGCGGCCTCACTGGGCAGGCCATTGAAGTCGGCGAACAGGTCGACCATCGCTCCCATCTGCTGCTGCGCCTGCGCCTCGCGCCGACGCTCGCTTTGGCGGCTCAGGTCGTCCACCAGCACCTTCGGATGCACCTTCTCCTGAATGTAGAGCGGCGCGGCCTGCACCACGAGGCTGGCGTCGTCCCGCCCGTCCTTGCCACGCCACACCAACTGCGGATCGAGATCGCGGTTGCGCCGCTCCATCGCCACGCGCACCGGCGCCTGCTCGGCCTTGGCGAGCACTGCTTGATACTCCGCCGTGGGGATGTTTTTGCGCGTGGCTTCATCGTGCTTGAGCGCTTCGACGCTGATCGGGGTTTTCTTGCTGGTGGCCATCTCAGGCGTCCTTCCTCAAAGCGGCGGCGTCGATCATGCGTTCAAAGTGCTCCTTGACCGTGGCTGCAAAGTCGTCCTGCATCTCGTAGACGTCGGTGAACTCGACAAAGGCCCAGCGACCGTATTTGGCAGCAAAGTTCACGCCAGGCACCCAGTAGGTGTCCATCGTCAGCTTCTTCAGCACCGCGTCCTCGCGACGGTAACCCTTCACCTCGACAATCAGCTGCAAGGGATCGTCGGGGCCGTGGCCATCGTCGACCTTGACGATGAAGTCGGGGAAGTATTTGCGGGTTTCGGAACCAGAACGGTACGGCACCTCAAGGCCGAGGTTGTGGTTCTTGGTGTAGGCAATCACCCGCGGATGCGCTTCGGCCACGCGGCAGAATTCGGCTTCCCAATCGCTGTCGAGAATCACCCAGTTGACGTGGTTCTTCGGTGGTGGGCCGAGTGTTTCGTAACGATCCTGACGCGAGGTGTTGAAGGCAACGTGGCGGGTTGAGCCTTCCGGGTTGTAGGGATCGAACACCGCCTTCACCGGGCGGCCCTGCTTCAGTTCCACGCGGGTGATGGCGGCAGTGATGCGTTCGCAGGCTTTGTCGGCCAGTTCCTGGTAGAGCAACTGACCCGCGAAGGTGCCACCCTTGCAAACGAGGCAAGTGTCCAGCCATTGCTTGACGATGCGCTTCAGCTGCCCGAACAAGTGAAGCTGCGGTGCGTCACCCACGTCCCGCCATTTGCTCAGGAGCAGGTGTTTGGTGAGGTGCATCAGCACCGTCGAGGGGCGTACGTCGCCCAAGTGTTGCAAGTTCAGCTCGATGGCCTCGCCGATGATGCCCGCCTGGACGTTGCGTGACGGCCCGACCAGTTCCGGCGTGAGTACCAAGACCGAGTCGTCGTTGAACTCGGCGCTAAGGCGGTCCTGCGGCAATTCCACCCGGTAGCCCACTACGCGCGGGAAGCGGATCTCCAGCGCGTCGCGTTCCGGGCGAACGGCGCGCACGCGGATGATCTCTACCGGCGGTTCAGGCGGGATCACCACGGGCTGCGCGGTGAAGTTGAAGGGGATTCCCAGCACGTCGGCGTATTCAACGTTGAACAGGCCGTCGGCGTTGAGTTCGTAGGACTGACGGCGCAGCGCGCGTCCCACGACCTGTTCGCACAGCAGTTGTGTGCCGAAGGCGCGCACACCGAGCACGTGGGTGACGGTGTTGGCGTCCCAGCCTTCGGTGAGCATCGCCACCGAAACCACGCAGCGCACCGAGTCGCCCAGGCGGCCTTCCTTGCCGACGGTGTTCATCGCCTCGCGCAGCAGTTCCGCATCCGTGAGATTGTCGGCAGCGTGCGCGTCGCCCGTGCGTTCGACGATCTCGCGGCGGAAGCGGTCGATCTCGTCGCTGGCGATGGTCCGGAAGTTGTCGTCCAGCGCGTCGCCAGATTCGAGTTGCTTGCTGTCCACCAGCAAGGTGCGCGGCCGCGCGAGCGGATTGCCGTGTTCGTCATGGTTCTGGAACAGTTTGAGACGGCCTTCCACCAACTGGCTGGTGCCGTCGTCGTTCTCCTGCTGAAAGCCGGAGATGTAGTCGTACACGAGCTTGGACGTGCTGGTGTTGTTGCACACCACAATGAAGCACGGCGGTACTTTGATGCCCCTGTTTTGCCAGTGCTCGAAAATCTTGGCGTAATGACCGTAGAGCGCTTCCAGCGCGGTCTGCAATTCGACCGGTAGGCTCAGCGGGTCGAGCCGATTGCCCTTGCCGCGACCCTTCTTCGGCATGCGCTTGCCGATGTGCTTCCACAGTTCCCGGTAGACCGGAAACTCGTTGCCGGGGATGTTGTCGGCCACCGGGACGCGCGGCAGTTTGACGATGCCGCACTCGATGGCGTCCATCAGCGAGAAGTCGCTCATCGTCCAGGGGAACAAGGTGCCTTCGGCATAGCCCGATCCGCGCAGGAAGAACGGCGTGGCGGAAAGGTCGAACACGCGAGACAGACCGAGCTTGCGGTTCACCGCCTCGAGGCCGGAAATCCACAGCCGCGCCGCCTCATTGTTCTCCTCGACTTCCTTGCGGTCATCGCCCTTGAGCTCTTCGTTGTCTTCAACGCTCTCGCCGGGTGGCTTCTCGCGGTAGCAATGGTGGGCCTCGTCGTTGATGGCGAGGATGTTCTTCAGCCCCATCAATTCGGGCAGTACGCGCTGCAGCATCTGGCCTTCGGTTTCCAGCGTCTGCAATTCTTCACCGCCGCGCCCTTGCAACAAGCGGCGGCCACCGCCGGAGACCTCGAACCGCTCGCGCAGGCGGAAGGCGTGAAAGTTGGTGATGACAATGCGCGCGTGGGCGATGTCGGCCAGCATGTCGCTGGGCACCAACTCGCGGTTGGCGTAGTAGCTCTCGGTGTCGTTGGGCAGCAGCACGCGCAGGCGATCTTTGATGGTCAGGCCCGGCGCGACGATGAGGAAGCCACGCGTGAACTTCTGGCTGTTGGGTCGGCGCGCGGCATTGATGGTCTGCCACGCGATGAGCATGGCCATGACCGTGGTCTTGCCCGCGCCGGTGGCGAGCTTCAGCGCAAGACGGCTTAAGTTCGGGTTGGCATCGGTGTTGGCCTTGGAGAGATGGTCAAGAAAGCGTTGACCGCTCTTGCCGAGCTGCGGGGCGACCTCGGTGAGCCAGATGGCCGTCTCCACGGCTTCGATCTGACAGAAGAATGGGCGAAGGCCGGCGAAGCGGTGGCTTCGCCAGTGCTGCAACAGGCGCGCAGTTTCCGGAGTGACGCGCCATGCGGACGCGGGCAGCTCGCGCCATTTGTCCACCTCGGCACGCACCGCATTGATGACGGCCGTGTGGTCGTACTGCTGCTTGTCGGAGGACAGCCCCTGGCCCTCATCGAACAGCAGCGACCCTTGATCGCCCGCACCCTTCTGCTTGCGAGGCTTCGGGATCGGCGTGATGAAGTCGGCCTGGCGGCGCGCTTCCACGACGACCTGCGTCGGCTGGCCGGCCGAATCCAACTCCCAGTACCGCGAAGGCCTCGCGTATGGCGAATTCAGGATGGGCTGATCGAAGAACGGATTCGACATTTCCCTGTCACCCTCGGCGTTTGCTTCTTACGGGTTGCCGCTGACCTGCAGCGGGGAATGTGACTGTCGCTGCGCCTTTTCCTGCTCTTTCTTCGTCCAACGCAGCCTTGCCAGTCTGGTCCGCAATCCACCGCTCCAGATCGGCCTTGCGAAAGCGCCATGTCCCGCCGAGCTTGAACGCTGGGATCTGGCCGTTCGAAGCAAGGCGATAAACCGTTCGCTTCCCGGCCTTCAGGTACGCAGCCAGCTCTTCGAGTGTCAGTATTTCGCCTTCGATGATCGCCATCGCCCTGCCTTGCCGACCGTGGAATCGGATTGCCAAGTTTAGCCAGAATAACCTTGGTATGGCGGCAAGCCACGTCGCTGTTGCTCCGTTTGGCACTCCCGCGTCTCACGCCTTGCGACGGACTCGCACCTCGTCACGCCATGTCAAGAGGGCCATGATCGCTACCCACACGGCGCGCGCTGTTCGCCCATCACAATGCGGCCCTCGTGCACGCGGCGCGCGCGCGTTTCATCCCCGGCACTTGGAGGAAGCCCCCAATGGTCACTCACGCGCCAGCAAACATCGAAGCGTTCCAGGATCTGGCGATATGGCTCGACAGCCACACGCCAGGCGAGGTGCGGGATGCTCTGGCATCCCAGGCGACGTCTCCGTGGCGGCATGCACCCGAAAGGGAGCACCACGACTCGCTTCACATTGAGGCCGAGTACTTCGCCTTCGAACTGGAAGCGCAAGGCGATACGCCAAAGGTTGGCCTGGTGCTATGGAAGGATGAAGGGCAGTTGCGCGTCACGAATGTCGTTCCTGTCGACACAGGCCAGCTGAGCATCCGGCAATACAATCATGCGCTGCGGCTGTTCCACGAACGAGTCGCCAGCCCTGTGGCCTCGCGCCTTGGCCTGCGGATCGAAATCAGCAAGGATCGAGAGTCGTTGACGGACTGGATGTCATCTGGCGCTGCCGATCTACTGCGCCGCTTTTCAGCCACAGCCAACAAGTCCACTGGATCCTCGCATCCGTCTGACCGAGCCCGCTGGATGGCATTTCTCATCGCCGCCCACAAGGAACGCCTTCAGATTGCGGAAAAACTGAAGCGTTGGCTGATCGAAGTGGATCGGTGGCCGCAGGAACGAGCCATCGAGTTGGTGATCGAGTACGAGTTCGGCAGCGAGTTGTTGGTTCAGTACGATCAGCAGCGGGACTGAGCATGGGGCCTGAAGCCACCGACGTGTCGCAGATCCTGGCGGCGGACCTGCCTGTCCTGTGCCTCGACACATGCTCCATCCTCGACATCCTGCGCGATCCGACACGTGATACTGCCTCGTCCGTGGACTTGGCGGTGGCGCTCGAATTGCTTACTCGCGTCGAGCAGCAGAATTCGCTGGTCGTTCTGGTCTGCGATCAGGTGCTCGTCGAGTTTGACGACCATATCGATGAAGTGGCGGACGAATGCGGCAAGCAACTGCGCAAACTCGCCGACAAAGTTCGCGCCGTGGACGGGATCGCCAGCCAATTTGGGGCAAGCGAATCGGCGGCGACGGACCATTTCCACGGCCATCCGGGCCGCGCACGCTCAGTGGCGGATCGATGGATGAACGCCGCTCAGCGTGTGCGGCAATCATCGGATGTCTCGCGCCGAGCCTACCTTCGCTCCATGCAGGGACGTGCGCCTGCACAGAAGGGCAAGAATTCGCTCAAGGACTGCACGGTAATCGAAACCTACCTCGAAGCGATTTGCTGCTTGCGCGAGCAGGGCTTTTCGCAAAGGGCGGTATTCTTGTCATCCAATGCGCATGACTACTGCGGCAGCAACCGTTGCCTGCATGGCGACTTGCAGGCGGACTTTGCTGGGCCGAAGTTGGACTTCGCCATCAGCTACGAAGTGGCACGTGGCAAGCTGGGGCTGCGACCGCTGAGATCGGCCACCACGGCCCTGTGAATTGGTTTGCCATCAACCAACTGCATGGCTACCCAAGAACGCGGGGGATTCTTGCAAGTCGCGGTTTAGTGAATTGGTTAGCCGCTTTGTCGACTTTTCAAGAACCGGCGCGTGGCGTCGCTGCGGGTGATCCGATGGGCGGTGAACGGGCGCGAATCCAATGAGTCGACAAACTCGACGAGCTGGCGGCGCATCAGATAGCTCGCCGCCGGGTTCAGCCTGCGGGCGGGCCAGTCCAGTCGACCCGCGATAGCGGACATCGCCGCCGGGAAGTCAGGCGAGTTGACCATCGCCGCCGCCAGCAAAACGGCATCTTCCGATGGATTCCACGGCTTCCAGTGCTGATCGAACTCGGCGAACAGGTAGCGTTCCGGCCGAACGCTCCCGAATCGCTCCTTTACGAGGTCCCGCAGTTCATGGATCGCGTCGTCCATGTCCTCGGAGGTGAGGCCCGACTTCTCACGGAGCTCGGCCACCGAGAACTGCGGGTCGAAGCTGTCGCCATGTTCGGATGCTTCCACGAACACGCGCGCCACAGCGTTCGCGGCGGCGGAGTATCCGGTCGATGCAGAGCTTCTGACCGCGTCCGGCGCCTGACCGAGCGGCGGCTTGTCGGTGATGCCGTGGATGTCGTTGATGATTTGCTGAATGTCGCTGGCGTCTGCACTGATCGTGGGCGAGCGCAAGCCTTGAAGCAGCGGCGGCAGCGAGGAAGGCTCAATTCCGAGTCGCAAGGGAATCAGCCTGCACTGATTGTTCAGCTTTCGCACGAAGGCGGCGTCCAGTTCGGCGTTCACCCAAGGCTTCTGGATGGAAGTCGCCGTCAAGAGCACCACGAAGTGCGTGCAGTCGCCCAAGCCTTGGTCGATCTTCTGGCGCAGGCTGTCGCCAGCCCGAATTTCCCATTGATCCCACCACGTTTCGATACCCTGCGCCATCAAGGCTTCGGCGATCTGCTTGGCCAAAGCCTGATCCGCCGTCGTGTAGCTCAGGAATACCTTGCGTCTGACCGATGCGGCTTCCTCGAACGACACGCCGTCGGCCTCCACGCCCAGCCTTTCCTTTACGAGCGCAAGCAGTTCCGGCGAGCCTTCGACCTGAACGCTAAGGTCGCCCAGCGCGTCGCCCCTGACGATCACCGTCGGGAATTCGCCGGTTTCTGGGTGTCGAATTGATCCGATCTTCTCGTGGAAGTCATTCTTGATCTGCGCGATGGCTTCGCTCACCAGCGCTTTTCCCAGGTCCATGCTCGCCTCGTTCTAAGCGTTCCGGCTAAGTTAGGTGGCCCGCGGCGTGAAGTACACACGATCCGCCTGTTGGCTGCCATCGATGCGCCGAGGCCTGACTATGCTCCCTCGGCATGCTCATCGCGGATGTCCGCTGTGGGTATGCCGGTGCAAGGACGCAATCAGAGGGCAAGTCACCTTGTCCCGGCTCGAACTGCACGCTTTTACCAGTTGGGACAGAGCTGATTCCATGCGCTGGAGGTCGGTTAGTCGCAAGCGCACGTCTGCCAAGCGAGCTGCTGCAAGGTCGGCGGCTTCATGGCAATGCGTCCCGTCCTCCAGCTTGAGCAACTGCGCAACCTCGTCCAGATTGAACCCCAGTCGCTGTGCGGACTTTACGAACTTCACCCGCTCCACGTCCGCCGGCCCATAACGGCGGATCCCGCCGTTAGGTCGATCCGGCTCCGACAGCAGACCCTTGCGCTGATAGAACCGGATGGTCTCCACGTTGACTCCGGCGGCCTTGGCGAAGGTTCCGATGGTCAGGGTTTCCGGGATGTTCGTCATATCGCTTGACTCCGTACTTGACTACGGGAGTAACGTTAGCTCATCACGCGAAGTCCCGGAAGGAGAGTCCAATGGCAGATCTCAGCAACGGCCGCGGCGCACTGGCTGCCGGCGGCATCGCCGCCATCCTCGCCTCGACCTGCTGCCTCGGCCCACTGGTGCTGGTCACGCTGGGCTTCTCCGGGGCTTGGATTGGCAACCTGACCGCGCTGGAACCATACCGACCAATCTTCATTGGCGTGGCGCTAGTGGCGCTGTACTTCGCTTGGCGTCGCATTTTCCGTTCGACCGGCACATGCGCGCCGGACGACGTCTGCGCCGCGCCCCAGGTGCGGACGGCCTACAAGGTGATCTTCTGGATTGTCGCAGGTCTGGTGCTGATGGCCCTTGTATTCCCCTACCTCATGCCCCTGTTCTACTGAAAGGACATCGCTATGAAGAAACTCGTCGCATTGCTCACTCTGATCGTTGCCCTGAGCGCGCCCGCCTGGGCCGCCACCAAAACCGTCACGCTGTCGCTCCCGAGCATGACGTGCGCCACCTGTCCGATCACAGTCAAGGTGGCGTTGTCGAAGGTCGAAGGCGTCATCGACGCCGAGGTGACCTGGGAGCCCAAAGAGGCTGTGGTCACCTACGACGACACCAAAACCACGCAGGCCGCCCTGACCCAGGCCACTGCAAACGCTGGCTATCCGTCCATTGTCAAGGAATGAGCACACGCTCATGACCGAGATCCTCAGGCTGCACATCGACGGTATGACCTGCGAGTCATGCGCCGGGCACGTCAAGCAAGCGTTGGAAACCGTGCTCGGTGTGCGCTCGGCCTCGGTGTCCTATCCGCGGCGCCAGGCTGATATCGAGGCCAATGTAAATTCGGCCATAAACGTGACCTCGCTGTTCGCGGCGGTGTCCGCACTCGGCTACCGAGCGCAGCTTGTAGATGGGACAGGGCAGCCCGGCGAGCTGCTGGACAAAGCACAAGATCAACTGGTTCGCGAACCAGTGCGCGGGAACGATGAGGCTGCTCTACACGTGGCCGTTATCGGCAGTGGCGGCGCGGCGATGGCAGCGGCGTTGAAGACTGTCGAGCAAGGTGCGCGGGTGACGCTGATTGAGCGCGGCGTCATCGGCGGCACCTGCGTCAATGTCGGCTGCGTGCCGTCCAAGATCATGATCCGCGCTGCCCACATTGCTCGTCTGCGGCGCGTGAGCCCGTTCGATGGCGGCATTGCCGCCGTCTCGCCGAAGATCCAGCGCGAGCGCTTGTTGGCTCAGCAGCAGGGGCGCGTCGATGAACTGCGCCATGCCAAGTACGAAGGCATCCTGGCGAGCACCCCGGCCATCACCGTGCTGCGCGGCGACGCCCGGTTCAAGGACGCGAACACGCTTCTCGTGGCGACCGATGCTGACGAACTGCGCACGGTGAGTTTCGAGCGGTGCCTCATCGCCACCGGTTCCAGTCCTGCGATTCCACCGATCCCAGGCTTGAAGGACACGCCCTTCTGGACGTCGACCGAAGCGCTGGCTTGCGACACAATCCCCGAACGATTGGCCGTGATCGGCTCGTCGGTCGTGGCCGTCGAACTTTCGCAGGCCTTCGCCCGGCTTGGCAGCCGGGTCACGATCCTGTCGCGCAGCACGCTGCTTTTCCGAGAAGATCCCGCCATCGGCGAAGCTGTCACGGCCGCGTTCCGCGACGAAAGCATCGATGTGCTGGATCACACGCAGGCCAGCCGAGTCGACTTTGCGGACGGGGAGTTCGTGCTCACCACAATACACGGCGAACTGCGTGCCGACCGGCTGTTGGTCGCCACCGGCCGCACTCCGAACACCCGAACCCTCAACCTCGAAGCGGCCGGTGTGGCCGTCAATGCACGGGGCGCCATCAACATCGACCAAGCGATGCGCACGGCCGTGTCGCACATCTATGCCGCTGGCGACTGTACCGACCAACCGCAGTTCGTCTACGTTGCGGCGGCGGCCGGAACTCGCGCCGCCATCAACATGACCGGCGGCAATGCGGCGTTGGACCTGACGGCTCTGCCGGTGGTGGTGTTCACCGATCCGCAGGTCGCCGCCGTGGGCTACAGCGAAGCAGATGCGCACCTCGACGGCATCGAAACCGATACCCGCACGCTGACGCTCGACAACGTGCCTCGAGCCTTGGCCAACTTCGATACGCGTGGCTTCATCAAGCTGGTCGCGGAGGCAGGCTCCGGCCGACTGATCGGTGTGCAGGCAGTGGCCCCCGAGGCGGGTGAGCTGATTCAAACGGCCGCGATCGCCATTCGGGCACGAATGACGGTACACGAATTGGCCGACCAGTTGTTCCCCTACCTCACGATGGTCGAGGGGCTGAAGCTCGCGGCACAGACCTTCACCAAGGATGTGAAGCAGCTGTCTTGCTGCGCGGGGTAACGACCTGTCGGGCGTTCAGACCCAAACATCGCCACAATTTGACCCCAGATTGCCAACCACGTCTGCCGTCCAACTCGCACTCTTGAACCAAGCGTAAGTGCTTGATCCTTATCGTATGGATAACTTCATCGCTTGGTTCTTGGCTCTCTCGGGACCAGGGGGACAGAGAGTACGGACGGGTAGAGAGCACTTTTCGGGCTTTTGGGCCCGCGACGGCGAGAAGCCAGGTCCACGCACTGACCCGCAGGAACCCGCAGCCGTGCGCAGTGGTTGCGCTTTTGGGCTGGCGGGGAGAGTCGGTTGGAACCGAGAGTTGGTGGGCCCACCAGGATTCGAACCTGGAACCAAGAGATTATGAGTCTCCTGCTCTAACCGTTGAGCTATAGGCCCTTCTTGAATCAGTCTTCATCTGGGCACCGTGTTCCGACGGGGCCGGAAATCGGGCGTGTCATGCTAGCTTAGCTGGGAGCGTGATGCCGAGGGCTGGCGCTCTGCACCATGGACGGTTCTGAAACCCCGTATCATCTCCAACAACGCGCCCGTAGCTCAGCTGGGTGAAAGGCGGTCCGCGCAGCGGACGCGAGGCATCGCCTCGCGAGCCTTGAACGCCTAGGCATGGATGCCGAGGCTGGCGCTCTGCACCATGGACGGTTCTGAAACCCCGTATCATCTCCAACAACG